>Ga0265798_10005557_pt1 | contig 16882 bp, 19 predicted proteins | sample P3T30metagenome_FD_192430 | JGI IMG/M metagenome (GOLD analysis project Ga0265798, IMG submission 192430) | Plant litter microbial communities from East Loma Ridge, Irvine, California - P3 T30 | ecosystem: Environmental > Terrestrial > Plant litter > Unclassified | place: USA: California... | reverse complement strand
GACCGAAATCACTCGGCAATCCCCGCATCTCACTCGGTTGTACTGGTTTTCGACAAACCTTGACGCTGCAATCCACCGCGAGTGGGAAATATCGCTCGGCCGGCGTAGCGCACGCGCGAAGCTTGCGGCACTGATCTGTGAATTGTTCGTCCGCTTCGAGATCGTTGGTCTTACGCAGGGCCTCAGCTACGAGCTCCCTTTGACGCAGACCGATTTGGGCGATTGTACCGGACTGACGAACGTCCATGTAAACCGCACGTTGAAAGATTTGCGGGACAGCGAAATCGTCACCTTCCAGGACGGAAAGGTAACGATCCTCGATTGGGCGGCTCTCACTCATGCAGGCGAATTTGATCCTGCCTATCTATATTTGGAAAAACGCGACCGGTAAGTTCGGCCATATAGTCGACATTCGAACGGCATCAGCCGCCCCTTATCGCGGACTGAGTATGTCATCCAGTCGGCGCCTCGTCCCCGCAATAGGTAAGAGATGCGGGTAGCGCATGGACGAGGGTATCTGCCTGATGACAGGCGCAGTCCCAAGGTTGGATATCTCCTTGAGGCGTTATTTCCTTATGCGGAATGGAAGGCAATGACCGGTTGGGATAATCCACTCCAAGAGGTTCGTTTGGACATCGACGTATCGCCCGCCGTAGAACGCGCCCTCACCTGCGACCCGTCCATCGACCAATTCTTTCCGTCGGAAACGCTTGCCTGCGCCATTCCCAGCGGCGGAGTGAATCTCAACGGAGTACTCTACACCGCAGCAGGTGCAGGACCCCACCCGACCGTGGTCCTTTTGCATGGCCTTCCTGGCAACGAGCAGAACGTAGACCTTGCTCAGTCCGTGCGGCGAGCCGGCTGGAACGTTTTGACGTTTCACTACCGTGGTTCGTGGGGCAGCCCCGGCCAATTTTCGTTCGCCAATTGTATCGAGGATGCCGCGGCTGCGATCGGCTGGCTGCAACGCGTACACCACATAGCAGACTTCCGGATTGACCCTGACGCATTCGCCGTGGTCGGCCACAGCATGGGGGGGTTCATTGCCGCGTATGTCGCCGCCCATCATCCAGTCATCAAAGCTGTCGCCCTGATCTCCGCGGCCGATCTAGGCAGCGCGTTTGGCGCGCGCCCCTTCAATCAAGCCGTCTCAGTTGTGGACGAGAATGTCGGCACCAGCACTGGCTTGCACATACTAGCGGGCACATCCCCCCAGGCCCTCGCTGCGGAAGCTACTGCGAATGCCGCGCAGTGGCGCCTCTGCAATTTCGCTGATCGACTTGATGGACGACCTTTACTTATCTGCACGTCCGACGATGGTTTTGCAGCTGGTAATCGAGAATTGGCCGATGCGATGAGCGCCTCTACTGCACGTCTGGAACGGACACATTTCTCGACCGATCACAGCTATTCGGACCACCGGCTTGCGTTGCAGCGAAGGGTGCTGAGATGGCTTCTAACGATGCCAGTGTCCTGCCCTCACTAACTCGCAAGGTATACGAACGACCACTGCCGTCCGTAATCGCCCCATCCGCTGATCGGGGTGCCGCACTCGCTCTGCACCGCGGATGCGTGGAGCATCCAGACAGGGGACGGGCCAATCAGACGTGGTCAGATTGCCCGTCAGCCGCGCCCGACGCCCATCGCAGGGCGACATACCCGAACCCCGCCGACACGACCGAGGCGATAAGAACGGCAAGGGACGCCATTTCGGTACGCTGCACGTCCGGAAAGGCAAGGTTGGCGATGAACAGCGAGATCGTGAACCCGATGCCCGACAACGCGCCGATTCCGAGCACCATCCGCCAGGACACCCCCTCGGGGAGTTCCGCCAGCCGCAACGTCACCGCAAGCCACGTCGCCACAAGGAACCCCATCGGCTTTCCGATCGCCAGTCCGGCAAACACTCCTAATCCGAGTACGGAGCTGGCAGCGTCCACGAGCAGATCCGAGGATAAGTGAATGCGGACTGCCGAGAGGGCGAATAAAGGTAGGACCACGTACGAGACCCAGGGGTTGAGCATCTGCACCAGACGCTCAGCGGGTTCGTCGGTCGCCTGCGTCATCTCCTGGAGATAGCCGAGCTGCTTCTGCGTCCTGCGTTCGGCCTCTTCGGCGCCTGCTTCACCGTCGCCTGCCTGCCGGGCATCCTGCACGGCCGCCTGGAACCGGTCGATCGGCTCCTGAACGCGGTCGGCGAAGCGATGCTCGGACAATCGCGAGCGCGTCGGCGACAGCAGTCCCAACATTACCCCGGCGATAGTGGCGTGAATGCCGGACACATAGGTCCCACCCCACACGATCAGCCCTAGCAGGACGTAGGGAATGGGCGATACCAGCCGTAACTTGAGTGCGCCGAACATCGCGGCATAAGCCACGATGGCGACGATCAAAGCGCTCAGATCGAGCGCATCTGTATAGGCGACGGCGATCACGAGCAGGCCGCCAACGTCGTCGATCGCCGCAAATGCGAGAAGCACGGCGCGGACCGATGTCGGCAGACGCGTGGCAAACAGGCCGATGATCGCGAGCGCAAACGCAGTATCGGACGTGATGACGGTTCCCCAGCCATGCGCCGCCTCGGTTCCGTAGGTGAAGGCGAGATAGACTGCGATCGGCACGACAATACCCCCGGTCGCGCCGGCTAGGGGGAATGCTGCTGTCCGGACGGTCGAAAGAGCGCCTTTCGTAAATTCGCGTTTCACCTCGGCGCCGATGATCAGGAAGAACAGGGGCAGCAACGCGTCGTTGACCCAATCGGCCAGCGGATGTTCGGTACGCAAGGCACCAAGGCTGATCGCGAGGTCCTTGTCCCAGAACGCTTCATAGGCATGAGCGAACGCTGAATTCGTACAGATAAGTGCAACGATCGTCGCGACGAGCAGGGGGCCGCCGACGACTTGATCGGTGGCGAAGAAAGGCGCCAGACGATGAAGAAACGCAGGCGTTGCCGGCGAATGGTGCGCACGCGCCGCAACCCTGCCAGATAATCGTGGGGTCAAAGACATAGGCAACCTTATTAGACGGATAATTTCCGCCTTTTCATTAGTCATCATCTTCCTCAGCGATGTGTCGATCGCTGTCGATGTGATATTCTTCGGTAATGCATCATCTGGTTGGTCGCGGACCAATTCTCCAGCTCATAGTGTACATTTTCTGGAGATCTCGGGTGTGCGCATTGAACGTCGTATTTGATCTCACCGAGCAAATGCGCGGCGCTAGTTGAAATTTTAAAAGGGCAGTGCGCGGTACGTCAACCTCAACCGGCGCCGGGCTGCTTCTGCTCGTCCTCGTAATCGGCGTCGGTACCGATCTTTCCGCCAGCCTCGGCTTCGGCGATACCTGACGTCTCAACAACGTTTATACTGCTACCTTCGGCCGCGATTTCATGGGGTACGCGGTCTGCATCCGGGTCCGCCGCGATAGTCGTGCCGTCACCTCCGCCCGATCCTGTAACACCGTTACCGGCATTTCCTCCGTCTTCGCCCGCCTGCCCACCGCCGTGATAGGCAATGTCGGTCTGGCCGCCGTGCGCCATGAAGCCTGTGTTCGTCTCGGTCTTGCCGGCATGCGGGTTTGGATAGGCCCCACCGCCACTTTCGCCTCCCTCGCTGCGACCGTGAACCTCAGTGTCACCGTTGCTGCGCGGCGAGTCCGATACGCCGTCCGGGGCGCCCTTGGTCGCGGGATTTCCGGGAACGGGGGTCTTAACCTTGTCACTCATCAGTCTGTCCTTTTGAATGTGGCGGAATACCCAACCCATCGGTCAATCAGATCAGACCAGGTAGGGACGGTCAGGCCTTGGCCCGTGCTTGATGAAACTACTCAGCTGTTCAGAACGATCATATTGCCTGACTGCCTCGGCCTAAACTTGCGTTGCTTGTGAGAGCATAGCGATCCACGGAACAACATCGTTCCTGCGTGAGCGCGATCCCGAAGCGCTTATATTTTGTATTGATGCCTGTTAATCCATGGCTCAAATGTGACTTCCTGCACGCGGGCAATAATGTACGATATTGTCGGGACTTACCGATTTCTCTGTTTGTAATTGACGCTACGCTTTTGGAGTTTTCACATCCGGTCGTCCGCCAATTTCTGCGGATAGTCGCCGTTTGCAAGAGGGTCGCAAGGTGGATTTGGTCGCTTGCGGCCCCGAACCGAACGATGGACCGTTGGGCCCCTGTCGCACATTGCGAAGATCGCTCGAATATGACGGCTTCGTCGTCAGATGGGTGTTCTGACGCGCGTATGCACGAGATCAGTTCCGGGGAAACATTATGCAACTCAAAGCCATTCTCTTCGACATCGACGGTACGCTGGTCGACACCAACGACATGCACGTCCTGGCGTGGGAGGAGGCGTTCGCGACCGTTGGCGCCTCGTTCGACCGCCAGGTGATCCACGACCAGATCGGCAAGGGGACCGACATGCTCGTGCCGACGCTGTTGCCGGAGGCGGACGAGGATCAGCAGGAAACTCTCGGCGACACGCACGGTGCGATCTTCAAGGCGAAGTACCTGGAGACTGCCAAGCCGTTCGCGCAGGCACACGACCTGCTGGCGCACGCGCATGGCCTCGGGCAGCAGGTCGTACTGGCATCGTCGGCCTCCAAAGCGGAACTAGAACATTATATCGACCTGCTCGACGCTCGCGCATTGATCGCCGCGACAACGAGCAGCGACGACGTCGAGAAGACCAAGCCCGCCCCCGACATCTTCGCGACCGCACTGAAGAAGCTATCGGGAACTGATCCCGCCGAGGTGATCGTGGTCGGCGACACGCCCTACGATATCGAGGCCGCGGCCAAGTGCGGGATATCGGCGGTCGCGGTACGATCGGGCAAGTTCAGGGACGACCAACTGCAGGCGGCAGGCGCGATCGCGATCTATGACGACGTAGCCGCCTTGCTCGCTGGCTACGCAACTTCACCACTAGGACGCTGATCGACATGGCCATCACACTGAAACCCCTGCGCGATCAAATCATCGTCGTAACCGGCGCAACCTCCGGTAACGGCCTCGCTATCGTCGAGGAGGCCGTCCAACGTGGTGCAGCCGTCGTTGCGACCGCGCGTAACGAGGCAGCGCTGGAGGTACTTCGTGATCGCCTATCGGCCGAGGGCGGACGCATCGCGATCTACGTCGCCGACGTAAGCGACATGGCAGCGGTCGAGCGTATTGCCGCTGTCGCGATCGAGGCGTTCGGTGGGTTCGACAGCTGGGTCAACAATGCCGGGACGGGCACGTATGGTACGCTTGAGCAGGTACCCGTCGCCGATCACCGCCGTGTTTTCGACGTCAATTATTTTGGCGTGCTGCACGGATCGCTTGTCGCCGCGCGGCATCTGCGCCGACGCGGCGGGGCCATAATCAACGTCGGCTCGATCCTCAGCGACCGCGCGATTGTCGAACAGGGGCCGTATTGCGCGACGAAGCACGCAGTCCAGGCTCTGACCGATACGCTGCGGATGGAGCTTGAGCAGGATAAGGCCGGCATCTCGGTTACGCTGATCAAGCCCGGCGCAATCGACACGCCATTCCCAGAGCATGCGCGCAACTTCATGGACCAGCCACCACGCCTGCCACCGCCACTGTATGCGCCCTCCGTCGTCGCCGACGCGGTGCTGTTCGCATGCGAGACCCCGCGGCGAACGCTGTATGCGGGCGGCGGAGGCCTGTTGTCCTCACTCCTTTCGCGCGCCGCACCGAGGTTGAGCGACAGGATCATGGAACTGGTCGGCACGGTCGCACAGCAGAAGCCGGAAGATCCTGGCGACCCGACCCGGCGCGACAACCTCTATGCGCCGCGCGTCGATGCGTTGCGGGGAAGCCAAGACGTCCACGCACGCAAATCTAGCACCATGCTGCAGGCGCAGAAACTTCACCCGGCCTTTCTAGTGCTGGGCGTTGTCGGAGCCGGCATCGCGGTCGCGCTTGGCCGGCCAAAGGAGAAGCGCGAGTGACGCCATCCGCCGATCAGGAGGAGACTGTCCGCGCCTTCGACGTCGTTCTCGTCCTCAGCGGCGGCAATGCGCTCGGTGCGTTCGAAGCTGGGGTCTACGAAGCGCTGCACGAGCATGGCCTTCAACCCGACTGGATCATCGGCGCATCGATCGGTGCCATCAACGGAGCACTGATCGCGGGGTCCACTCCTGATCACCGGATCGAGACATTGCGGACGTTCTGGCGACCCGCCCCGTCCGGTGCCATGACGCCCCCGTGGCTTAGCGCACTCGAAACTAGCCGGCGGACAAGCGCGGTAGGCTGGGCCGCAACGCTGGGTCGGCCCGGTATCTTCGGACCGATGCTCTCCGCCTTGACGCCGTGGAGGGACAACCAGCCGTCGATCTTCGAAACTAATCAGCTCGCTACGACGCTGGAAACGCTGGTCGACTTCGATCGCCTTAACGCCGGACCATGCCGCTACACAGCGACGGCGGTCGACCTCGAAACCGGCGACGACGTCGTGTTCGACAGTGCCGCGATGCAAATAGGCCCCCATCACGTCCGCGCCAGTGCCGCGTTGCCGGTCGCCTTCCCACCAGTCGAGATCGACGGTCGCTGGCTGGTCGATGGCGGCCTGTCAGCGAACCTCCCACTTGATCCCGTTCTTGGCGACCCACCGCCCCGTGCGACGCTATGCATCGCGGTTGACCTGTTGCCGCTAAACGGCCGCAAGCCAACGACGTTAGGCGAAACAGCCAGTCGTATGCAGGATCTGATCTTTGCCGGTCAGTCTCGCCGATCGATAGACCGTTGGAAGGCCGCCTATACCGGGCGTGAGGGGATTACGCTGTCGCTTGTTCGCCTGGCCTACACGGAGCAGGACGAGGAAGTCGCAGGCAAGGCACTCGACTTTTCGGGGCCAACCGTCAAACAGCGCTGGTCGGCCGGTAATCGTGCCGGCATGCTGACAGTCGTCGGAGTTCAAACCGAAACGATGTTGATCGGCATACCTGGCTTGAACGTCGTTCAGCTGTAGAAAGCAAAAACGTTTGTAGCACAATACATGACGTCAAAGTTCGCGATCATAACCCCCGGCGAGCAGGTCGACCGCGCGCACAAGCATAACGGAATATGCCCAGCCACTGAGACTGAGATGGACCCAGTCGGGCATAGTAGACGAGTGGCGAGTAGGATCGGCATAGCGAACCGTATGCAACTTCCGCCTTCTCAGGTCCGTGCTAAATACCAACCTCAAATAAGTGCCTCTGGCCGTTCTGAGATTGCCAGCTACCAATCAAATACCTAGATGCGCGTCCAGAAATGGAGCTATGCTATGTCTGACACGCCCCTCGATCTGAACCCCGTTGAGCTCGCCACGGAATTGACAATCGCGTGGTTAGCTAACCCCAACACGCGTACCAATGCTGACGACGTTCCAGCCTTCCTGAACAAAATGTACGAAACTGTTTCGGTGCTGGTCGGCGGAAACGCTGCGGCTGCTGAACCCGAGGCACCTGCTCAAGAATACACCCCGGCCGTGACGGCGCGTAAGTCGCTTGCCAGCCCTGATCACATCATCAGCATGATCGATGGCAAGCCGTACAAGACGCTGCGTCGCCACCTTGCCACTAACGGCATGACGCCAGCGGAGTATCGTGAGCGTTATGGCCTGAAGGCGGATTACCCCATGGTCGCTCCGACCTATTCGGAAGCACGTCGCACGATGGCGAAAAGCATCGGCTTGGGCCGCAAGCCCGGCCACGCCAATGCGGCTAAGGCGGACGCCAAGCCCACCCCGGCTCCGCGCAAGCGCAAGACCGAAGAAACGGCAACCGAATAAGCCATGGCCTGGCTTCCTGGAGAACGGGAAGCCGGGCCCCTGTGGAAAATGCAGTCTATGTCGCCTGCAGGCGGCTGCTCAGGGCCTCCAGGGTCGTCAGACGGCGACCATGGCCGCTAAAGGGCACGATGCGCAGGTAGCAGGTCTCAAGTGTCCGACTCGCCGCCACCAGCCGGAAAATGCCTGTAAAAAGTTGCGACCGAAACGCCGATCGCCTCGGCCACGTCTCGCGGACGATCCTTTTTGAGAAAGGCCGTAGCGTCAGACGACATCCGCTAACGCCATGTGCCTTCCGAATAGCGCACGGAGAGCTTCTTCTCCATTGTCGCCATTCAGCGGCCCGATGTGCGGAAAACTCGATCGTAATCACCATTGTGCGAGAAACAGGTGTTTCCCGTCATCCCCATGAATATCATAGTGCGGGCGAGTCACGCGATGAGCATCAACCTTCTACAACGCGAACGTCCGTGCTGCGGTCGCAAAATTTAGGACTTCGGCGACTATACTGCGAAAGTCCTGTGTGGTTCCATTTTAGGATGGACCAAACCAAGCGGTACACATGCGGTGTACCTCTTGGTCTAGAACTTGATCACCTAAGACGCGATTTTAGGACATCAGCGATTTCGCCATGTTGAGATGCGCCGCAACCGTCGGTGCCAATCCCGAGGCAAACGTCTTCAACTGCGACACGTCGCCGGTTGCAGCATATCCCTTGAGCGTATCGAGCGTCTGATGATGCCCGGCGACCTGGGCCGCTGCGTACGCGGTGTCGAAATCAGTGCCCTGCTTGGTTTTCAGATCAGCAAGCTTCTGCTGCTGCTCAGCACTCAGCGCTGGGTTGGGCGTCAAAGCTGGCGACAGCGTTGCCGTCAACGCCTTCAGCTTTGCAGTCGACCCCTCATGTGCGGTGATCATCTGGCCAGCGAACTTCTTCACCGCAGCAGATGCGCCGTTAGTTACGGCCAGCTTCGAGGTCTCGATCTCGAACGCATCGCTTGCAGCCGCCATGTTGACGAAAGCCTGCCCACCTGAGGCCGGTGCTGCCATGGCATCATTGGAACCGGCTGCATTCACGTCCGTGGCAGTCGTGTTGGCGTAGGTGCTGTTATCGACGGCGGTCGTATCGTCGGCCTTCTTGCCGCATGCGGCCAATGACAGGGCCGCTGCCGATACCAGTGCCAGGGTCTTGAAGTTCATCATACTCTCCATCTGCTCGCATATTACCGCTGCCCGCTAAACGCGTGCCCTGATTGGACCGTTCCGCCCCAGCAACGAGCTTCGGACCGATCGTAACGCGCGTTCGTTCTAGCCGTCTGCCGGCACAGCTGCCGGCCTTATCGGGACACGGCTATGAGCATCTTCAGCACGATCATGAACAAGGTTTTCCACCACAAGGCCGCGCCAGCCGCTGCGCCGGCTCAGGCTTCTGCCGCTGCGCCACAGGCTGTACCACAAGCCGCGCCGACCGCTACCGCCCAGCCCGCCCCCGCAGCGCCTCAGCAGTCCGTCGATGTCGGTGCGGTCCTCAGCGAGATGGCATCGATGAAAGATGGCGGGGGCAACTACCAGAGCTCGATCGTCGATCTTCTGAAGCTGCTGGACCTGGATTCCAGTCTGACCGCTCGCAAGGAACTTGCTGGCGAGCTGAATGTCCATGCAGCAGCCGACGGCTCGGCCGAGCAGAACATCGCCCTCCATAAGGCAGTGATGCAGAAGCTTGCCGATAACGGCGGTATCGTTCCAGACAACCTGCGCAACTAACGCGCCCGATCCGGAGTGGACCGCACCCTATGTGGTCCCCTCCGGCCTTAGACTGCTGGCTAACCGCCCTCAATTTACCGAGATGGACTAGCGTTCGAAGGCGTCGCAGCTACGGTCCCCTGCGCTGCCTGAGCTGGCAGCGTCTGACTACCACGCGGTGGTCCATTTGGTTCTTTCTCAAAGCCACGCGCGGCGAGCCAGCAGATCGTGACGACGAGTGCCACGATCATCACGAAGATGATAATTGCCACAGGACCGGCTCGCTTGTTTCCTCGTCTCCGCATCACATGCGCTCCCCAGTCATGCCGTCGATGTTATCGCCGTGCCGTAGTCCTGTGACGACGAGGTGTTCGTGGACCTCAAATCCGCCGGTTTGATCGAGTAGGACGGTCTTCTGTCCGGACGGCTCTATCGACGTTCGCCGAAGACCGAACCAAGAATGCCCCCCAGTCCGCCGCCAAGACCGCCCCCGGGCGCAGCACCTGCGACTCCAGCGCCACCCAGGCTGCCAAGTACAGATCCAAGGATCCCGCCAAGGCCACCTTGCTGCCCGCCCGAGCGCCCGGTCAGATGGCCCGCCACCAGCATGACCAGGATCGGCAGCATCTGCTTCAGAAGCTCGGGCGCCAAGCCGCTGCTCTGCGCCGAGTTGTCGGCGACCTCACGACTGCCGTCCTTCGACCCGAAGATACCGCCGAGGATCTGATTACCGCGATCGATCTGCGTCGGCTCGTTGCCCAACACGTTCGAAGCAAGGTCTGCGCCGCCAAGCGTGTTCACATGGGCGTCTAACTGCGTCGTGTTATCCCCATGCCGCCCAGAACCGACGGCAGCAGCGCCTCTGCGCCGCGCTGAGCTTGCTCACGCGGTATGCCTAGTTGGGCGGCGAGTGCTTCGATGCCACCATCTGGGAGGAGGTCATTGAGATTCATGGCAGCTTCCTTGTTGTGACGGGTACCAACAGTTGCTGCGACCTATAGGTCCGGTCCCCTTCGATCGCGCTTGGACCTTGGATCGGTAGGCATGCGCTGTCTGCGCAATGTTAGTCAGGAAGTTCGGGCGTACGGGCGCCAAAACGTCTTTTCCGTCGGTAGATATTGACGCGATGGTGCCGAGACACCGGAACCCTCCCCCATCGTCCCGCGCTTGAGCCATGAAGGAGAGACGGCATGGACGACCAGCGCGTGTGGGAATTCGAAGGGAGCCTATGGGATGCCAGCGATGAGCATTACCAGAACCGGATCGACGAGGAGATAGTCATGGTCTTGCCCCACCCGCCTTATGTCTTCCAGGGGCAGGAGGCGAAGGATGCGGTCAAGGCTACGCCCGATTGGGATACGGTCGAGCTATCGGATCGACGAGTGTCACGACCTCAAGAAGGCCTGATCGTCGTTGCGTACACCGCGCGATGCGCGAGCGGCGACGAGAAGTACGAGGCGCATTGCACCTCGACTTTGCGCATGCGGGGACACGACGATTGGCTGGTCGTCCAACATCAGCAAACGCCACCCTTAACCGCTAGCGTGGAGGTCTGACCGCCGGCCTGCCGTTGCGCCTGGTACATACCTGTAACAGGTGTGACGGTACCTAACCGGGAGTCAGCGCCCTTATTGCGGATGTAATCCCAACAGCCTCAACTGCGACCGGTTATCGCGACCAATGGATCGCCCAGGCGACCGTCGGCGAGTAAGGATGCCGTGACTCCGCGAAAACCCGCCGTCTCGAGATAGAGGCGGACAAGCGAGGCGTGGCCCTGCGTATCGAGAGCGCGCCAGACCGCCACGGCCTTGGTCGGGAAGCACCGGTTCGAGAAGCTTATGATGACGCGGCCTCCCGGCTTCAGCACACGACGAACCTCGCGCAGTACCGCCAGGGGGTGTTGCAGATATTGAACCCCGACACAGATCAGTACGGCATCGTAGCGCGCGTCCTCTTCGGACAGGTCAGACACATCGTTCAGGTTCTGGACGAACCAGCGATCGAGGCGCGGGTTGGCCGCTAGTTCCCCTGCGTTCATGCCGTGGCCAACTACCTCGCCATAGGCGACGTCGTCCGGCAGATGGCTCACCCAACTCGACATGAGGTCGATCACCCGCCCGCCAGCGGGGATCGCCTCGCGGTACAGGCTGGTCAGTGCATCTACTGCTGCCTCGTCAATGTGCGTGACCAAACGCGGGGACGCGTAGAAGCCAAGGTCGTCGCCATCATCCTGTCGGTCGAAGGCCTGCGCCGGCAGTCCCAACTCGATCGCTTCGGTCACGCGGTGAACCCCTGCCAAGTAAACCAGCCGGTATTTGCAACCACAGCGTCCGTTCGTAGCCGTATGCCCGAGCGCACCGCGACAGAGCGGTCGTCCTCAATCACCGACGACGGCCGAGCCAGACACCGACCCCCGCAAGGCCAAGAACCGCCATACCGCCCGCAGCGGCTGCCACCTTGCGCCCCCGGTGTGGATCGCGCCGGCCACCATCTGGACCGGCGGGGACGCCAGGTTCGAACAACACCCCATCGTTGTCGTTGCCGTCGGCCGCACTGGCCGACCAGGAGTCGAGAAAGCCGCTCATGATCGCCGCTAGCAGGTTCGGCGCCGCGACCTCGCCGAGTTTGAATGCGATTGCCGGTGCGCCGACGGCGGTAAGGTTACGAGGGTGCGTGGCAAGCCGCACGACTGCCTTTGCCACTGTCTCTGGTGCAAGCGAACCTGGGGGCAACGAGAGCCGGGCACCTGTATAGTTACCGGCGTGGTCGACGCCGGGTGTATCAACAAAGGTCGGGCAGACGTCGCATATGTGGATATGCGGGCGCTTCGACACCTCACCGCGCAATGCGGAACTGAATCCGCGCAACCCGAACTTGCTCGCCGAATAGGCCGCGGCATAAGGCGTAGCGACAAAACCGCCGGCTGAGATCATGTTTACCCAAGTGCCGTGATCCTGCGCGAGGAAGATCGGCAGTACGGCATGGACGTCGTTCATGTGGGCGACGAGGTTCACATCGACGACACGGGCGTGATCCGCGATTGGGACGTCTTCGTACCGGCCAAGCACACCGACGCCTTCACAGCTGAACCACAGGTCAATGCCACCCAGCAGATCGCGCGCCTCAGCGGCGAATGCGGCCACTGCGCCTGCGTCGGTGCAATCTACCGGTCGGACGATTGCGCTGCCGCCAGCTTCGACGCAGCGCTGCGCGACGTCGTCCAGCCCATCCTTGCCGCGAGACCCTAGGACAAGCCGCGCTCCCGCTTTTGCGAAAGCCATCGCCGTTGCCGCGCCGATACCGCTCGATGCACCGGTGATTACCACGCGGCGCCCGGCCAGTTTACGATCAGCGCTCATCGGACGATGCTCAAGGCGGCTGCCTCTACACTTACGGGAAGACAACGCGGTCGCGTCAGACGAACTTTCCTATCATCATGCATAGACACTCAACGTCTCGGAGGCGCAGGGGTGTCCAACCGAGACCGCGCGATGTTTCTTGAAAGTGATCCCAGGATAATTAGTTCGGATTGGTATGCGGTTCCTTGGGGCCATCGTTCAACGATCTGAGCTGCGCTTCGCGAGTTGGGTTACCACCACCGCCATGTGGAACTGGCACATCGATAGGGCTGTTCGGCGTTGCACCACCGCTAAGCTTTCCCGATCCGCTCAAGACATCCGCAGCGTCGGTACCGCCTAGACCACCGCCGCCCGGCGTTTTGGTCATCTGCGCATCGTCCTAAACGGTCGCAGCGCTATCCGCGTCGTTCGGCTCCGGCTTGACGTCGTCGGGTGCAATGTTCGGCTGTTCGGTTGCCATGTCGATCTCCTTTGCTCGCTCTAGAACCTTACAAGCGAGGCTAGTTTCCAATCAACTCAACGATTTAAATCCTTGTTGTCAGGAGACAGGAACCCCTGAGAACACCGTCTCGGCCCACCCCACCTGATGGCCCGTTCATCCAGCATCACCTGGGAGGGTCAGAGGCAAATTCCGCTGCTACGCCCTCATGGATATGTTCGAAAATCTAGGCGTTTTGAACATCATCACAGGGAGAGCATGATGCCCGATACGTTCAAACCAACTGAAAAAATCGCCGCCAATGCAAAAAAGGGGCTAAAGTTGCGCGACGATTTCGGACTAGGCGGTACGGACGTCGGGGTTCGTCGTGCCGAGCAACTGGCAGCGCAGGACGATGTGACCGCCGAAGATGTGAAGTCCATGCATAGCTACTTCGCGCGTCACGAGGTCGATAAAGACGGCAAAACACATGAGTGGGGATCGGACACTGATCCTTCTGCCGGCTATATCGCCTGGCTTCTCTGGGGAGGCGATGAGGGCAAGGAATGGGCTGATCGACACGCCGAGAAGCTCGAATAGAGCGCTCTCGAACGGAGAGCGCGATCACGATCGGCATTCGATCACGGTTCATCACCACTTTTAACGCGGATTGCCGGCCCGATGCCGTTGGCGCTCCTCACTCCTGTAATTGATCGGCGCCTGTCAGATGTACGTTCTCCTGTTCGCTGCGGCCGCAGCCCTAGTGCAATCGCCGGTCGCCGGATCCGTGGTGAAGCCGGGCACGATAGCGATCATTGCTGCTGACAGTCCGACCACGTCTCCCACTATCACGAAAACCTTCACGGACGCCGTTCAGCGCACCCTCCTTCGAACACCTTTCCTGCCCCTGCCCGACGCAAACCACAGCCTTTACGTCGCCAAGGTTGAGGTATCGCAGACACAGCGCGGCGTCGTCCGGTCCGGCAACGACCGATCAGACCGACCGGGCATGGCAGCGGGCCTTGGCGGCCTGTCGCTGACTTTGCCTTCGGGGAAGGATCAATTGCGCGGTCTGATCTTAACCCGTCTCAAGGTGACGGTATCGCTGCGCCGCGACAATCACGTCGTGTGGACGGGGCAGGCGACGACGGTGCGCGCTAGTGGCACACGAACGGGCGATCCCTCCGCTATCGCTACGGCGCTGTCAGACGCCCTCCTGACGTGGTTCCCTCGGCAGTTACCGGGACCAGTGTCTGTTCCGTAAGGCCTGATAAACGCGGTGATCATCCGCCGACGATCCGCGGCAACACGCCGCTGCGGCAATTCGTCGATCCGACATCCTGCCGCTGAGTGCTCCATTCCTTTCAGCGCTGGATCGTCAATCAGCCCACGCCAGATCGCGTCGCAATCGGCGATCGCGCGATGCCCTGCGCATGCTCAAGAAGAAGGGTGGTCGTCGTATCGCGATTGGCTGCGGGTGAGAATATGTACCCCTGCCCTAACGCACAGCCGATCGCGCGAAGCTGTTCGACTTGCTCTTCAGTTTCTATCCCCTCGGCGACGATCCTGATGCCCATCTTTTTCGCGGTACGGATCAGGCCTTCGACGATGGTCACACTGACACCGTCTGGTTCCAGGTGGTCAACGAACAGTTTGTCGATCTTGATGACATCGACGGGAACCGTGAGCAGGTGCGTCAGCGATGCGAAACCCGTTCCGAAATCGTCCAGCGCGACCCGTATGCCGTCAGCGCGAAGTGCCCTGATCGCTTGCTGTATCGCTTGGTCCCCGCGGCCCATGTACACCGTCTCGGTTACCTCGAGGATGACGTGCGTGAGAGGGACCCGTTCGCGCTCGAGCGCTGCGGCCAGAACCTGCCCGACGGCCCCGCCACTCAAATCCGCAGACGAGACGTTGATACCGACGTGTTGAAAGGGAATACCCAAATCCAGCCATCGACGTAGGTCAGCCGCTACCAAGGTCATCATCCTGGCCGTGAGCGAGGTCGCAACCTGAGCGTCGGCAGTCGCCTCATGAAAGGAGGCAGCCGAGACCAGATTGTCGCCGATGCGCATGCGGCAAAGCGCTTCCAGCCCTACGATCTCCCGCGTGTCGAGTCGAAAGATCGGCTGATAGTGCGCCTCGATCCGGTCCTCTCGCAAAGCCGCGCTCAGGTCCCTGATTGCGCCCATGCGCCGCGTCATGTTCGAGCGCAGCCCTGCCCAGTATCGCACAAAACCACCACGACCGGTTTCCTTGGCATGGTAGAGGGCAAAGTCGGCATTCTGCCGAACACTCCCAACCCCGGCGTCGTCCGGTGAGAACGCAGCGCCTCCGATGGTAGCGCGAGGGACGATGCTATGCCCGCCGCAGTCGGCAGCAACCGAGAGCGCGCTTAGAACCTCATCCGCGATCTTCTCCAGGTCACGAAGGGCATCGGTAGCCTGGAGAATGACAGCAAACTCGTCGCCCCCGACCCGAAACGTTCGTCCGGGGCTGACTGCTGCTGAGATCCTGTCGCTGGCGATCTGAAGAAGCTCGTCACCCGCATGATGCCCGAACGTGTCATTCACAACCTTGAGATTATCGAGATCCAGCACGAACAGCGCCCAACTGCCCACCGCAGCGCCCTCAAGTTTGGAAAGTGCGGCATGATACGCAGCCCGATTGGGGCAACCGGTCAAGGCGTCGGTGAAAGCCCGGCGTTGGTGCTCGAGAACACGCTCATGTCGCTCGATAGCGATTTGCGTGAGGTAAACGCAGTTAGCCACCACCTCGCGTTCGAAGGCCGTCGGTCCGCGGGGGTTACGGTAATAAAAGGCAAATGTCGCGATTGCGCGACCGTCTGCATCACATATTGGACTGGACCAGCATGCGCGGAGCCCGTGGGGGAGTGCGAGGTGTTTGAACTGCGCCCAGCGGACGTCGGTCTCGATATCAACGACGGTAATCTCTGTCTTTAGATAGGCGGCGGTGCCGCAGGAGCCGGCTAACGGGCCGACGGACAGGCCATCCAAGGCTTGGGAATATGCTTCCGGTAGGCTTGGCCCGGCCAGCGGATGAAGCAGGCCTGCCACATCGACCGTTAAAACCGAACAGATTACGTCAGGAATGATCCGCTCTACTTCGACACACAGCGTGGTACACGTTGGTGCGAGCCCAGCGCCCTTGGCAATCATTTTCAGGATAGTATTATGAAGATGAAGCAGGACACTTACTGTATCATTGACTCCTTGATACTGAGGGTTTTCAGAAAGGCTCATGGAGTGGAACCTATCAAATTGCTGGTTTAGATATCTTTAATGCGAGATTTGACGAGGACTATAATACTGCCCGTGCAGGTTTTATCTCAGCCCAATTTGAGTATATTCAGATAACTGGCCAGCATCTGATCAGCGCTCGCATATTTTCTGGGTCAACGTTTACCAGATTGGCCGCGAGACTCGACGACGAATACAGTGTGCTCATACATAGCGAACCCAACCCGACACCCAAATAGGCTGCGTCGGTTTCGCAAGTTTAAGCTCTGATGCGAGACAATACGCGCGCTGCGACATTGCTCCTGGCTGCAAGCTTCCGC
>Ga0265798_10005555_pt1 | contig 16884 bp, 10 predicted proteins | sample P3T30metagenome_FD_192430 | JGI IMG/M metagenome (GOLD analysis project Ga0265798, IMG submission 192430) | Plant litter microbial communities from East Loma Ridge, Irvine, California - P3 T30 | ecosystem: Environmental > Terrestrial > Plant litter > Unclassified | place: USA: California... | reverse complement strand
TTATAATATTGTGGTAAGTCCCTGGTATCTGTCGGATGACATTACGGGTGGAGTTATTATTTCTGCTCAAAACATTACGGAGTCGGTAAAAATTAATGAAGAACTTAAAAATGCAAAGGAGATGGCAGATATTGCCAATAAAACCAAGTCTGAATTTTTAGCCAATATGAGCCATGAGATAAGAACTCCGCTAAACGGGGTCATCGGCTTTTCTGATCTTTTGCTTCAAACTCCGTTAAATGAAGTACAAACACAGTATCTCAATTACATTAATGAGTCAGGAGAAAACCTGCTGAACATTATCAGTGACATTCTTGATTTCTCTAAAATTGAATCTGGGAAAATGGACCTTTTGATAGAGAAAGCCAATGTTTACGACATGGTTAGCCAGGTTATCAATGCAATTCTTTATCAGTCTCAGAAAAAAAATATAGAACTTCTTTTAAATATTGAGCCGGGATTGCCTGATATAATCTGGCTCGATGAAACCCGATTGAAACAGATTTTGATCAACCTACTCGGGAATGCTGTAAAATTTACAGAACAAGGTGAGATAGAGCTTAAAGTAGAAAAACTGAATTTAGACGATAAAAATATAACATTACGATTCTCAGTAAGGGATACAGGAATTGGTATTCCCGTAGAAAAACAGCAGCATATCTTTAATGCTTTCACTCAGGAAAACAGTTCTATCAGTAAACAATACGGAGGAACAGGACTCGGACTTACCATTTCAAATAACATTTTGAAATATATGGGAAGCAATCTTACTTTGGTAAGTGAACTTGGGAAAGGCTCTGTTTTTTATTTTGATATTGAGATTCCTTTTGAAATTTCTGATCACACTGAAGACGAAACACTGAAAATCAACAAGGTGCTAATTGTTGACGATAACGAAGCAAACAGGGTTATTCTTCAGCATATGCTTGCTTACAAAAATATTGATTCTACACTGGCTGCCAACGGAATGGAAGCGCTTCAGCTTTTATTAGCCGGCGAGCGTTTTGATATTATTCTGGTAGATTACCATATGCCGGTTATATCAGGGTTGGAAACAATCGAGAAAATAAAGCAGTTATTTAATCAGCGAAATGAAGTCTCACCACTTGTTATCCTTCACACATCATCCGAGGAACATGACGTGATCAATTCTTTCAAGAAGGAAGAAAACTCCTATTTCCTGCTTAAACCTATTAAATCTGAAGAACTGTACAAAACCTTACAACGGGCAATAAAAAGTTCAGAAAAAGAGGCAGTTGCCCACAAAATATTGCAGACAGAAGAACCTTCCCTGCTCATGACTTCTCCTCATGTATTGCTTGTTGATGATAATCCGGTGAATATGGTTCTGAATAACAGGATGATGAAATCACTGATTGCAGATGTAAAACTAACAGAAGCAACCGATGGTTTGCAGGCTTTAGAACAATGCCGTGATCAGTTTTTTGATATCATTCTAATGGATGTACAGATGCCCGTAATGGACGGCATAGAAGCTACCAAGCAAATCCGGCTGTTACCGGAATACTCCACAATTCCGATTATTGGGGTTACAGCAGGAAATGTACTGGGTGAAAAAGAAAAATGTCTGGATTCGGGAATGAATGATTTTCTACCTAAGCCACTCAGACAAAATGATCTTTTAGAAATGTTGAAAAAACATATTGGCACTGCCGTTCAGGAATTGTCTGAAAACCCACCACAACCAGAGACCTATCTGGATATGAATCTTCTGAACGAGCAGATGGGTGATGATGATGATTTTAAAGTAATATTTTTAAATTTAGTGATACAAGGGCTTGATCAGGCTAAAGAAAATATAAAATTAGCGGTAAAAGAAAAAAATACAGAAGAGCTAAAGAGAATTCTTCACAAGCTGAGAGGAACTGCCGGAACTGCTGGCTTAATCATGCTTACAGAGCAAACTTCCAGTTGGGAGAAACGCATTGAAGAAAACATGGATTATACTGCTATGGAGCATGAGATAGTACGTGAAATAACGATAGGAATACAATTGATAAAAGATTTAATATAAAAAATTAAATATTTATCAACAAAATAATTTCAAAAGCCGCGTGCGATAGTTATACATTAGACATACTACCGATAAACTTTTATTTTACATTACCGTTAAACTAATTTTTGATGCCGAAAAAAATTATAAGAAATCTTCAGATTGGAGTCGTAATATGTTTATTACTGCTCATTGCTACTTCTATAGCTTCCTATGTGAGCGTACAGAAGCAGATGGAGAACAGGGAAAGCCTTTTAAAAAGCAAGGAATCTATAAGTTTGGTAAAAGATGTTTTAAATCTTCTCCTGGATGCAGAAACAGCTATTAGAGGATACCAGCTTACAGGTCAGGAAAATTTTCTTGAACCCTTCAATAAAAGCTTGAGGAAATATCCAGTACTTATTTCTGATAAAAACAGGCTGGATATTAAAGATAAACATCAAATTGAGCTCATCAATAAACTCTTGCGTACTTCAGACATAATAATGGAAAGGGATGTCTTGCTAATTGAGAAGCGTAGGAAGGGAATATTAATGACCCCAAAAGAACTTGTACAAAACAAGACCGCTATGGACAGGTGCCGTATACTGGTTCAGGAATTTGTAAAATATGAGGAAGTTCAGCTGGCTATCAAAGATAAAGATCTGAACCGATCTTCCAAATCGACAGTTTTATTCATTATTTTCTCTGCAGTTATAGCCATTGTTGTTACAATTTTTTTCTACACACAAATAAAATCTGACCTTATCCGAAGGGATAAATTAGAAAAAGATTTGTTTTACACGAAAACAATTCTTGAGGAAACGAGCGCTGTAGCACAAGTGGGAGGCTGGGAAGTCAACATGAAAACCAGGAAGGTGTTCTGGTCTCAGGGTACGAAAGAAATTCATAAAATAAAAAATAATTTCCAGCCGGATTTAGAAAATGCCCTGGGATTCTTTAAAGAAGAGAGCAGGGAAAGAATGAAAAATCTTTTCGATAGCGCCTTAAAAGAAAGAATTCCATTTGACGAAGAGTTTCAGCTTGTCCGTTATGACGGCGTTACGATCTGGGTAAGGGTAAAAGGAATCCCGGAATTTGAGGGTGAAGTCTGCAGCAGGATTTTCGGAATCATTCAGAATATTGATGCCTTCAAGAAAATGTTCCTGGAAGTTACCAGAAAGGAAGCCATGATGCAGTCTTTTGTAACCGATGTTCCGATTCCACTCGCCATGTTTGATAAAGACCTTAACTATGTTTCTGTAAGCAACAAATGGAGAGAAGAATTCAATATGAATGATGTAGATATTATCGGAAATAATCTGTTTACTGTATCTCCGGATATTCCCAAAGAAAGAGAAAAAATTTATGAAAACGCCCTGCTTGGTAAAACCTACATAAATGGAGACTTTAAGTTAAAGGTGGATGGTCAGCAGGAAATTCAGCATTACGACCTTAAAGTCGGACCATGGTATCTCACAGAAGATGAAGTAGGAGGTTTAATTATTTCCGTACAAAATATTACAAATGCCGTGCGGATAAATGAGGAATTGAAAAATGCTAAAAAAATAGCAGATACAGCGAGCAAGGCAAAATCAGAGTTTCTAGCCAATATGAGCCATGAGATACGAACGCCGCTGAACGGCGTCATCGGGTTTTCTGATCTTTTGCTTCAAACGCCGTTAAATGAAGTACAAACGCAGTACCTCAATTACATTAATGAGTCAGGTGAAAACCTGTTGAACATTATTAATGACATTCTTGATTTCTCTAAAATTGAATCTGGAAAATTGGACCTTTTGATAGAGAAAGCCAATGTTTACGACATGGTGAGCCAGGTCATCAATGTAGTTCTTTACCAGTCTCAGAAAAAAAATATCGAACTTCTTTTGAATATTGAGCCAGGATTGCCTGATATAATCTGTCTCGATGAAACACGATTGAAGCAGATTTTGATCAACCTACTCGGGAATGCTGTAAAATTTACAGAACAAGGTGAGATAGAGCTTAAAGTAGAAAAACTGAATTTAGACGATAAAAATATAACATTACGATTCTCAGTAAGGGATACAGGAATTGGTATTCCTGTAGAAAAACAGCAGCATATCTTTAATGCTTTCACTCAGGAAAACAGTTCTATCAGTAAACAATATGGAGGAACCGGTCTCGGACTTACCATTTCAAATAACATTTTGAAATATATGGGAAGTAATCTTACTTTGGTAAGTGAACTCGGGAAAGGTTCTGTTTTCTATTTTGATATTGAGATTCCTTTTGAAATTTCTGATCAAAACGAAAATGAAATACTGAAAATCAACAGGGTTCTGATTGTTGACGATAACGAAGCAAACAGGGTTATTCTTCAGCATATGCTTGCTTACAAGAATATAAATTCTACACAGGCTGCGAACGGAATGGAAGCTCTACAGATGCTCTTAGCCGGCGAGCGTTTTGATATTATTCTGATAGATTACCACATGCCGCTTATATCAGGATTGGAAACAATTGAAAAAATAAAGCAGCTATTTAATCAGCAGAATGAAGTCTCACCGCTTGTTATCCTTCACACCTCTTCTGAAGAACTTGACTTTATCAATTCTTTCAGGAAGGAAGAAAACTCCTATTTTCTGCTTAAACCTATTAAATCTGAAGAATTGTACAAAACTTTACGACGGGCAATAAAAAGTTCAGAAAAAGATACAGTTGCCCGAAAACTATTGCAAACAGAAGAACCTTCCCTGCTCATGACTTCGCCTCTTGTCTTGCTTGTTGATGATAATCCGGTGAACATGGTTCTGAATAACAGAATGATGAAATCACTGATTCCCGATGTAAGGTTAGTTGAAGCAACCGACGGTTTGCAGGCTTTGGAACAATGCCGGGATCAGCTTTTTGATTTGCTATTGATGGATGTACAGATGCCTGTAATGGATGGCATAGAAGCCACGAAGCAAATCCGGCTGTTACCGGAATACTCCACAGTTCCGATTATTGGGGTGACTGCAGGAAATGTATTGGGTGAAAAAGAAAAATGTCTGGATTCGGGAATGAATGATTTCCTACCCAAGCCGCTCAGACAAAACGATCTTTTGGAAATGTTGAAAAAACATATAGGCATTGCCGTTCAGGAGGAATTGTCTGAAAACCCACCACAACCAGAGACCTATCTGGATATGAATATTCTGAACGAGCAGGTAGGTGATGATAATGATTTTAAAGTAATATTTTTAAACTTAGTGATACAAGGGCTTGATGAGGCTAAAGAAAATATAAAATTAGCGGTAAAAGAAAAAAATACAGAAGAACTAAAGAGAATTCTTCACAAGCTGAGAGGAACTGCCGGAACTGCTGGCTTAATCATGCTTACAGAACAAACTTCGAGTTGGGAAAAACGCATTGAAGACAACATGGATTATAATGCTATGGAGCATGAGATAGTACATGAAATAAAGACAGGACTACAATTAATTAAGGATTTAATATAAATAAAAATAAGGCTATCATAGTACTGTGCGCTTCCTTAAATTCAAACCAGTTAAAAGTAGAATTATATACTGAGTACAACACCATTTTAATTTGTAATGCATGAGTATGTAAAATGAACTGCGTCAACTAAATTAATGCTTCTCAAAAAAATATAATTCAAATCTAAAGTCATTCTATCTGGAAACCAATGGCAGGTTTCTGAACTGTTTTAACCTAATTGCTCAGGGGCATCGTACATTTGGCTGATGTTCTTTTGTGTCAGGCAGATCAGCTTTAAGGCCATATCTAAAATACTTACATCAGGGTGCCATTACAATAGTAATGTTTCTTGGTTACTACGTCTGCTCTAAGTGGACCTCACTGGACCATTGTTAACGATAATAAAATCAAATCAAAGTTCGCGGTTAGGGGAAAAAACCCCTTAAAAAAAAGGGTAATTTTCCCCGTTCCCATTTTTTTTATAAGTGATTAGTGTTTTATATTATTGTGAGATAATCACACCAAACCAAAACTTATTCATCTAAATGGAAAACTCCCACACACACCACCATGCATGTATTTGCTCATGCAACAACCCAATTGTAAACATACTGGAAGATGAAATCTTCAGTGAAGAAAATCTAGCAAAAATTACCGCACACCTTCCTAAAGCCAAGCCAAAACCTGCATCCCCCGCACCAATGGTATATTCAGTAGGAACCGGAACCGGGACCATCAGGCCGATGATCAACGGCGACGTATCAACTGTTGAAGCTATTGGATTTGCTGAAGGAACTGTAATAGCCAGCGGTAGTCTTGCGGATGTACAAGCCGCAATGGATGAAAAATATAAAGGGTATCCCACTACTATCTTACCGGACGGACAAACGCTATTGCCCGGCCTTTTCGAGCCTCATATACATACCGTGTTCTCAGGCATCATGTCAGCCTGGGTAGATGTCAGCCCTTTCAGTGGTCAGGACCTGATTGGGGTTGGCTACACAACAGATTACGTAAAAGGTATATTAAATAAGGCGTTAATTGACAATCCGGGTAAGACAATACTTGCAAACGGCCTTGACCCTGCGTTACTTTACCCTAATGAGTGTAGTAACTTTACCGAAATCGATTATAATTTTCTTGATTCATTAAGTACAGAGGTTTCGATACTGGTACTTAGCGCGTCAGGTCATACATTGTATGCAAATTCATTAGCACTTACCACTACTTATCACTTTATAGGTAATGAAAAACTGCGTGAACGATACTCTTCCGCTCAAGATTATATCAATGAAACCAATGGCGCGCTTCAGGAACAAGCTGGTATGACACCTGCCGTACTTGCACATTGGGCAGCTATCCTAAAAACAACAGAGCCATCAATATTAACTGATAATCTTGACAAATTTTTTCAGGAAGCCAATTCAAGAGGCGTAACTTCTATGTATGATGCCTTACTACTTGAAAACTACCTGATATTATTGAAACTTTACATAGACGCTAAAAACCTAACTGTCCGTCTGGGAGGCACTAAATATTGTGAATCACTAGATAAAGCTGCCGCGTTGGAACAATATCAACAACCATCCTCCTATAGCGACATCTATTTCGGCCATGTCAAAATAGTAACGGATGGTTCCAACCAAGGACTTACTGGCTATCAATCGCAACCATATGTTTGTAACATTGACCCTAAAGAGCCGTGCGGTATTTTTAATTATACAGTCGACGATTTTCAAAATCTGGTGGACAAAGTAATCGTTGAAAAGGGATGGCCAATCATGGTCCATGCCAATGGAGACCAGGCTATAACCAACACGATTGCTGCCTATAAGGCTGCCCTTGATAATTATAAGGGGCCTGAGTTGCGTAACCGTATCGAACACTGTTCTCTGCTCGGTAGTGATGACATCAATGACATGGCCACCTATAATATTTCACCGAGCTTTCTGATCGGACATGTTGGCTATTGGGGTGATGCCTTTCAGAATGTTATTTTTAAGGATCAGACCCAAGACAAAAATCCCGTTGGTCCAAAGGTTAACTGGCTTGACCCATGTTCGTCAGCGCTAAATAAGGGCCTCCGTATCTCGTTGCATAGTGACCATACTGTGACGCCTTTAGGACCCTTGCGCATGATGGAACAATCCATTACCCGCGTCATGGAAACCAAAGCAGCGCCTGATAACGTACTCAATTCATCTGAGAAGATCTCTGCCGCACAAGCCTTAAAAGCGGTAACCTATGATGCTGCCTGGCAATGTTATGCAGATCAATGGGCCGGTTCTTTAACCAATGGACATTTCGCTGATTTTATTATTTTAGCATCCGACCCACTAACAATGCCGGAAGAACAGGTGAGTATGAATATGAGAAACATCAATGTTGAACAGACCTGGCTAGGCGGAGTGCTTGTATATCCTAAATAGCTTACACGATTTTGTTATCAATCAGAGAATCGTGCCCTTTATACAACAGGGCATGATTCTCAGGTAATTTATCTCTTCTTTGTCAAACTTTGAAGTTAACTTCAGAGTTGATATAATTCTTTCAGCGCTTCTTTCAGTGCTACAAGTTTCCTACCCAGTAGCTTTCTAGGTCTTGCGTTACTATTATTTAAGTTCTATTTTTTGGAAATGAACCTAATTCCCATTGTTTATTATATAGCTACGATTCCTCATCCGGACACCATATTGATAAAGCTCATCATAGATACCAAAGAACTTGGCCTCCTCTGTTTCCAGCAGTGAGGTATTGATGAACATGATCACCGCTACTTCCTTTTTAAGGTCAGAAAGCATGAAAGTCCTTACACCAAAGTCGGAGCCGTTGTGCCCTATCCTTTTTCCACCCATCTTGGTAGACCAGAAAATACCTGAATTTAGTTTTGCTGGTTCTATATTTTCAGGCTTGTGCACACTATCGAATTGAAACCGGAGCATTTCCCGAACCGTTTTTTCCTGGAGAACCTGTCTGTTTTGAAACTTACCGTCGTTCAGTAAACAAATGAAGAAGTGGGACAAATCATTGACCGACGTACGTACACCGCCATCAGGATAAGTGGTCAGTCCGTAAAGCGGTATCCGTTTAATACTGCTATCCGCCTGTTTCTGGTAAAGCCGGGCGTGCTTTTTCAGGTCTATGTCGGACAGGAACCAGCCCGTATCATCCATTTTCAATGGCTTGAAAAGATATTCCTTGCTGTATTCGTTCAGCTTTTTACCTGTTCGTACTTCAACGATGTAGCCAGCCAGCGCGGTGCCGATATTAGAATACTCACGAAACGTACCAGGCTTATGATCTATAAAATTTGCTTTTGAATAATATTTGCCACCAGTTGTAAAATAGTTTTGCAGAAAATCGCCCAGTGGTTCCGGTGAATCTTTCCCATTAACATACAAACTGTCGGAGGTATAAAAAGGGAACCTGTCATTCAGGCCGGAGGTATGGGTGGCCAGGTTACGCAAAGTGATTTTCTCTTTCGGAAAGAATGGGTTAAGAATCTTAAAGGGTAGATAGGTATTGATATCTTCATCAAGAGAAAGTTTCCACTGCTCCACGGCTTTCATTAGGCAGGCCCCGGTAATGGTTTTGGAAACAGATGCTATGTTCATGACTGTCGATGTGGTGAACGGCACTTTGTTCTCCCTGTCAGCGTAACCATACCCTTTCGACCAAACCAATTTCTTGTCGACGATAATGGCTGCACCAAGGCCTACCAGATGGGCATCGTTCATTTTTTTCTGGATAACACTATCAATTGCATTGGTGGATTTTATGGGTAATTGTCCAACCTGCTGTCCGTAGGCCGTTGCACCTATCTTAATGCATAGAAGCAAGGTAATGATGTTAATTCGTGATCTCATCTTGATAATTTCTTTGAAAACTTCGATGAAAATCGAATAAAATAATTTGTCTGTAACACAGCTCTGCCAGAAAAGTCAAAAGGATGTATAGAAACTGCTATGCGACCACATATCACATTTCGTCTTTAAATCTGCCCTTTCAGGAGGGTTTTCCGCTATTCTGTCGCGTTTAATGGGGATAATCCTCTGATATGCTATATTTGATCATGCCATTAATCGATAGAATCGTTAAGTTCAGCCTAACACACCGTTTTCAAACACACGTCATCTTTTGGCTGATAGTTGCATTGCTTTTCATGAACCGATACGATATTGAAGAATATCGACAACTATACAGCATTATATACCGCCAAATTTATTATATCTCAATAACCATGCTGGCCTCTTATTTTCTAGCTTACCTCATCATTCCTAAGTTAATGGGGTCGAAGAACTATTTTGAGGTAGTTATTTATTTTATTGCAGGTTCCTACCTCATCTCTGCTTGCTCTCGTATCGCTGTCATATACCTTTTGGAACCGCTGATCAGAACACCTCCTTTTGCACAGGAATCGCTTTGGGAGATACTATCTGATCTTCCAAAATTAGTTACACATTATTTTGCCCTATCATTTTCTGCGGCCTGGGTATTCGCTTTTGTTAAACTGATCCGTGATCAGTACGTGGTTCAGCAGCGTTCGCTAATGCTGGAGAAAGAAAAGGCAGAAACGGAACTCAAAGCTTTGCGAAGCCAGCTCAACCCGCATTTCTTATTCAATACACTGAACAACATTTATTCGCTGTCGCTGATGAACTCTCCGGTCACCTCAAAATCGATAGCTGGTTTGTCAGAGATACTAGATTATGTGCTTTACAGGTGCAACACCGCTTATGTTCCTCTTTCATCGGAAATAAAATTAATTGAGAATTATCTTGAATTGGAAAAAATTAGGTATGACGAGCGGCTGCAGATTAGTTTTGAGTATGTAACCGACAATCAGGCAGCTATCGCACCACTGATTTTACTATCTTTCGTTGAAAATGCGTTTAAACATGGTGCCAGCGAGGATGCCGGTAATTCTTTTATCACGATCACACTCCATATGCGAAATGGTCATCTGAACTTTATGGTTAACAACAGTTGCATAGAGGAAGATCTTGAAGCCGGCGGTAGCGGCATAGGATTGGGTAATATTACGCGGCAACTGGAACTAATCTATCCATCGAGATATGAACTCATGGTCAAAAGAGTTGAAAACACTTTTGAAGTGCAACTGGAAATTAATCTGGAAAATACTTAACAAAGTTAACTTCGCTTTATGAAAATAAAATGTCTTTTAGTGGATGACGAACCACTAGCCATTAAACTGATTCAAAACCATATCGCTCAACTGGATGCCTTTGAAGTTGTGGCTACCTGCTCGAGTGCGGTAAAGGCACTGGAGATCTTAAGAACTGTTCAGATAGACCTGATGTTCCTGGATATTAAAATGCCTCAGATAACAGGTATCGATTTTTTAAAAAGCTTAAAAGATCCGCCCGCCGTGATAATTACCACTGCATACCGCGAATTTGCTGTAGATGGCTACGATCTTGACATCATCGATTATCTTCTCAAACCTATCACATTTGAGCGGTTTTTCAAAGCCATCGACCGGTATTTACGGTCAGTTAAACCCGATAAAGCTGTCGCCTTAATAGCAGCTCAAAAGCGTTACCTATTTCTAAAATCCGGGTTAAGAAACCACAGGTTGAATACCGATGAAATTTTGTATATCGAAAGCCTTAAAGATAATATAGTTGTCGTTTTCGATCATAGCTCTATCACTATAAAGTACAAAATCAGCGATTTAGAACCGGATATCGTTGCGTTACCCTTACTTCGGATTCATCGTTCATTTATTATTAACATTAATAAGATTGCTTCCTTTACCTCAAATGACATTATAATTGCCGGAAAAAGCATTTCCATTGGGCCTAATTATAAGGAATATGTGCTTAGGAAAATTACAAACTTAAATTAAAAGGTACTGAATCGCATCTTGATACATCAGCATAATCAAAAAATTGTTTGCAAACCAGCAAGAATGACCTTGATGACTGCAACTTTAATGGTATTGTTTACCTCTGTCTGACGGAAATTATTCAATGAACTCATGAGCCAGCGCCAGTAGTTAAATTGCAATATAGCTACTCCCGGTAAATCTCATACGTTTACCGTAGCGGATAAAAACGTATGGGTGATCATAATTTCTTATTGTAGTTGCAGTCTAATCAAATTAATGATAAAAAGAAACATTAACGTTCCCAAAATGTAGAACTGGATTCTGTTAACATTTTTCGCTTCGAATTTCCAAATACAAATTCTGTCAATAATTATTATTAAAACGGGCAATGGCAACCAAAGTAAGTTTACCCAACCTTGCAATCTTGCATTCATTCCATTTTGGTTTATCATAATTAATGAGGAAACTATAATTCCCAGTATTGAAATTATACTGATTACAAAAAACAATGTTATTTTCTTCGAAAACGGTGCTGTCATAAAACTATAGATAACTCTGGAGTATCTAACAAATTTAATAAGGAGTTAATGACAGAATATACAAGAATTTTCAGGATTGCTCTTAGACATGGATTTCTAAATTTATAGCTAGTCATAGCTATAATATCACAAGGGGTATAGAGAATAGTTGCAACAGGTCTAAAACATATTTGCATGATAGATTTGCCAGGGAAATCGCTTTTAACTTTCACTGATAATTCTTCCTCTTTCTGCGCATGCCTAAGCATTATGTTTGCCACGGAAGCACGAAAAACACGGAAAAACTTTAATCTCCTCCATGATTTCTGTGCTTCCATGGCTAATTAATTTTTAAAAATGTTTTAAAGGCAATATCCCTTATAGATTTGCTGTTTATAGGTTACCAAGCGGCTTAATCCGTATTAATAGAGAAACCAACCTCAGTAAGCATGTATGACCGTTTAAAAAATCTCTTGTCGCCGATTTTCATCTTTTGCCTTGTGCTCCTGATTCTCAACGACTTCCTGCTGAAAGCTACTTTTCATAATGTGTTTACCGGCAAACTATCCGATTTCTGTGGACTGTTCATTTTCCCTATTTTTTGGTGTGCACTCTTTCCCAAATTTAAATCCTGGATCTTTATCCTAAGCGGCATACTGTTTGTTTTCTGGAAAAGTGAATATTCCTCCGGATTGATTGAATCGGTGAATACCTTTTTTCCCCTCCAGCGGACTGTTGACCCTACCGATTTGCTGGCCTTACCGGTGTTGTTGCTGGGCTGGTTGCATGTCAAAGGTAGAAAACAGATAGTAATAAGTAACTCTCTATTGCCGCGGCTGGCCACGGCGTTTATCGCCATCGTTACCGTTTTCTCCTTTTGCGCCACCAGCCAGAGGCCGTATCTCCAATCTTTTGACCATCCCCAGTATGTGCTTTTACGATCTGCTGTAACTCCGGACGTGAAGCTTTATGATGAATTTGAATTTTACAGAAAAGATTCGTTGCTCGTTGTTCAGGTCAACCATAAGTACATCAGCCGGCCTGTTATGGACGACGATTATAACAAAAACCGCTCTCTAAACGATCTTGATATCCATGCACGGGGGCAGATAGCAGATAGTACGAGCCTGATGCGACCGGGAAAAATCACTGCGCTGACCATAGAGACCCCACAGGGCAGCGATGCTTTAAGGTTTAAAGGCGGGCGGCTTGACGGCAGATTCACCAGGACAAAAAACGGTAAATTGATGATTGAAGGATTCTATAAGATGGGCATTGAAGACTCGATTTGGATTTTTAAGGATAGCACCAGCAATGTGGTAATGAAGCAGACCATTTTGAACGGGGAGCGAACCATGGTTGAGCAGTTCCGGGATGGTAAGATGGTTTCCTCAACCGAGATCAATACCCGGGCAGACAGCATCAGGAATATCTACATCAAGATTGGAATGCTGGCATTGTTCATGCTTGGCATTATCCTCTTGTTGCACCAGAACTACCGCAAGACCTCTCCTAACCAACTTGTGCTCAAACGATATTGGAAATGGCTATTATGCCTCATTTCCCCAATTTTTGTCTGGCTATCCTACCTGGGTTTGAACATATTGCTCATAAATTACAGTGCTGATATCTTCGAGACCCTGGCAACCATTATTTTCATCTTTATGTCAACCTGCCCGCTGATGTTTGTTGCCGTCTTTTGGATCAAGCTGAGAAAGGAAATCGATATTGTATTGTACTGCCTGTTATTTGGGCTTGCATGCAGTATCTGGACAATAAGCGGTATCCTGATCGAACTTATTAATTAGCTTAATCTACAGGTAAAAGTATTCTTGGAAATAAATCCCCTTGTACACCTGGACTTTTATCGCCGCCATTTTATAATCAATGCAGCTGATTTAAGAATAATGCTGATGCAAACAGAGCCGCATCATTAGATGGAATTCTTTAATAAAAGTACTCTCTAAAGCACCTTAGATTAAGTTGGGATCATCCACTTTTGGCCAGGCGCTGGGCCAACTATCAAATTAAGGAACGGCCACTTTCACTGAAATACACATTAAATCACCAAAAGCAGGAAACAAACATTTTTAGTGACATTCCCAATAAATATACTCCGCCAGAGTGTTGTTTATTTAAGAGTGCTGTAAATCCTGTTCTGAAATGGATTTATCTTTTTATCTGAATAATAAGTGGCAGAAACAACATGCCCAAGTACGGCATGCAATTCAAGTAAAATAGAGTTTTTCATTTTCGGATTAAAATAGATTACATAATAAAATTCCGGTGGCTGTTCAGGATCCAGATAAATTCCCTTTAAGCTAAAACCCGAAATCTTTTTATCAAGTTTTTGTAGATCTTTAGAGCTGAAATCAGTTTCCTTTAAGTACCTGGTTGGAGCCTCATTTCTATTGTATGAAACAAGAATGTCGCCAGATTTTAGCCATTCCACGATGAAATGGCCAGCCGGCATTTTATGCATAGGCTGCCAACGGGCGCTATTGTCTTTAGCTTCCAAACTCATAGAGAGATATGGTGCCGAGACCTGGCCATATGTTCCCTGCCAAATCATAAAAATAACGAATGTTGAAAAGATATGCTTTATCATTTTAATTCTTTAAGACTCCATCAAGACTGGATTGTAAAAAGCGGGGTGCACAGTTTGAAATGAAATCTGGTGTACTCTTTCAGGTTCTTCTCCAATTTTGTGGCGGCTTTTATATAATGCCTGAACCTTTGGTTGTTAGTTAGTTGACCAGATGGATCCTAGCTAAAAAATCTGGCTATCAATTACCTTTTTGTTTAATCAATACACCTTAAATTCTGTTTCTCCCGATGGAATGTAAAAATACCTGTTTAAAAATATTGCCCTTGTACCCTGATCATAATTTACTTTTGCCCACAGTGCTGTATTTCCACGTAACTGGTTATCATTGGTATCCAGCATCAGTGCGGCCAGTTTTCCGCCAGCAAAATACTCCAGTTTGTATTTTTTCAGAGGCTGCATTTCAAAAGATGAATTTTTATAGATTTGTTCAAAAAGGGTCTTGATATTTTTACTGACCTTCTCCTTACTCTCATAGGTAGACACATATAGGTCTTTCAACGAATGGTATTCAAGCCTTGCAATATTATCGTATTCCTTATTGCGATAAACGTTCCAAACTTCCTGGTATTTTTTCAATAATCTAGATTCAAGATCAGACTTATTGATTCTGCGCAGATCCATGGCATCTTCAAACGGTGGTTTCGAGCGATAGGGAAGATCAATATCGAATTCAAAGCTATCCTCAAAAAATGTCTTTCCGGCACCATCAAATTTTTCCCTGAAATAGCCCTTAGCCACTTCTTCCTTCCTTTTTGGCAGCGTATAAGTGATGTATTCTTTATCTGCTGCGTTTTCATTTTTAAGATCATAAGATAACAGGCTTAGATCGAGGCTGGTATCGTCTACAAGCGTTTTAAATACCTCGTCATATTCCTTAGATTTCCCAAGGGGATACATTTTGAAGGATACCTTGCATTTACCACTTTGAAAAAGAAAAGGATTGATTTCTATTCCCGAATTGCCCAAAGCCTTGTTAAATGCCTTTGAGAGTTTAATTCCATTGACGTACAGGTCAACGTTACACTTGTCATTGGAGTACCTCAGCATATAGATCTTTTCCGAAGGATAATGCCTGATGTGTCTGGAGATTTCATCTGCGAGATTGTCTTCCGATATATCTGGGTTTTGATTAACCTGGGTTTGACCGCCAGTGCAACTGGTGAGATTTGCAAGGACCAGCAAAGCGAATAGGATTTTTTTCATCTAGTTGTTGTGTTACATACTTTATTTATTGCTGTTTAGTTGATCTGATAATCCGCTGAAAAACAACTTGATGGCAATTGAGTGGCATGTTCAATGCCTAACTCCACACATTTTATCAGGTTCGAAATTTTGTTTGCCAGTGTCATTAACTTTCGCTCAATTTCGTTTTTTCCTGGCGTTTATTCTACTACTAATGTTGTGATGGAGTGTGGCAAACTGGTTGTGGTTGCACCCTCTCCTTTTATCCATAAACTGTATTTTAATTCATCATCCGATTGATTCATTACTACTACAACCAACTTACCGTCGGGATTTAAAAAAGCTGTTGATTGCAATTTATCGCGACTGGATGCTGCCCCTATCCTTTTAGCTCCCGGGCGGATAAATTTAGAAAAATGCCCCATATAATAATAAGCATTTGTATAAATCAATTTATCATTTTTCGTATCGGCATGTACGGGAGCAAAACAGAAGTTACCGACATGGTTTGGCCCACCTTTTTCATCTAAAAGAATATTCCAATCCGTCCAGGCAGCAGTTCCGGCATTAAAATCGTTAATCATGGAGTAACCGTAACGCTCGCCCAAAGTCCAGTCATCCAGTTTATTTACATCGTATTGTTCTTTACATCCTTCGGTAAAAATGAGCGCTTTATCGGGGTAAGCTTCATGTGTTTGTTTCACATTGCCGAACTGCATTCCGCTCCCTGTCCACGTTTCATACCAGTGGAAACCAATCCCCCAAACATATTTAGCAGCATCCTTATCATTTAAAATGGTACTGGCTCTTTGAAAAATCTGGTCACGGTTATGATCCCAGGCAATTAGTTTTTTTGATGCGAGGCCCGATTTCTGTAAGGTTGGGCCTAAGAAGTTTTTAATAAAATCGCGTTCTTCTTCAGCAGTGAACACACAAGATTCCCATTTCTGTTTGGCCATAGGTTCGTTCTGAACACTTAAACCCCAAACCGGAATACCCATAGCCTCGTAAGTTTTGATAAATTTTACGTAATGATTGGCCCAGCTTTGGCGGTATGCAGGCAATAAATGTCCACCCTGAATTAAACTGTTGTTATCTTTCATCCATGCTGGTGGCGACCATGGGCTTACAAACAAAGGCAATTTACCTCCCGATGCGGCAATAGCTTGTTTAATTAAAGGAATTTTAAATTCCTCATCGTGCGCTACGCTAAAAGTTTTAAGGTCCTTATCATTGTCCTGTACATAGGTATAACTTCCACTCGAAA
>Ga0265798_10005554_pt1 | contig 16884 bp, 12 predicted proteins | sample P3T30metagenome_FD_192430 | JGI IMG/M metagenome (GOLD analysis project Ga0265798, IMG submission 192430) | Plant litter microbial communities from East Loma Ridge, Irvine, California - P3 T30 | ecosystem: Environmental > Terrestrial > Plant litter > Unclassified | place: USA: California... | reverse complement strand
TCGCGCGTGTGCAGCATGATGTCCTCGACCGTCTTCTCGCCCGCCAGCACGGGAGACAGCAGGATGCGGTTGTAGTTCCCGTGCGGCTCGGCGCCGAACACGGTGATCCGGTACATGTCGCGGTCGAGTGTCAATAATTCCTCGACCGTGCGCATGCCGGCCATGCCGTTGCCGATCACGACGAGCGAGGAACGCGCACTCATGCGCCGACCCAGACCTTGCCGTCCTCGACCCGCACCGGGTAGCTGGACACGCTGTTGTGCGGCGCCTCCAGGCATTCGCCGGTCTGCAGGTCGAAGTGCTGCTTGTAGATGGGCGAGGCAACCACGATGCGCTCGCCGATGCTGCCGACCAGCCCGCGCGACAGCACGGCGGCCTCCGAATTCGGATCGTAGTTATCGATCGCGAACAGGCGCGGCGGTTCGGCGTCGGAGCCGGCGCCGATGCGGAACACCGCCACCTGCCGCCCGTTCAGCAGCGCGCAGACGCCGGTGTCCGGCACGATCTGGTCGAGGGTGCAGACGGCGTTCCACTGGTTCAGCTGGATATCACGATGCATGCTTGTTCTCCTTGGATGCGATGGGTCAGGCGCTGGTGACGGCAATCGGAATGACGCGCTTGCGTTCCTCGAACGTGGCCGGGCGCACCTGGCCGCGTTCCGGCATGAAGACGATGTTGTCGTCGACAGCCTCGCTGTTGACGAAGCTGCGGAAGCGCTGGCGCACGGCCGGGTCCTCGACCGCGTTCTTCCACTCGTCGGCATAGGTGTCGACCACGCGCTGCATGTCGGCTTCCAGTTCGGCGGCTATGCCCAGCTTGTCGTCGACGACGACCTGCTTCAGATACTCCAGGCCGCCCTCCAGGTTCTCGCGCCAGGTACTGGTGCGCTGCAGGCGGTCCGCCGTGCGCACGTAGAACATCAGGAAGCGGTCGACCAGCTTCACCACGGTCTCCTGGTCCAGATCGGATGCCAGCAGCTCCGCATGGCGCGGCTTCATGCCGCCGTTGCCGCACACGTACAGGTTCCAGCCTTTGTCGGTGGCGATCAGGCCCACGTCCTTGCCCTGGGCTTCGGCGCATTCGCGCGTGCAGCCGGACACGCCGAACTTGATCTTGTGCGGCGCGCGCAAGCCCTTGTAGCGGTTTTCCAGTTCGATCGCGAAGCCGACCGAATCGCCGACGCCGTAGCGGCACCAGGTCGAGCCGACGCAGGATTTCACGGTGCGCAGCGACTTGCCATAGGCGTGGCCGGATTCGAAGCCGGCCGCGATCAGCTCTTCCCAGATCTGCGGCAGCTGTTCCAGGCGGGCGCCGAACATGTCGACGCGGGCGCCGCCGGTGATCTTGGTGTACAGGCCGTACTTCTTCGCCACCATGCCCACGGCGATCAGGCCGTCCGGCGTCACTTCCCCGCCCGGCATGCGCGGCACCACGGAGTAGGTCCCGTCCTTCTGGATGTTGCCGAGGAAGTAGTCGTTCGAATCCTGCAGGCTGGCGTGCTTCGGTTTCAGGACGAAGTCGTTCCAGGTCGAGGCCAGGATGTTGGCGGCGACCGGCTTGCAGATGTCGCAGCCCAGGCCCTTGCCATGCTTGTGCAGCAGGGTGTTGAAATCCTTGATGCTGCCGACGCGCACCAGGTGGTGCAGCTCCTGGCGCGAGTACGGAAAGTGTTCGCACAGGTGGTTGGTCACCGCCATGCCCTGCTTCTTCATCTCGGCCTTCATGATCTGGGTGACCAGGGGCACGCAGCCGCCGCAGGAAGTGCCGGCACTGGTGCACGATTTCACCGCGCCGATGTCGCAGGCGCCGGCGGCCACCGCGTCGCAAATGTCGCCTTTGCTCACCGCGTTGCAGGAGCAGACCTGGGCGGCAGCCGGCAGCGCATCCACGCCGATGCCCGGCTTCGCGTTCCCATCCGCCTGCGGCAGGATCAGGAATTCCGGCGCATCCGGCAGGGCGATGCTGTTCAGGACCGTCTGCAGCAGGCTGCCGTATTCGGCGGCGTCGCCGATCAGCACCGCGCCCAGCAGGCGCTTGCCGCAGTCGGACACGACGATCTTCTTGTATACCTGCTTGCGTTCGTCGGTGAACTGGAAGCTGCGCGCGCCCGGCGTGACGGCATGGGCGTCCCCGATCGAGGCCACGTCCACGCCCATCAGTTTCAGCTTGGTGCTCATGTCGGCCCCTAAAAAGGTGCCTGCCTGGCCGAGCAGCGCGCGCGCCACGGTGCGCGCCATGTCGTAGCCGGGAGCGACCAGGCCAAAGGTCTGGCCGCGCCAGGCTGCGCATTCGCCGATCGCGTAGACATCCGGGTCCGAGCTCAGGCAGGCATCGTCGATGGCGATGCCGCCGCGCGCCCCCAGCGCCAGGCCGCAGGCGCGCGCCAAGTCGTCGCGCGGGCGGATGCCGGCCGAGAACACGATCATGTCGGTCTCGAGCACGCTGCCATCGGCGAATTCCATGCGATGGGTGGCGCCCTCCCCGTCGACGATGCGCAGCGTGTTCTTTTGCGTGTGCACGGTCACGCCGAGTGCCTCGATCTTCGAGCGCAGCATGCGCCCGCCCAGGTCGTCGACCTGCACCGCCATCAGGCGCGGCGCGAATTCGACCACGTGGGTGTCCAGCTTCATGTCGCGCAGGGCCTTGGCGCATTCCAGGCCGAGCAGGCCGCCGCCGATCACCACGCCGGTTTTCGAACGCGCCCCGCATGCGAGCATGGCTTCCAGGTCTTCGATGGTGCGGTAGACGAAGCAGTCCTTGCGTTCCTTGCCCGGGACCGGCGGCACGAAGGGGGTGGAACCGGTGGCGAACACCAGCTTGTCGTAGCCGAGCACCTCGCCGTCGGCCATCGTCACGGTGCGGGCGGCGCGGTCGACTGCCGCCGCCTTGGCGTTCAGCTTGAGCGTCACGTTCCCGCGCTCGAAGAAGCCCGGCGCGACCAGAGACAGGTCGTCGGCCGACTTCCCGGCAAAGAATTCGGACAGGTGCACGCGGTCGTAGGCCGGGCGCGGTTCTTCGCACAGCACGGTGACCTCGAAGGCACTTGCCGCGCCGGCATCCGCCAGCAGGGTTTCCAGGAACTTGTGGCCGACCATGCCGTGGCCGATGACGATGAGTTTCATGATGCGTTTCCTTGCTGATCAAGCTGCGGCCGGGGCCGGGGTTTCCAGCGCGGCGGATTTGAAGCGCACGCCGATGGCGCACAGGCTAGCCACCAGCACCAGGCCGCCCAGGATGAACAGGGTCTGGCGCACGTCGCCGGTCCCCTTCATCAGGAAGCCGGCCAGCACCGCGCCGACGTTGCCGCCGGCGCCGACGATGCCGGCCACGCCGCCCAGCGCCTTGCGGTTGACAAAAGGCACCAGCGCATAAGTGGCGCCGCAAGCCATGTGGGTGCACAGGCCGAAGGCCAGCATGGCGGCGATGGCGAACGTCACGCTGCTCGTGTTCGAGAACCAGAGCAGGCCCAGGCCCTCGCCCACCATCAGGATGAACAGCAGGTTGACGCGGCTGTTGAGGTCACCGCGATTGGCGGCCCGGTCGGACAGCCAGCCGCCCAGCGCCCGGGCAAACAGTGCCAGCAGGCCGAAGCTGCCGGCCGCCATGCCGGCGGCTTTCAGCGACAGGCCGAAATGGTCGACGTAGTACACGGCGGCGGTGTTGTGGATGAAGAGTTCGATGCCGAAACAGGCGCCGTAGGTGACGAACAGCAGCCAGGCCCGGTAGTTGCCGCAGGCTTGCACGAAGCTGGCCCAGCCGCCCTTGCCGCTGGCCTCGAAGGGCAGGCCGGCGGCGCGCAATTCCTTGAAATTCCCTTCAGGGCAATCCTGGGTGAAGCGCCAGTAGACCACCGCCATGACCAGCATCAGCACGCCCGGCACCAGCAGCGCCACGCGCCAGCCCATGGTCTCGCTCACGCCCAGCATGATCACAGCGCCCATCAAGAGGGGCATGATGGCCTGGGCCACGCCGCCGCCGCTGTTGCCCCAGCCGGCCGCCGCCGCGTTGGCGGTGCCGACCACCTTCGGGCCGAACATGACGGAGGTATGGTACTGGGTAATCACGAAGCTGGCGCCGACCGCGCCGATCCCGAGGCGGAACAGCAGGAAGCTTTCATAGCTCTGGGCCATGGCCACGCCCAGCACCGGAATCGCGCCCAGCGCCAGCAGGCCGGTATAGGTCTTGCGTGGGCCGAAGCGGTCGCACAGCGGGCCGACCAGCAGGCGTACCAGGATCGTGATGGCGACCGCGGCGATGTTGATGTCGGCGATCTGGCTGACGCTCAGGTGGAACTCGCCCTTGATGACGGGCATCAGGGGCGCACAGGCGAACCAGGCGAAGAAGCAGATGAAGAAGGCCACCCAGGTCAGGTGGAAGGCACGCATCTGCGGCGTGTCGAAGGAAAAAAGCTTGATGCTGTTTGCTTTGCCGGCCATGTCTGCTCCTGAATTGAAAAACAAAAAGGCGCCCGCTGCCTGGCCGACAACACGAGTCATGTTGTTCGGGTGCAGCGGACGCCGTTGTCCTGTTTGCCGGTCCGTCGTTGGACCGGTCGTATCGTGGCCCATTGAAGGGCCGGTTCAATCAAGAATCGCCGTTGATCCTTGTCAGGTGTAATCGCAAGATGTGTGCCAGAAGGCTTCGCCTGTGGCGGCGCATACGCTGCCCGGGATAGCGCTTCGTTGCAGTGCACCATGCCCCAACATGGCGCACTGTTCCGGATCGGGCCGCACTATTTACGCGCCGACGGCTGCAAGTTTGTGAATGGCGAACGAGGAGGCGTAAGCACGCGCATCGCGCCCGTTCCAGACCTTGCCGTCCATCAGGACCGAGCTGCGCAGCAGGCTGGATGGGGCCGGCACGCCGGCCAGCACGGCCGCTTCGCGGTACAGGCCGACCCGATTCACGCGCGCGGCCACCGCCTGGTAGTCGGGTTCCTCGCGCAACAGGCCCCAGCGCCGGTGCTGGGTCAGGAACCACATGCCGTCCGACAGGTACGGAAAGTTCGCTTCGCCGCCGGCGTGGAATTGCAGCGGGTCCGGATCGATCCAGCGCCGGCCCAGGCCGTTGTCGTATTCGCCACGCAGGCGCGCGGCCAGCAGGCCCAGGTCCGCGCCCACATACGCGGGACTGGTCAGGGCTTCGGCGGCGGCGTTGCGGTGCGCGTCCGACTCGTCGATCCAGCGTCCCGCTTCCAGCACCGCCGCCACCAGGGAACGGCAGGCGTGCGGGTTGGCGTCGACGAAATCGGCGCGCGCGCCCAGCGCCTTGCCCGGGTGGTCCGGCCAGACGTCCTGGCTGGCGGCCAGCGTGACGCCGGCGCCGTCCTCGACCACCCGCGCGCCCCAGGGCTCGCCGGCGCAAAAGCCGTCCATGTGGCCGGCCGCCAGGTTGGACGCCATCTGCCCGGGCGGCACCGTCACCAGCTGGACGTCGCGCAGCGGGTCGATGCCGCCGGCGGCCAGCCAGTAGGACAGGAACATCGCGTGGTTCCCGGTCGGGAAGGTGTGGGCGAAGGTGAAGCGGCGCCCGCCGCGGCGCACCAGGTTGGCCAGCGCGGCCAGGTCGGTCACGCCCTGCTCCACCAGCGTGCGCGACAGCGTGATCGCCTGCCCGTTGCGCGACAAGTTCATCAGCACCGCCATCGGCGTGGCATTGCAGCCGATGCCCATCTCGACCCCATACACCAGGCCATACAGCACGTGCGCGGCATCCAGTTCCCCGCGCAGCAGGCGGTCGCGCATGCCCGACCACGAATGCTCGCGGCTCAATTCCAGCTTGATGCCGTATTTCTCGTCCAGCCCGAGCACCGAGGCCATCACCAGCGAGGCGCAATCGGTCAAGGGCATGAAACCGACCTTGATCACGGTCTTTTCGGGGCCTGTCATGTGATACATCCTTATATATATATGTGCTGCCTGCAGCCTTCAAACGCGCCGCCAGCCCATGAACGTCGCTCCTGCGAAGGCAGGAGCCCAAGTTTGCAGGCGTACCGGCGGCATCAACAGAACTTGGACCCCTGCCTGCGCAGGGGCGACGACGGGGCTCACAGCAAATCCTCGATATCCAGCACCCGCTGCGCCACCTCCGCCAGCTTCAGGTTCCTGTTCATCGCCATGCTGCGCAGCTTCTGGTAGGCCTGGTCCTCGCTCAGCCGGTTCTTCGCCATCAGGACGCCCTTGGCGCGCTCGATCAGCTTGCGGTCGGCCAGCTGGCGCCGGGTGTCGCTCAGTTCGTCGAGCAGCTTCTGTTCGCGCCGGAAGCGCGCCATCGCCACGTCCAGCACCGGCTTGACGCGTTCGGCCTGCAGCCCCGCCACGATATAGGCCGAGACGCCGGCCGCGATCGCCGCATCGACGCTGGACGGCGTCTGGTCGTCGGTGAACAGCACGATCGGACGCGGTTCGTCGCGGGTGGCGATCACGATGTGCTCGAGCACGTCGCGGGCGTCCGATTCGCTGTCGATGATGATCATGTCCGGCTGGATCTGGGCGATCCGTTCGGGCAGGAAGATGTCGGCCGGCAGCGAGGCGACGATGTCGTAGCCCGATTCGAGCAGGCCGATGCGCAGCGCCGCGTTGCGCCGCGCCTGGGCGTCCAGGGCTTGCTGGGCCTGGCCGCCCGGACCGCTGTCGGGCACGGTGTTGACGACGACGATCCGGAGGGTGCGCTGGGATGGCAATTTCATGCCCATGAAATATGCAAGTTCCGGGCCAGAACCGACACCAACAGATATTCATGAACAGCATGTCCGCAGTAACGCAGAACAACAGTTGTCGCCTGGAAAATATTCACCAGACTGATGGAGAACATCACAAATGAAAAGTTCATTTATATCGGGTGTTTCCCTATACTGCATCGCAACAACACAGGAAACGCACGGGAGAACTCGATGAACACAGCAACGATCACCCAGGCGCAGGACAAGGGACTGCGCCACCAATTCGCCGCAATCACCGGCACCATCCGCGCCTTCGCGATCGAACTGTACACCGCCCACGGCGGCTGGTTCGCCCACGATGCAGCGCACCCGGCCAGCGGCGCCTTCGCCCGCTCGGCCCAGGCTGCAGAACTGCGCAGCGCAGCATCGAACTAATCGTCAATCGTCAAAGACAAGGATATCCATCATGACCCCAGTTGAATTCGTCACCGTCGGCATCTCGGCCCTCGCCATCGTCACCCGTATCGTCATGTTCGTCCGCAACCCGTCGGCCAGCACCCCGTCGGAACTGTGGACTGCCGAGTACCCGCACCTGCACCACTAAGCAGTCACCTGGCTGCCTGAGCAGCCAGTGTCGAGTCTCCACACGCCCGGTATTGACCGGGCGTTGTCATTTGCGCGTACGTACGCAGTCGCACCACGCTTCGCTAGATTCCTGCCAGCATCGTCAACCGCTGAGCTAGAATGCATTTTTGCCATTTCCGGCTGATACAGCATTCCTGTTCTTCCACCTACCGACCGACGATGCGATTCCCTGCCCCTACCGTTCTCGCCGCACTGCTGGCGCTGTCCGCCACCGCGGCAGCAGCCCCCACGCCCATCACCCTCGACCAGGCCATGGCCAATCCCGACTGGATCGGCCAGCCGATCGAAACCGCCTGGTGGAGCTGGGACGGCAAGCAGGTCCTGTACAAGCAGAAGCGCAGCGGCTCACCGGTGCGCGATACCTGGAGCGTCGGCAGCACGGGCGGCAAGGCGCGCCAGGTCACGGACGCCGAACTGGCCAAGCTGGACAGCCCGGCCATGGTGTATGACCAGAAGCGCACCCGTGCCATCGAACTGCGCAACGGCGATGTGTTCGAGCGCGACCTGAAGAGCGGCGCGCTGGTCCAGGTCATGCGCAGCAGCGACAAGATCGCCGCCGTCCAGTATTCCGGCGACGAGCGCCGCATCCAGTTCCGCGTCGGCGACGAGTGGTTCAGCTGGGACCGCGCCGAGCGCCTGGTCTCGCCGCTGGTCTCGCTGCGCGCGGCCAAGGACCCGAACCTGCAGGACGCCGACGCGCTGCGCGACATGCAGCTGCGCCTGATCGCCACCCTGAAGCGCCAGAAGGATGAGCGCGACGCCCTGCGCGTCCGCGCCGAGGAAGAACGCCGCGCCGATCCGACCCGCGCCCCGGCGCCGATCTACCTGGGCGACAAGCTCGCGATCCTGAACAGCCACCTGTCGCCCGACGGCCGCTGGCTGCTGGTCGTGACCGGTGCCAAGGATGCGGACAAGGGCCGCGTCGGCAAGATGCCGCGCTACGTGACCGACAGCGGCTACGAGGAATTCTCGGATGAGCGCACCCGCGTCGGCCGCAACAGCCCGCGCGGCCAGGCCCTGAAGCTGGTCGACCTGGTTACGCGCGAAGTCAAGGATGTGCCGCTCGACGTCCTGCCCGGCATCGGCGAGGACCCGCTGGCCGCCCTGCGCGCCGAGCACAAGCTCGATCCGCTCAAGGGCAAGCGCCCGGTCACCATCGGCTTCCAGGGCGACGCCGTGGTCTGGAGCCCGAACGGTGCCAACCTGGCCATCATGCTGCGCGCGGTCGACAACAAGGACCGCTGGATCGCCACCGTCGACCTCCCCCGCGCCGCACTGAAGCCGGTGCACCGCCTGACCGACCAGGCCTGGGTCAATTACGATAACAACGAATTCGGCTGGCTGCCGGACAGCGGCACGCTGTGGTACCTGTCCGAGGAAAGCGGCTATTCGCACCTGTACACCCAGGCCAATGGCGGCAGCGGCCCCGCGCGCGCGCTCACGGGCGGCAAGTGGGAAGCCTCGGACGTGGCCTGGTCGGGCGATGGCCAGACCGCATGGGTCATGTGCAACCGCAAGAACCCGACCCTGTATGAAGTCTGCGCAGTATCAAGCAAGGATGGCGCCACCCGCGAAGTGAGCAGCCTGGAAGGCGGCGTCGAGGACTTCCGCCTGTCGCCGGACCAGCGCAAGCTGCTGGTGCACTATTCCAGCGCCTACCTGCCGGCCCAGATCGCGACCCTGCCGTCCTCCGGCGGCGCGGCCGCCAAGCTGACCGACACCCGCACGCCGGACTTCAAGGCGCGCGAATGGATCCAGCCGCAGATCGTGGCGGTGCCCTCCACCCACGGCGCGGACCCGGTCTGGGCCAAGCTGTACCGCCCGGCCCAACTGGAAGCCGGCAAAAAATACCCGGTCGTGATGTTCGTGCACGGCGCCGGCTACCTGCAGAACAGCACGGCGCGCTACCCGGTCTACTTCCGCGAGCAGATGTTCCACAACCTGCTGGTGCAGAAGGGCTACGTGGTGCTCGACATGGACTACCGCGCGTCGAAAGGCTACGGCGCCAAGTGGCGCAACGCGATCTACCGCCAGATGGGCCACCCGGAACTCGAGGACTACCTGGACGGCGTGAACTGGATGGTGGCCAACCAGCAGGGCGACGCGGCCAAGGTCGGCATCTACGGCGGCAGCTACGGCGGCTTCATGACCCTGATCGGCCTGCTGCGCGCGCCGGACGTGTTCAAGGCCGGCGCCGCGCTGCGCCCGGTGACCGACTGGACCACCTACAACCACGACTACACCGCCAACATCCTGAATACGCCCGACGTCGATCCGGAAGCTTACAAGATCTCGTCGCCGATCGAGTACGCGCAGAACCTGAAGGGCCACCTCCTGATCGCGCACGGCATGGTCGACGACAATGTGTTCTTCCAGGATTCGGTGCGCATGTCGCAGCGCCTGATCGAACTGAAGAAGGACAACTGGGAGCTGGCCGGCTACCCGCTGGAGCGCCATTCCTTCGTGCAGCCGGAGAGCTGGTATGACGAATACCGCCGCATCTACCAGCTGTTCGAGCGGACCCTGAAGCCGTAAGCGCCCCAGCAAAGGGCCATGGTGGCGCCGTCCGGCGCCCGCCACAGGGTAAGCTTTCAAGCCGATAACCGCCGATGCCACCATGCGCCTTCCGCTCCTCCTCACCCTCCTCACGCTGAGCACCGCCCACGCCCAGGACGGCGCCGTCGGCTTCCCCGTCACCGGCCAGATCGACGACAGGCGCGTGCTGGCCGCCCGCTACGGCGAAGCGCCCGACCCGCCCCCGGCCAGGGACAGCACGTCCGACGCCCCGGCCGCGCAACCAGGCTCCGCCCCGCACACGGCACCGGCACCGGCGCCGCAGGCGGCAACCCTCCCGCAAGCGGCACCGGTGCGCGCCGCCGCCCTGCCGCGCACCATCAAGGGCGGCCTGACCGGCATCTTCATCGACAGCACCGCGGGCGGCGCGCAACAGGACGTGCCGCTCACCTTCGGCCAGGTCTTCGCCCCCGGCGACGTCAGGCAGCCGGAGCGCCTGGCCGGCAGGCTGGCCGACGGCAGCGCGCTCCCGCTGCAGGTCGACGTCAAGGCGCGCCATCCGGACGGCTCGCTGCGCCATGCGCTCATATCGGCGGTCGTGCCGGCGCTGGCGGCCAGGCAGTCGCTGATGCTGGCCCTGTCGCCGGACGGCCAGGCGGCACCGAAGCAGGCAGGCGCCAGTCCCGCCGCGCTACTCGGCCAGGGCTTCCGTGCGGGCGTCAGCGCCACCATCGACGGCCAGCAATGGTCGGCCTCGGCGGAGCGCCTGCTGGCCGGGAAGAACGTCGAGGCCTGGCTGGCCGGTCCGGTGGCGACCGAATGGCTGGTCACGGCGCCGCTGGTGAACGCGCAGGGTGCCGCCCACCCGCACCTGGCGGCGCGCTTCGCGGTGCGCTGGTATCCGAAGGCGAAGCGGGCGCGCGTCGACGTCACCGTCGAAAACGACTGGGCCTGGGAACCGGGGCCGCGCAACTTCCGCTACGATGCGCGGGTCGAGGTGGGCGGCCGCGAGGTCTACAAGCGCCCCGGGCTGGTCCACTTCCACCATGCGCGCTGGCGCAAGGTGTTCTGGTGGGACGAAGGCAAGGGCGCCGCCCCGGCCTTCGAGATCCGGCACGACACGCCTTATTTGATCGCCTCGCGCGCGGTGGCGAACTACGACCAGGGCATCGTCGTCGCGGACGGCGCGCTGGCCGATCTCGCGGCGCGCTGGAAAGGCGACGCCATCGAACCGATGGGCGCGGGCCTCACCACGGCCTACATGCCGATGACGGGCGGGCGCATCGACATCGGCCTGCTGCCTGCGTGGGCCGCGATGTACGTGCTGAGCATGGACCGGCGCGCGCGCGAAGTCACGCTGGGCAGCGCCGACCTGGCCGGCAGCTGGCCGATCCACTACCGCGACAAGCGCACGGGCCGGCCGGTGAGCCTGCTCGACCATCCCTACATGACGCTGCTCGGACGCCCCACCGATACCGTGAACCCGGCCACCGGCAAGCAGGAAGCCTTTCCGGGCTGCGCCGTCGACAAGGCCTGCGACACGCCCTATACGCCGGACATCCCGCACCAGCCAAACCTGGCCTACCTGCCCTACCTGCTGAGCGGCGACCATTATTACCTGGAAGAGCTGCAGTTCTGGGCCAGCTACGACGCGTTCTCGTCCAACCCCGGCTACCGCGGCAACGTCAAGGGCTTGCTCTCACCCGAGCAGGTGCGCGGCCAGGCCTGGGCCCTGCGCACCCTGGGGGAAGCTGCCTACATCACACCGGACGCCGACCGCCTCAAGCCCTATTTCACCAGCGTCGTCAAACACAACCTGGACTGGTACAACGCCACCTACACCGACAACCCGCAAGCCAACAAGCTCGGCATCATCACCAACGGCTACGCGTTCAGCTACGACAACGGCACCGCCATCGCGCCCTGGCAGGACGACTTCTTCACCTCGGCCGTCGGCCACCTGGCGGACCTCGGCTTTCCCGATGCGCGGCGCCTGCTGGCCTGGAAGGTGCGCTTTCCGGTGGCGCGCATGATCGCGCCGGGGACCTGCTGGATCGATGCCGCCGCCTATCAGGTCAAGGTGCGCGACAAGCAGGACTCTCCGGTGTTCGCCACGATGGCCCAGGTGTATGCGGCCAGCCATCCGCAGGAACAGCGCGAGCTGCCCTGCGCCAGCGACAGGATGGCCTTCGCCCTCAAGCTGCGCAGCGGCGAGATGACGGGGATTTCATCGGGCTCGATGGGCTACCCGTCGAACATGCAGCCGGCCCTGGCCTACGGCGCGGACGCCGGCGGCCAGCCGGGCCGCGAGGCCTGGCAGCGCTTCATGAAACGCTCGGTCAAGCCTGACTACAGCGGCGCGCCGCAATTCGCGATCGTGCCGCGCGCGCCGTCGGACCAGGAGAAATAGTCAGGCGCGCAGGAAGTCCAGCAGCGTCAAGGCCACCACCTTGGTGGCCTTGCGCAGGTCCTCCAGCGCCAGCCGTTCATCGGCCTTTTTCGCATTCGATTCCGGCACCGTGCGCGGCCCGGCGCCGTACAGCACGGCCGGAATCCCGCGCTCGCCGTACAGGCGCGCATCCGCATACAACGGCGTGCCCCTGGCCTGGGGCGCCTCCCCCATCACGGCCAGGCCGTTGCGCTGCAGGCTGTCGACCAGCCTGCCGGAACCCGGCAGCGGCCGCAGCGCGTGCGACAGCAGCAGGCGCTTGATCTCGAGGCGGATGCCGGGCAGGTCGCGCACGGCGTCCTCGACCAGCGCGCGCACCCCGGCTTCGACCGCCACCGGATCCTCTTCCGGAATCATGCGCCGGTCCATCTTCATCACCACCCTGCCGGGCACCACATTGGTGTTGGTGCCACCGTCGATGCGGCCCACCAGCATGGTCGGCGAATCGATGCCCGCGACCTTCGACCTGATCTTCTTCAGCTCGGGCAACTGGCCGTAGATGGCGTTCAGGATGCGCGTGGCCGCCTGCAGCGCGTCGACCGCGGTCTCGGGCATCGCGCCGTGGCCGGCCTTGCCGTGCACCGTGATCTCCAGCTGCAGGCAGGCGTTATGGGCGGTGACGATGTCGTAGGCGAAGCCGGCGGCGATGACGAAGTCGGGTTTCGTCAGGTCCTGCTCCAATAGATACCCGGGGCCGAGCAGGCCGCCGAATTCCTCGTCGTAGGTGAAGTGCAGTTCGAGCGCACCCTTCAAAGGCACACCCAGCGCTTCGAGTGCGCGCGCCGCGAAGATGTAGGTGGCGAAGTCGCTCTTGGACACCGCCGCGGCGCGCCCGTAGATGAAGCCTTCCTCGATCACCCCGCCATAGGGCGGATGGGTCCAGCCCTCGCCCGGCGGCACCACGTCGCCGTGGGCGTTCAGGGCCACGGTCGAGCCACCGTCGCCGTAGGGGCGACGGATGATCAGGTTGGTGATGCTCTCCATGCCGTAGTCGCGCACGCGCTGCGCGGGCACCGCGTGCTTCTCGGCCTGCCAGCCATAGGCCGCCACCTGGTCCGCCACCGCCTCCGCATGCGGCGCGTTGTTGCCGGGCGGGGTGTCGGTCGGGATGCGGATCATGGCCTGCAAAAAGGCGACCTGTTCGTCGAAATGGGCGTCGATCCACGCCAGCAGCTTGTCTTGTGTCGGTTCCATCGTCTCTTAATTGGTTTTCGCGCCGCCTTCGAACCAGCTGGCCACCTGGGCCCGTTCGGCGTCCGTCATGTTGGTCATGTTCGCCAGCGGCATGGCCTTCAGCTGCACCGCCTGCTGGTAGATGCGCGCGGCGTTCTGCTGGATGCCCTGGGCATTGTCCAGCGCCACCCCGGCCGGCGCCGAGGCGAAGCCCGGCTGGGTCGGATGTGCCGCATGGCAGGAGACGCAGCGCTGGGCGATGATGCCCTGGACCTGTGCGAACTGCGCGTGCCCTGCGTTCGCGCTTGCCGCCTGGGCCGCCACCGGCGCCGGTGCCCGCGGCGCGATCGCCACGGCCACCGCGGCCAGCAGCACCACGCCCACCGCCGGGTACTTCCATTCGACACGGCCCTTGTGGCGCAGGTTGAAGAAGTGGCGGATGAAGACGCCGGCCGCCATGATCATCCCCAGCACCGCCCAGGCATGCGGATGATGGTAGGTCATCGCGAAGTGGTTGCTGATCATGATGAACAGCACCGGCAAGGTGAAATAATTGTTGTGGACGCTGCGCTGCTTGCCGCGGATGCCGTAGATGGGGTCGGGCTTGCCGCCGGCGCGCATCGTGTTCACCATCTTGCGCTGGCCGGGAATGATCACCATCGCCACGTTGGCCACCATGATGGTGCCGATCATCGCACCGACGTGGATGTAGGCCGCGCGCCCGCTCAGGTAGTGGGTCAGCACCCATGCCGCCCCAACCAGGAACGCGAAGATGACGGCGCCGAAGGCCAGGTCGTGCTTGCCCAGCTTCGAGCGGCACAGCAGGTCGTAGAATACCCAGCCCACCACCAGGCTGCCCAGGCCGATGCCGATCGCCTGCGCGCTGGAGAGGTCGGCCACCGTGCGGTCGACCATCATGGCTTGCGCATTGAAGTAATAGACGATGGTCAGCAGCGCGAAGCCCGACAGCCAGGTCGAATACGCCTCCCACTTGAACCAGTGCAGTTCGGCCGGCAGCTCGGCGGGTGCCACCATGTACTTTTGCGGATTGTAGAAGCCGCCGCCGTGGACCGCCCACAGCTCGCCGGCCACGCCCTTCCTGGCCAGCTCGCCGCCGGGCGCCGGCGGACGCAGCGAGTTATCGAGCCAGACGAAATAAAAGGACGCGCCGATCCAGGCGATGCCGGTGATGACGTGCAGCCAGCGTACCAGCAGGTTCATCCATTCGAGGCCATACGGGGCGAGGTATCCAAGCGAATCCATGCGACTCCTTTATGCAGTGATGACAAGATAAACCGCTTTCCATTTATTCAACATGAAAAATACCGTATATTCGACATACGCACACGCATATACGCGCCTCGAACCGACCCTATGTCCAGCCTGCCCCAGCATCTCGACCTGCACCTGATCCGCATCCTCTACCTGCTGCTGGTCGAGAAGAACGTCTCGCGCGTGGCCCTCAAGTTGAACCAGCCGCAGCCCTCGATCTCGGCCTCGCTGCGCAAGCTGCGCGAACTGACCGGCGACCCGCTGCTGGTGCGCGGCGCGCGCGGCATGGTGCCGACCCAGCACGGCGAGAGCCTGCTCAAGCCGGCCAAGCGCATCCTCGACGAGACCGAGAGCCTGTTCATCAAGAAGTCGCCGTTCCAGCCCGAGGAAGCGGCGCGCAACTTCCGCATCGCCGCGCCGGACTACCTGGACACCCAGTTCCTGCCCAACGTGGTGGCCGGCCTGCGGCGCGGCTCGCCCAACAGCCGCGTCACCCTGCACCACCTGGGCCCGGGCACCGACTACCTGCGCATGCTGTCCGACGGCGAGATCGACCTGGTCATCGCCAACTGGGAAGAACCGCCGGCGCACCTGCACATCTCGAAGCTGTTCGAAGACCCGATCATCTGCACCATGCGCGCCGACAGCGCCTACGCGCGCCGCACCGCCAGCGACGCGATGACGCTGGACGACTACCTGACCCTGCCGCACGTGGCGCCCTCCAGCATGCTGCCCGGCTACCACGGCGTGATCGACGCCTACCTCGAGCGCGAAGGCCTGCAGCGCAAGGTGGCGGTGGAGTCGCCCTACTTCGGCCTGATCCCCTACATGCTGACCCAGACCGACCTGGTGCTGACCACCGGCCGCCAGTTCATCCGCTTCTATGAAAAGACGCTGCCGCTGAAGAATTTCACGGTGCCGATCAAGTTCCCGCCGATGCGCTTCTACCAGCTGTGGCACCAGCGCATGCACCAGTCGCCGGAACACAAGTGGTTGCGCGACCAGGTGACGGCCGCGGCGCGCGGGCTCGTGAAGGCGTAGGGTGGGCAGCTTCGCTGTCCACCCTACCTATATGCAAGCGCTGAGGTACAGAATCACGCTCGCCATATAAGCTGGAACCTTGCAGGATTTATCATCGCACGCTTGACCGACCTGAAGACGCCATGACCACTCTCACGGACCTGAACCAGCTGGACACCGCCGCCTTCGTGGAACGCCTCGCCGGCATCTACGAGCACTCGCCCTGGATTCCCGAACGGGCTAGCGCCCACCGCCCGTTCGCCAGCCTGGCCGCGCTCAAGCTGGCGCTGCAGGACGCGGTCAGCCTGGCCAGCGAGGATGAACAACTGGCGCTGCTGCGCGCCCACCCGGAACTGGCCGGCAAGGCGGCGATTGCCGGCGCCCTGACGGCGGAATCGACCGGCGAGCAGGCCGCATCGGGCCTGGACCGCTGCAGCCCCGAGGAATACGCGGCGCTGCACGAGCTGAACGCGGCCTACAACGCCAAGTTCGGCTTCCCCTTCATCCTCGCCGTCAAGGGACCGACCGGCAAGGGGCTGGCGCGCCAGGCCATCATCGCCACCTTCCGCCGGCGCCTGGGCAACCAGCCGCAGGACGAGCTGGCGGAAGCGCTGCGCCAGGTGCACCGCATCGCCGAGATCCGCCTGAACGCCCTGTTCGGCGTCGAACTCGACTACGGCCCCCTCATCATGGACTGGGCCGAGCAGCTGGGCGCCATCAGCGACGACGAGCACGGCCTGACCTGCGCCTACCTGACCCCGGCCCACCAGCGCACGGCGCGCTTGCTGGCGGACTGGATGCTCGATGCCGGCATGGCCGTCCACATCGACGCGGTCGGCAACGTGGCCGGCCGCTACACCGGCAGTGACGCCAACGCCAGGACCCTGATCACCGGATCGCACTACGACACCGTGCGCAACGGCGGCAAGTACGATGGGCGCCTGGGCATCCTGCTGCCGCTGGCCGTCGTCAGGCAGCTGCATGCGCGCGGCGAGCGCCTGCCCTACCACCTGGAAGTCATCGGCTTCGCGGAGGAAGAAGGCGTGCGCTTCCGCTCCACCTTCCTGGGCAGTAAGGCGGTGACGGGCCGCTTCGACATGGCGCTGCTCGACCAGCTCGATGCCGGCGGCACTTCCATGCGCGCGGCCAT
>Ga0265798_10005553_pt1 | contig 16887 bp, 17 predicted proteins | sample P3T30metagenome_FD_192430 | JGI IMG/M metagenome (GOLD analysis project Ga0265798, IMG submission 192430) | Plant litter microbial communities from East Loma Ridge, Irvine, California - P3 T30 | ecosystem: Environmental > Terrestrial > Plant litter > Unclassified | place: USA: California... | reverse complement strand
GTCGAGCCGAACGCCTTCGGCGACTTCGTCACCCAGCCCGATACGCCGCAGTTCGACGCCGTGCATACCTTCGTCGTGGTGCGCCAGACGCTGACCATGTACCAGCGCGCACTGGGCGCCGCCGGCGTGGTCATGCCGCTGCCCTGGCAATGGAACAGCAGCACCGACACCCGGCCGCTGGCCGTTTTCCCGCACGGCCTGCCGAATGTCATGAACGCGTTCTACAGCCGCAACCAGGGTTGCCTCAAGTTCGGCGACTTCATCCCGAACGGCGCGACTGACCGGATATTTACCTGCCGCTCCTTCGACATCGTCTCGCACGAGACCGCCCACGCCGTGCTCGACGGCATCAAGCCGCTGTGGCTGCAGGCCGACGCCCCGCCCCAGACCGGCGGCCTGCATGAGGCCTTCGGCGACCTCACGGCAATCTTCCTGGCCCTGTCCCAGCTCGACCAGTGCGAAGCCGTGATCGCCCAGACCAAGGCCAATCTGCACGACAAATCTTTCCTGACCGACATTGCTGAGCAGTTCGGGCTGGCGCTCGGCAACAGCACCGGCCTGCGCAATGCCGACAACGACCTCAAGCTGAGCGAGGCCGGCACCCAGGTGCACGCCATCTCCCAGGTGTTCACCGGCGCCATGTACGACGTGCTGGCTGACCTGTTCGCCCATGAGCGCAACCCCGAGCGCGAAGACGATGCCGCCGTGCTGCACCGGGTGGCCGCCTATCTGGGCGGCGTGCTGGTGCGCGCCCTGATCGCCGCACCCGACCAGGCCGCCACCTATGCCGATGTGGTCAATGCCATGCTCACGGCCATCAGCGGCGACGGCAAGCCGGCCGCCTACGCCGGCTTCATCCGCGACCAGTTCAGCCGGCGCGAGGTGATCGAGCCCGCCCACGGGGACGGCGCCGGCGCCGCCTTCGTGCCCGGCGTGCCGCTGGCGGCGCGGGTCTGCGACCGGCCCGGCGCGCGGCAAGACCGGCGCGCCTGCTGCGGCACCATGCAGCTGGCCGAGTACGACTGCGCCGACCTGCTGCTGGCCGGCGAAGCCCGTCTGCTGGCGCGCTGGTGCGCCGAACAGGGCCGCCATGGGCCGGCCGGATCAAGCCTGCTCGGGCTCCCATCGGCGTTGCCGCATGGCGTGCCGTCCGGCCCGCTGTCCGATTCCGCGTCCGACGCGGCCCTGCTCGCATGAAGATCAGCGCGCACGCCAGCGGCGGCTTCGCCGGCCTGGCCGAATCCTACGAGCTCGACACCACCCAGCTGGCCGACGGCCCGGCCCTCGAAACCCTGCTGCGCCGCCTCGACTTCTTCGGCGCCGCGCCGGCATGCCCGGTCGGCGCCGACCTGCCGCGCTGGGAAATCACGGTCGAGGACGGGCCGCGCTGCCACACGGTCGTCCTGCAAGACGATGGTAGCGCCGGCGAGTGGCAACACCTGCTCGACCACCTGCGCAAGGTAGCCTGAGCGGCCAGGCAGCATTGCCGGATGCGGCTGCCTCCACCTGCTCACGCGGCAAATAAAACGCACGCTCGTGCGCTTTTCTCGTTCATTTGCTTATGTTGATTTTGTATATAGGCGAATTTGTGAGAAAACCCGAATTGCCCTAAAATACAGTGCTTTGCCCTGTCCGGCCGGACTACGCATGTCTAATCCCCGGCGACGCGACACCCCACCAATTGATAGGACTGTTATGACCCACGTTGTCACCGAATCGTGCATCCGCTGTCGCTACACCGACTGCGTCGATGTATGCCCGGTAGATTGTTTCCGGGAAGGCCCGAATTTCCTTTCCATCGATCCGGATGAATGTATCGACTGCGCCGTCTGCGTGGCCGAGTGCCCGGTGAATGCAATCTTTGCAGAAGAAGACGTGCCTAGCGACCAGCAACAGTTCATCAAAATCAATGCCGATCTGTCACGCTTCTGGCCTTCGATCACCAAGACGAAGCCAGCCCTGCCAGACGCGGAAGAGTGGAAAGACGTCAAGGACAAGCTCGACCAACTGGCCCGCTAAGCACGCCGCAGCGCCGCATGTCCGGCGCCGGCCCGGGGTCGTTTTGCATGGCAGTGCTGGCTGCCATCGCCTCACCAATCAAAAATCACAGGAAGTAAGCGCATGACTATCAGTGCCACCCACGAAGCGGGCAGCATCGCTCCCAACAGTTCCTTCGCCGGCGCCATCGAAGCGGACGCCGTGATCATCGGCGCCGGCCCGGTCGGCCTGTTCCAGGTCTTCGAACTCGGCCTGCTCGAGATCAAGGCCCACGTCATCGATTCGCTGCCGGCCGTCGGCGGCCAGTGCGTGGAACTGTATCCCGACAAGCCAATCTACGACATCCCTGCCGTGCCAGTGTGTACCGGCCAGGAACTGACCGACAACCTGCTCAAGCAGATCGAGCCGTTCGAGCCGACCTTCCACCTGGGCCAGGAAGTGACCACCGTCCAGCGCCGTGAAGACAACCGCTTCAATGTCGAAACCACGACCGGCACCCGCTTCATCACCAAGACCATCTTCATCGCGGCCGGCGTCGGTTCGTTCCAGGCGCGCACGATCAAGGTCGACGGCATCGACAAGTTCGACAACGAGCAGCTGTTCTACCGCGTCAAGGATCCGGCACGCTTCGAAGGCAAGAACATCGTCATCTGCGGCGGCGGCGATTCGGCCCTGGACTGGGCCCTAAACTTTGTCGGCAAGGCCGAATCGGTCGTGCTGGTGCACCGCCGCGACGACTTCCGCGCCGCCCCAGCGTCGGTCGCCAAAATGAAGGCCCTGTGCGACGAGTACGAGATGCAACTGATCACCGGCCAGGTCACCGGCTTCGATGAAAAAGACGGCCAGCTGACCGAAGTGAAAGTCACCGGCGCCGACGGCGTCACCCGCCGCGTGCCGCTGGACATGCTGCTGGTGTTCTTCGGCCTGTCGCCGAAGCTGGGCCCGATCGCCGAATGGGGCCTGGACATCGAGCGCAAGCAACTGAAGGTCGTGGATACCGAAAAGTTCGAGACCAATGTCCCGGGCATCTTCGCGGTGGGCGACATCAACACCTATCCGGGCAAGAAGAAGCTGATCCTGTCGGGCTTCCACGAAGCCGCGCTGGCTGCCTTCGGCGCTGCGCCGTACATCTTCCCGGACAAGAAGATCCACATGCAGTACACGACGACCTCGCCGAAACTGCACAAGATCCTGGGCGTCGAAACCCCTGTGTTCGACTAAACCGCGTTCAGTAACATCGCGGCGACAAAGCACCCGAAACGCCCCGCCTTGCGGGGCGTTTTGTTTTATGTGGTCCGACCAACGGAGCGCCATAGGACTAATATGCTACAAGTGCTCCATGCATAAGGGATAGCGGCGGCCCTCGTTTCCACCCGCCAATGCAAATCCCCTATAATTGCTCAGGCTTATGCGCAAGCGATTGCGGCGCACGCTGTCAACAAGAAGGATTACTTTATGCTTTATCAACTGCACGAGATGCAACGCTCCTTCCTGACCCCACTGATGCAGTGGGCCGATGCGTCCTCCAAATTGTTCTCGAATCCGGTGTCGCCCTTTGCGCATACGCCATTCTCCCAACGTATCGCCGCTGGCTACGAGCTGATGTACCGCCTCGGCAAGGAATACGAAAAACCGTCCTTCGGTCTCAAGACCACCACCATCAAAGGGCAAGAGATCGGCATCGTCGAGGAAATCGTCGTCGACAAACCGTTCTGCGAATTGCTGCACTTCAAGAAAGACATGGCCGAAGCCGACTACGCCGCCCTGGTCCAGCCGACCGTGCTGGTCGTGGCGCCATTGTCCGGCCACCACGCCACGCTTCTGCGCGACACGGTCAAGGCCCTGCTGGTCGACCATGACGTCTTTATCACCGACTGGACCGACGCGCGCATGGTCCCGCTGGCCGATGGTCCGTTCCACCTGGACGACTACATCTTCTACGTGCAGGACTTCATCCGCCATCTGGGTCCGGACGTGCATGTGATCTCGGTGTGCCAGCCGACGGTGCCGGTGCTGGCCGCGATCGCCCTGATGGCAAGCAACAAGGATCCGAAGCTGCCGAAGACGATGACCATGATGGGCGGCCCGATCGACCCGCGCAAGTCGCCGACCGCGGTCAACGACCTGGCCATCGAAAAGCCGTTTTCGTGGTTCGAGAACACCGTGATCTACGCGGTGCCGGGCAATTACCCGGGCTTTGGCCGCAAGGTCTATCCGGGCTTCCTGCAGCACGCCGGCTTCATCGCCATGAACCCGGGCCGCCATGCCCAGAGCCACCGCGAGTTCTACCAGCACCTGGTGCGCGGCGATGACGACTCGGCCGAGGCGCACCGCAAGTTCTACGACGAATACAACGCCGTACTGGACATGCCTGCCGAGTACTATCTCGACACCATCAAGACCGTGTTCCAGGAATTCAGCCTGCCGAAAGGCACCTGGGAAGTCGGCGGCCAGCTGGTGCGTCCGCAAGACATCGAGTCGGTCGCCCTGCTCACCGTCGAAGGTGAGCTGGACGATATCTCGGGCCTGGGCCAGACCAGCGCCGCGCACGCCCTGTGCAGCAGCATCCCGAAGGACAAGAAGCACGAGTTCGTGGTCGAGAAGGCCGGCCACTACGGCATTTTCTCGGGCCGCCGCTGGCGCGAGATCGTGTGCCCGAAGATCACCGGATTTATCCAGGCGAACCGCTGATCGGCGGCGTCGGCCAGCAAGAATGCCGTGGCACGCCACGGCATTTTTTTATCCCCTGTTCGTGATTGCACGCCGGCTCCGGCGGCGCCTTGGCCCCGCCCGTGCGACCGCGGTCTTGTTATCGATTTTCGAACGACAGCATGTGATCGGTCGCGACGGATTTACCCGCATCGAACAGGCTGGGCGTCGCATCGCCTTGCGTCAAATGGACGCCCTTCTCCACCAGCATCTCCCCGATCAGCCGCGAGCCGATATCATTCAGGTGACCGCTATCGCGATATAGCGGCACATTACCGATGATCGATCGACAGCTCGCCTCCCCACAGATGACCTTGTTCGGGTCGATATACACCAGCGCGGGATATTGCCGCTTCAGGGATTGAAACATCCGCCACTGTCTTCCATTGGAATCCGGCGCTTTTTCGCAACTCGTCGCACTTCCCGTCAGCAAGCGCCGTATCGGACAGTGCGCATTCTTCGTCCCCTGGTTATTCAGGATAATGATCGGTTTCGCGCCGGAGGCCAGAATGCTTGAAATGGAATCTTCCAGTCCCGCACGCAGCCGCGCAAAATGCTCGGGCGTCCCGTCGTTCGGCCAGGAAGCCCCGAGCAGCACATACTTGAAGCGATGCGATGCAATGAACCGATAACTGAAATTATTTCTGGACCGGCATTTTTCGATATAAGAAGTGAGCAATCCGAAGCCCATACCCTTGACCGGCAGGCATCCGTCCATCGTGTAGTGCATTACGGACAAGCCATCCCGCTTTGCCAGCACATCCACCATGCCCGTAAAATGATTCGCATAGGAGTCGCCGATGAGAATCAGGTCCGCCTGCCTGGAAGAGGCGCCAAGAAGACAGCTGGCGTGCGGTTCACGCTGGTAGAAGAACGTCGAAGAATGGCATTGTTCGTGCAATTTCTCGGGCGCCGCGCCAATGATTTTTTCGTACTCGACCACGCGAGGATCGAATCTGTTCGGCAAACCGTCGCTCGCTATCACGGCGAACGAGGTCAGCCCTATTGCCGCGACCGGAACGGCATAACGCTTGAAGACGGCTGCGGCGAACGTCATCCTGAGGCCGGAGCGGCGACATGGCATTTCGACGAACCGCCACGAAGCCCATGCCAGCAAAATGGATGCAAGAAAAATCGCCGTGCCGGTGACTGGATCGATCGGGATTTCCAGATAGTTTGCATATGCAATCAACGGCCAATGCCACAGATAGAGTGAATACGAGATCAGGCCAATCTGCACGGCCGGCTTGGCAGAGAGCACGCGTGCCGTCAAAGTACCGGGGTCGGCGCCGGCTGCAATCACCAGTGCGGCGCCAATGCACGGGTAGAGGGCGTTAATGCCAGGGAACGGCGTCGCCCCGGACAGGAGAAACAGGCTCATGAATATCAGGAGCAGACCGGCAGCGCCGATCACGGAGGACCATGGCCTCGCGAATGGCGCGCCTCTCTCGGCGATAAAAATGGCGAGCGAACTTCCTATTGCCAACTCAAAAAACCGGGTAGGCAGCAGGTAATAGGAGGCGGAGGCTGCGCTCCGGATGCCCATTTCGGAAACGAGAACAGTGGCCGCCAGCATGAGCACGAGGACGATCAGCTTGGCAATACCCCGGCGCCGGGCGAGCCAAAGCACGATCGCAGGCCAGATAATATAAAACTGTTCCTCGACTCCTAATGACCATGTGTGCAGCAAGGGGGCCTCGTTAACCCCGCTGCTGAAATAGTTTCCATACTCACGCCAGAGGTAGATATTGGACACGCCGAGCGTAGTGGCCACTGCGCTCTCGAACAATCTCGCCAGATCCGCGGGTGAAAATATCAGCAGGCCGGATAACAGCACGCACGCCGTCACCAGCATCAACGCGGGGATAATGCGATTGATTCGGCGCTGGTAGAAGTTGGAAAATGTGAAGGTCCCGTCCTTGATTTGGCGGTAGGTCACGAAAGTGATCAGATACCCGGAAATCACGAAAAAAATGTCTACTCCGGCAAAACCGCCTGGAACAAGTTCCTTATTAAGATGGAACAGGACAACGGAGATGACCGCGACTCCCCGCAGGCCATCAATGTCGGGCCGATACGAAGAATCATTGATTTTATTCATTTTTTATGATCAGAAGTTCACGCCGATGTAAAACAACGCATCTCGGTCTTCAGACTATTTCGAATGAAAGAAAAGCTCGTGATGAAAATCAATGATTTATCGATTGATCATTTTATGTTTTCTTGGCGTCAGCGCAATACCGCAGCCAGCAGCTGCCACGTTGGAGGTCGCGCGCTCACTGAATAACAAGAGGCCCCGCAACGCCAACCCTTGCCAGATGTCGATCAAGATGGATTCTGCCAGGCGCCGTTGTCACGGATGGATTCGAGATAATCTTTCCAGCAAAACCTTTGGGGACGCTTCCATGCAACGATATGCGATCCCACGTACGCCCAGTTCTTCGCTGAACACCATCCACTTCGTGGTCAAACAAAAACAATGTCCCCGTAGAATTTGAGTCGGTAACATTCACAGTCGCATCGACATCCCGTATATAGCCTTCGACTTCGGGGCCCTGATGGTAGAAATGAACGTAGGAACTGTGTATGCAATCGCCAGCCACGTCCACATGCACGCGTACATTTTCTACATTGCCTGTGCTGGCGCCATTCGTCGCGAGCGACACCAACCCGTTGCTTCCGGGCCAAGCCCGGGTATTCGATGCCGCTATCGCGATCTTCGCCTTCCTTAGCGAGCATGCGATGAATGCGCGCCGGATATTATGGCAAACCAATTCGACGTTGACATTTTTCATTATGAAGCTTGCCCCGACTCCATAATAAGAATTGCGTACTTCGCCTTGCACGGTAACATCAGACAGATGCCGTTGGCTCGCTGCATCGTTATTGGTCGTTAACAGCCCCACGACACTTTCCGCGTAGCAGTCGACCATGTTCAAGCCGCTGCTGGCCTGATCCGCCTGGATGCCGACGCAAACCATTCCTTTCCAGTCAAACCAGGGATTGAATCCCCGATCCAAAAAATTGGCTCCGGCAATAGTCACGTTATGGAAATTAAAGAAATAGAACATATTGGTCACGACGTTCGCCGACGTGGTTGCGATGAACGTGGCCCCGTAAGCTGAAATCGCGACGTTCCTGACGTTGCGGCACAAAAGGATATAGGCAGGATCGGCATAACCGCCGAAATCATATACACCAGGCGGAACGAACAAGATGCCTCCGCCGCGTTTGTCGAGGGCGGTCAGGACCCGGTTGAAGGCGCTGACGAGAACATCCCGGCCGGCCCCCGGCACGCCGCCAAAATCGGCGAGACTCAGGCGCATGGACGGTACCGCCGCGCCGCCGATATCGCCGACCGTGCCGCGTTTCGCTATCCTTGGCGGCGCCTCGCGTAGATACATCGGCAGCAAGCACGCAGCGCCGATGCCCGCGGCGCCAATCAGAAAACCGCGTCGCCTGACAGAGTACCGAGCTCGACCTTCCATCTCTATCCCTCATTCTGGTGACGGGTGGCAAATCGCTACGAGGCGCATGTAAATAGCCAAGTCGTTTTACTGTAACGAATTCTGTTCCGGGATTACATGATAGAAATCGATCTTTTCAGTGGTGAGCTTTGATAGGATTTTTCTTTGGCCGAAAAGAAAAGGCGCTGTCATCGTTATCTGTTGATGACTCCGAATGCAATGCGCAGCAATTGCTCGACAGAAGTAACTCGCCCACCATCGAGTGCCCAGTGCCACCCCAGGTAGTGAGGTAGCCGATGTGACGCCACACCATGAAAACGTGCCAGCCATTCCCGGAAACGGCGGTGGTAGGCATTCACGTTCTGCACGTGAATCGCCCCAGCGGCGCTGGACCGGACACGCTCCCCGGCGCTGAGATTGACGGCCTGGTGCGCGACGCCATGGGCACGCGCGAAGGCCGGATAGGCACCGTTGGCGTCGGTGACCAGCAGTGCTTGTGGATCGAGCTTCGGCAACAGGTGCTCGGCCCGGTGCACCGCTTGGAGCGCGCCGCGGCCGGTAACGGCATCGATGGTCTGTCCGCTGCGGTCGCGGGCCACGAGGATGCAATCGAGTTCGCGCGAAATGCCGCGCCGGCCGGCCTTTCCGCCACGCTTGCGCGGTTTGCGGTCGAGCTTGCGTGAACCCTTTTGCGATTCAAGCAGGAACATCTCATCGGCCTCGACGATGCCACTCAGGCGTTCCGGCCGGTCGTCCTTGACCCGCTCGAGAAAGCGATGACGCCAGCGAAACGCGGTATTGCGGTGCACACCCACCTGTTTGGCGGCAGGTCGCACCGCCCGGGAATCGAGCAGCGTGCTGAGGTAATCGAGCCACTTGGCCTTGAGCCGGAGCCGCGCCAGCGGCATGCCGGTCAAATCGTTAAAGGTACGGCCGCAACGGCAGCAGCGAAAGCGTTGCAGGTCATTGGCATGACCGTGCCTGTGAATGCGGTCGCAGGCGCACTCCGGGCAGCGGCGCCCCTTCGACCGGATCTCGTCGATGAGGACGATTATCCGGTCGAGCCCGGCTGCCGGATGCAGGGCCGCCAGCACCTGCTGCCGCTGTGGCCCGTTCAGTTGCTGGAGCTGGGCGAAGAGCTTGGCGAACCTGGGCGCTTTCATGGGGCGTTCCCTCTCGATGGCGACAGGGTAGGACCGCAAATTAGCTCAGCAGTTCAATGCTCGTCCATATTTAACGATGACAGCGCCAAAGAAAAAGAGCGCAATACGCGCTCCCGATTGCTTCCAAAAGGCGGAATGGATGGCAAGCTGCTACCGCACCACCCGCACCACGCGCCCGTTGGCGATCGCCACCAGCGTATAACTGCTGCCGGTCTGCACCCATTGGTGCCCACGCGGCGGCTTGGCCAGGCGCAGCGCGCGCCAGTCCTCGACCACGTGCTGATGCGCCTGGTAGCGCGCTGGCAGGCGTTCGCCGCGGCGCACTTCGCCATCGGTCTCCACGCTACGGTAGCGCGCCAGCCGCACTTGCGCGGCCTGCACCTGGGCTGGTTCGACCTGCAGGTCGGCACTGGCCTTGCCATCGCGCTGCTGCAATCCATCTCCAGCCGAAAAGATGGCGGCAAACAGCAGCGGCGCGATCAACTCGTTCATGTCCATTCCCCGACGGTCAGCGTGAGGCAATACTACAGCAGGCTTGTGACAAGTCGTCTGTTCGATTGCCCACGTATGACATTCAATGAGCAATCCGGGCTCGCCAAACGGCCGGGCTGGTCGCCTCGAACCCGGTTTTGGCGGATAATGTCGGCTTGACCAGATCGCACCCGCAAAGCCCTCCCGCCGTGACCAAGCCCCTCGCCGACCAGCTCGAAGACCTGCTGCCACAGACCCAGTGCACCAAGTGCGGTTATCCCGCCTGCCGCCCGTATGCGGAAGCGATGGCGCGCGGCGACGCCGAGATCAACCAGTGCCCGCCGGGCGGCATGGAAGGCGTGCGCCGCCTGGCCGCCGCCACCGGGCGCCGTGTGATCCCGATCAATCCGGCCAATGGCGTCGAGCGCCCGCGCCCGGTCGCCTTCATCGACGAGGCGCTGTGTATCGGCTGCACGCTGTGTATCCAGGCCTGCCCGGTCGATGCCATCCTGGGCGCGGCCAAGCAGATGCACACCATCCTCCCGAGCCTGTGCACCGGCTGCGACCTGTGCGTGGCGCCCTGCCCGGTCGATTGCATTTCGATGGTGCCGATCACGGGAGAGCTGACCGGCTGGGACGCCTGGAGCCAGCAGGATGCCGACGCGGCGCGCGACCGCCATGACTTCCGCAGCGCGCGCCTGCAGCGCGAGCGCGACGAAAACGACGCGCGCCTGGCCGCCAAGGCCGTCGAGAAGATGCGCGCCGTGACCGCGGAAACGACCAATACCCCGGAAGAACTGGCCGAAAAAGAACGCAAGCGCGCCATTATCGCCGCCGCCATGGAACGCGCGCGCCTGAAAGCTGCCGGCAACACCGACAAGACCTGAGATGAATTCCGCCAAACGCCTAGAGATCTTCACCCGTTTTCGCGCCGCCAACCCGAAGCCGGCTACCGAACTTGAATTCACGACCCCGTTCGAACTCCTGATCGCGGTGCTGCTGTCGGCCCAGTCGACCGACGTGGGCGTCAACAAGGCCATGCGCAAGCTGTTCCCGGTGGCGAATACGCCGCAGGCCATCCTCGACCTCGGCATCGACGAACTCAAGACGTATATCTCGACCATCGGCCTGTACAACACCAAGGCGAAGAACGTGATGGCGACCTGCCAGATCCTGGTCGAACAGCATGGTGGCGAGGTGCCCCCGGTGCGCGAAGCGCTGGAAGCGCTGCCGGGCGTGGGCCGCAAGACCGCCAATGTGGTGCTCAATACCGCCTTCGGCGAGCCGACCATGGCGGTCGACACCCACATCTTCCGCGTCTCGAACCGGACCAAGATCGCGCCAGGCAAGAACGTCGACATCGTCGAACAGAAGCTGGTCAAATTCGTGCCGAAAGATTTTCTGCACGACGCCCACCACTGGCTGATCCTGCACGGCCGCTACACCTGCGTGGCGCGCAAGCCAAAATGCTGGAATTGCCTGATCGCCGACCTGTGCGAGTTCAAGGACAAGACGCCGGCCCCCGCCGGCGTACTCGATCCGGCCGCCGCCACGGCAGCAGCGGCATAGGCCGCCTGTTCATCAAGGCTTGGTGCCGGTCGCAATCAGGGCCGGAGACGCGATGTGGGTGCGGCCGTCGACAGTATATTCCTCGATAATACGAAGAATGGCACGATCGACTTCGCGCCGCGCCGCCTCATCGAGCGCCGCATAGGGCGGCATGAAGCGGTGCAGCGCATGCAGTTCTTCCAGGTAGGCTGGCCCGGCCGCTCCCTGCCAGACGGCTTGCACCTCCTCCACACGGACATCGACCAATCCGGCTGCTTCAAGTTCCGTGATGACCCGCGCAGGATCGGACAGCGCGACAAACCCCTCCGGCGGCGCGGGCGGCGCCCGATCCGGAAACACCAGCCGCATGGCCTTGCCCATCACGAGGAACGGGCCGCCTCCGGGAGGCACTTTCCAGGTCGCGATGCAGGCCTTGCCGCCTGAACGAAGCACACGCACCTGTTCCTGCAGTCCCTTGCGCCAATCGTTGAACAGGCTGACCCCGAAGATCGAGCAGGCGAGGTCGAAGCTGCCGTCGTCGATTGCCAGCGCCTGCCCATCCATCACCGCCGCGGCAGCATTCGGAAACGGTGTGAAGCGCTCGGACAAGAGCTTCACCATGCCTGGCGCGATATCGACCGCCAAGACTGTTGCGCCGCCAAATGCCGCGGGGATGCTCAGGGCCCCGGCGCCGGCAGCGATATCGAGCACGCGCATGCGCGTGTGAATGCCGCCGGCGAGCCGCAACGCTTCGACGGCAACCGGTCCGGTGATCCGGTTGGCCGTCATGTCGTAGACCTGCGCGAATTGGTCGCCCATATGCGGATTGTCTGGTGCGGCCAATCCTTGCGGTAGCCAGCGTTTGCTGTCGGCAGCTTCTTCCATCCTCGCCTCCCAGGAAAATGAACAAGATCAACCGTCACTTACGCAGCCGCCATGCAAGCAGATGCGGGCTGGCGGTTCGACAACGCAGGTGACAGAGCCATTATTCCAGGCACGCATTGCAGCAACATTGCCGACGCGTTCAAGAGACGGCGTCGCGCCGGGTACTCAGATCCGGGTGTCGCCGGCCGCAAACGAAGCGCGCACGATGCGGCCCTCTTCCACTTCGTACACGCACAGCATCTCGACCGTGCCTTTCCCTTCGGGGAAATTGCGCGTGACGATCTCGAGGTCGGTGACGAAGTTGCCGAGCACCGTGCGCGACAGCAGGCGTGCATGCAGGTCGGGCTCGACGAAGCGCGCTGCGTAGCGCGGGCGGATCTGGTCATGGCCCTCGGCCAGCAGGGCGCCGTGCAGGGCGAATTGCTGCGCATCCGGCGCATAGGTGAGCATCAGGGCGTCCAGGTCCTTGGCGTTATAGGCATCCAGTTGAGCCTGGACCACGGCGAGCGGAGAAGTCGGCATAGCGTCTTTCAAAAAAATGGCGCGCCTCGCAAGAAGCACGCCTTAGCAGGGTTAAACGGCAAGCAAGCGCTTACCTCTTACAGCAGCACCATATTGTCGCGGTGGACCAGTTCCGGCCCCTCGACGAAGCCCAGGATGCGTTCGATCTCGCTCGACGAGTGGCGCATGATGCGGCGCACTTCGCTGCTGGCATAGTTGGTCAGCCCGCGCGCCAGTGGCCGGCCTCCCTGATCGACGCAGGTGATCACCTGGCCGCGCCCGAATTCGCCGTTCACGGCCAGCACGCCGATCGGCAACAGGGATTTACCTTCGCCCGTCAGCTTGGCCGCCGCGCCGGCATCGATCACGACTTCGCCCGTGGTGTGCAAATGGTCGACCATCCACTGGCGCCGCGCCGTCAGGCGGCCGGTCGCGGCCAGCAATTGCGTGCCGATCGCTTCGCCATTGGCGAGGCGCGTGAGCACGTCCGGCTCGCGGCCCCAGGCAATGATGGTATGGGCGCCCGAGCGCGCCGCACGTTTGGCCGCCAGCACCTTGGTCAGCATGCCGCCGCGGCCGATGCTGCTGCCGGCGCCGCCGGCCATCGCCTCGAGTGTCACGTCGCCGGCCTGGGCCTGTTCGATCAGACGCGCAGTGGGGTCCTTGCGCGGGTCGCTCGAGTACAGCCCCGGCTGGTCGGTCAGGATCACCAGCACATCGGCCTCGATCAGGTTGGCGACCAGCGCGCCGAGCGTGTCGTTGTCGCCGAACTTGATCTCGTCGGTGACGACGGTATCATTCTCGTTGATGATCGGGACCACTTTCAAGCGGAGCAAGGTGGTGAGCGTCGAGCGCGCGTTCAGGTAGCGCTCACGGTCGACCAGGTCGGCATGGGTCAGCAGCACCTGGGCGGTCTGGACGCCATGCGCGCGAAAACTGGTTTCGTAGATTTGTGCCAGGCCCATCTGGCCGCAGGCGGCGCAGGCCTGCAGTTCGTGGATATCGGTCGGGCGCCTGGCGAAGCCAAGGCGCAGCATGCCCTCGGCAATGGCGCCCGAGCTGACCAGGATGACGTCCTTGCCCAGCGCGCGCAGCGCGGCGATCTGGGCCGCCCAGCGGGCGATGGCGGTATGGTCCAGCCCCCTGCCCTCGTCGGTGACGAGGGAGGATCCGACCTTGACGATGATGCGGGAAGCTTGCTGGAGTGCTGGGTTCATGGCGACAGGAATTTTCCCCGCGGTCGCAACGCGAGCAGGGAAAGTCCTGCCAGCAGTTCAACCGCGCAGATGACTAATAATACCCCCGTGGGCAAGCCGATCGCGAAAGCCGCGACGAAGCGGCCGGCCGGCTGGGCCAGGAGGAACAAGGCAGTCAGGTCGCCCAGGATCGGCTGGTCGCCGCGCCTGGAAGCCAGTAGCGCCAACCCCGCGGTAGCGAGGCGGATGCCGACATAGAGGGCGAAGAACTGGCTATAGCCGTTCACGCCAACGAGAAACAGGCCCATCGCCGACGCGATACGGTCGGGATCGAGCATGGCCGCGAGCGCGGCCAGCGAACTGACGGTCGCGACCAGCTGCAAGAGCTGGCCGCGCAGCCATTCGCGCGACCATATGGAGGTCTGTGGAACGGCGCCGCTCAAGTTCAGTCTTCGATGATCTTGAAGCGTGGATCGTCCGGATCGATCGACGAGATGCCACGCGCTTCCTCGGTCATCGAGGTTTCTTCGGCGCGCTGCTCGGAATGGCGCTTTTCTTCGAGGTGCAGGTAGATCGCATTGATCAGGTCCTGACAGCCTTCGCGGTTCAGGGCCGAAATCTCGAACACAGGACCCTTCCAGGCCAGGCGCTTGACGACATCCTTGACGCGCTTCTTGCGCTCGGCTTCATCGAGCACGTCGAGCTTGTTGAGCACCAGCCAGCGCGGCTTGTTCAGCAGCTCTTCGTCGTACTTTTCGAGTTCCTTGATCAGGGCCTTGGCTTCCTTGACCGGATCGACCTTCTCGTCGAACGACGACAGGTCGACGATGTGCAGCAGCAGGCCGGTACGGGCCAGGTGGCGCAGGAACTGGTGACCCAGGCCGGCGCCTTCCGAGGCGCCTTCGATCAGGCCCGGAATATCGGCGATCACGAAACTCTTTTCGTGCGACACGCGCACCACACCCAGGTTCGGATGCAGGGTGGTGAACGGATAATCGGCGATCTTCGGCTTGGCGTTCGAGACGGCGGTAATAAAGGTCGATTTACCGGCGTTCGGCATGCCCAGCAGGCCGACGTCGGCCAGTACTTTCAGCTCCAGACGCAGGGTGCGGCGTTCGCCTTCTTTACCCTCGGTCTTCTGGCGCGGTGCGCGATTGGTCGAGGTCTTGAAGTGAATATTGCCCCAACCACCTTCGCCGCCCTTGGCCAGCAATTCGGACTGGCCGTGCTCGGTCAGGTCGGCGATGATTTCGCCGTTGACGTCGTCGACGATCAGCGTGCCGACCGGCATGCGGATGGTAATGTCTTCAGCGCCCTTGCCGTAGCAATCGGAGCCACGGCCCGGTTCGCCGTGCTTGCCGGTGTGGACTTTCGAGTAACGGAAGTCGACCAGGGTATTCACATTGCGGTCGGCAACCACAAAGATCGAGCTGCCCTTGCCGCCGTCGCCGCCGTCAGGACCGCCGAACGGGCGGAACTTCTCGCGCCGGAACGAGGCGCACCCGTTGCCGCCGTCGCCTGCGATGACTTCAATTCTTGCTTCGTCGATAAACTTCATGATTGTGACCGCTTAAAAACTAAAAAGGCCCTACCGTGGGCAGAGCCTTTCGATGGAAGGCTTGCGCCTTGCAAAGAAGCGCCGCTAGACAGCGGCGCAGGTGCGTAAATTACGCTGCGACTGCTTCGTTAGCAACGACGGTCACGAACTGCTTCGAGCCCACGCCTTGCTTGACGAACTTGACGGTACCGTCGACCAGCGCGAACAGGGTGTGATCCTTGCCGGTGCCGACGTTGCTGCCAGCGCGCACTGGGGTGCCGCGTTGACGGATGATGATGCCGCCGGCATTGATTGCCTGGCCGCCGTAGACTTTCACGCCGAGGCGCTTGCTTTCTGAGTCACGGCCGTTGCGGGTAGTACCGCCGCCTTTTTTGTGTGCCATTTATTTACTCCTTGATGACTGTGCTAGGGAACCGGTACGGCGATTAGCCGTTGATCGAAACGATCTGGATTTCGGTGAAGTTCTGGCGATGGCCCATACGCTTCTGGTAGTGCTTACGACGACGCATCTTGAAGATACGCACTTTGTCGTGGCGACCCTGCGAAACCACTTTCACCAGCACCGTTGCACCTTCGACCAGAGGAGCACCAAACTTGATGCTTTCGCCTTCGCCGAGGGCGAGGACCTGATCGATCGTGAGTTCGGAACCAATGTCTGCCGGTATCTGTTCTACTTTAAGTTTTTCACCAGCGACAACTTTGTATTGCTTGCCACCGGTTTTTATGACCGCGTACATGATTTGAAACCTCATCAAATGTTGAAAGAATCCCAGGAAAACGAGGGCCTCGCGCAAGAGCGCAGGAGCATTCATAAGCCGGGGAACAGGGGATTATACATAAGTTGGCGCACTGCGTCAAAATCGATCAGCAAGCCCGGCAATGCGTGGCCTGGCGCCAACGGGGCAGCAGCCGCCGCAGGGGCGTCACAGAGGGCCTCTCCCCTGCCGGCGCCACGGAATTCCCTTGCATATCGTATAATCGCCGCACTCTTATAGTTAACCAACGTCTTCGCAGGTCAGCCTTGTCAGCCGCCAATCACCCCGCCCAACAGAACACCATTGTCCAATCGATCGCATCCGATATGGAGGCCGTCAACACGGTGATCCGCCAGCGGCTGCACTCCGACGTCCCGCTGGTGAACCAGATCGCCGAGTACATCATCAGCGCGGGCGGCAAGCGCATCCGTCCTGTCCTGGTGCTGCTGCTGGCCAACGCCTACGGCTACCGTGGCGTGGCGCACCACGAACTGGCCGCCGTGGTCGAGTTCATCCACACCGCGACCCTGCTGCACGACGACGTGGTCGACGAATCCTCGATGCGCCGCGGCCGCCAGACCGCCAACGCCCTGTTCGGCAACGCCGCCTCGGTGCTGGTGGGCGACTTCCTGTACT
>Ga0265798_10005550_pt1 | contig 16890 bp, 15 predicted proteins | sample P3T30metagenome_FD_192430 | JGI IMG/M metagenome (GOLD analysis project Ga0265798, IMG submission 192430) | Plant litter microbial communities from East Loma Ridge, Irvine, California - P3 T30 | ecosystem: Environmental > Terrestrial > Plant litter > Unclassified | place: USA: California... | reverse complement strand
GTTGACCGGTTTGTCGCAATCATCATGTTCACCAGGTGCGTGCAGTGTGCAGTGTGCAGCCCGCTGGCTGTCCGGTGCAAAGCCTCCACGGCCACACCACCGATCAGCTGGCTTCAGCGATCTCCAATGCTAACCGAACCTCACAACAATACAGACGCTCCTCGCAGAAGCCGCCTGCAGAACTCTACGAGACCTTCAAGTCCAAGTTCCCTGGCATCGCCCACAACGCCAATGTCAATACCACCACCTCCGCAAATGTTGTGCCTGGCGCGACCGCTCTTGACGTCGCGCCGGCCGTCCTCCCAATGTATGTTGTGCGCACTCGATTGCAATCAATGAGAGTATTACTGACGATATCACAGATCGACTGCTGCAGACGCACAATCGCTAGACGCGAAGACCATGAACCCCTCGGATGCACAGAATATCGATCCCACGACCAGGCCGACGAACGAACCCTGGAGCTTCACAACTGGATTGACGCCAAACTTCATGGATGCCGGCAACAATGGCTTCAACTTCAGCAATCAGCTCACAGGCTACTACACGCCCACGCCGGGCGGCACAAACACCATCTTCCACCCTCAAGCTGGAGACCTCCACACGCCATTCCACATGGGTCTGGGAACGCCGCTGTCCATGCCTACTTCGGATGGAACCATGCACGGTGGTCTGCATGCTGGACATCCAGCCGCCTTCAACCCCTTTCAACCGCAGATGCATCACCACTTCCAACAGCATCATCAGAACCATTTCCAGAACATGAACCCCTTTCAAATCCACCACATGCATGCCCAACCACCGCAGCAGCAGACATTCGCTCCGCACCAGTTGACCCACCAGCCGAGCTTCGATCACGGTCGCATGGAGGACTCCCCTATCGGGGACCTCAGCCTGGACTTGGACACTGCGCAGCACTCGCAACATCAATCGCCCGAGTTGCTTATGCACCCCCAGAGCTTCCATCAATCGATGCCGCCACCAACACTCCACCCAAACGGCGAGAAATTCCGCTATCACGCTACTCTCAACGCGCCAACTGCAATGATCAAGCACTCTGACGAAATTCCCATCACGTACCTCAACAAAGGCCAGGCGTATACATTAAACGTCGTCGACACCCACATGCAGCAGCCCATCGCACCATTGAGGTACCGCACGTTTGTTCGCGTGTCTTTCGAAGACGAGCAGCAGCGCAAGAAGCCTGCAGCCTGCTGGCAGCTCTGGAAAGAAGGCAGAGGCACCAATGAAGCGCACCAGAGAGGCGGCCGTCTGCAGGCCGTCGAATACGTCGATTCCGCGCCCGCTACGGGTACTGAGGATCCAAGCAAGCCCAGAGTTGAGCTAGAGAGCGCCTCGTTTGATGGTTTCTGCGTGACCTGGACTCCGCCGGCCAGTCAAGCTGAATGCGCCATCGCCGTGCGTTTCAACTTCCTTTCCACCGACTTCAGCCACTCCAAAGGCGTCAAGGGTATCCCAGTCCGTCTTTGCGCCAAAACCGAGATCATCGAAGACTTGTCTTCCAACACGAAACCCTCTCCGGACCCGGAAGTGTGTTTCTGCAAAGTCAAGCTCTTCCGTGATCATGGCGCAGAGCGCAAGCTTTCGAACGATGTTGCCCATGTCAAGAAGACCATGGACAAGATGAACCAGCAAATTGCTCAGATTGAATCAGGCATGCGAGACAACAGCAAACGCAAGCGCAGTGGTTCCTTCTTGGCAAAGGCCGGAATCGCAGAAAGGCCTGGTAAAGTAGCTAAACACCGAAGGACCTGGTCGGTGGACTCATCTGCGACGAGTGCTGCTCGCGGTGGCGCCGAGGATGACCTCCAATCGAAACTCTTGACATTGCAAGATATGTTCAGCTCGACTAGGCCTGCATCGGTTCTCTATCTCCGAGGTGCTGAGGAAGACGACCCCGATCTTCATCCGGTGAAGATTCCTGGAGAGAGCGATCAGGTCAAGACCGAGCTCACAGACAACTCCGCTTGGGAACATCAAAGCGCTCTCAACGGCGATGCTTTGTCTTTGGTTTCGCCAACGCCAAGCAGCAAGTCTCTTAGCGAAGGCCGCCGAGACTCCACGCTCCCAACACCTTACGCTGCGGTATCTCGTATGGACTCCGCGAACTCGAACGAATGGAGTACGCAGCCGCAAACTGCGATTCGCGATCTTAAAGCCGCGAACCCGCAACACCTTGCGAGCCCACCCGACCAGCAGCCCATCAAGGTTCAGACACATTCGCCCAACAGCGGCACAGTTTCTGGATGGGTAGAGGCTTTGGGTGTTGATCAAAGTTACCAGCCACCGCAAGAGCGGACTGTCAAGCCGGTAGCATGCTTCTACATCCAGCCGCAGATTGCCGGCAAGTCTTCCACGGACAGCTACTACCGCGCGGTTTACCTTACGAGCCGCACATACAAAGACTTCGTCAACGCTGTTGCCACCAAATGCGACATTGAGCCCACGGACGTTATCCGTACTGTTCGCGTCAACCGCAAGGGCTTGCACGTTCTTTTCGATGACGACTGCGTCCGCGAGCTCCCGGAAGGTCAAGACATGACCGCTGAGTTCTCCGAGATTGCAGAGTCGCCCGGCATGGCAGGCGATGCTTGGAACGATGTCGACCTGCAATGCGACGGCGATCTCACCACCCTCAACAACGTCGCCACGTCTGGCTACGAGCTTCGACTTCTCTTCTAATCGACTACGCGCTGGCCGCACGAAGCATGGAAAGTCACCAAGCAACAGAATTTCCCCTAGTAACGACCATAACGAGTCCAATGATGCAAAAAAATATTGCATTTAGCGACCTGGAATTATGACGCTCTCTGGTCCTGGCAGATCACTTCTTTGGCCTCGGACAGCTGCCCAGCGTCTATCTCTTTTTCTGTTCCTTTTCTTGTGTTTTCTTACTTTCTATACCCCCTTCTTTGGATGATACCCACCTTGCGTTCCGGTTTTGGGAAAGATACCTGTGGGTTCCGATTAATAGTTATCACGGATTAATATCGATATCAACGGCATCATTGTTCTATCTCGCTCCATCACAAGAGGTTATCTCACGACTGCAAACGAACATCAATGATAACATGTGGATCCTCTACACCGCTATCGGTTGAGGCTTCCTCTCTCCTCAGTAGCCGCAATGACACCCCCCGAATCACATGCTCAGCTACTACCCAGGCTTACTTTCCGTCATCGGATGAACATGAAACGAATCCCAAATCCCCCTCTCAAGCCTCAAACGCTGTGTCCCTTTCCAATTTACCGATTCCGCGGAGGAAATGCATTTCCCCCAATCGTTCTGAAGAAGAGACGTTTCCAAGCAACGAGGCCTCGGTCGACGTCGCGACCATGTGGACACCACAAGAACGCCAACGCACCGCAACGCAACCTAACCCCAGCCTCACTCCTCATCCTGCTCCTCCTTCCACTCATAGTCCTCTGCCCATCGACCTAACTTCCACTGCCTTATACCTCGTGACTGCTGTCTTCGTACGCATGCTTCTCGTACCCAAGTACCTGACACGCGGGCGCGGCGGCCCTGCATCAAAGCGTAGCGGAGCAGCGACAGCAAAGCAAAAAGGCAAAAAAGCAAAAGAAAACAGCACAGCCACTGTGCCACTTTCCGCGTGCTTCCACTTCCACCCGGCAGATCTCAGAGAGGAGAGAGGAGCAGGTGAGCCACCACAGTTGAGGGGTTCAAGGTTCGAGGCCTTTGGCTTTTTCGATCTCGCCGCCACAGGCCCAGCCCCAGGCCTCAAAGCCACCCTTGCTCCCGTCTATCCTTTGGAAGAAAGCGCGTCCAGCGATCTGAGATGTGGCTGGGCTGGCAGAGGACCGTGATCGCGGCAGAGTTCATTAATACCTAGTACTCTACAGTAGTCTACCTAGTTGACGCTCGAATGTAACCCAAACCACCATCACAGGAGGCTCGCAGTAGTAAACAGACACACCCCGGAACCCAGTCGACAGTCGAAAGAAACCGCCCCATAATTTGTTTATTGAAATCCCCATGGTGGATGCCACATCCCCCGATCTCCCCTTTCCACTTCCCCCGTCCCGGCAATCCACTCCTTCATGTCGCATATGGGATGTGACCGGGGACGGGTTTGCCCTGCGCGAAACACCGATTGTAGATGTTCTGCAGGCATCATTTATCGGGGATGGTTTGCACTTTCGCATGGAATGAAATGCCATCATCGTCGTCATCGGCATCATCATTTGTGGCACAGTCGAGTGGGAGGCTGGTACTGTACTGTACTTCACTACTACCTAGGTACTGTACCTACCTGCCCTCCCTGAAACTCAGTGTTGTGGTGGCATCCTTACTTGTGCGTCAAGTCCCTGCGTGTTGTGAATGCGCGCACCAGCCTGTGAAATTCCGTATCATTGTTACATATACGTGTACTTTCGTCGGTTGATTAGTGCAGCGAGCGAAGAACAATGTATGGTAGGGTGTGATATGGATAATTTAGCGGCGGCGTCTGTGGCGTTTCTTCCAAAGAGCTAGCTTTTGGTCCTGTCTCCTATGTACCACGGCTCTCTTCTTTCGCTAGGTAGAGTCACTGTACTCTGTGTAACTCGTGTCCGCCACACACACCGCAGGAGGCATGGGGTTTGAGTTGGATGCGTAATGATGCAATGGCAAGCAGAATTGCATGCACACGATGTGGATGTAGAGGATGAATGCAAATAACCATCATCTCTGTCTGCCCACGCAGATTTTTCCTTCTTTCGCTACACAATGGGTGGTTTGATGCGAAAGAAGATTTCTCCGATGTTGGTTTCAGCCTTGTATTCCAGCTTGGTGGACTGCGACGATGGGGTTTGTGGTAAGGTGGGCATGCCACATGTGCCTTCTTGTGCTTCCATTCTTCGTGCTCTTCTATTCGGCTTTGTGTCTTCTTCTGTTTCGTTCCTTGAAACCTGCAACGGTGTCACTACTACCACTACAGTACACCTCCTAGCCAGCTGGTGCGCCATGTTCTGTTATGGTATATTTCAATTCTCGCCCACATACCTAGCCGTCGTCATCGACATCGACACCGTCCTGAACGGAGTGTCTACCGAGACGACTGGTCTGGGCGACTTCAGCGATTATTCACTATACTCTTGTGCGGTCTTTCTCCATGTGTAACCTTCGACCTAGTCCCAAACACGGAACATGCTGCAGAAAGGAGCAGCGGCCGGCCACGTGCCTGTTAGCCTGTGAGCCTGCGTACCTGCTTCATGTTTTACCATTGCTGTTAAGTGGCTAGATGGCTACGATAGCAATAAAGTTAGACGGTTAGGCTGCTACGCGGTTGGGCTGCTCATAGGGCCAACCAGTCACGCCAGTCAAGAGGGTGCAACTGCACTCGTTCGTTCTGACGAGCGGGAGGTGTGAGACTTTCCCACTACAGCTCAATGATCTTTTCCTTTCGTCGTTGTTCAGACTGATGACGATGAAAGAGCAGGCGAGCATAAGAACGAATTGCCGGCTGTCAACCAGTCGTGATACATAATATGGCGGGTCCTATCAAGTCAAGTCTCGTATCACCGACTATATCTCATGGCAGCGGCCTTCTTCTGGCATCTGATCGAATGGTCTCGATATCATTTGGAAGGTGGTCCGTTCTAGTGATCGTTCACCCAGAAGAGACGCCGACTGGCGAGAAGGGAGCGCTTCTCTCGAAATTTAAGACTCTATCCCATCTCCGCCCATCTAGACGTGTTATCGCGAGCCGAGCTGTGTGTCAATGAGGGATGGTGATAGAAATCGTGATCCCACCCCATCCTACCAAAAAAGATAGTTGAGCTAACGATAGGGCGAGGTACTCGACAACCACATCACCGTCACTCTCGCTCAAGCTCAATGCACTCCTAGGTCCTTGTGATCAACTATGCACAATCTCGCGGCGGTCGAACGTCTGAGAAAGAGAGATAGCAGCCACATCCGCCATCCGTCGAGTATCATCACTCTCGGGTGGCCACAACGCTTCATCATTTCCCTAGAAAAAAAAACAAGAATAAACCTTGCTCGATTGTCGCTGGTGTGCCTTCCCAACAAGACCAAGGATCATCCACCTAGGCTTGGCTACCACTCATTGCGCCGCGACATGTTGTTCACTCGTAGCCAGAGCGAAGCCCAAAAAAAAAGGAGAAAGGCTTGCTACTTCCCCTCCCTGTCCAAGACGCGAGCAACAACGCCGCCATCGCGTCCAGCCAGCTGCTGCTGCTGCAGATATGGGCCCTCACATGACCGCGAGAAAAAAGAACTGGCACCAAATTGTTGTACTTTTGGAACCTCGCGTGTTGCCTCACATCAGTGACATCTTCTATCTTCGTCCCAGAAAGAAAAAATCCCTTGTGCTTTCGAGAGAACCGCTAAGACGTCGTGTGTTGTATGCGAGGAGAGTCGTGAGAGCCAGTATTATGAGGGACGGCATTGTGGTCCATTCTGTCTGTCGGTTGTCAAGTGAGTCAGGTGAGAAAAGCAAACTGGGCAAGGAAAAAAGCGGATGAAGTTCGTATACATGGGAAAAGGTTGCGAAAGGAAGCTCGGCGGATGGCAGGACCTTTGTCTCCTGTAGGCCACAAAGGGGAACGGTAGGACATGTCATTTGATGGCCGCAATAAGAGTGATTCGCAGCCCAGAGACGTTTAAAGTCAAGGCAGCTTGCTTGCTTGCTTGCAAGTCGAATGAACTCTTCTGTCATTTCTCGATAGATTGGACCTTTCTATCAGATCAGCATCAAATCCGCCGGGTCTTGAAGTCTGTTCGCAAGAATTGATTGCTTTTCCTCTTTTCCTTCTTTCCTTCATATCAACGCTTCGCAGACATAATCAAAGCTGCCACTTTCTGCTTGTCACCCTGCCAAAACCGTCTCGTCATGGCGCCAATAACTCCCTTGAATCAATGATGAAGACATCGCTTCAGGTTTGTTGTTCGGCGGCGGCAGTCGCATGCGACATTCAATCGATGCAGCGTCGCCAGCCGGTATGAAGGCATCAATGGTGATACCTGCCGTGTTAACGATCGCTCCCACAGGCCGTCCGCCCATCACCACCTCCGTGCCAGATTTTCCCCATCTCTTACTTGTGGCTCACACGTATTTTACCACTTCCAGTATCAGGTATCTCATCACTCTTGTTATGGAAGCTGATCCGCATCAACACCAAGGCCACCATACTCATGCGCATAGCCCCGTAGCGACAGCAGCGTCACCTGTACTCGTTTTGCTTCGAGATACTCCGGCTGCTGCATAGTCTGCGGATTCGTTGATGTGGGGTCGTCGAGGTTGCGCGCTATTGATAGCCCTAGGTCTGATTGGCTGGGCGTTAGTGAGGTATCTTTTGCCGGTATGCGGTTATGCGGCTACACGCTTACAGAGCTCGACTTACCGATGTATACAAAGGCCAAGAAGGACTTGCTGAGGATGTTGGCCAGGGCGAGCATTGCGCAGACTTTGAGGGGGACTAGATGGGGCGGCGGAGCTTGCATGCAGTCTTCGAAGAAGTGTTTTGTTGCGTCTGTGGAGGATTGGAGCGTCAGCGGGATGAATGTGACGGCAGAGCTCCTGGAAGACAGGTAAAACGAACCGTAGAAGAACTCAAAGACTCCTGGCTGCAGGTGTCCTCGGAGGTACTGCGCAGCGACTGCAGCGATACTGCTGAGTTCACACAGCCGCGCTTTCGGAATTTCATGATCTGCGTGCAACTGCACGTCTGAGATTAGGCTTTCAACCTGAGATTCGGTATATGCGGAGCATGCTTCGGGGATCGATCTGCTTTGCAAAGACATGCCTTGCCGCAGGTTGTTCAGATTCGATCGGAGCATGCTTGGCGTATGTGTCTGGAACAGCTGTCTCGCAGACACTGGCGATCCTGAATCTGATATCGGTAGCCCGAAAATGTTCAGATTTGGGTCTTGGTTGAAGGGTATAGGTATTGGCATGTGCTGGTTGTAGTTGCTTTGATTGGGCTGCGGGTACTGGTTGACTTGCGGGTCGAGTCCGGCCAACGCAGGATCGATGGGGATGTTGTCGGGCATTCTGTTGTAGAAGGGATCTGTCGGGAATGGGTTCCGCGACATCTCGCCATATGCTGCCGGAGGAGTGTTGAAGGAGTCCCAGTTCTCCTCGCTGGCCACGTCTTCGTTCGATTCCGGCTCATCTGCGTGGCCGTCACCCGTGATGCTGCCAGGCTCCAAGGGCGCTCTCACATCTGGAAAGTCTTCGGCTCGAATGCGATTGACCAGAGCTGCGACTTCGTCCGGCTGGCCGTTCTTTAGGCGAGAATGGAGGTCGATGATGCTCCCGTAGTCCAGTTCGAGCTGCTCCAGCTTACTTTTCAGGGCGGCGGTCCGAGTGATGCCCTCTTCGACATCGTATCTGCACTCGACCCGTCGTTGCTCGCATGCCCTGCACGTTGGGCGCGAACCATCGCACTACGGTCCAAGTCAGTGGACGGTCTCAATCGGCTTGCCAGCAGGACGTCGCGAGTCCCGGTAGGTAAGCAGGCACGCACTCTAGTCTTTCGTTTCCGGCAGGGCGCACATGCGCAGCTGTATTCGTCGAAGAGACGTCTGTAAGCATATATCGCCGGGACGGTTAAGGGGGTTTCACGGCTTCGCGTTTACCTGGCAATCGACCCACGCTTAGGCATTACTTTGGGCACATTGTCTGTGCCGATGGGCTCGCGATCCGTTGGGCAGGCGCGATGTCCGCACACAGTGATGACAAATATAGGTCCGTGAGCTGGGAGGCGAATCGTCGGGCGTAGGCGTGGGTATGGGTATGGGTAGGTAGCTCAGTAGGCTTTCTGAACCGACACTTGGGTTGGTCAAGGGCAGTCCGGGTGAGACGATTGGGAAATAATGGCTTGCTCCAAAGCTGCACGTCTCTAGAAATCAGGAAGCCGGCCCTCGAGCGCACTTGCCTTAGATTGCCCAAGCTCCGGCGTCATCGCAGGTGTTTGAGGGTATCGGGGACTGCTGGCTGGACGGAGGCCATGGGTTTGATGCTGCCTCGTGTAGGGAGCGGGTGATGTCGAATTAAAGACACGCCCAACCCGCCAAGCCAGTATCGACAATACCACTGTGAATCTGGCTGAGAGTGCACTTCTGGGCATGCTGAGAATGCTTTCTAGAAGCACAATGTTCTGCTCGTCATCACCGGACCTGACTCCGAAGGATGCTCTTTCCTCAATTGGAGGGTCTGCACGTGTCTGTCGAACCCTAACTCGGACATGCATGCGGTATCGAGAGAAGGTATCGTCAGTACCATGTAGTTACCTATGCTGACATGGAAACTGAACAACTCCGTGGGTGTGACCCGTCCGAGCCATTGGCGCTTGCTGAACTGTACATGTATAGTCAGTGGAACTTTCAGGATCCCGGATTGAATTTAACAACACGTACTGCCATCGCTTCTTCTGGTTGAGCGGCAATCCAGGTCTTCTAAGGGTTTGTATTCACCGTATCAGGCATGTTGCAACGTACAACAAAGCCGCTTGGAAGAGCTGTAGTCGCTTCCAGAACATGCCAAGCCGGACAATCTGGAGATCCTTACATAGGTACACTCTAAAGAACATTGTTACCAAGTACCCAACTACGTACAAAAGACAAGGCATCAAAGACGAGACCAGAGTGTCGTTGACCTCTTAGACGCGCTCAAATGTTCAAGTGACATAGTGACGGTGGGAAACTCCGACTGAGCAAACTTTTCTACAGGAGTAATGTACATAGTCTATGTTATATCATACATCAACAGCGGCAACAAACTCCCCTACAACGTCCTCTTCTCACTCCTCTCCTCATACGTCTGGATCTGATCCCCAACCTCAAAGCCCTCCCAACCCTCAAAGCCCATGCCACACTCCGTACCCTTGCGCATCTCCTGCACGTCCTTCTTGACGTTCTTCAGCGACGAGATGGTGCCATCGTAGACCTTCTCCTCGCCCCTCGTCACCCTAACCCTCGTTCCGTGCCCAATAACGCCGTTCCTGATCTTACAGCCCGCGATCTTCATCTTCTTCCTGCCACCCACGCCAATCTCAAACACAGCACCGAGGTCCGCTTCGCCCAGAACGCGCTGTGTGATGATGGGCGGGAGTTTCTCTTCCAAAACTCCCTTGACGTCGTCTAGGACGCGGTAGATGATGTTGTTCTCGAGGACTTTGACACCTTTGGTTTGAGCGACGGCTTTCAGGCCCTCGTTCGACGGCAGGTTGAAAGCGACGATGTGGCCTTGCGTGGTGGCCGCCAGCTCGACGTCGGATTCGTTCAGGGCGCCGACGGCAGTGGACAGGATGCGGGGCGCGACCATGGGCGAGCTGATGCTCATGATGTACGCTTCGACGGCTTCGGCGGAGCCCGAGACGTCGGCTTTGATGAGGAAGGGCACTTCGATGCGGCCGTTGCCAGTTGTCGTGGATTCGGGCGTGCTTGGTGTTGTGGGCTCTTCGGCGACGGCTTCGCCATCTTCGGTAGTTTCGCGTTGTTTGGCTTTGAGGGCTGCGGCGGCTGATTTCTCGCGCTCGCGTTTCTCGGCCTCGTGGCGGCGCGCTTCGTTGATGACTTCCATGTCTTCGGCGGTCTTTTCACGCTCAACCTTCTCGAGGCGGTATTCGACGACGGAGGTGGCCTTTTGCTCGTTGGGAGCCTGGAGGACTTCATCGCCAGCGGCCGGTTGGTCGCGCCAGCCATCGATCTCGACGGGCATACCTGGACCGGCTTCTTTGATAGCAACGCCAGCTTCGTTGCGAAGGGAACGGACGCGAGCCCAGGTCTTGCCTGCCACGACGACGGCGCCTGTTTTCAGCGTACCTCTCCTGACGAGAACAGTAGCAACGCGACCCGCCTTCTTGGTAGTAGCTTCAAGTACCCAACCCTCCACAGGACCGTCTGTATCGGCACGGTGGTCAAGGATTTCGCTAAGCGTGACAGCAGCTTCTTCAAGCTCGTCCATACCCATACCAGTCTTGCCAGAGACTTCGACGACTTGAGTGTCGCCGCCAAAGTCTTCAATCTCCACACCGTGACGAGCAAGATCTTGCTTGACAGCTTGAACGTTGGCAGACTCCTTGTCACATTTGTTGATGGCGACGAGCATGGGCACGTTGGCGCCCTTGGCGTGCTTGATAGCTTCCAGAGTTTGCGGCTTGACAGAGTCGTCAGCAGCGACAACGAGAATCACTATGTCCGTGACGTTGGCACCGCGTTGACGCATGGCCAGGAAAGCAGCATGACCCGGCGTGTCAAGGAAGGTGATAGTCTTTCCAGAAGCTGCTAGGGGAACGCTGAAAGCACCGATGTGCTGCGTGATGCCACCGGCTTCACCAGCAGCCACACTGGACTTGCGGAGGTAGTCAAGAATCGTAGTCTTTCCGTGATCGACGTGACCCATGATCGTAACAACAGGGGGACGGGTAGGCAGAAGGTCCTTGTCTTGCTCATCAACTGCAGGTCTTGCCTTCAAGTCGCGCTCTTCGGCCTCTTTCGCGCTGGAGTCAAAGACCGGCTCCATCTCATACTCCATGGCAATCAGCCCGCTGATTTCAGTGTTGAAGATTTTGCCAGGGAAAATGTCCTCGTAACCCAAGTCTTCAAGTCTGTTGACGAATTGCTCGTATCGCACACCCAGAGCCTGAGCAAGATTCTGCACGGAGATGAATTCTGGCAGCTTGATCTGGTTCTTCTGCTCAGACTGCTGTGCCGCTCTCTCGGCAGCACGCTGGGCCTTCTTCTCAGCGCCCTTCAACTGCTTCTTGCCGGCTTTGCGGCGAACGTCTTCTTCGTCTTCCTCGAACCCACGACCACGTCGCGAGCGGCGATTATCACGATCGTCTTCTTCGTCGAAGCGGTTACGACGAGCGGGCTTTTCCTTCTTTGGCTCATCGTCGCGGAACTTACGAGATCTAAGCACGCGCTCAGCGGGCTCGACAGGCTCCTCAGAATCCGGCGTCTCCTCAGCGGTACCCTTGGACTGCATACGCGATAGGATCTCGGAACGTGGATCGACCTGATCGTCGCCCTCGTAGCCACGCGTATGCCATCCCGCTGTATTGTTGGCCGGACAGTCTTTCTTAACGTGTCCTTTCTGTCCGCAATGCACGCACTTTGTACGCGTGATTGGGCTTGAGCACTCGCGGGCTACGTGGCCGATCTGGCCGCATCTGCCACACTTTCGCTTAGAGGTGTCTGACAAGTCGTCGAAGGATGTGGCCTCTCCACGTTGCGGTTGCTGATGCGTTACACGTGGTGCGCGCGATTGTACAGGGACCGCGCGAGGTTTGATCGCACGTTCTTGTTGGTGCTCGGCGAAGCGGCGGTCGATCCAGGAATCGTCCACCTCTTGCACAGCGGGCTTGTAGGATATGGTAGCAGCAGGATCCGTCGACTCTGGCTCTGGTTGGCGCCGGCGCAGATTTTGCCAGTTGTCCTGTGCCGGAGGGTCGTTTTCAGATGGAGTGAACCTGTACGTGTTTCGCTCTATGATCTGCGCACGTGTCGTTGGTGCCCGCGGCGATTGTCGAGTTTCCCGTTGGAATTCGGAAGTGTCGCTGGGAGGCAGAGGCGGCAACACCGATCTAGGTTGGATGTTGAGCACGTCGTGTATAGAGCCAGCATCGGATTCGGCAGGATCTGCGCTCATGCCGAAAGCGTTCTCCTGTTTCGGTTTCGTCTCGATCTTCCTATCCTGAGTACCAGCAACTGGCTTTGGAGGAGGCTCCCTAACGACATCAGGCTTCGGAGGGCGCTCTCCATATTGTAGTGTCTTGCGCTCTGTGTATCCAGCACCCCAACCTCTTGCACTTTCCTCCTCCTTGTTCTGAGCCGTGTTCGCCGCTTTCAAAAAACCTGGGACGGGGACTGAGGTCTTCGGGGGCTGAGTTTTTCTGCTTTCGCCCTGGGGCTGTCGATCTACTTTCTTCGCAGGTTGCTGGCGAATATCGCGCTGTTGCTTCGTCGGCGTCGGCTTGAGGAACTCGTTGTTCTCGCGGCCCAGGAACTTGCGTATTGTTGGTCCGTCTCTTGAATTGGTCTGATTTTGACCATGCCTCCTATTCGATTGGTTCTGATTCTGAGTCCGGCCTTGATGCTGTGTCGTGCGCGACTGCGATTGCTGTTGAGGCCTTTGCTGATTTCGTTGCCGTGTTGCCGCAGCTGCTCGTGTCTCTGCAATACGTCGTTCCTCTGCATTGCGACGTTCCTGCTCTTCTGCCAATTGTCTCTCTGCTCCCTCGCGACGAGCCCGTAATGCTGCCTTCTCTCTTTGCTCCGCTGCGGTCAGGGACGAGTTGGGATCGAATCCGGTCCAGTTTCCTGCGGGTGATGGAGCCGATCCGAAGCCCCCTTCTTGGTTGAATGGACGAGAAGTTGCGAATGTCCTATTTTGCAGGTAGACGGGAGCCCTTGCTGTCGAAGCAGGCAGTTCGCCTGCGAGACGACATGCGCAGAATGCGCATACGCTCTGTGCTGAGGAGGTCTATTGTACTGCGATTAGCTGGGAATTCAGTAAATTGTGACAGCAAGACTCACCCTCAACAGTCTTTGAGATCTCATTACTTTATGTACAATAATGTGTTTCTATCATGATCCTTGAATCGACGACATACAGTAGGTATACATTTCTCCGCAAATAAGCTTCGGGAGAGAGTTCGGACTGCCGTACTCCAACTCATCACTTGTGGCGATTATCCCCGCTCGCGACAATCCATCATGAAACATTCGACGCTTCGGCGGCAATCGACATAGTCACCTACCCGCTAGGTATTTGCACCCAAACTGCTGCGTACAGCGCAACCCACAAGAATAATCCGCACAGCGACCATTCGAAATGGCACCCTGGCTACACCTCCTCGAACGCTGGGCCGTCGAGCAACTCCTACGCACGCCCGGCTTCCACCGCGCCGTCGAGAAAGTCGCCAAAAATGTCCATCGAGTCCGCAACGGCCTACCGCGCGAAGAGGCAGGTGGAACCAACATCGACCGGCCGGATGGTCCTGGTTTCGGGAAACACTTCTACGACGAGCTCAAGACGCAGCTAGGGCGCGCGGAGAGAGGCGAACAAAACAGCACTATCCTCCGGGAAGAGTCCAAGATCTTTGAAAACGGGACTTCGAAGACTCACATGCCGCGATCGGACGCGGTGAAAGATGAGGGATCGGAGGCTGCGTGGCGAGATATACAGCGGAGCTCCAAGGAACAGCCGAACCAGGGCTTCATGGCTGAATATATGGATGCGCTCAAGTCGCAACTGCGTAACGAACAAAAGCCGAAGTGATCGAGCCTGCCAGATCTTACCGGCTTAATCTGGAACATAAGTGAACCTTCAATGCTGCCACTTCGCGCGTTATCGAGTACGACACGATCCCAATCTGCTGTGGAAGAGACGGTCACCGATGACTCGGCAATGTACCAATCTGCACAGACTTGAGACTTACAGGAGAGGCACTCTGTCCGATATGAGAAGTATCGGGGGCAGAAACAACGCCTAACATGAACATGCATACAGCAAATATCAGCATGCGGACCGCCTGATATACTGAAAACCACTCAGCAGCCTAATGCAAGTGTTGCAAAGCCTCGTGCCCTACTATGGGTATAGGAAACACAACATTGAGACCCACTGCTTCCGCAAGCTTAAAGTCCTTTGTCGGCATTATTCGGTGCTCCAAGTGCATGTGTCTGTTCAGAGACTATTCCTTGGGTTCCAAGAGCCCGGGCCTGTTGACACGAAGGTACACGGCCGATGGCTTCCCTCACGCCGTAACTTCATGGCCCGTTACTACCACACCAAAGTCTCCACGATATGCGTCAAGCTGTGATCGAGTCACCACAAGCGTACTTATGTTTTCACGCAATGTCGCGCAACTGTCGTGAAGGCCCCCAGGCTCCAAGTGACAGACCGGCAGTTCGTTGTGGAGGATGAGGACAAGACTTGGGCTTAAGAGAATCCCGTGTGTGGCGTACATGGCTGATGTGGGTAAATCGGAACCAAATGCATCCCGCGCTCGAACTGGTTTCGAGTGCAGCTACTTATGTGCTGTACTCTTGTGAGCAGATTCAGTGAGGTTTCTGCGTTGCGTTCACAACTATAACATGGGGCTCTTGCGGTTCCAAACTTGACTGACCATGTCATCGAGAACATACCTATGGCGGGATTGTTTGTGGGAGCATCAACGATAATGTCGGGGCTAAGCGAAGCTGACATGCAGGACGCTCTATGCAAGCCACAGTGGCAATCTGCTGCGTACTAGGTGTGTAATATGCCTCTCTTGTGGTCGAGCAATGGCACATACCCTCATTGAAGCTCCCTGTGCAGTTCTTTTCAGTCTACCTTTGATACACATACTCTACAGTCACCACATCGAGACCTATATCATGCGGATCTTTACCGCGTTAGCTTGCCTGTTGGTGCCATGCGTGGCTCACAACATTACTTCTCGGATCGTTGATGCCGCTACCGCCGACGGTATCGAACTGTATAGTCTACCGTTCGCCGCGCAAGCACTTGCCTCAATTCAAGAAATCTACGGCGCTTCCAACATCACGATTCCGGGAGGAATTCTCAATGGAAACAAGTTCGACGTCCACATGCACGTCGTTCCCTTGTGGTATCGCGCCGCAGTGCCTTTAGTAGGGGCCTCCCCGACTCCCAACTGGACACTTGAAGCTCACCTGAGCTTCATGGCGAGTGCAAACATCAGGCAAGGCGTGCTGTCGATGGGAACGCCGGGGTCAGTGGTCTTTCCTGGAGATCAAGTGAAATCCGCCGCTCTTGCGCGGCTGTTGAACGAGTATTTGGCCGCTGTATGAATCGCCCGCCTCGTCTCAATCCTGATACAGTCGCACATGGCTGAACCATTCTAGCTCGTCCACGTCTTGCCGGAAGTGTTCTCTTTCTTTGCAGTAGCACCATTGCCCTACACAGAAGCCGCGTGAGTGCCACTACCACGACCAGGTCTTAGGAAATTATCGACTAACAACAAGACCAGGATCATCGAAGTCAGCTACGCCCTCGGGCACCTGAACGCCTCCGGCATAAACCTGCAGTCCAACCACGAAGGCTCCTACCTCGGAAACCGCGCTTTCAAACCTCTCTTTACCCATCTAAACAAGTCGCGCTCCAGCTCAACGCCCATCTTCGTCCACCCCGCCGCACCCTGCCTCCACTCCCCCAACAACGGCACTCTAACCAGCGCAAACCCAACGCTCTACCCCGAAGGCCTGGTCGAGTTCTACTTCGAGACGGCGCGCACGTTCATGGACCTCACTCTGACGCAGACGATTGTAAACTTTACGAAGCTGAGATGGATTGTCCCGCACGGAGGTGGTGCATTCCCCGCCATCGAAGACCGTTTCTTGACCGCTCAATCGGCGGATTTGCAAGCAAGGAGTAGAGAGGCGTTTGCTACGAGGCTGTTTTGGGATGTCGCGGGGCCGGTTTTTCCAAGGCAGATTTGGGGGCTGTTGGGGTATGGGGTGCCGGTTTCGCAGCTGCTTTATGGGTCGGTGAGTTTGTTCTCTTTCGTCGGGCGGTCGAAAAGGTGAATTCGTCTGCTAATGTGCACGGTGGCAGGACTTCCCGTACGCGCCCAACTTCACTTACGAGTACGAGATTGCGGCGATTGAAGATGCAGGTTTTCTGTCTGATGAGGAGAAGGTAAGGTTGTTTGCTGGTAATCATGAAGCGGTGTTTGTGGATAACAGCTAGATGTTCGTCGAATTTGAGCTAGGTCAATGTTGTCTGCACGTCAATGGTCGCAATTGAACGATAACAACGCTTCTGGTCCGAAATAATTCGAGGCGATGGGCCGGCAGTAACCATTTGGCAGCTCTGTCCAAAGCGGCGAGGGACCTGGCGCTAGCATGATGACAAACACACAACACCATGTCTC
>Ga0265798_10005547_pt1 | contig 16897 bp, 19 predicted proteins | sample P3T30metagenome_FD_192430 | JGI IMG/M metagenome (GOLD analysis project Ga0265798, IMG submission 192430) | Plant litter microbial communities from East Loma Ridge, Irvine, California - P3 T30 | ecosystem: Environmental > Terrestrial > Plant litter > Unclassified | place: USA: California... | reverse complement strand
TCTAAGTACAAGTAGAATAGGCTTAGTTACAGGAATAACATTTTTGATTTTTAGAGAATTCTATCAAGCAGTACTTGAGATAGCAGTGCTAAGAAAGTGCTTTTTTTGGTGTAAAAAAATGTGGCCGGCTCGATGATATAGCCGGCTTGGTGATGGTTTACGTTATTGTATTAACGTTAAGTTAGTTAACTTATAAGTTAACTAACTAGTTAACTAAGTTAGCTAACATTATACTTAATTATAATAGGGGTAGCAAGAAACGCTTACAGACTGCTAAGAGAGTCCCTAAGTATTCGCCTAATCCAAGAGGGGAAAGGTAGGCACGATTAGCTTACTAAAGTTAGACCCCGCAACACTAGGCATGCCTCATACACCTTCACACCCTCCATCAAGCTCCCCATCAAACATGCCTGAAACTACATCCATAGCAACCATTCACAAACCACCACAAATCCCACAAGTCACCAGACCTTCCGTAATCCTCTACGGCGCCATACAACCCGAACCAGCATGGCAAACTAGCCTCGCAGCCTCGCTATCCGACCTCCCCATTCACATTCTCGATCCCCGTCGCGATGACTGGGATAGTAGCTGGATCGAAGACATATCGTTTCCCAAGTTCAAGGAGCAGGTCGAGTGGGAAATGGACCATGCAGGAATTGCAGATGTGATTGCGTTCTATTTTCCTGCGGGTACACTGACGCCCGTTACGCTGTTGGAGTTGGGAATGTATGCTGCGACTGGGAAGGTGGTTGTGTGTTGTCCGAAGGGATTCTATAAGAGGGGTAATGTGCAGATTGTGTGCGCGAGGTATGGGATTGCTTTGCTGGAGACGTTGGATGATTTGAGTGAGAAGGTGCGTACGAGGCTGCTTCAGAAAGCTGACTCGTGAACTGGTACGAATTCGGTCTAAGGATGGAGAACTCGCGGAAAAGGCGAGGGCGAAGGAGGAAAGTGCTTGAAAGTGCGGTTCATCGTTCGCATAGCGGGTATACCGGTACACATTTGTGTCCATTTCAATTCTGGTTGTCAACTTAGTCAAAGTTGTATACGGGGCGAACGACAGGTACGACATTATCCTGGCAGCTGGCACCCGCAACACGACGCGAGACTGAGTAACTCGGAAGCCAATCAAACAGTGATCATGATGTAAATAACAGCCTGGCTTCACCAGCTTCGTCGTACCGAAGCTCTCGACCTCATCCCTTCAGCCTTCTCTTCTCTCTTGCTGCCCACTCGTGTGCGGAGCCTGTGATTTGAAAGCGCTCTGCTACAGGCCTATCCAATCACATCACGGGCCTCTGAAAAGGACTAGCTTGGTGGTTTCTCACCTCACCCCCGCTACATTCGTGGGACAAACAAGAAGCATATGCCCCAGCCATTTACGACCGACGTCTAGGACTCTGGACACAGGAAAAGCAGCGCTTCGACGTGTAATGAAACCGACTTCATCGCCACCATGCGACTACTGAGCTTCAACGCCGATGGTGAAATTCGACTCGCCGAGTACTTCGGCAAAGAGATACCGTTGTATGCGATTATGTCGCATACATGGGGGTCAGAAGAGGTCAAATTTCAAGATGTGATAGAAGGCACAGCATCGCGCAAAGAAGGATACAAGAAGCTTTTCCAGTTCGGAGAACAAGCTGTCAAAGATGGCTTGCTTTTCTTCTGGGCCGATACTTGCTGCATCGACGCGAGACGCAGTGCGGAATTGTCCGAAGCTATCAACGAGACGTTCCTTTGGTTTCAACGAGCGGAGTGCTGCTATGTCTACCTCGCCGACATTGCGCTGACTAGCCGTGGACTGGATACGGCGGAAATCTCGCATAGCCTTCGAGGATGCCATTGGTTCACTCGCAGCTGGACTCTGCAAGAACTCATAGCCCCTGAGAACGTCAAGTTCTTCTCCGCAGATGGTGTGCAGATTGGCGACAAAGCTTCTTTGTCGAACGTACTGCATGAAATCACGGGCATTCCTCTGCAAGCGCTCCAGGGAAGTCCTCTACGCGAATTTAGGCCTGATGAGCGTATGACATGGGCACAAGATAGACACGCTAGAAGACCGGAAGACGAGGTGTATTGTTTGCTGGGAATCATGGGCATCAATTTACCATTGTTATATGGCGAAGGTAAACGGAACGCGGCTGCGAGGCTCCGACGTCAGATCAATGATACAACCTCTTCACCCGGATGTCCCTCGCAAAAAGAGATTGATCTAGCATTACGACGCGCCGAGCAAACCCGTAGGGATTTTTTCCGCTTAAATAAGGATCCGCCGTACTATGGTGAGCTTGGCGATAGGAACTTCCGAGTCCTTACCCTGAATCCTGGAGTGAAGGGTAGCATGCTTACCGGTCATATCGAGGAATTCGACCTTGAGAACCCTCCCTTGTACCATGCGCTTAGCTACGTTTGGGGGGATGAGCCTGTCATTCGTCAGATTGTCGTCAACCAAGAGATCACAAGCATACGACCAAACCTTCATCATGCTCTCGAACGTATCCGCGCATTGCAGAGTGTTCAAATACGTTTATGGGTAGACACACTCTGCATCAATCAACGGAGCAACCCCGAACGCAGCAAGCAGGTCATGTCAATGGCAGAAATATACCGCAAGGCAGGTGCTGTGCTCATATGGTTGGGTGAGGAAGACTGGACTAGTCGGCTCGCAATCGACTTTGTCAAAGACATCTACGAAAGAAAATTCCCCTGGCAATATGGTCGGGCAGAATACGGAGAAGATGAAGCACCTCTTTGGCAGCATGGATGGTGGGACGAGTATGGATTCACTGCTCTTAGGCGCCTCCTGGAGCGACCCTGGTTTCGACGTGCCTGGGTTCTACAAGAAGCTGCTTTGGCCACGAGCTCAAACTTACAGTGTGGTAACAGGCAGATTCATATGACTCGATTCCTCCAAGTCATCGCAAAGATCCGTTTCAACATCCTTAGTGAGCCCTTCCGATCACAAGGCTCCGATGAGGATGGCAAACTGAAAAAGATATCGATGACTTTCCAGGACGCATCACCTGCAATGAGAATGCTGAACTTGATCAATAACGCGTCTGAAGTATCTGAAGACGATCCGAAGCCGACATTTAGTAACAAAATGTCTCTTGAGGAACTTGTTGATCGGTCAACATTCAGTGAATCGTCGGACAAGCGAGATACCATATACGCATTACTCAACCTCGCCAACGACGCAGGATCGCAATCGCAAACAGACGGGAAGATACTATTGGTACCAGACTATGAGAAATGCGTGCTCGATGTTTATACCGATTTCGTCGTGCATTGCATTCGTAGCTCCGACTCACTAGACATCATCGTCCGGCCATGGGCACCGACTCCGACTTCCGATGGACCACCGCTAAAAAAAGGAAGCGGTCCGAGTGCTCAGCAAATACGGCAACTACCATCTTGGATAGCGACTCGGGAGAAATTACCCTACGGAGATGTGTCGGGGCGCTCGAAGCATCGCCTGCATGCAAATCCGTTGGTAGGCAACAGCTCGAAGCGCATCTACAGTGCTCACGGCCGAACGACGCCGGTAGTACTTGAGGATCCAAATTGCCACCGAAGTGATACCCTTGCAATCAAGGGTATAATTGTAACAGAAATTGGCCAACGATCTTCACGAATGGCAAACGCTATCATTACCGAAGGATGCTTGTCACTCTTGAAAACCCCACAGCTCACTTCGAGTACTGACCACGACGACTCTTCCGGTATCTGGTGGCGTACACTCTGCGCTGACAGAGACGCAGTGGGCAATGCCGCACCAAGCTCATGGCACACAGCCTTGGAAGATCTTCTGACACTGCTCGGCGACGACATCATATCAGGAATCGACATCGAAGAACTACACCTCACAGATATACCCAGCCATATCAGAGAATACCTTGTAGTTGTACAGAACGTCGTTTGGAATCGCCGGACATTTCGCTCACCAGCGAGCGCAACGGGTCAGCAGTTTGTCGGACTCATACCGCCGACTGCGCGTAACGGCGACCAGATTTGCATATTGTATGGATGTAGTGTCCCAGTTGTACTTCGGAAGGTGGAGCTCACTGATCAGAGCATGTACTGGCAGCTTATAGGAGAGGCGTACGTGCATGGTATAATGAACGGAGAGTACGTGAGTGAAATAGCAGGCCAGGAATACGAGCGTACATTCATCATTCGGTAGAACATACATTCAGAATGCGCATACACTCCATTGCCACCACCATCTGTTCTTCACACCTCCTTCTTCTATGCTAATACATAGGTCCTAACAACAATAAGAAACGCTCTATGGGTATAATATCTCGCAATCCAAACTCTCTCTCTCCAAATCCCTTTACCACCACTTCTCCGCCCCTTCCCCTTCCAAAACCTCATCACCCCCAACAACATCCTCCACCTCCCCCAAAATGCCCCCCAACCCAAGCTCCACCCTCTTAAGCAACACCTGCCCAGCCAACCACTCCAAACTCCACTCCCCACCAACCAACACCTCCTTCCTTACATCGAAATCAAAGCGCATGTCTTCGAACTCAAACTTGACGTCCACAGACTGCACCGGGAGCGCCGTGAGCGCCGCTTGGAAACGCGCGCTTAGAGTAGCGGCGTGGAACCCGGCTAGAAATGCGCGGTGGTCCAAGGACCCGTCTGGAGAAGTGTGCGGTCTCGCGTCGCCGACGAGGGATAATTGCGTATGCGATGTTTTTGCGTGGGCGAGTAGGAAAGACAGGGACGTCATGTATCGCTCTGCACTTCCCGGTCCTGCGTACGCTAGGTCGATTTCAAGGCTACGTACGTAGTTGAGATCTTTGAGTTGGAGCGGCGGTTCGAATGCACCTGATCCTTCTCCATCGTCGATTTGGCTTTGTGTTGGTGGCACAGAGGATATGGAGAAGGTGTTTAGGCCGAAGAAGATGTGTTTGGCTTCGTTGCCAATTTGCTTGTTGACGCGCAGGATGGAGGTGTGTAGGTTACATTTTTCGTTTTGGTGTTGGCGGGCTATGCGGCCTTTGAGGGGGGTGGGGGAGACGAGGAGGTGGGTGTATATGCGTTGGCGGAGATCGGGGGGAAGGGTGAGGAGTGGAGATGGAGTGGGCATATTGGAGACAGCTGTGTCTTGTCCTGATTATGTTGCTAGGGCCTGTATTTGTCGAAATACGGTCTTCGTGAGGCTGATGTGGTGGCTTCGTTTCCGGGTGTTGGTGGCGTGTGTCCTCGTTTGCAATATGGCTTGCGGTACGACAAATCCTCTTGTGTAGCGATTCGATATAGTGCTAGACGGATGAAGACAGTTGGTGTTCGCTTTATTCCGGACCAACAGATGGTATGTAGATAATGCTGAGGAAAAGTGAAGCTCTAAGCAAAGCACGAGAGGCCGACGCCCTGCTTTATCTCTTCCTCCAGCCTCCCCTACCGCTTACACAAACCAGTGGACCAAGCCTTCCGCATCGTCTCGTCATTCCTCCAGAACACTTCCTTGACTCGCAATACCTAGCCAAAACAGCCATGCCATGTCGTCCTAGAGCACCGAGTATTTCCCGGGCGCCAACCCCCATGTCTAGATCTGTTTCAAGGATCAGAATCGTGAAAGGACTACGGGTGCTAAGTCGCTAGCTCGATGCACTGTAAGGCGTAGCGCGCCTAGCGGAGGACTTCCGACGTTTGACTGTGGCACGACCTGAGAATCCGGTGTAGCGCTGTTCTGAGGGAAGCACTAGAAAACGTCTGGAAACTACCTGGAACGCTGTCACATCATCCGTACTCCTGCCTTTCTGCCTTTTGAAGTGTTAGCTGCTTCGATAGTGTGTCTTACGGCGATGATCGACGCCATAGTGGAAACTGTGTCTCGAGACGGCGTCTTCGGCATTTTTGTTTGCCTTGATTGTAAGGTTCGGCATTATTGGCATGGCGGGAGTGTCGTTCCTGTTGGTGGTTCGGCCAATTTCGCCAGAACAGCTGCATTCGTACTTGTACTTTACCTGCTCCACCAGCACTATCAAGGCTATTGCGGTACCAAATATTGACGAAATTTTCGCAGTCTCTCGATCGATCCTCACGATCTTTTCACCTCGATTCCTAGCACGCAGCCACATCCCCCACTCTTCAAACATACCACGGCGCCACGATCCATCCACAAGCGCCAGATCCGCTCTGACGGGTACGCACGTGGACTAATATAGGTCACGAAGATCATGAGCTAGTTCTTCGAAAGGAAAAGTGTAACGAGCGGTCCAAATAACGTTTGCATGTCCATTGTTTCAAAGACTTCGGTGCCAGTTCTCGAAGGATGGATGGGCATTGAAACAATGCAGTTACAATTCAGGCAAGACGACGCTCCACTTCGAATGCTCTATGCAGGTGGCCTTTCAACCTGAAGCTTGAGGCGGACCGTGTGGTTCCGTGCCTCAAACTGCGCCGCACGGATTTCGAACTTCATCGTCGTCACCACATCGACGCGGATGCAAGCAGCCGCGACGATGCATGAGTGATGGGACCATGCGCCGGACGCGACTCCGGTGCGGGCAGCATCCAAGTTGTATGATTTTGATTGCAGAACGGTCCGATCGTAAAAAGTTGGGTGGAAGGATTTTGACCGGATTGCTTGGTGTTGTGTGGTGGTATTGGAGAGGGAAGGCGTGCCGACCAATGTTTGCCCGCTACGAAAGAGCACCTGCAACCGCAGCGGTGAACAAGAGATGCGCTGCACTGGGCGGTGAAGAACGTCACGATCACGAGGAAACCACCTCGGTTTACAACCCACCCGTGGACGCGGTCTAGTCTACAAAACTCTCGTGCTTGCGGAAGAAGCGTTCCGGTGGTCGTTCATTTCGTAGTTGCTTGCGCAGCGGCTATCGGACTACCAATATTCCAGAGTAGCAAAGTTTGGTACAGCAATACTGATTGGCAGATAACGCGGCTCTCTTGCTAGCTGAAACTCTGAAATCCAAGACGGTAACTGATAGGCCATGGTACGTGGCAATTCGAAGGACAGCGGTTTCTTGCTGTCTCGCCGCCTACTCTAGATGGAACATTTGGCTTGCAGACGCCATGTATGGAGGCTTCTAGCGTCGAAGAAGCTTTCCTTTCGCACTCGCCTAAACAACGCTCTCATGCTATTAATGCGCAGCGCTAATCAGTACCTACGACGGCTCTCGTGTTGGCCGTAACAACATTGCCTTCCCAAGAGTAACGAAGTAGTCGTCAAGACCCCAACACACGCAACTAGAAATTGTCTGCATTTCGCTAACACCAGACAGGACATTCACTCCAATAAGGTGTTTAGGTCGCCTTAGTTAAACCGCCAACCAAGATATACACCCTCTCCCGACACAGCGGTCCTCTTTTTTGCAGTCTCACACCAACTTCTACATTGGTTACGATCAAGGTTCCTCCAGGACCAGCAGTGCGTTGTTTCCTCATCAATCTAGAAAAAAAGATACGCTTCTCCAACGAGCGGAACCTTAGAATCAAACGTCAATACGACATAGAAGTGAAAGACAAGCAGCATCATTCTCAAAGACACATCTACTCCAATGACCAATTGAGCCGCGCCATATCGAATGAAAGGCAGCCAATGATGGCTACAACTGTAGTTCATCAAGTAGACCAAGACATCGTATATCGACAGCGGACTCCCCACGAAGTTCTTCAATTTGCGTGCGTACGTGAATAATATGGAATGCATGGTACGGTGGTCCCCCATTCATTCCTTCATTCATTCATCAGTGTCGTAAATCGTCTTCTATCCATACACATCATTACCGAATCAAATCAAAACCAGAGTGAATCAGAGCCCAGGAAGAATTTGAAAAAATGAATGTGAACACACACTTCCCCCAACACCCAACTAATAATCCCCCCTCCTCCTCCTCGACCCCCTCCTCCTCCTAGTCGTAACCGGACTCCCATCCCCCTCACTCTCACTACTAAAATAATCATAATCACCCCCCCTCGCACGCTCGCGCTCATACCCACGGTCCGGATGATCATTGTGCCCGCGCGACCTAGACCGGTCATCTCTATGCCTACGCTCATGATGCTCGTCAGCGCCGCGAGATTTGGATCGGAAGCGGTCGATGACGCTCTTGCTTCTAGCGCGGAGGCTCCGGGGAGGACTGCGATCGTGATCGCGGTCGGTGTGGCGGTGTCGGGAGCGCGAACGGGAGCGTGAGCGCGAGTCTTTACTCCTACTTCATCATTAGCATGTCCCAAATCACAATGAAGTTCAGACATGACTTACTTCCCCGCCCTCTGTTCAGCCAGCGTCTTCGCGCCAAGCGCACCGGCCGCCGCACCTGCAATCGTCGTCAATTTACTTCTCCCAACCTTATTCCCCGCAAATCCTCCCACCAACGCACCGCCTAGACTGGCCGCGAGACCGCCTTCCTTCAGGAATCCGTCGTCGAACCTTTCACGCATTTTAGTCATGCGCGAAGGGGAACGGCGGCGGGGGGAAGAGGCATGGGTGTCTGCAGACCTTGCTCTGTGGCGGTGCTCGCGACGCGGCTTGGTGCTGCCGCGGCGGCTGGGGGAGTACTGCGTCTGGCGGGGCATGTCGTCGTCGTAGGCGGTCATGCGCTGGTCGGCAGCTGGGGGGATGTAGGTTGGGTATGGAGGGTTGGCGGGCTGCGAGTTGGAGCGCTGGCGGTTGAAGGGTGGTGGAGAGGCGTATTCGGCAGGATTGTAAGGGACGTATGGCGGATTGGCTCCTACTGGGGGAGCAGGAATGTGCGAGTTCACTGGTGGAGAGGGCGCGTATCCTGGCCCGGGTGTGTAGCGCGCTGCTGAAGCAGAGCTGTGTGTTGCTGGCTTAGGGGAGTTAGTTAGGGGACGGGAGAAGAGTGCTGCGAGAGGCGGTTCGCTGGAGGGAGAGAAAGCAGCTGAGACTGGCGTGCCTTGACGCAGAACTTGGTACAAAGGAGACTGAGGTGGGAGGGAGAAGGGGAAGGAGAGAGGCGTCGGCAGATTCGAGGGTGGTCGGCTCGTCGACAGCGATGGACGGGCTGAGTAAGGCCCATACATCGGTGACGAGAAGCCAGCCATCGCCGGAACTGTTTCGCTGCGGGAGCGGAGGAGATTGTCATTTACCTGAGGCGAATAGCCGTAGGACTGGTCGGCGGTGGATGGCCGATAGTCGCCCTGTTGCTGCCCGGACGCATATTCCTGTGGGTTGTACGGCCTGTACTCGGATGATGGCGGGGGAGGGAAGTAGGGATTTCCTTGCTCTGCTTGGGCCATGTCTCTGGGATCGCTGTATTCGCCGTCCAGGTGTTCGCTGCGGCGGTCGTGCCTGCCTCGACTCAGACTTCTGCTAGAAGCGAGTCCCGCGCTCTTTGCTCGTCGACTGCGGTCGCTTCGTCTGCGCTGCCGTTCGCGCTCGTAGTCGGAATCTTCGTATGAGCTGCCTTCAGAGTGGTCTGTCTCAGGGCTGCGGTCTCTTCGAGAATTGCGCCTGTCGGATCTTGGCTCGCTGTCGTGCCGCTTCTTCTCTTTCTTCTCTTTCTTAGCGGCGCGGTCTTTCTTGATCTTCTTCTTTTCTGCTGGCGTGAAGAAGCCTCCGGGTATCTTTTCGAAGAAGCTGTCGGGAATCTGGTCTGCGCCGTAATCGATCGCCTTGAAGGCTAGGACAGACATCGTTCAGAGGGGCGCAAGCAAGGCGCAGTAGCTATGACGTATTGCGTGGTGGGTGGGGCGTTCGGCGCTGTGATTGGCAGCGCAACCAGTCTGCGCAAGACGACTGAAATGAGGATAGCGTAGGTGGAGGGCTGCGAGTGTGGGTGTTCGGACAAGGCTCCGAGGTTGTGGTGTAGATGATATGAGTTCGAGTGAGAGTGTGTATGCTCGGTGGTGTATTGTTGTGCTTCTTTTTGGCAGTTGGCGGAAAGCACGGATATATTTGAAGTGGAAGTGGAAGTGGCGAGTGACTTCAGACGGGGAGGAAGCAATTATGGCCTCTCGGGCTCCTATGCTTAATGCCACGACTACACGATGCCGTTGATTTGACAGCTTGTGCGACTGTCGTGGGTGACATCATTGCATCGCAGGACATGCGTCCGAAGTCTAGCTCGGCCCATGCTATTGGAGCCGCACCGCAAGGCTTACACTCGGTATGCAAGCCATCTGCCGTGCTGTACAGAGTCTTCCTTGCGACACACCACTCTAAAGACGAAGGCGAAGTCACCATGAGTTCAGTCTCTCCACGTCGACCATTCTACCTGTGTCTCTCGCGAAACATGCCCTTCCACCATTTTCGCGACGCCGAGCTACACTTTTAAAGTTGACCTCGTGCCCACCTGCATGTCCCACCGCCTTTCCATCACCTTAGTCTACCGGATTTCCCACCATGCCTATTCCTAGCACCACCAATGCCATGAGCGCAGGGTCTGGGGTACTTCCGCGTCCTATCGTGAGATGCGCTGGCAGAGGCGTCAGCTTCCTCGGAGGCTCGTGGATCCCTGTCCAATGACGACATGTTCAAGACTGCGTGCTCACCGCCATCATCAACTGAGACACGTGTGAGTGTGTGAAGGATATATGTGTTAGACACCAGAAGCAAGGTCGAAAGAAGGGTAACACCGTCTCATCTGATGGTGGCACATCCAGGTAGTACACATCTTGTTCGTGGCCTAAAGCACGAGTGAAGATCCCGATGCTTTTCAGCGAGTAACATGAGCGAGCGTGGCTGGCTGACATCCTCAAGATCGCTGATCCCGTGGGCACGGAGATCTATGATGTTCTTTCTTTTTCAGATGTGAGGTCAATACAGACTCGCTAAAATCGACTCAAGGGGTATCAATGTATGCGCGTCAATCATCCATGCTTGCTCCATCCGTCTCGTCTTTCCCATTTCCCATGTGACAAAAGCCCTTGTAGTAGTCGGAAAGCTCAACTGCCCACTCCCGTCTACACAGCGCCATTCAAGCAAGCGCACCGCTCGGCGTAGGGCTTCGTATCTCCCCTGATGGTCTTCCAGCGCTATCCGGCACTTCCACCATCTCGTCCACCATGCGCAAGAACCTCTGCCTATACTCCTCACTCGAGGTCGTAATGCTCATCGGCCCATGGTCTTTACCGAACTTGAGCGCATTGAACAGCTTCACCAAAGTCGTGAGTGTTTGCGCCTGAAGCGCATCTTTCGCCCAAAAGAAGTCCAGGATGATACCCCGGTATATCCACCTTCCGTCACGAGACTTCACTCCGTTTCGCCACGTAGAGCCATGCCCTGGCGGTTTCGGTGCTTCCAGATCGGCCGGGTAGCGCACGAGAAATAGCGAGTAGTCGACTGCGTTGCTGTCCTGCAGGATCTTTGAATCGCGAGATAGCTGCGCCACAAGTTCTTCTTTCTGGTCGACCGTCACTCGTATTTTGTCCGGAAACTCGTCTATTAGACGCTCCTTGACACTCTCTGGCGCTAAACGACCTCCAGCGACGTCGCGCTCCGGGTAGAAGTAGTCGTTGGGCTTGAGATCGTATGTCTCCCACTGATCTTGATGGTGCTTCGCGCCAGATGTCTTGCCGTATAGTATGTTCTCCATGACGATGTGGTGGCTGGGCGCGGTGCCTATCGCTGCACCGAGGGTGACTGTAGGAGCATGAAGCAGGTCGGTAATGCGGACGAGCAAAGAGTCTTGATTGAGTCTCATATGTTCGGCATACGGTTCGAGAAGACGGTCGCGGAAGAACTTCTGCTCGAAAGCGCGAGGCAGCGATTTGATGAGGTACTTCGAGTTTGGTGTCGTGAAGAAAGTCTTACACCGTATTAGCTACAAAGCTTTTCAAGGTACAACCATCGGACTGCACATACACTTCCAGAGTATCCAAGGTCACCAACGGCAATCAGATCTGTCCGCCTGCGCTTGGAGCCTCGGAAGCTCTCCGTGTACTCCTCCTCTTCGATGTGCCATATCTCATTACGTAGCTTCTGAAACAAGCTTGCTCGGTATCGGGCGAGTGTGAGGTTGAAGAAGGCGAAGAAGGCGATGATGCGCGCGAGCAGGCCGGGGCGCTTTTCTTCCGTAGGCGCAGAGCCGGACCTGAAGATGGCGCGGAGGATGGAGTTGCTGATCAGGCGGTCACGAAACCCCATCTTGGCGTGTAATGGTGTTGTTGTTGGTTTGTTGCGGAGTGTTCATGTTGAAGTGCTCTGCACGCGTTGGGAAGGCGCGTTTTGTGAGGGTGACGTCTGCCCAGATGAACCCCAATTATTTCGCACTCTCCCCTTCACATATCAACAAACAAACCTCAAACTGCACGCGACAGACTTGGCTTCGGCCCGGGGTTCAAGGCTGATGAAGCGGAACAGATGTAGATTAGGTGATGAGGCTTTCTTGCTGACCTGCAGCTAATGTTTAGCCACAACGGCTATTCAGCCATTCTTCGTCTCGACCGTCTCACCATCGTCTTCGCCTATCCGGCAAGATCAATAAGCATGTTTGTAGAGTAATCCCAGAAGGTTCTACTTCAGTTTGAAGCATACGGCCTGTTGTGAGAACCCCCAGAGCCTTCAGACCAACGAAGAGTTGTTCAGGATTCGTTTCATCGAGCTTACTGGTACTTCGTACACAACGACTTGTCGTCTCACAACCACCTCACAAAACTCGGGCGCATGCACCGCTCTCTAGGTCTAGCCTTTTTGTAAAGACAGGTGCAAGCAAGACATAAAAGATTACACTAAGCTGACTCGCGACTCCTGCACCTATTCTGGGACCGGACGAAGCAATGCTCAATTCAATGCAGCTCCAGCTGCAGACGAAACCCGTCGTCCCGTATTTCGCCACAAACTGTATTGACAGTCTGCATCCTGCATGTCACTATCCGCCGCTCTCGTTACCTGTCTGGGACGCATCTTCGGCGTTCTCGATCCTCCACGATGCCGCATAGCCTGACAGTGAGAGAAAAGACGCCTGAACATGCTAACTTCTTTGTGAAAAGCCCCATAGAGCTATCTGATCTAGAGGCGATCTCCCGAACGGCTCGCGAGCCGCACATTCGACGCCAACCCTAGACCCACCACGCGGGAAATATTTGCGGTAGCACAGCAAAACGTTGAAACTCAACGTGGTAACACATGGCCACATGGCGGACGAGCACGACATACAGCGGAGCAAATATGACCTCTCGACTTATCAAACCCCGATCTTCGGAGCACATGAAGGCTGCTCATTCTCTCCGCCCCAGACTTCTTTCCGGATAGCCTCAAAGTTGATATTGGCTACCTAGGATCATCCCGGCCATTGCAGCTTGTCCCGCACGAAATCAGCGCCTTCACTTCTCGCGACTCCTGTCTGGTACAGTCGGGGCGCATCGCGGATGCGGAAGACCTACATGGATGCCGCGTGATAGCATCGTTTGTACCGTCCCAAGGGTCGATCTAGATCCATCTTGAGGCAAACATGGCCGGCGACGCTTGTCTCTCTCATTTTGACAACCTACCGCAAGAAACTGTTACTGGCGATGTTACACAGATGCAGGGTAATCTGCGTGTGGGCTTACTAGGCCAAAGGGAAGTGGAAATCTTCCGCCCTGGGCTGACGCAGACTAAACATATAAATGAGCGGCAGCTCCATGGCGATGACCTTAGGCTTTCTTCACTTTCTGTCACTGCATTTCCGCGCTCTTGTTTGCTCTACCTGGCAGGTGCTACCACGTGAAGCTAAACGTCATTGCTCTTTCCCTTTGCGTATTCTCCACGTGCTCGTCTCACTCTCACGCACGCCACCTCGTACCACGACTCTCTCAACCTTGACTTGGAGATCGATAAGCAATGGCTGCTGCAGACGTTCAGCAACCACCCGTCCAGGAGCCAGCGCCGGCTTTGCCAGACTATCTCACCAGTCCAGATGCTACTCTCGGCGACAAAGATGCCAAATGGCGCTATGGCAGGGCCCCAGACTACTCCAAGACGAGGAAGATGTTCAACGAGAGTTAGTCGTTGATTTCGTTCTTACGTGCCGATGATTGACATCAACCAGCAAAGCAGAAGAACCACGAGGCAGGATCACTCCCAGAGCTCGTCCAAAACCTAGTGAAGAACTGGGAAGTCGAAGCCTCGTTCAAGCCCGTCCTCGATGACTGGCGCACAGTCGACCACGCAAACTACTCCTTCGCCATCAACGGCTCCGAGCCCCAAGGTGCAGAGAACATGCTCAAGGTATGCGCCCCCTGACCCGATAGAGGAGAAATCAAAGACTCACCAACACCAGGTCGGAACCTACAACGCGATCATCGCGCCCAACGAGTACTACGACCCCAACTACTCCGACTTCGCCTCCTCGCACAAGACCTTCAAACGCATGATGCCCACCTTCGCCTGGGAAGTCCTCGAAGTCTACAGCGGCCCTCCAACCGTCAGTTTCCGCTGGCGCCACTGGGGTGTCATGAAGAACGACTACGTCGGCTTCAACAACAAGGGCGAGAAAGTCACTGCCAAGGCGCACGGCGGGCCCATCGACATCGAGGGCGTGACTGTCGCTACGGTCAACGATAAAGTGCAGCTCCAGGCTGTTCGCACGTGGTTTGATCCGATGGATATGTTCAGGCAGATTGCGCCGGATGGTGTGGTCAGGAAGGAGGCGGCGAGGAAGGATCAGAGTCCCGCTGAGGCGCTGGATGAGGCGCAGGCTGGTGTGAAGGTGCCGGAGGAGCAGGAGTTGCCGGACGGGATGATTCAGACGGAGGATGAGGTCAAGGCTACGATTGCGGATATCGAGAAGAAGGAAGCGAATGGCGAGACGACTGCGTCTGAGCCGGCGCATATTGCGCTGCCAGTTGATCACCCTGCTATCAACGGCGAGGGTGCTGGGTGTCCGTTGGGCTTCCGCTAGGGTCTGAGCGAGTGTACGGTGAAGGATGATAGATTTCGGCTGTTATGACTGGCGGGCACTTGGACGATACCCATGAGATAATTTGATCTCTAAGACGGGGAGGATTTTGCTTCTTCGCAGGACACGAATTTCGGTTATGATGTATACGAGTCGCCACAGAGGGTTGCTCATGGTAGATACATTCTAGGGGTCGGTATACCGGGCTAGGTAGATTGATAGGTTAATATGACTGCGCAACATCAGGACTTTCACTTCGTGTCAAGCTCGCTTTGGCAACAGTGTTTTCGCTCACTACTACTTGCTTTTCTTCGCAAAGCCTGAAGCCTTCGATTACTACTACCATCGTGGCAAATGCGCGCGCCGCTGCCTATGTCCCGTGTCATCTCTTCGAGAATTACCAGTGTTCGATGGGCCCTCGCTTCAACCCAGCTTGTGAAGATGCAACGTTGATCCAAGAGTAGGTTTGCATCCGATCTCATCGAGCTTGAACCAGAGACATCGATCATCGTTGCGTACCGATCACCACGGTCCCAGCGAATACGAGATAACGATACGATCTCGCCATCATCATCATCATAATGACCCACCACACCTCCCACCTTCCCCTTTGCTGCCTTGCGAGAAAGTTGGTCCCGCCACAGCCTTGCTGTTGCCTACCCGACCAACTCCCTTCGTGAGACGACGGGGCATGTGAGTCACAAACAACTAATATAGCACCACGATGAGCACGACCTTGATTTGCCTCGTCTACGTCTACGCGCCGCATCCCTTTGTCACGATGTCAGCAGACTTCGCGACGGGGTCACATTGGGCTGCGCAAAAACTTTTTCGAACTTGGTTTGGGGCGAGACTCGGACTCGCGATGTCGCAATTGTTGGAAGTGAGTGACTCAGCCCATGCCAAGGCCGGAACAAAGCGGCGCCGGGCCGAACATTGATGGTGGGTGTGAAGCTTGGCAAGGAGGTAGGTTCTGGAAAAGAAAACTCTGCGTCCTTGTGTAAGAGGCGCAGTTGGACGAAGGAGAAACTTCGGGGCACACGGTCGAGGGATGTCAGACACTATGTTCTGTTTTGGCGCTCGTGGGTCAGCGACACGGAGAGCGTTCTGAGATTGGAGAAGGCCGGCTGATCATGTACGGTAGCACCCGAGGGTGGCCGACTCTGAGCAAGCCAGCTGGTGAGCTGGCACGAACGACTGCGGGTACGGTTTGCGTCATGTTCAGCCTGCACTGTGGATGAGGCATTTCGCACAGCAGCCGGGCATCTAGATGAATTGTGTCGCGGGCTGGGCTGACGATGGCGCACAGCGCTGCATCGATCGAGGGGTTCGTCCCTTAATAGGACCAGAATGTGTGCAAAATGGCCGTGTTCAGAGCCGTGGCGCATCGCAGCCAACCAGCGCTCGTGTGTTTGTGAGGAGAGCGAGCTTGGCACCCAGGCTGCTGGCACCCTCATCAAAGCACGAACTCATCAGCTGAGAGGGATGGGGCGGGAAGGGCTGGTCAAACAGTCATGGCAAAGCATAAGGACAGGCTGCGGCGCGACTCAGCGCGATCGCGTCGGCTGCTACGAAGTGGAAAAAGGAGACGCCGTGTGTCGCAGCGCCTGCTAGAGCGGCCTTGCATGGAAATGCGCTGCGGACACGGCGGTGTTGGTTGCAACTGGGGCGGGCTGTGGCCTTGAATGCGCCATCATCATCGAGCGTCTCACCCTCCCCACATCCGTCCGTTGTCAGAATGGATGTTGAGAATCTCTACGACCACATGTGTGAACGACCGTGGCAGAGTAGACAATGAAGCACTGCGACTTCGGGGCTCGGCCGATGACTGTGATGATCAGGTCTGCAAACAAAAGTGATGGCAGAAATTGCCGAGCGTTGGCTGCCCGATGAGTCTTCAGCGCGTGTGGCAAGAGGCGATGAATGGCAAATGTGGTCCGTGCGCCGCCGCCTGTGATGACTGGACTGCCAGCTGGGGGCTGTAGAGACCCTATTAACTGGCTATGTCCGCCCAGGCTGTCCCCATCAACAGCACAGCAGCAATGGACTTCACGATACCCTACCAAGCGCCC
>Ga0265798_10005546_pt1 | contig 16899 bp, 12 predicted proteins | sample P3T30metagenome_FD_192430 | JGI IMG/M metagenome (GOLD analysis project Ga0265798, IMG submission 192430) | Plant litter microbial communities from East Loma Ridge, Irvine, California - P3 T30 | ecosystem: Environmental > Terrestrial > Plant litter > Unclassified | place: USA: California... | reverse complement strand
ATCCCCCTCTCCACGCACGCCCTCTCCACCTCCCTCTTCTCCAACGCCTGATACCCGCCATCCCTCTCAATCAACCGATCATCCGTGCCCAAATACTCAAACTTCTTGCGCACATTTCTCTGCAGCCAGAACTTAGGCGGCGTAACCAGTAACCAGTCCCAGATCTTCGAGTGGCAATTATATCGCGCCGACGCAAGGAAGAGCTCGAGATGCGTCATTTCCAGCACTTTGGTCTCGCGGAGTGCTTCGGCGTCCGACACACCTTTTCCCTTCGACGTGTCAGGCAAATTAGCCTCGGTGCCAGGTATCTTCCGCTCCTTGTGCATCAAGCGCATAACCGTAGCACGCATATCCAGCCGCGCACGCCTCGTCTCCTCCCTCTTCGCTAGATCGCGCTGCACCTGGCTCGGTATGCGACACGCCTCCGGTATGAGCGGCGTAATATACATAACCAGCAGCGGCGTCCACTCGCCGAAAATCAAAAATATAGCGCCAAATGCAGGTAGGCGCATCATATCTTTTCGACTGCGCTGCACGATTTGCCATTCTGCGCGCGTGAGGAGTTCGTGTTGGGGTCGTGGTGCGGCTTTTTCGCGGAGGGTGCGTGCGAGCTTGGAGGTCTGGCGTACGTTTTGCACGCCGGTTTTGTAGAAGCTTAGGTAGGAACGGCCGGATTTCCAAAGGTAGGATATGAAGGATTGGGTGGGTGTGCGGCTGGGGACGTCGAGGGGTGGGGCGTAAGTGAAGGATGGGGGGTTGAGTTGTTCTTTTGCGTTGAGGAGTTGGGACTTTGTGGGTGTGGGTTCGAGAGATGGCGGTGAGGGGGCGCGGTGGGATGGTGTGTCGGTATGTTTTCCTGGGGGTTTTGCTTTGGTTGTTTTCGCTGGTGGAGGCGCTTCTCTGCCATTACCTGACCTCGAAGCTGTTGCTGCTGCGCTCGACTTATATCTCTTCGTCTGATCCCATATTTCAACGCCTTGTATCCGTTGTATTGGTCTTCCTGATCCATGTCGCCATGCCTGACATCCCAATTGAGGCCTGACGGCCCGTATGTGTATGTTGCAACAGAATTGTGAGTTTGTTCTCGAGGCGCCAGCAGTCACGATCGCGAACGCGGATGTCGAAGGTCGTGGTCCCATCGTAGGATATTTCGCGAAGGTTATTGAGGTGGAAGTGACAGCATGGTGGGTGGAGTGCAGTGTGTGTGGTGGATGACGGGTTTGTTAGCCAGACTCCGTTCAGAAAGTCACTGAGATCCCTGCGCCGCGGCTCCAGCGATCACGATGTCATCACACCTCGCGTCGCGTCAACGCTAGTGCTCATGTCTTTGGATTCGGACATGATCATTGGCCGCTTCACGAGGACGACATGCAAGAACTGAATGTTGTAGCAGAGCTGAGCCCACAAAACAGCATCTTTCTTAACATGCCTATCAATTCTAGGAGACCTCAAGTTACTTCAAAGCACCTAATTAATTAATACGCAAGATCAAACAGAGAACATATTCATATTCCCACAGCAGACGCGATACTTTGTGCCTTCCATGCTTCTTTGTCTATCCATACAACCTATCCAAAGAGAATGGCAATACAAGAATGTGTCGGCCCTCGCTGAACGCTGCATCATGTAGAAGCAAATGCAACGCCCATGAGTTCCGTATATACTTCCAGCAACGCCTTGCAAGGAAAGAGATTAGACTAATGCCGCTCAACTAGAGAACCGTGAAATGGAATTCGTCGGACGCCCGAGTATAATCGTGCCAACGCTCGCACGAAAAAATTAAACCCCCCGCTACCACGACTTTGGCGAGCTAAAGCTTCAGCGGCGACCTCGAATCAGACCTCAGGTACATTGGGAGGCTGGAGCGGGTGGGACCGACTTGACGGCGAGAATGTAGCCTAGCGCTGGTACTTAGCCAGCTGAGCCATGATTTCACTCATGTCAGGAGGCGGAGCACCAGCCGTCGAAGCGCTTTGGACCGGCGGGGCAATGGGCTGCGTTCGTGGAGGTTGTGGCTGCGGTTGCGGCTGCGACTGCGGCTGCGGTTGGGTCGCGAAAAGGGAGGCGAGACCAGAAAACTGGCTGAATTGAGGTGGCAGTGGCTGCGCAGGCTGTTGAGACTGGGGAGCAAAATTTGGATTCTGCGTGGGACCAGAAACTTGCGCGAGTAGCCTAGCGAGATCTGCGTTAAAACCAGGTGCAGGCTGCTGGTTCTGATGCGCGTTGTTGGCAGACATTGCCCCTAATAATTGTGACAGGGTAGCAGGGTCGAGAGATGTTATCATGTTCGACATGTTTGGCTGACTACCAGGCGCGGAAGGATATTGTCCCGGTGCTGGTTGGTTGAAAGGAGGCATGTTGCCGTTGAAGGCAAAAGCGGGTGTTAGAGGCTGCACTGATTGTACCGGCTGAGACTGGTTCTGCTTGGCTGTGTTGACGAGCATTGCAACGGTGGTGGGATCAAGATCGGCGTATTCTGAACTATTAGCTTAGGATAACATGAAGTGCAGACTTACGTACCGTTGAACTGAACATTACTGGCTCCACCACGCCGATCGAAGATCTGAACACTGACTTTGCCCTTTATGAACCCAGATGTGTCCATGCGTACAATGGCCAGCACGCCCTCGATAATTTGTCTGCGAACGACGGCAGGCTCGGGGAAACGCCCACTCATGATGAGCACGTTGCTACGCAGGCCCTGTTGACGAAATACATCTTCGGCAAACCGGATGAAGTCACTGCAGGTCGGTCAGTATCAAACAATGTCATTTTGTAACAGAACAAGTAAGACTGACCGGGATATGCCTTCGCGGAGGACCAGTATTTGAATGTCTGGTACCTCGTGAGGCAGTCTGCGACGGAGATCCAGCTCGTCTTCGGTGTAGTCCTGCCGCGGAGACGGGCTCCTGCGTCTGCGTGGAGGCGAGCGAGATCTACTACGGAATCGGCTGTCGTATCTGTCGCGGCTTCGGCTTCTCTCTCTCGATCTCGATCTCATCCTCCGTGGCATTTCCCGGGGCGACGGACTCCGCATGGGACGGAAATTGTCCCTTTCTCTGAAACGTCGATCCCTCTCTCGAGGAGACATCGGTCCTGGATGCCCACCGTACCGTCCGTCCCGAGGCGTAGACGTGTTACCTCCTCTAGTATAATCGGGTGAGCGTGAGCGCCGTCGTGCGCCAGCGTTCTGCGGTTCAGCTTTTCGCGAGTTCTTCTGCGGCTTGGAGATTTCGAGGTCTGCAGTTGTCAGTATGCGGTGATGCTGCTGGGGTATGGCTTGACCTACGCATCTTCCTACCACGCACCGCCTGTCCCTGCTCGGCATCGAGCGCCCTGCGACATGACGGCGATTCCAAGAACTGAACGAAGCCGTATGCCTGCTTGATGGATATCTGCGCCAGGGCACCGTGCCTGTAGAACCGGTGGAAGATGTCGCGTTTCGTTACTTTCTCGGTGGGGAGATTGCCTACGGACGTCAGACTGGGTCTCATGTGGGTGTTCGAACTTTCTCACCAATGAACAGGCGCGATCCCATGGGAAACTGGTCCCATTGGCCTTCCGTCACGTACTTCCTCTCCTGCTCCAAGAAGTCCTCGTACTTGCGGTTGATCTCCGGTGGCCACCGTATGTCCTCGTCATCTGGCGTCTCACTACGCAGGCCTTGCTGCGGCTGCTGCGCATTACCTGGCGTCCTCGGGCTCTGAGCCCCTCCTTGCGACACTGAAGAATAGTTCTGACCCCTTGTATTTACTGGCTGTAGCTGGCCGTTACCGGCACGCTGCTGTGTATTAGAGGCCTGTTGGCTGTGGGGGTGGAACGACCTGATGTCATTGCCCGGCGTGTAGTTGGCGGACTGGTCTTGAGTGGGCGGTCGTGGAGGGAGCGACGCAGCTGACACAGTGGGTTGCGTCTGCATGGACTGGGGAGACATTTGAGGGGCGGCATACTGACTCTGCGCATTCCACATAGAGTCCAACAAGGCTTGTACATCAACACTGGCGCCAGCATTGCCCTCAGTCTGGAAAGCGCCTGGGGCAGACTGTGCTGGGCCTGCGTTATGGGCAAATGGATACGCAGATTGGGAGCTCTGGACAGGTGCCTGTGTCTGTGTCTGTGCCTGTGTCTGAGAAGCATCGTGTGCCTGGTGCTGCGTAGAATAGTTCATTGAAGAGTTATCTTGCGCCTGCGTACCCGTACTTGCGCCGTACTGAGCTGACTGAGCATAGACTCCAGGCGCCCCTCCCTCAGCTACGCCCTGCGTTCCTCCATGCTGAAAGCTGCTGTTTGCGGCGGTCGAAGGGTCGGCGAACTGCAGTGTTGAGGCAGATAGGTTCGGTGTCTGTGACTGCGACTGCGCCTGCGACGCGTACTGTTGGATTGCTGGCGTCGCAGAGCCGTTATTGTGCGAGTTCTCATCATAGTTCGGGTCCATCTGCAGCTCTAGTATGGGGATATTCGCAGGCGACGGGACGTTCTGCGGGCGAGGCGAGGCAGGGCTCAAACGGTGAGCGGAGCGGGTTGTCTCTGGCTCCTCGATTTCGTGATGGGTCATTGAAGTCTCCGCCACAGGACCTGGCCACGAGCTCGCGACAAGGCTGGTCAAAGGAGGATCAAGTCAGGCATGAACATGCGCGCGCCGAAGCGGCTGGGTGGCTTCTAGAAGGTGGGTGCTGTAGCTGTAGCGGGGAGTAGTGATTAGACGGCAAGAGCAAGACAAGGAGCAGATAGCCAGGAGGGGCAGGCTATGGTGCAGTGGGCAGGGGCAGGCAAAGGTGGCAAATACTACACGAAGGGTGCGGTTGCGGTGGGTGCGGGAAGGATGGAGCTGGAGCTGATGTTATGTTGGGATGCGCCGTGGGCTCGTCGATTATCTAGTGACGATCGATGAGAAAAGCTCACAGCCCGCAACGACCTTCGATGTTCGGCCGCTAGCCAGAACACGTGCACCAGACTCTAGCTGGTGCTCTAGCGCGGCTGCCATCCATCGCATTGGACAGCGGATGCATCGCGGGCACCGAATGATTTCACCTCGACGATGCTGAGCTGCCGACTCTCTGCTCCACGACTAATTTCTGTTACCAATTTTGCCGTTGTGCAACGCGCGTTGTCCAGCAGCAGCGACAATGACGTTAGCGCTGCACGCTCGTGGCTCAATAATCACGGAGTCGAAAACATTCCCCTCCAAACAATCGGGATCGTAAGCTTCAGCAGATCGTCAGGCCCTGGTGGGCAGCATGTAAATACGACAAGTTCTAAGGCTACTCTACGAATCCCGCTCGACGCACTACTGCAGCACATTCCCTCTGCTCTGCACAACGAAATCAAGCGTTCTCGCTATGTCGCCGCCAAGTCCAAAGACTTGATTGTGCAGTCAGACTCCAGCCGCAAGCAGAGCGACAACGCCCAGAGCTGTTACAAACGTCTCTACAAGTCGATTCTAGAAGCGGGGCAGCAGGTCGTGCCCAACGAGACGTCCGCGGAACAAATGAAGCATGTCAAAAACCTGTGAGTCGGGACGCTAGGCTATTTGCCCGACGAGCCGAGCTGATAAGAGCCAGACAAAAGTCCGACAACGAGCACCGGTTGAAGAACAAGAAGCAGCAGAGTGCGAAGAAGAGCTCGCGGAGAGGCAGGGGTGATGACTGATGCAGGATCGCTGCATACGATTGTCTGGGGTAATGTTCCCTCCACAGCAGCATGGCTCGGCTGAGCTACCACTCAGGTGACGTGGCTCGATCCTGAACCAGAATTTGTACGATGGCACATGCGCGTGACTGTTCAAAGGTAGCGGTGTGAAGCTCATTGCGTTGGAACCGATAAGAGATATCGACGATAGGTCGTGGAAGAGTCAATTGCTGGTTGGCTTGCTTCATCCTTCAGGTATCTAACGCCGAGTAGAGCCGCTGCAGCTCTTCATTCGCACTGAAGTACTTCACACTCGTCCGTATCAGTGTCTCCGCGTTGTGCCTTTTCCCTTCCTGCTGAAGTGCCTTGACCAGATCGACAGCCTTATCGCCGGACCCTGACCGCAGATACTTTCGAAGTCTCTTGGATATGACCATCTGCACGCTGGGATCCGAATCCGAGGATAGCCGCTCAAGAGATAACAGTTGGCGAACAGCGATTTCGGACAGTCGCGGAACGTCGCTAGGGTGTTGCTGTGTCGCCTTGCTTATCAGGTCGAGTGCATCGGCAAGTGCTGGAGGAAACTCTGGATCGGACGGACTGCGGCCGTACAGCTGCATGCAGAAGTCGCACATGGCCGTCTCGACAGACCGTGGCGCATTGGTGTGCAGGTAGTCCAGGACGTGTCGGAGGATCCGAGGGATGCACGACAGCTGGTCGAATTCGGCAAACATTGCATAGAAAGCTTGCGCGACTCTGGGCCTGCCGTGGAATTGCTTCATAGCCGAGTCGAAGACGGCAAGCGGGATCGCTCCCGTGAGGACAGGTGCCGAGGCCAGGTTCTGCAGAGCCACCTCGTCTATGCCGTCGTCCTGCGTCAGGCTTGGATTGATGTCTTCTGCCGTGACTTCGGGGAGCGCGATCATGTCCGTATCCTCATCATCACCATCTTGCACTTTCGTGTGGTCTTCATCCAGCCCTAATATTTTCCTGCGCCCAGCAATCTTGCCCACGTAGATAGTCTCCAGCTTCGCGTACTCCAGCCACAGGTACTCGGAGCTCTTGCAGAACCTCAGCCCTCGCTGCATGTAGCTACGCGCATTGGTGATGTCGGCCTGGGTATCCATGAAGTAGTTGGCGGCATGCACCCATATCTCAGGCTTGGTTGGGTGCAGTCGTGCGACCGAGGTGAAGATGTCGTTCAGCCGCTTGTAGGCCTTGTCCCTGCGCGCAAAGTCGATGTACTGCATCCAAAGCGTGAGGTCGCCCGGGAACTTTCTGGTGGCGCGATTGTAGAGGAAGTATATGGTGCGCTGTCCAGAGCCCTTGTAGCGGGCTCGCAGTCGCTTGACGCGTTTTTGGCGAAGGGCGCCGACATTCTTCTCGAACTCGATGTAGCGCAGGTAGTCAGAGGGATGCGAGCCGCGGGCGTTTATGATGTGCTCGAAGTCGGAGCGCTTCTTGGCTATCGAGCTGATCTCTTCCTGTAGACTGTGAGCATTTGCTTCCATTGCACCGCCTCATGCCACCTACCCGTGTGAAGATCTTCTTGCGCTCGAGCTCGTTCAGCTCCGTCGCCGACTGCTCCAGGTAGAAGCGCGCCTTGTCACTGGGTCCAGCCATGTCTGCGCGGTGGTGAAGTGCAGTATCCAAACCGTCTAAGAAAAAAGTTGGACCCTCGCCTCAAGCTCGCTTCAACTTGCTAGCGCGACGCGTACGAACCATGAACCCTGCATCCTTGACATCAGCTTCAGGAGATCCGCGTCGGACACCGGCCGAGGCTGCTTCCTTCACGTCGCTCATTGCATTTCTTTCTTCACCGAGTGGGAGCAGATAGTACTGCTCTCCTCTTTCTCTATCGCAATGGCGCCCCTCAAGGATAAGGACGGCCAGACCATTGCGACGGTTCGTACACCCAAGCAGCAATCCCGAAGTGCTCCAGCTCACACTTGACAGTTTAGTGGGAAATGGATTTCGATTTCGCATACTTTTATGGCCTACAGTATGTCGAGTGAGAAAGGATCGCTTCTCAATATCGCTGACCGCAACAGGCGCCTTTGTCGGAGCTCTCATTGTCGGCTTGTATGCTTTTCCAACAATACCTCCCCACACATCGACTTACCACCGTCAGATCGCTTCACTACCACAAGATTGTCGAAAATGAGTTCTACGTTAGTGAAACATGTCAACGTCCAGTCCAACGGTACTAACAGCACACAGGGTTATCCCGAAGAATGGTTTCCCTCCGTGTCCGCGACCATCGGCGACCGCTACCCTGAACGATCTGTCTTCATGCTCTTCATTGCTCTTACATCCGGTACGACTCGAGATGGTGGATTCTCAGGGTTATAACTGAGCAGACGACAGGTCCTCGCGTTGCATTGATCGGCCTGTGGTACGTCCTCACCCGAAAACCAAATTCGTCGCTGCCGAAATTCGTCGCTGGTGTTGGCATATTCCGCACATTGACATGCGGTGGCTGGACCTATGTCACCTCGACCGACGACCACGATTGGCACGACATCTTCATGATTTCCTACCTCGTAGCGACTCTTCCGTGGACACTTGGATGTCTGGCTTTGAGCCCACGCAACACGACTGCTTTCGGCTATCGGAAGCTCTTCGCAGGCTCCTTCTTTGGGACCCTTGTGCCACTGATCTACTTTTTCATCCAACACAAGGTCCACCATGTCGCTGGAGGTATGTTGCAGCCTACAAGCCCATCTTGCTGGCGCTAACACTATTCAGCATACACAATCTACGCTTTCTTCGAGTGGGCTCTCGTTCTTCTCGACGTAGCATTCGACGCGGTCACTATTACTGAATTCTCCGACTTGGAGATCGTGGTGAAGGACAATCGAGGAATCTCGCGCGGGTATGTTCCTAGGCTCCCACACTAGATAGACACCCACCCGAATGCAACTACGTTTATGTCCCTTTTCTGATCCAATCTTTCCAGCACCGGCAACAAAGCTGTTTCCGATGCCATCCTTGAAAAGGAGTAAGTCAATATCGTTCGCCATCTCAGTCAGCTCTAATGATCAAGCAGAAAGGGGAAAGAGATCGGTGCTACCTTCTCAGGTGCTTTCTCTATATTTGGCCTGCTCGATGCTGCAGCAGACGTCTACAATGGGGTGAGAAGGTTCCTCAAGCTATGTTGCACCTTCGCTGACAAGTGCAGTTCGTTTTCTGGTCCATGTTGACATCTCTTGGTGTCTGCGTGTGGTGCACGTCCATCCTTGCCCTCTCGATAGCTTCTACTGATCTCATACAGACTTCCCCCTCTGGCACATGGGCATATCCGGATACGAAGTGCTTGTCATGTGCACAATCTCGCCGCTCTTCCTTGGCGTCAAATCCTTTCGTTACTTCGTTGCCCGCTACGTTTGGATCTTCCACCTACTTTCTCTGTCCGGACTCCTAGCCTTCCGTGCTGAGCGACCAGTCCCTCGTCTGTTTGCTGTTGGATTTGGTCTTTCCATGTCATGCATGGCCTGGGCTGCTACCTTCTTCGCTGAGCGATCGCAGCCACGACGCCTCGAAGCGCGCATTTCAGCGTTCTCTCTCGGGTTAATCGCCTCCAGTGTGGCTAAATTCGCTTTCTGGACCAACAATCCCATCTGGCCGATAATGCACGAGCCAAATGGCGGATGGAACAAGACTGGACTAGGTGTCGCCCTCGTAGCCGTCCTCATCTCAACCAGATCTACGGCAAGCTCTGGTGCAGACATTGCAGCCCCTGGACCCATTACTAAAGGCTACTCCATCTTTGCAAGCTTCGGTCTTGCTGGTGTAATGTTCTCCATGCACTCTTTGCTCTCAGACTCCAGCACCATGATCTCATGGGTGTGGGAAGGCTTTCCAATCCGCGGTCCCGTTGCCGTACCTTACGGTGCTGTAACACTGCTAGCCATGGGTCTGGGTCTAACCATCGGACTCTTCTCGCCCAATTTCTCTCGATCATGGGCCTTCTACGGCGTCGGGTCAATCGGTGCAGCCATCCTTACCACCACTAGCCATTGGTCTGGCTATACTGGTGGCCTCATCCTCGCCATCTACACCATGGCCGCAGCCCCTGTCTTGATCACCCACGCAGCCCGCTACTCCCCCGGTAAGACTTTCGGCCTGGGATTCCTGATCTACAACTTCATGGTTCTCTTCCACGTCTGGGTCGTAGCCTACGCCTTCGTGCCCGGCGGCCCCCTCGTGCGCGAACGCACAGACTGGGTCATGACCGCCATGATGCTGCTCATCGGCTGCGGCGTCTTCAGCGCCTCCCTCCAACCCTCACCCAAGTTCTACAAAGGCAAAGCTGTCGTCACAGCCGCCGCCTCGCGCCAGCGCTCATACTACCTATACATCCTCGCCAGTCTCGAACTCGCCGCCATCGCAACCGCCTATCTGCGCTTTCCATCCTACAACTACACCCCGTACCACCCCGAAACCAAGAGCATAACCGCCGGCATCTGGACGATCCACTTCAGCCTCGACAACGACATGTGGTCCTCCGAGTACCGCATGCGCGACCTCATCAAAGAGCTCGAAATCGACGTCATCGGCCTCCTAGAATCCGACCTCCAGCGCATCATCATGGGCAACCGCGACACCACGCAGTTTCTCGCCGAGGACCTGGGCATGTACGTCGACTACGGGCCCGGCCCCAACAAACACACCTGGGGCTCCGCCCTCCTCTCCAAATTCCCAATCGTGAATTCAACGCACCACCTCTTGCCCTCGCCCGTCGGCGAACTCGCACCCGCCATCGAAGCGACGCTCGATTGCTACGGCGAGCTAGTCGATGTCTTCGTTTTCCACTCGGGCCAGGAAGAAGATCCCGAGGACCGCAGGTTACAATCTGTATTCCTGGCCGAGCGCATGAGAGCGAGCCCCCGGCCTGCTATTTTGCTGTCGTACCTTGTTATCAAGCCTGGCGAGGGCAATTACAATACGTATGTGGGCGAGGCGTCGGGGATGCGCGATATCGATCCGAGTGATTGGGATCGGTGGTGCGAGTATATTCTGTTTAAGGGGTTGAGGCGTGCTGGGTATGCGAGGGTGAGTAGGGATAGTATTACGGATACGGAGTTGCAGGTACGTTGTCATTGAACGAATTTTTGCTGTTGAGGTGTTGGGAGAGGTGCTAATGGTGTGATCTAGGTTGGTAAGTTTGTGGTTGGGCAGCCGGAGAATGGGAATGAGGTTGTTGGCGAGGAGTATGTACATCCTGGCTTGAGGTTTCCGGATTTGTTCAAGGGGGTGGGGGTTAGGGGGCATAGGTATCATGTTTTTGATGCGCCGAGGTATTATGCTTGAAAATGGAGGGGGAGGTGTGTGATTGTATGATAGTGGAGCGTGATATAAAACAGCGATGCGCTGAAGAAGAAAAGTCGTGGCGATTATGACACGGTTCAAGCTTGTAGAAGAAGTTCTGGAGGTTGTTCATCGACATGTTGATTTACGTCTAGATCGTGCAGTCCATCTTGCTGCTGCCCATCATCGACCCACTATAGAGCCCCAAAGACGCCATGAGCCATGCATGCATTACTCGCACATATCGCACATCCCACAAGAAGCAAAAATGCTCCCCTTCAAATCCATACACTTTTGACCCTCCATAAATCGTTCCCCCCAACGCCGCATCCCCAGAAGCGGCGTGCTTGTCTGGTACCTAAGCTATCTCTCCGTCGAGTTCCCTCATTTCGCAACCGCAGCGCTCAGCACTTGTGTCCTGAAGAAGCCACCCTTTGTCCGCTCGATGACCTGCTGGTATACTGATTGTGGGGGGTGGTTCATGATGACTGTGCCGGCCTTATAGTCGATCTTTGCGTCGACGCGTGTGTCGCGGATGAGGTTGACGATCCACTTTTCACCCTCGTCTTGGGAGAGGCCGAGGCGCGTTGAGAGGTCCCTGAAACGTATTAGCATTATGCTCTCTCGTGTAAGATGTCAGACTCACTTGATGTCGATCCGCTGGTGGATCTTGCAGTAGCTCTCAGAGATGAGATGTCTCGCTGCGTCCACAAACTGGTCTGCCGCGCCGAGCAGGAAGAAGTCGTTCTTGAGAATCTCCTCGGTCTCGCTCAGCTTCTTCTGGGCCTCCTCAAAGTCAAAGTCGATGTACAGGGCCTTGATGAAGTCGGTGACGGGGTCGCTGTACTCGTAGCCCTCCTGGCGCACGATGCGGATGAGGTCCTTGAGCTGCTTCTGGTACTGATTGGAGTTGCGCGTCTTGCTGCGGTTGGTGATGACGGCGGCGGCGAGGTAGCGCAGTATCCAGGGGCAGTTTGTCTGGATGGTGTTGATGTAGGCGGGGGAGAAGAACATGTCGGTCAGGCTCTCGCGGGCGGGCTCGTGGTTGAAGAGGGGGAACAGGGTCCAGTGGATCAGCCAGGTGCGGTGCTGCAGCTGGGCGAGGGGGTTGTTGAAGAGGCGGGTGTCGATGGTCTCCTTGAGCTTGTTGATCTCCTCGATGGCCGAGTCCCAGTTGACGCTCAGGATCTCGCAGGCCAGCTTGCCCCACGTGGCCTCGCGTTCCTTGTCGTTGTCGGTGGTGAGGACGCGGAAGCGGTAGAGCAGCTCGGCGGCGTGCGGGTAGACGCCGCACGAGTACTGGAAGCTGCCGAACTCGTAGAGCTGGTCGATCATCTCGACGGTGACGCCGTGCGTGTCCTTGAGGTACGCCAAGTTCTGCGCCTTGTCGGAGCGCAGGTTGGTCACCACGCTCTCGTCGTCGAGCAGGCCCGAGATCTTGCTCGTCTCCTCCTCGAGCCTGTCGCGGCGCTGGATGACGGTGTCGCGCTGCTTCTTGTACTCGTCGGGCATGTCGTCGAGGTCGTGCACCTCTTGGTACAGCTGGCCCACGAAGTCGGTCATGTTGGTGACCTTGAGCAGCTCTAGCAGCATCTTCTTCTGCTCCATGGGCTGCTCGTCATCCTCGTCGGCGGAGAAGTTGAGCAGCGGGTAGATGAGATGGCGGTCGAGGTTGGGCATCAGCTTGGGCAGGAGGCTGTACTGCTCGGCCACGGTCGCGGAGTCGGCCATGGTGGGCGGTGGTGGTGGTGAGGGAGCGTGTGCCGGTGTCGCGTCGTGGTGGTGAAATTACTTGTCGGCGGGCGGCGGTGGTGGGGTCGTCACAGTCGCAGTTGGCGGGCGGAAAAATGACTGTGCGAAGCGAAGACCCCTGCACCGCGGGAGTGACGCTAAACATTTGGTGTTGATCCATCTGATCACGAACACCTTCAACGTCACTGTATAGAGAAGGAGTCTGCTTCAATACACACGCAATGCCTCGGATACAGCAATTTGCACCCCTGCTGAGGCCATTGGCAGCTTCGCGCACCGTCACGTGCCGGCAGCACTTCCGCTTCTCGACCGCGACCAGACTATGCGCTGAGAGTAGGTGACACACTCATGTATGCGTGCAATTATATGCTAACATCTCATAGCGCCATTGAAATCGTCAATACAGTCCGCGAAGCCCACGGCGCCGCCCGAAGCACCGCCTGCACCGCCGACAACCCCCCAAGAAGCCTCGAGAGCGGCCGACCTCGCAGCAGCCGAAGCCGTCACCGAGTCGGACAGCGCCCAACCGCCAGACTCGAAGCCTCCCCTACCGTCAGACCATTCGTCCAGCACGCTCTCACCAGATGCAAGCCCCAAAGCAGACAACGTGCCCACGCCACCGCCGCCAGCCTCGAAGCCGAAGAAGAACACCGAGAAATCGCTGAAGAAGCCAGCGACGGCAAGCGTTGACAATGCAGTGGCTCCAGACATTCCATCGAGTGAGCCTATCGAGAGTGCCTTGGACGAACCGTCAATGTCTGACACAGTGCCCATATCCGAGGAGCCGATACCCACACCTCCACCACTCCCTCCCACGCCTGACAGCGAAGCCAAGCCGAAGAACTCTTCCACTCTGAAAGCAGACGCTGTCATCCCTCCTTCCACCCTAGCGCCCGCCTCAAACACAACATCGGCGCTGAAGAAAGCACCAAAGACCCGAACTGCGTCTCCCATCACAATCGAGCTCCCACTGCCCAAGTACCACGTCTCGCGCTCGAAAAACAAGAACCTGCCCATCTACACAGACTACAAGCGCGGAGGGAACTTGCGCTTGACCACGATACGCAAGATCACCGGCGATCTGTCTGCGTTGAGGGACGAGCTGAGGGTGTACTTGAACAAGAAGAATGAGGATGTTAAGATCAATAGTCTGACGGAGCATGTTATCGTCAAGGGCCATCACAAGACGCAGGTTCAGACTTTCTTGGAGGCTAGGGGAATGTAAGATAGATATGGAGGAAGAGAGGAGAAAATGTAGCATACAGTGTATATCAAGAGCAGCATCCAGATTTGGGATCAACAGTGTTCATCAACTTGTTTTCAAAAATATCATAAAGCCGGGTGTTGAAGTATCCTAAATTCAGAGTCTTGTCCCTGCTAATGAGGCTAGCAAGCATGATCTAAACTTTTCCCAGTACCGCCAAAAGTCTGCCAGCCTCACGCTTGCAACCATCGAGATGCATACCCAGACGCCTCTACAGACCCAACTCAAGCCTCATCTTCTTTACACACAACACCGCAGTGACGTCCAGTCCCATCACACTCCTCCCAACACTCCCCCCTTGCAATCTTCACATCCTTCCCCGCATCCACGGACACTTGATCGCACACCGCAATACAAACCTCCGTGTCCTCGCTACGCACACTCTCACACTTACCCTCCTTTTCGTTACCGATGCTCGCAGCAGTGATTACACTGTGCTGACATCCTTGCTTGCTGCATGTCCAGATTGATCCAGAAGGCAGAATGATCTTAGTGGCGTGGTTGTGGTTTGGTGTAGGGACGAAGATTGAGCCTGGGGCGAGGGCGGAGGAACAGGTGGGCGCGCAGGTTGATGTGGTGCATGCGTAGCCGCATGTCGAGCGGCGGACGGGGGAGCGCGGGACGCTGGTAGGTGGTGGGCGGGAAGGATAGCTCGTCGAAGGTATAGCGTAGCCGGAGGATGATGTCTTCGCCGCCATTGCGGTCATATCTGTGCACATGTCACATCTATGACACTACAACGCACTTGTCAGTCTCTTTTCTCACAACAAACAAACAAATGTCCTACTACTGCAGACTTACAGATTCCAGTGTACAGAGTACGAAGCGGCATGTATCAGCAAACTTCTCGTTCCCCGGATAACTCGCTGCGTACGAATCGAAATCGGCCTCGCACGTGGAGCCGCACATGTCGTTGTTGCGCGCGGGAAGGGAACGTCCTTGTGCAGGAATCGGCGGTTGCTTCGGAAGGCCCGGTACAAGTTCGTTCTTGCACTCGTCGCACTCGCCGCACTGTGATTGACTGTCAGTTGCGCTCTTTCTCAAAGCTAGTAGGGTAATGAAATGTACGCACGTCATCTTTGAGGGCGTGGCACATTTGCTCGTGGCAGTAGGTCTCGACGTGGGCTTTGCGCCCGGGAATGAGGCATAGGGTGCGGAAGGCTTGACAGATGGGGGCGCAGCCGGTGGTGCCTGTGGTGATGGGGGAGGCGGCGATGAGGGTGGTTAGGAGGAGGGTTAGGAGGAGCTTGAGGAGCTTGGTGGGCATCATGGTTATTGAAACAGATGTCGTGTTGTATTGTGGAAGGGTAAGAGGATTGTTGAAGTGTTTGTGTAGAGGGAAGAGAGGAGGAGGACTTGGAGGGGGTTATATATGGAGTTGGGGCTGTGTGGTGAGGGAGCGGAAGAGCTAGATGGTGAGCAAACGGAGTGGCGGGACGGTGAGTGAGTGGAAGAGCCAAGCGGAGAGTAAGCGGAAGAGCCAAACGATGAGTGAGCGAAGGAGCTGAACAGGCAGAGAGATAAAACAGCTGATTGGTCGTGCTCCTCAAGGTAAAGGTAGACCATTGAGTACTGCGGTGTCCCAACAGCCCCTTCCCACTAAAAGTGAAGGCACAAGAACATTCGAGAACCTCGCTTACGGTCGAAGCTTGCTGCTTATTTGTTACATACGAGATGGACGATCCTGACTAGATAGGAGACAAGAAAGACATGTCAGTGAGCATTCTTGGTGCTTCACCTGTGATTCGATAACACCGCTCTTCGAACAAACAGTTGGACATTCACGATCGGAATGAAAAGAAGTTTGTTGGAAGCAATCCGTTGACAGCAACATATTGACAAACTTCTCGTAGCATTCAACGCACATAGAAAGGAGAGCGCATTGTCCGACATCACTAAGAATTTCCACCGCAATCAACGATGGATACACAAGCAGAAGAACTACAACGCTACCAGACTATCCTGGGAACTGATAAGTTTGTAGTGACGCAAGGCAAAGAGGCCCTCGAAAATGTCCCCTTGCTATGGTGGGACGTAAATGCAAAAGTGGGAGAAATTGGAACTGGACTGAAACAATACGCTGTCATAGGACATGTTCCGGAGGAGGAGAAGACTCCAGGAGACGACAGACCATCAAAACCTGTCCTGCTGAACCCCGAAATACATTGTTCAGCCTTCCTGTGTGGTTCCCAAGGATGCGGAAAGTCGTATACATTGTCATGTATGCTCAAGAAATGCCTGTTACAGGGCGCTGCGATGGAAGCAGTCGGCAAAAACCCGAAGCCGTTGGCAGGTCTCGTCTTCTCAGGGTAACAACGTCCGCGAGGCGGCATACCTCTGCAAGCTGGTACCTACCAAAGTGCTGGTGAGCAGGAGTAATTTCAAAGTTCTGGAGAGGATGTACAAGGATATGGCGAGGAGCTCGGGTGATAATGTGGAGCTCGGGGTCCAACCACTCGACTTGATGCCTTCACATCTCGATACTGAACGCATGACGAGTTTGATGGCTATCGGCAAGGCTGGGGAGATGCCCTTATACATGAATGTAAGTGTCTGATGACGTTCGGATGAAGATCAGCGGTCGTTCGTTGCGATTTGGTGTGTTCTTGAGCTGCATGAGTTCGTCGATGATTGCGGCTTTGACCTCGTCGTAGTTGGTGACATTCTCCATCTTCGTCTTCTCTTCGACCTCAATGCTGAATTTGAGCGCAGCATCTAGATCGTTGATGAGCTCGGCGGCGTGGTGGTTTACGGTGACGTTGACTTGCGCAGAGCCAGGCTGGAACACGGTGCCGTTGTTCGTGTTGTTGTTGACCGTGAGGTTCATCGAGTCGATCATGCGGTGCGCCATCGAGTGGAAGTGTGCAAGTCAGCTTTTCCATGAACTGCTCGAACAATTTACGGATATTGTATTCGCGGGCGATCGGATGATAGTCAACACTTGC
>Ga0265798_10005545_pt1 | contig 16900 bp, 11 predicted proteins | sample P3T30metagenome_FD_192430 | JGI IMG/M metagenome (GOLD analysis project Ga0265798, IMG submission 192430) | Plant litter microbial communities from East Loma Ridge, Irvine, California - P3 T30 | ecosystem: Environmental > Terrestrial > Plant litter > Unclassified | place: USA: California... | reverse complement strand
CAGCGGCCTTGTCTGGTTTGCTCCCTCGGTTGCCCTTGCCGGCCTTCGGCAGGCCGAGTTCGACGTTCTGGCGGAGGGTGCGCCAGGGCAGGAGGCGCGGCTCCTGGAACGCGATGGCGCAGCGTTGGTCGGTGGGCCGGGTGGGGGAGTCGTCGATGTCGACGGTGCCGGTGTCGGGCTGGTCGAGGCCGCCCACCTGGCGCAGCAGGGTCGACTTGCCGCAGCCGGAGGGCCCCACGATGGCGATGATCTCGCCGGCCGTCACGTCCAGGTCGAGGGCATGGAGCACGGGGCGCTCGCCGAAGCGCCTCCCGACGCCGCGCAGACGGATCGGCAGAGCCGAGGAGGCGCGGGTCGTCGAGGTGGGCATGTCACGACGGTAGGTGGGCGGGGTGCCTGCCGTCCCGTGCGGTGTAACGGGGCGAAACACTCCGTCCGGGCCGCCTTGCCCCGGCTCGGTCTCAGGCACACCGATTCATCGGCTATAGTTGTGGGGTTGCCTCGGTCGGGGCAACACCAAGGCCCGGGTTGCAATTCGCACCCGGATCTCGGGCTGTGGCGCAGCTTGGTAGCGCACTTGACTGGGGGTCAAGGGGTCGCAGGTTCAAATCCTGTCAGCCCGACCATTTGGATGATGTTCAAACGTTTGGACAAAGAAGATTCTTCAAGAGTTAGAGAATAAAGAGCCCTCCGCAGAAATGCGAAAGGCTCTATTTTTTTGACCAGGGTATGCGCCGCGTCAGCAAGTTGCTGCGCCTGCCAATCGTGGAGGGCCGCGTTTACTTGCATGCGCCCGCTGTCGATGGTCAACCCATCGTCATCGACATGAACGACCATCCGTGAGAAGAACGCTCCAAGTAGATCACTACGTACGCTGTCTGACACGCGCTTGTAGAGCCAATAGATCGACGTACCGAGCACAAGCTCAGCCCCGTACTGCAGGCGTTCTTCGGTGTGACCGAGCTTCCTTCGATCGCGCCTCGCGGCATGGTGGTGTAGTCAAGTCGCCTTCTGAGCTTTGGCCTCGCGATCGAGCCCTCTGCCGCAAGGTCGACGAGGCGTTCTTCTTAGGCCTCCGGGTTTTCAAGCTCGACCCGCAGCGAGTTCTCAACCTCCAAGTCTGAGGTCTGGAACTCTTCGAGCGTCTTGTATACCTCGTCGCGGGCCAGGAATGCAGTCGCCAAGCCTGCGACGCGCGGGCCGAGGTCGGGCAAAGTACACTTCCAAGTTATGCATGTCACTCAACAACGCGCCGCCCTGCAACGCCAGATCTGGCAAATCGCCAATGAGGTGCGCGGTGCAGTTGACGGCTGGGATTTTAAGCAGTATGTGCTCGGTACGCTGTTTTACCGCTTCATCAGCGAGAACTTCTCCAGCTACATCGAAGGTGGGGATGACAGCTTCCGCTACTCCCGACTGCCCGACGATGTGATCTCTGATGACATCAAGGATGATGCCATCAAGACGAAGGGCTACTTCATTTACCCTAGCCAGCTGTTCGCTAACGTGACGGCTGCTGCCCCAGACAATGAAGCCCTAAACACTGATCTTGCCAAAATATTCTCAGCCATCGAAGGATCGGCCAACGGCTACCCGTCCGAGCTGGACATCAAAGGCCTGTTCGCTGACTTCGACACCACTAGCAACCGCCTCGGCAACACCGTCAAAGGGAAGAACGCCCGCCTCGCCGCAGTGCTTAAAGGTGTTGCCGAGCTTGACTTTGGAGACTTCGAGGGCAACCACATCGACCTTTTCGGTGACGCCTACGAATTTCTCATCTCCAATTACGCGGCTAACGCCGGCAAATCCGGCGGCGAGTTCTTCACCCCGCAGCACGTTTCCAAACTTATCGCGCAACTGGCCATGCACGGGCAAACCCAGGTCAACAAGATTTATGACCCGGCCTGCGGATCGGGGTCTCTGCTACTGCAAGCCAAGAAGCACTTCGACTCCCACATCATCGAAGATGGATTTTTTGGCCAGGAAATCAACCACACCACGTACAACCTTGCGCGGATGAACATGTTCCTGCACAACATAAACTACGACAAATTCAACATCCAGCTCGGCGACACTCTAGGCACACCCTACTTTGACGACGAGAAGCCGTTCGATGCCATCGTCTCCAACCCCCCGTACTCGGTTAAGTGGATCGGCTCGGACGACCCCACTCTCATCAACGATGATCGCTTCGCGCCCGCAGGAGTACTGGCACCGAAATCTAAGGCGGATTTCGCTTTCGTCCTGCACGCCCTGCACTATCTCTCCGGCAAAGGGCGAGCCGCAATTGTCTGCTTTCCTGGCATCTTCTATCGAGGCGGCGCCGAGCAGAAAATCCGCCAATACCTCGTCGACAACAACTACGTGGAGACCGTGATTGCGTTGGCGCCAAATCTATTTTTCGGCACCACCATCGCGGTCAACATTCTGGTGCTCTCCAAGCACAAGACTGATACTGCGATCCAGTTCATCGATGCGAGCGGACTGTTCAAGAAAGCAGTCAATTACAACGTTCTCAGCGATGATGAGGACCAACAGAATCCTGGGCACATCCAGCAGATCATGCAAGTGTTCGGAAGCAAGACCGATGTTGCGTATTTTGCTGCGTCGGTGGATTACGAAGTCGTAGCCAATAAGGGCTACAACCTGTCGGTCAGTAGTTATGTTGCAGCCGAGGACACTCGCGAAGTTGTCGACATCGCTGAGCTCAATGCACGCGTCGAGCGACTTGTCTCACGCCAGGTCGAACTGCGTACTTCGATTGACGCGATCGTTGCTGACTTGGAGGGCTCAGAGTGAGCCGCCTTACCGAGCTAATTGCAGAGCACTGCCCGAATGGAGTTGAGTACAAGCAACTCGCCGAACTTGCAACCACAGTTCCAGGACTCAGCGGGAAGAGCAAAGCAGATTTTGATCAGGGCAACGCACGCTATGCCTCGTATCGGAATATTTTCGCAAACCCGGTCTTGGACCTAGAAGCCCCAGACTTTGTAAAGGTCAAGGACGGTGAGCAACAGAACTCTGTTCGGCGAGGAGACATTCTCTTCACCGGCTCGTCCGAATCGTTTGACGAGGTCGGGATGTCATCCGTTGTCACCGCTGATCCGCCGGAGCCCATCTACCTTAATAGTTTCTGCTTTATCGTCCGACCAAACCGCGATGACTGGCTCGAGCCAGCGTTCGCCAAACACCTCTTTCGTAGTGAATCGATAAGAAGACAGATTCGCGGAACCGCCAACGGTGTCACGCGAATCAATATTTCGAAGCCGCGATTCATGGAAGTCCGGATTCCAGTTCCGCCGCTCGAGGTGCAACGTGCGGTCGCTGAAATACTCGACACGTTCAGCCTGCTCGCAGCGGAGCTTGAAGCTGAGTTGGAAGCGGAGATTGAAGCCCGCTACCAGCAGTATGTCTTCTATCGCCGCGTGGTGCTGGAGCGCGTCGGCGTCGCGACCGCCTCGTTAGCAAGCCTCGGCAACTGGCAGGGCGGTGTGACCCCGTCCAAGAGCGACCCGCGTTACTGGGCTGATGGAGACATCCCTTGGCTCGCGTCGATGGATATCAGCGATGAGTCCACGGATGACATTCGCGGGCGAGTGACGCAAGCCGCCTTGGACGAGACCTCTCTCAGGATCGTGCCCGCCCCGGCCGTTGCCGTGGTCATGCGGTCGAATATCCTGCGTCGCCGACTACCGATCGGTTTAGTAAAGGTCGACACGACTGTCAACCAGGACATGCGTGCACTCATCCCGCGGGAGGGTGTCGATGCTGAGTACGTATATCAGGCGCTGAAGGCCGACAGTGAAGACATCCGTAGCCGGTGCGTGCGTACGGATGGATCGATGGCTGCCGTGAACTCATTGGACTTTCTTGCGTGGACCATTTCTCTGCCTTCGATAGAGGAACAGCAGTCCATCGCCGCCGAACTTCGATCGTTCGAAGCGCTCGTTAATGACCTCCGTGCCAGCCTCGCCGCCGAACTAACTGCGCGGCGGACGCAGTACCGGTACCAACGTGACAGGTTACTTGCCTTCAAGCAGTCGGAGGAGGACGCGACCTGATATGGGCAAGACGCTGACAGAAATTGCTAGCCAGCTAAGAGACACCGATAAAAAGGTACAGCTGATCTATGCCTTCAACGGCACCGGTAAGACGCGTCTTTCTCGTGAGTTCAAGCATCTTGTTGCTCCTAAAGACTCGAATGGCGGTGAAGGATCTGCCGATATACCCGACCCGCCCCGCACGAAGATTCTGTACTACAGTGCGTTCACGGAAGACCTGTTCTATTGGGATAACGACCTCGAGATGGACACCGCTCCGAAGCTAAAGATTCAGCCAAATTCGTTTACCGAATGGTTACTCGGGCTACTCAGGGAACTCGGGCAAGATGGAAACATCGTTAGGTACTTTCAACGCTACGCGAACGACAAGCTGACCCCCCATTTCAGTCAGGACTTTACGGAAATTACCTTTTCGCTAGAGGGAGGGAACAATGAGAGCTCTGGCAGCCTGAAGATCTCCAAAGGTGAAGAGAGCAACTTTATTTGGAGTGTCTTCTACACGCTGTTGGACCAGGCCATCAACACGCTCAATGTCGCCGAAGCGGAAGATCGCGAGACGCGCCAGTTCGACCAGCTTGAGTATGTGTTCATTGACGACCCCGTGAGTTCGTTGGACGACAGCCATCTGATCGAGTTAGCCGTCAATCTCGCGGGCTTGATCAAGACAAGTCCGCCTGGGATAAATTTTGTCATTACTACTCACAGTCCGTTGTTTTATAATGTACTGTTCAATGAGCTCAAAACGAAGTCTTGTTACTGGTTCGAGCGCCTCGAGGACGGCACTTTCACTCTCGAGGCAAAGAACGGGGACTCGAACAGTAGCTTCTCGTACCACCTGCATCTCCGGAGAACGCTTGAGCGAGCAATCTCCTCGAATCAAATCGAGCGATATCACTTCACTCTCTTGCGCAACATCTACGAGAAGACTGCAAGCTTCCTGGGCCACCCGAAATGGTCCGAGCTTCTGCCCGACGACAAGCAGGCCTACCTGAACTGCATCATCCAATTCACAAGTCATAGCACTTTGTCTAATGAAGCGGTTGCGGAACCAACACCTCAAGAGAAGCAGACGGTCAAGTTTCTGCTGGACAATCTGATTAACAACTACGGCTATTGGCAGGAGTGACAGAGTGGCGCAGCAGACCAAGCCCATCGCCGAATCCAGCAACTTCATTGTTCTTGAAAGGTACGTAAAAGATTGGGCGGCGGGGGAGAGCTATCAAAGTGAGTCTGATCTAGAGCGCGAGTTGCTTCACGACCTCATCGGGCTCGGGTATGAGTACTTGCCAGATCTCAGAACGCCACAATCGTTGCTGGTCAATGCCCGTGAGCAGATTCAGGCATTGAACGATGCGCGGTTTTCAGACAGCGAATGGACGCGTTTTGTAGAAGTTTGGCTGGATAAGCCGAGCGATGGAATTATCGAAAAGACTCGCAAGATTCACGACGACTACGTCCATGACTTTGTGTTTGACGATGGTCGCATTCAGAACATTTATCTGCTCGACAAGACGAACCTGGCCCGCAACAAGATCCAGGTGATTAAGCAGTTCCAACAAGCCGGCAGTCATGCCAACCGGTACGACGTGACCGTTTTGATTAACGGGCTCCCTTTAGTCCAAGTTGAGCTGAAGAAACGGGGCGTAGCCATCCGTGAGGCCTTCAATCAAGTGCACCGCTACAGCAAGGAGAGCTTTAACCGCGAAAACTCCCTGTTCAGATATTTGCAGTTGTTTGTGATCTCCAACGGTACTGACACGCGCTACTTCGCCAACACGACCCAGCGCGATAAGAATAGCTTCGACTTCACCATGAACTGGGCGAAGGCAGACAACAGCCTGATCAAGGACCTGAAGGATTTCACCGCCACCTTCTTTCAGAAGCACACCCTGCTGAACGTGCTCCTGAACTTCTCGGTGTTCGACGTCGGCAACACGCTGCTAATCATGCGGCCGTACCAGATTGCCGCGACCGAGCGAATCTTGTGGAAGATCAAGAGTGCGTATCAGGCCAAACGCTGGAGCAGCACCGAAGGCGGAGGCTACGTCTGGCACACGACTGGTTCGGGGAAGACACTGACAAGCTTCAAGGCCGCGCGCCTTGCGACTGAGCTTGACTTCATCCATAAGGTCTTCTTCGTCGTGGATCGTAAGGATCTGGACTACCAGACCATGAAGGAATACCAGCGTTTCTCGCCCGATAGTGTGAACGGTTCGGGCAGCACGGCAGGGCTGAGGCGCAACCTGGACAAGGACGACAGCAAGATCATCGTCACAACCATCCAGAAGCTGAACAACCTGATGAAGAGCGAAATCGATCTGCCGATCTACGGACGGCAAGTGGTCTTCATCTTCGACGAATGCCATCGAAGTCAGTTCGGAGAGGCACAGAGGAACCTGACCAAGAGGTTCAAAAAGTTCTACCAGTTCGGTTTTACCGGGACACCAATCTTCCCGCAGAATGCTCAGGGCGCGGACACCACAGCAAGCGTCTTCGGCCGAGAACTGCATTCATACGTCGTTACCGATGCCATTCGCGACGACAAGGTCCTCAAGTTCAAGGTGGACTACAGCGATGTTCGTCCGCAGTTCAAGGTCATCGAGAGCGAGCAGGACGAGACGAAGCTCAGCGCCGCGGAAAATCGACGGGCATTGCTGCACCCAGATCGCATCCGTGAAATCACTGAGTACATCCTCTCCAGCTTCCGCCAAAAGACTCACCGCTTCCAAGCGGGCGCGACCGGCTTCAATGCCATGTTTGCCGTGAGTAGTGTCGACGCAGCGAAGCTTTACTACGAAGCTTTCAGGAACTTGCAGAAGGACAGCGATAAGCCTTTGCGAGTTGCGACAATCTTCTCCTACGCAGCCAACGAGGAGCAGGATGCGCGAGGTGAGATCGCAGATGAAGGTTTCGAAGTGGCAGCCTTGGACACGAGCGCCAAAGAGTTCCTGAACGCGGTCGTGGCCGACTACAACGCACAGTTCAAGACCAGCTTTTCTGTGGACAGCAAAGGATTTCAGAACTACTACCGGGACCTGGCAAAGCGCGTCAAGGACCGGGATGTGGACCTGCTTATTGTGGTTGGGATGTTCCTGACGGGTTTTGATGCGCCAGCGCTGAACACCCTGTTCGTGGATAAGAACCTGCGGTACCACGGCTTGATTCAGGCTTACTCGCGCACCAACCGCATCTTTGACTCCACCAAGACCTTCGGCAATATCGTGACCTTCCGTGACTTAGAAGATGCAACTATCGACGCCATCACGCTGTTTGGCGACAAGAACACCCGCAATGTGGTGCTGGAGAAGAGCTTCACTGAGTACTTGGAGGGCTTCACCGACGTAGCCTCGGGCGAAGCCCGACGTGGATTCGTCGACGTGGTGAGCGAGCTTGAGCAGAGATTTCGCGAGCCGGCGGACATTGTGAAGGAGTCCGACAAGAAGGCTTTTGCAAAGCTGTTCGGTGAGTACCTGCGGGTGGAGAACGTGCTGCAGAACTACGATGAATTCGCCAGCCTCAAGGCGTTGAAGACCGTCGACACAAGCGACCCGCAGTCTCTCGAAAGCTTCAAGGCTACGCACCACCTGAGCGACGACGACCTAGCGGTACTGCGGAAGATCCGGGTTCCCGCAGATCGTACAATTCAGGATTACCGCTCCACCTACAATGACATCCGCGACTGGCTACGCCGCGAAAAGGCCTCGGAGGAGAAAGGGCATTCCAGCATCGACTGGGATGATGTCGTGTTCGAAGTGGATCTGCTTCGGTCCCAGGAGATCAACCTCGACTACATCCTGGAGTTGATCTTTGAGAAGAACAAAAAGACCAAGGACAAGGTGTCTCTGGTCGAGGACGTGCGCCGCATGATCCGAGCCAGCCTCGGTAACAGGGCGAAGGAGAGCCTTGTGGTGGACTTCATTAATCAGACCGACTTGGAGACACTGCCAGACAAGGCCAGCGCAATCGAAGCATTCTTTAATTTTGCCCAGTCAGAACAGCAGCGCGAAGTCCGGGAGCTGATTGCGGATGAAGCGCTGAATTCTGACGCGGCCAGACGGTATATCAGCGCCTCGCTGAGGCGTGAGTTCGCCAGCGAGAACGGCACTGAACTCAATGCGCTGCTTCCCAGAATGAGCCCACTCAATCCGGAGTACCTATCAAGAAAGCAGAGTGTCTTCCAGAAGCTGGCTGCGTTCGTCGAAAAGTTCAAAGGTATTGGCGGCGAGATCTGAGCCTAGCGTCTTGTGTAGCGAAAGCTTCATAAGGAGTGCAAATTATTTTCCAGCGTTTGGTATGCCAGGAATGGCTTGGCAATTCGTAGGTGGCACAGTGTAGACACCAGGCGGGAACATCTAGGGCAAGGCAATCGTTCATCAGCCGAGGCTCATCTAAGTGATTGTCTGGCACATCGGTGGTAGCGCTGATGACACCTATCAGCGTGCCCCCCCCCCGGGATCGATGATCCTGAGACTGGACTGCTTTCGGTTCGGTTGACTTCCCCGCTTTGAGGATTTCGGTTCTCAGGGAAGCACGGTCACCGTGCCAGAAGCATTGCCAGTGGAGTTCTGTCGCGATGTCGTCGCGGTTGCTCATTAGGGCGAAGCCCCCCATCAGTTGAATCGCGAAGGACTTCTGTATCTCGGAGTTGTGCCTGCAGTGCTGGCTGAAAGTCCCCGACATCGAGGACGGCGTCACACCCGGCCTGACTAAGGCCGATGCGTCGGAGCTTCGCGAAGCGAAGAAACGCATTCGGCTGCCGGGGCAGGAGAACGAGATCCTGAGGAGAGCTGCGGTGTATCTGTCGCAGGCATCACTTCCAAAATAATGTTCCCGCTGGTCCTTGACCTTGCTGCCGATCGGATTCCAATCGCGGTGACCTGCCGGGTGCTGGGTTTTTCCAAGCAAGCCTTCTTCAAGTGGCGAGCAAACCCCGTCTCGCAGCGCGACTGGGAAAACGCCCACCTCACCAACGCCGCGCTCGATCTGCACCGCGATGATCCCGGGTTTGGGTATCGGTTCATCGCGGACGAGATCGAAGCCGGAGCTGGCCGCAGAGCGTCGGAACGGCGCGTGTAGCGGTTGTGTTCCGAGCAGCGGCTGTGGTCGTTTCATTCGAAAAACGGGGCCTGAACCGCAAAGCGGGCCCGCCGGCCCATGACGACCTCGTGCTCTGAGACTTCACCGCGCCGGTGCTCAACCAGTTCTGGCTCACTGATATCACCTAGCACTGGACCGGTGAAGGCCAGCTCTATCTCTGTGCGATCAAAGGCGTCTGCTCAAACCTGATCGTGGGCTACTCGATCGACTCGAGGATGACGGCCGACCTGGCTGTCGCGGCGCTCCGGAACGCGGCCTCCCTGCGTGACGCCGCCGGCACGACAGTGCACTCGGACCGAGGGTTCCAGTTCCGGTCGAGGAAGTTCGTCGAACAGCTCAAAGCGTTTGGGATCACCGGCTCGATGCGCCGGGTCGGGGCATGCGCGGACAACGCGGCGATGGAATCCTTTTTCTCACTGCTGCAGAAGAACGTGCTGAACAGGCAGCGGTGGCACTCGAGACGAGAGTTGCGGCTGGCGATCGTGACCTGGATCGAGCGGACCTACCGCCGCCGGAGACGACAACTGAGGCTCGAACGGCTCACTCCGATCGAGTTTGAGAGAATCAATTGACATGCCGCTCACGCGGCCTAAAACCCCAAACAAGACGAGTCAGCCAAACCGAAAGCAGTCCCGTGCGGTCGCCGACGGCCGTGCTGAAGCGGTTTTGTCGCCGAGCGGTGCGCATGCTGCGGGAGCTATGCGGGTCATTCCGCGCGACGAGGCGCCCGCGTACAAGCTAGAGAAAAAGGGGAAGAAGCGACTCAAGCGGTGGCTCGAGAAGTTTGGCGTGCCCGGGGCGAGCCTGCTGGTGCCGCTCGCGCTGCCTGGCTGCAGGAGTTGATGGGTCAGGTGCCCGAGCTCGTGTAGCCGCTGAACCTCGTGCTGGCGGGGGCGGTTCCGTTCTTCGAGGGGGAGGGCGCGGCGGCGCTCGGGGTGCTCAGTGGGGTGAACCCGGCCGTGGCAACGCTCGCCGCAATTGTTGGCAACGTGTTGTGCGCGGCCGCGGTCGCGTGGCTCGGGTCGTGGGTGCGGTCGGGGGTCGTGGAGCGACGCAGGAGACGCGGTATAGGTGGGGCACCGGGCGAGGCGTCGGGCGTCATGGCGGGCGGCCCGGGTGCGGGCGAGGTGGCATACGGGGGTGCGGGGTCGGCTTCGTCGTCGAGTGGTGCTGGTGATGCGGCGATGCCGAGTGCGACCCGGGTCGCCTCGCGCGACGAGGTTCTCGAGTCGAAGCCGGAGAATAATGGGCAGCGGAAGCCCAAGCGCTGGCTGGTGAAGTTCGGAGTGCCCGGGGCGAGCCTGCTGGCACCCTTTGCGCTGCCGACGATGTTCACACGGCCGCGACGCTGGTCGGCACGGGCGTGCCCAAAGCCTGGGTGATGCTGTGGCAGGTCATCGCGATCGTGCTTTGGACGACGGCGATGACGGTGGTGGCTACGGGGGTATTGAGCATGGTGGGCGGTTGACCCTCTCTCGGGCCTAAGGCGCCTCGTCCGCGGAGGCGCCTGGCTCCAGACCATTCTCGGTCAGGTAGCGCAGGGCTAGCTCGACGGTCATGATCTTGCGTTTGAGGTCCGTGATCATAGGAGCCGAATCATCGCTGAACTCGTCCATTCGCTCGTGCTGGCGCCGTACCTCTCGCTCGATCTCGGTCAGAACGGTCCACACAGCAGGGTCAGGATCGAGGCCCTGCTTTTGACGAAGAATCGTGGCGGCCAGACGTCGCTCGACGACAGCTTCGAGAGTCTCGGCCGTCGTGCCCTGGCCTGCGAGACCATAGGCAATTCCTCCACCTCCGGCGGACACAAGCGTGCCAGCTGTCAGCAAACCGCCGATCATGCCGCCCGGCCCGAACGTAGCCAGCGCGCTCGCGATGGCGGCAGCGCCCGCGAGACCCGGGGCCGCTGCCAGAGCCAATCCGCCTGTCGCGACGACGAGTGCTGCTGCTCCGACGCTTATCGTGCCCCACTTGATCCAGTTGACACCGCGGCCGGGTGTCAATTGAGTGCGGGCACGCTTGGCTGCCTCGAATACGTCCACGCCGTACTGACTGCCCAGCCCCATTTCGGCGCAGAGCTCTTTCATCGCCTCGAGCCACTTCTCACGAGGAAGATCGATCTCGAAGGGGCGGATGACATTTTCAGCTGCCAAGACTGTAAGAAGTACGACGGCCTCTTCCCTCGTGAGATACCGGCTCGGGTGAGGTTCGACGAGGGCGGTCGTGGGGTTCGACAAATCAACTTCGAGACGGGTGACGTCGCCCGGGATAGGCCTCTTCTCGGCCTTGTTGCGAGCCACGACATCGTGTACCAACTCGCTCTGGACACGACGTAAGGCGCCGGTGAAACGGTCGAGCTCGTCGCCTTTGAGTTGTCGTCTCATCAGGTGTGCGTAGCGCAGGGCCATCAGAGCGATCGACTCAGCTGGATCGAGGGCCATTTCGATGCCTCGTTCGACTCGCGACACTTCTGTGGACGTGGAGCCGAAGAGGGCAAACCCGATGGCGGCTGCGACTGCCTCGGACCCCAGGTACTGCTTCGCCAGGTGACCTTGCGACGGGTCCTTGGTCGTCTCGATCTTGAAGTCGACCATCCACGGCAGAACTGACGAAAGGCCACGGTGAGCCGCGACGGGATCAGACGTATTCCAGAAATTGACCCACCACGACAGATTGGTAGGAGGCTCACGCAGGGTTTCCTTGAGCTTGTCGACGTCGAAAGCCCCATTGGCCAACGGGCTTCCGATCGTCACCATGCCGACGACGTCAAGGCCCACCGGTAGGCGCCGCAGGAGGTCGGCGGCGATGACAGACCCGAGGCTGTGACCCACGATCACGATCGCGCCCTCTGATGGCAGCGTGCCGATGATTCGATTGAGCACCTGTGCGCGAATCTGCGGATTCGACAGATAGTTGCGAGCCTGTTTGAAGAAGGGGACACCGGTCATGGCGCCGACCGCAGCGTCCAGCCCCAAGATTCCGTCGCCCCGAAGGTGACGTCCGAGTCGAGACTCGATCGCGCCCATTCGTGACTCGAACGCACGACGGTTCTGACGTGCTGCATCCCGGGTCGGGGATTTCAGCGTGACCTCGGGAAGGGTCTCCTTGGCGTCCCATCCGATCAAAGCATGTGCGTATTTCGGTGCAATGACCTGGGCGGCACCGAGGGCCGGATAGCCGAGCTTTTCGAGCGAAGCCGAAAGGGTGCTTTTCCAGTTGTCGTCTTTGTCGCCGTCTCCAACGCCGTGGAGGAACAGCAAGGTTGGTTCGGTAGTCACAGTCGATTCCGTTCGGGTCAGGTCGGTGTGAAGCTTCGGCTTGAGGTTCGGGCTCAGGCGTAGGACTTGATGACGCTGCGGATCGCATCCGCGTGTTCGTAGATGCCGTCGAGGGACTCGATGGCGTGCTTGGTCTCGACCTTGTCGGCGCCGAAGACGCCGAGGTATTTCTGCTTCTTACCGTTAAAGTGCAGGCGCGCGATCGGTTTGCGGTTGTTGTCGTCGAGGAGGACGGCGAAGTAGGACTTAGCGTCGCGGTGCACGATGCGCTCGGGCTTGACCTCGCTGCAGGCGATCGCCTTGACGATCTGGTACCCCTCGAGCTCTTCGAGGGTGGTCTCCGTCTCGGTGTCTCGATCGAGGTCGGCTTCAACGACGGCTTCGCTACTCACGGCGCCCGCGGGGGCTTCGGCCGGCATCGAGGGGAAGTTAGGGGAGCCCAGCGCGGTCTTCAGACGGTCGTTCACCTGGTCGTTCAGGAACTGCTTCGATGCCTTCACCACGAGCGGTGTGAACTGGTCACGGACCTTCTGGGTGAACGAGCCCTCGTAGACGCGGGTCGTGACGAACTTGATCCAATCGTCCGACGGCTCACGGAATTGGGCGGCGATGGCTCGCTTCAGCTGACCGACGTACTTCAGCTCTTCGGCAGCGCTGATGACGGAGTCGAGATCGAAGACGTCCTTCGTTAGCTTGCTGAGCTCGGGGAGGAGCGTCTCATCGATGTCGGACAGGTCGAGCACGAGGAACGGCTTGTCGTCCATTCGGTTTGGCTTGTCGAGGTCCGTGTAGAAGTGGTAGCTCTCGCCGTTCGTCAGCACGGCGATGCGGGCGTTCGTCACGGCGAAGTACCGGAAGAGCTGCGACGCGTGCTCGATGCGGAGCGGCTCGGTCGACTTCTTGCACTCGATCAGGATCTGGACTTCGCCGTCACGCATGATCGCGTAGTCGATCTTCTCGCCCTTCTTCACGCCGACGTCGGCCGTGAACTCTGGGACCACCTCCAGAGGGTTGAAGACGTCGTAGCCGAGGATCGTCGAGATGAACGGCATGATGAATGCGTTTTTCGTCGCTTCTTCGGTCTGGATGGCCTCGCGCTGGTTCTTGACCTTCAGTGCAAGTGCGGCGAGCCGCTCGGCAAACTCCATCGTTGTCCCCCTGTTGTGACGGTTTTTCAAGATACTAGGGGACGCGAGGACTACTCATAGACAAAGTGGGCCATGGTGTCCAACCCTCTTCGCTAGCCATGGCCGCGGCCGATTCAGTGATCGGCGGTTGGAGCTGTTGCTTGCTCCGTCATCAGGGTCTTGCCAACTGCTTGGAGCGCCCGGATCATTTCCTGCGGCTTCAGAGTGGTGTCGACCCGAATGGACTTTATGGCCACGGTGGAGTGCATTACCGACGTGCGTCGCCGGGGCGAAGTCGTCGAATCCGCAACGTAGACAAGAGTGCCCTCGTCAAGGCCCATCACGGTGCAATACGCGAGCATCTGATAGAGATCCTCGACTCTTGGTGCACCGGTCTTGTACTTAGCGTCGACCACCACGGTCGGCACTCCTCCGATGAGATGGACGAAGTCGGGGCGGATGGGCTGGTTTTGTTCACGATCAAGGTGGGTCGGGTACTGGCCGACGCTGGCGCCCTTCGAGACGGCGGCGAAAGACTCTGTCAGGGTCGCCGTGACGAAGCCCTCGAAGGCCTCGGCCATGTTGACCACGAACGAAACGACCGGTTGACCGTCGCCGGTGGTGGATGGTGCGACGCGGGCGAGGATGAGCTCCGCGAAGCGCAAGGCCGGGTGGTACCGCTCGTTGAGGCGGGTGGGCTGCCACGACGGCAGGCCCGCGCCCGGGCGCACCAGCGAGGCGTCTACGAGACGGGACTCGAGGTGGACCAAGCGGCGCCGCGCCTCCTTGGTGACTCGGGGGAGTGCAAGCAGGAGGCGGGCGGCCGCCCTGAGGAGTTGGTTCTCGGCGATGTCGACCGTGTAGTCGTCGACGGTGAGCTCGACGGGGAGGAGCTGACCGGCGCGGCGGGACATCTGGTCGGAGAAGCGGATGCGCCCGCGGATCGCTACAGCGGTCTCATCGAGACGGTGGTACCCCTGGAGGACGCCGCGGCCGAGGGCCCGCTCCATGAGGCGAGCGTAGGTCTCGGCGACGGCCGGGAAAAGGTCATCGCCCATGCCGTCGACCTCATCGGGTCGGAATCCCGGATCGGCAGCGTAGCCGAGCATGAAGAGAACGGACGAGAACGGTGACTTGGGCTGCACCACGATCTCGTGGTCGCCGACTGAGACGGAGCCGACCCGGTTGAGCTGTGGCTTCACCTGAGGACCCGCCGAGGTGATCTTGGACTCGAGCAGACCCGTGTCACAGGCGCGCTCGATGACCTCGGCGTCGAAGGGAGCCGGCGACCAGCCGCCGTTCTCGCGGAGGTCGAGGCGCGTCATCGGGGTGCCGTCTCGGGGAACTCGTCACCGACCTCGAGGGTGCCGACCGCGTCGACGACACCGGGCTCGAGGGCGGCGAGTCCAAACCGTGCCCGCACCTCGGCGCGGGACATGCGGCCGTAGTAGTGCTCGTCGAGGAGGGGCAGGATGTCGTGCTCCCAGATGCGTTCAAGGCCGCGCGCGGTTCGCGCTGATGCGCCCATCAGATACGACGGACCGATCTGGAAGTCGCGATCGGTGTCGCCGATGCGGTCGTTGAGCTGACGAAGTAGCAGTCCGCGGCTGACGTCGTGATGCTGGGCGGTAGACCATCGGTCGATGAGGCCGCGGACGGGCTCTTCGGCGGGATGCAGTTCGACGAAGGCGAACCGGCGGCGGATCGCTGCGTCGACGAGTGAGATCGATCGGTCAGCGGTGTTCATGGTGCCGATGACGAACAGGTTCTCGGGAAGGCGGAAGTCGTCCTCGGGGGAGTACTGCAGCGAGACCTTGGCGTCGCGGTATTCGAGCAAGAAGTACAGCTCGCCGAAGACCTTCGCGATGTTGGCCCGGTTGATCTCGTCGATGATCAGGACGTGGGGCACCGAGGGGTTGGCTGCGGCCGCCTCGGCGAGGAGCCGGACAGGGCCGGGGGCGAGCCGGAACGTGGCGGTGCCGTTGTCGTCGACGGTGGGGCGGAAGCCCTCGAAGAAGTCCTCGTAGGAATACGACGGGTGGAACTGCACGATCTTCACGGCGCCACCAGGGGCGACGAAGTCGGCCAGCGCCCGCGCGAGATAGGTCTTGCCCGTGCCGGGAGGGCCGAAGAAGATGAGCTGCCGGCGCTCGTCGAGGAGGTCGATGACGTCGGTGAGCCAGGGGCGGTCGTAGTGGAGGCGGGCGGCGAACTCGGGGGTGGCCTCGGGGAGGCGGACTGGGCCCGGGGGCGTGGGATCGTGCATCAGGTAGTGGGCGTCCGAGATGGTCGAGTCCTTTGCCAACAGGTCGAGAACGGCGTGGGGCACGTCGGACTCCGCGACAGGCGGCCACCAGGTGACCGGGCGCTCGCGTTCTGCGGTGAGGGCCCCGACGACACCGACGTGGATTCGCTGGTCGTGGTTCACGAACACCTGATCGCCGGGCTGCATGGTCACGAAGAAGGCCGTCGCTGAATCGATCTGGGACAGGACGACCTCGATGGTGTGTCTGCCCTCCCACGCACTCAGGGCGGTGTTGCGGATGGCCTTGCGATCAAGCGCCTCGACTGGCTCGAAGTCGAGGGCCGGCGCGGCCAAGGGGTTGCCCGGGGTGGCGGCAGGAACGGCCCAGCCCCGCCGTTCGACCGTCGGCTTCGAGGCGCGCCACTCCTCGCGCCACGGTGACGTGTACCAATCGATGTCGAGCTGGCCGTCGGGGTCGAGCCGGTCACGAAGCGCCAGCAGGTCACGGTCGATGTCATCGGTGGGATCGGTGAGGGCCGCGCCGAACGCCTCGTGGATGGACCGTTTGTCCGCCGCCGAGACGATGCGCTCGAAGTAGGTCGGCCAGACCAGGGCGAGAAGCGAGTTGCGGATCGGAGCCACGTCCTCGCCGACATCGAGGGTGCGAGCGCGGAACGCCCACGGATCGTCGAGTGCCTCTTCTCGGGCGTTCTCGTCGAGGCCGTCCCAGTGGGTGATGAAGCGGCAGAGCCATTGGACGTGCTGGGGGATCTGCTGGTTGAAACCCTGCCCGCCGTTGAAGACGCCGAGGGTGTGGAGGGCGTCGGTGATCTCTTCGGGAACCTGTGGCTTGTCGTCGAGGACATCGAGGATGTCCTGAAGCAGCTTTCGCTTGGTCTCGGGGAGGACGTTGACGAGAGGGAGACGCTGGACGAAGCAGAGTTCGGCGGCGAGCAGGACGACGGCACGGGGCTGGCCCTCGAGCTGTCGGACGAGCCGGTCGCGGAAGGTGCCTTCGGTCGAGGTCGCTTCCATGGCGCGGTCGAGGGCCCGGGCTGTCTCGGCGGTCCACGTGGCGACGTTGCTGTCGAA
>Ga0265798_10005544_pt1 | contig 16904 bp, 20 predicted proteins | sample P3T30metagenome_FD_192430 | JGI IMG/M metagenome (GOLD analysis project Ga0265798, IMG submission 192430) | Plant litter microbial communities from East Loma Ridge, Irvine, California - P3 T30 | ecosystem: Environmental > Terrestrial > Plant litter > Unclassified | place: USA: California... | reverse complement strand
CTTAGCGCCGAAATAAGAAAGCTCCATGGCTTCAGTATAACTCAGCTCTTTCAGGGAGAAAGCTTTTTCCACGATCCGCGGATCGGCAGTAAGCATACCATTTACATCAGTCCAGATCTGGATTTCTTCAGCAGCCAGTGCCGAACCCCAGATAGAAGCGGTATAATCACTTCCGCCGCGACCTAAGGTCGTAATACGGCCATCATCGGTGCTGGAGATGAAACCGGTGACAAACACCAAGCAAGCCTTATGGCTGCTATAGAAATCCTGGATCAGCAGCTCTGTCAGTTTCGTATTCACCCTTGCATTACCAAACTCCGCATCGGTTTTTATGTACTCCGAACCATCTACTGCCAGTACATCTTTAAAGTATTGTTTAGCAATATGCGAGATTGTAAAAGTGGAGCAGCGTTCACCAAAGCTTAGGATCAGATCACGCGTTTGCGGGCTCAGCTCTTTGAGCACCGATACCGACTGCAGAATATCTTCCAGCTGATTGAAGTAAATGGTCAGCTTACTAAAAACTGGGTTCTGTGCCGTCACGGGAAGTAAGGCGCGGACCAAATCAAAATGGCGGTTTTCAATGCTTTTCAGGTCGGCTGTATAGTCCTGTTCCTGCCTGGCTTTTTCTGCAATGTCAATGAGCTGGTTGGTTACGCCACTTAGCGCGGATAACACTACGATGGGCTTCTCTGGCCCTTGTTCCTGTTCAAGAATGTTCAGTATCGCGCGGATGCTTGTTACTGATCCTACTGATGTACCTCCAAATTTTAAAATCTTCATGTTTGTTTTTAAGGTTTAAAACAAAAGCGCCTTCCCGGTTTAGAGGAAGGCGCTTTTCTATGTTGTTTATCAAGTTAATGAACACATTAGATTACCACCCTCCGGTTAGTCCCGGTGGTTGTAATAATAATGCTGATAATGGTTCTTGGGTTGTTCATTGTATTTTGTACACGATGTCGTCTGACATAAAGTAAAGTGATATTTTTTACATTAGCAAATGAAATTCAATTAATTATAAACTGAATTGGCGCAGCAGCGTTTAAATCTCAGCAAAAAGACATGCTTTTCTTACCTTTACTTTCTATATGCAAGGATTAGTTATCAAATCAACAGGCAGCTGGTACCAGGTACATGCAGAAGACGGCGAGATTTACGACTGCCGGATCAAGGGCAAATTCCGGATTAAGGGCATACAAACCACCAATCCAATCGCCGTTGGCGATCAGGTGAACTTTGAACTGGAGCCCAACTCGGGAAATGGCGTTATTGATAAACTTCATGATCGCAAGAATTACATCATCCGTAAATCCATCAATCTCTCCAAGCAGGCGCAGATTATTGCTGCGAACATGGATCAGGCCTTCCTGGTGGTTACCCTGGCATCACCAAGAACTTCATTAGGCTTTATTGACCGTTTTCTGGCAACAGCCGAAGCTTACCGCATTCCTGCTGTTCTGATCTTTAATAAATTGGATCTGTTCAATGATGCAGGTCTGGAAATATTGGAAGACTACAAGGCCATCTATGAAAATATTGGCTACCCATGTTATACCGTTTCGGCACTTGAAGGCACCAACATACACATCATCGAAGATCTATTGAAAGACAAGACCACCCTCTTCTCGGGCCATTCCGGTGTAGGCAAGTCCAGTCTCATTAATGCGCTGATGCCTGATCTGGATATCAAAACCGGGGAAGTATCTGAAGCAAGCGACAAAGGTCAGCACACCACAACCTTCGCAGAAATGCATGAACTACCTTTTGGAGGCTATCTGATTGACACACCTGGCATCCGGGAGTTGGGCATATTTGATATCCGGCCGGAGGAACTTGGACACTACTTCGTAGAGATGCGGGCACTGCTAAACCAATGCAAGTTCCACAACTGCCGACATGTAAATGAACCTGGATGTGCGGTGATCAAAGCGGTAGAAGAAGGCGAAATTGACCTGAGCAGGTACGAAAGTTACCTAAGCATTTATCACGGAAACGAAACCAGAGCTTAACTATGCGGGCAATTATACAAAGGGTTACGGAGGCGAGCTGCACCGTAGAAGGACAAGTTACAGGCACTATAGAACAAGGATTCCTGGTACTGCTGGGTGTTGAAGATGCCGACGAGCAGGAAGATCTGGACTGGCTGGCACAAAAAATTGCCGGCATGCGGATTTTTAGTGATGAAAACGGGCTGATGAATAAATCGCTGGCAGATGTAGATGGCAATATTCTACTGATTAGCCAGTTTACGTTGTTTGCCGCGACCAAGAAGGGCAACCGTCCTGGTTTTACCAGAGCTGCAAAGCCAGATAAAGCGATTCCGATGTACGAAACCATGATCAGGAAGTTGTCTTCCTTGATTAACAAAGAAGTACAAACTGGGGTGTTTGGTGCCGACATGAAAATCAGGCTGCTGAATGATGGCCCGGTAACCATCACGATAGATACTAAAAACAAAGAATAAGATGACCATTAAAGAAGCGCAGGAAGCCGTTGACCAGTGGATCAACAAAACTGGAGTACGTTATTTCAATGAGCTAACCAATACTGCCATTCTGATGGAAGAAGTTGGTGAGGTTGCCAGGATCATGTCCAGGAAATATGGTGAGCAGTCTTTTAAGAAAAGCGATGAAGCAGTAGATCTGGGCGGTGAAATGGCAGACGTGCTGTTTGTGCTGATTTGCCTGGCCAATCAGACGGGCATTGATCTAACAGAAGCGTTGGAAAAGAACATGCAAGAGAAAAGCATTCGGGATGCCGACAGGCACCATAATAATCCAAAGCTTAAGTAAGCGCAGCTTTAACTTGTCTTTCAATCATTTCGGATGTAAAGTGTAAGTCATCTGGTGATACCGGAGTGAGCACATTTAGCTATTACTTAGATATTCGGTTTACTTTCTTCAATGGAAGGTTAAGTCACATAGATAGTCATTTCTTTCACTTTATAACCCACCTCATCATCTCCATCCATTTCAATTTTGTACACTGGACCGGACGCTGGAAAACTGATTTCAATAGAGGTTTTATCTTCCAAACGCTTGTAATTGAATATACGGATTAGTGGAATGGGTTTAAAGATATCCATTCCTTGCATTACTTCCCGAGGATCGGTACTTGTCGGAAGCAGAATGCATTCTTTTTTAGCAACAACGATTCTGGAGTTTATAGGGAATTTTTCGGGTCTGATGATCTTCAAAGGCTGAATGTAGTACGCTCCTGCCAGATCTTCGGAGGAAAGAATATGCTCCAGCGAGGCCGTCAGCACCTTCTCAAAGGTCACAGTGGCCTTTCGCTTTTGACAAGCACTAAACATCAAACAAAGCAGGAAAATTGAAGACAAGAGCAGCGAGCGTATTAATTCTGGTTTCATGTTCTTAGGATGTTATTTATAAACTAAATCCATAAATAAAATCCCTAGAGATTCACCTTTGCAAAAAAGCAGAAATGACTTAAGATCATTCACGAAACTGAGCATCTACATATCTCAAATAAAAACAAATATTTATTGTTTATCGATAAATATAGGTGTAAATTTATGATAACAAATCCTAATCGCCATGAAAAGAACTTCTGCAAAATGGATCATCCTCCTGACTAAATTTGTAACCTGGGCTGCATTTATCGGGCTTTGCATAAAAGCCGGTTCACTAATGTTCACCTTTATCATGAGTGTATTCTGGAACCCAGTCGCCGCCAAGGATCTCTACCTTGGATTGGACCTTTCAGCACTGCAGTCCCTTGATCAGTTCTATTATATATGTTTGGTTTGGCTGGTCATTGCAACCACCGCATTGAAAGCATTTCTGTTTTATCTGGCTGTCAGAATATTTGATAAAATAAATTTCAACCAGCCTTTTTGCGAGACATTGGTGCTTTTGATTAGGAACATCAGCTTTGTAGCACTGTTAACTTCTTCGATGATTTACCTAACCAATAAATACTCCGATCAATTGATAGCAAAAGGCATAAATCTAAGTTCCCTGTCTCCGCACTTAACAGGAGCATCAGAATTCTTATTTCTTGCAGGAATCGTATTTGTAATTTCTCTGGTCTTCAGAAAAGGAATAGAAATCCAGGAGGAAAACCAGCTTACCGTATAACTATGCCAATTATAGTAAACTTAGATGTTATGATGGCTAAGCGAAAGATGTCCCTAAATGAGCTTTCTAAGAAAGTGGATCTGACGCTTGCAAACCTTTCCATATTGAAAAATGAAAAAGCTAAAGCGATACGTTTTAGTACGCTGGAAACATTATGTGATGCATTACAATGCCAGCCTGGAGATTTGCTGGAATATCGTGAGCACGACAATCAGGTGCTTTAATGAGAAAAAAAAGCGCCTGATCAACTATCTGATACAGGCGCTTTCCCTTTATATGAAGTCAGAATCCTTTTTTTACAAAGTCAATGCTTCTTTTATCTTCTGTGCAGCTTCTTCCAGCTCCTCCTGTGTAGGATTAAGTTTTGGCTTGCTAAAGTTCATATCACTTACATAATTCATTGGGATCAGGTGAATGTGCGTATGCGGAACTTCTAGTCCAATCACCGCCATACCAACCTTGATACAAGGAAATGCTTTCTTAATACCGCCAGCTACAATCTTAGCAAACAAGGTTAAGCCGAAGTAGCTTTCCTCGTCCATATCAAAAATATAATCTATTTCTTTCTTCGGAATTACCAGCACATGCCCCATCGTTAAAGGGTTGATGTCAAGGAATGCCAGGAATTCTGTTGTTTCTGCAACAACATGTGCGGGAATTTCGCCGTCTACAATTTTTGAAAAGATGGTTGCCATATGTTTTTGTTTACCTGCTAATTTCTAATATTTCAAACTCCATTTTACCTGCAGGAACCTGAATTTCTGCCTTATCGCCTACAGATTTACCAAGCAACCCCTGTGCGATAGGAGATTTTACGGAAATCTTGCCGGTCTTCAGATCTGCTTCAGTTTCCGCTACCAACTGGTAGGTCATGGTTGCACCGTTTTTTATATTCTTGATCTTCACGATAGATAAGGCAAGCACCTTTGAAGTGTCCAGTTTAGACTCATCGATCAAACGTGCATTAGCAAGTGTGCCTTCCAGCTTTGCGATTTTTGCTTCATGCAAGCCTTGCGCTTCTTTGGCTGCATCATATTCCGCATTCTCAGAAAGGTCACCTTTATCTCGTGCTTCAGCTATTTGCTTAGATATCATCTGCCTCCCCTTCGTCTTCATATACTGTAATTCCTGCTTTAGTTTATCTAAACCATCTTGGGTATAATAAGTAACCTCTGTCATAGCTCAATTTATTTTATGATTCCTATAAAAAACAAACAAGACTACATCGGCTCTTCGCCTACATAGTCTTGCTTCAATGAAAACGAAGATAACAGCCTGTATTTACAAATGCAAATCTTTTTAGTGAACGTCTTGCCTATACAATAGTCTGAAAGCAGGGTTCAGCCTTTTATATCATCGCAGATCGGGCGCAGTTCTAATGCATATCAAACCCATATGAAACACACAGGTACTGTGCGGTTGATGTGCGCTTCATCTGGGTTTGATGTGCGTTTCATGTGCCTTTGATCCGAAGCCAGGCTGAAAGTACCCCTGTTCTGATATTTTATTATTTTATGTAAGTTCGCTTCCTTAGATTTTATACCCTAACAAGAATTTCAATGCAGTTAAAAAGCATCTCTCTTATAGCCTTGTGTTTACTCGGACTTACTGATCTGAAGGCACAGGAGCTTTATATGCCACGTAACATCAAAAATGCCTACCAGGCAGGCACCAGATCAATGGATGGCCGTCCAGCTAAAGGCTATTGGCAAAATCGTGGGAAATACGACATGACCATCAAGGTGACGCCACAAACACGCATGGTTGATGGCCAGGAAACCATTGTGTACACCAACAACAGTAAAGACACACTTAAACGGGTGATGATCCGCTTTGTTAATAACGTACATAAAACGGAAGCACCCCGCGCAAATTATGCCAGCAAAGATTTCCTGACTTCCGGATTGGTTATCAACAGCTTTGCGGTTGATGGAGAGACCATTCAGGTGGATAGCAAAAACTGGGGTACTGTTTCCAGTGTCGCTTTGAAAAAACCACTGCTGCCTGGGCAATCGGCCAATTTTGCAATCGGCTGGAGCTATCCCCTATCTAAAGAAAGCGGTCGCGAAGGCCAGATTGATAGTACCACTTTTTTTGTTGCTTACGCCTATCCTAGAATTTCTGTGTATGATGATGCCGATGGCTGGGACTGGCTGCCACATCTTGGCCGCAACGAGTTCTACAACGACTTCAACGATTACAAGTTTGCGGTGAAAGTACCGAAGAACTATGTGGTATGGGGTACCGGCGACTTGCTAAACCCGAACGAAGTACTGCAAGCGGCATACGCTGCCAAGCTTAGCCGCTCTTATGCCTCCAATGAGATCACGAACATCGCATCTGCGGAAGAAATGAAAAAAGGCCAGGTGACCAAACAACAAGAATGGAATACCTGGAAATTTGCCGTAAACAACATTACCGATGTGACTTTCGGCTTAAGCAATCATTACGTCTGGGATGCCGGTAGTGTGATCGTAGATAAGAAAACTGCAAGAAGAGCCAGTGTACAGGCGGCATATGACTCGAAAGCTAAAGATTTTCCACATGCGGCGAAATGGACGCAACAGGCACTCGATTTTTTCTCCAATCAAATGCCGGCAGTTCCTTACCCTTATTCGAAGATGACTGCTTTTCAGGGCTATGCCGATATGGAGTTCCCGATGATGGTAAACGATACTTCCACCCCTGATCTGCAATTTTCCCAATTTGTATTGAACCATGAGGTTGCACATACCTATTTTCCTTTTTACATGGGCACCAACGAGACCAATTATCCATTTATGGACGAAGGTTGGGTGACCACGATGGAGTATTTCATCAATACACATCAGTTTGGCAAAGCTGCGGCAGACAGTCTGTATAAAGCCTTTAGGGTTAAACGCTGGATCCTTGATCCTTCAGCAGAACAGGATCAACCGATCATTAGCCTGGGTACACAGGTTTCCGGGTCAGGTTACGGCAATAATGCATATGTAAAACCATCGCTTGCATATTTAGGATTAAGGGACCTGCTAGGTGAAGCGCAGTTCATGAAAGTGCTACATGAGTATATGGCACGTTGGAATGGTAAACACCCTTTGCCATGGGACTTCTTCAACAGCTTCAATAACGCTTCAAAACAGGACCTGAACTGGTACTGGAACAACTGGTTCTTCAGTAACAACTATATTGACCTGGCGATTGATAAGGTATCCATAAAGGGAAACAACTACAACATCAACCTGAAGAATATTGGTGGCTTTGCCATTCCATTCGATGTGATCTTACGCTTTGAAGATGGCAAGGAAACTGTGGTTCATAAAACACCCGCCATCTGGAAGGAGAACAGCAAAGCGGCAAGTTTTACCGTAAACGGAGCAGCAAACCTAAAGTCAATCAGCATTGAAGGAGGCCTGTTTATGGACGCTACGCCTGAAGATAACACCTGGAAAAAATAAGATTAAAGTATCGGGAGTGCTGCAAGCTTATCAGCCAGTACTTCCGATATCTTACGATAGGAATCGAAGGTCCAGCCCGCAACATGCGGTGTTAAAAGCACCTTGCCTGAATTGACAAGTTCCTGATACCAGGACTGTTCAGCCAGCTTAGGGAATTTTTCTACTTCCAATACATCTAGTCCGGCGCCGAGGATCTTACCGGATTGAATGGCATTCAGTACCGCCTGCGTATTCGTTACTTCTCCTCTAGCAGTGCTGATGAAGAAAATGCGCTTTTTGAAATGGAAGAAATACTCATCATCTACCATCAGCCGCGTTTCTGCGGTTAAAGGGATGTGTAAACTTAAGACATCACTGTGTTTTACGATCTCTTCCATACTTACCGCTGTGGCATATTGATCGGAAAAACCAGTCTTGTATTTATCATAAGCGATCACCTTAACACCAAAGCCGGAAAGCTTTCTGGCAAAGCTGCTGCCCATAAAGCCGTAGCCAATGATCCCTATTGTTTTACCTTTTAACTCCCAACCACGATTGCCTTCACGGTCCCAGGTACCAGTACGCACCTGCATATCTGCCTGGCGGAAATTATTGGCAAGGCTCAGCAGCATACCAATAGCATGCTCCCCTACGGCATCACAATTACCTTCGGGTGCATTGATCAGGCTGATGTTACGTGCAGCGGCATAAGCCTCATCGATATTATCCAGACCTGCCCCTGCTCTGGCAACGAACTTCAGGTTTGTCGCAGCATCAAAAAGCTCCGCATCAATTCTGAATTTAGTACGTACCGCAATGCCGGTATAGTTTCCTATGATGTCTAGCGTTTCCTGACGGGTAATGTTCGGGAGATCATCTACTTCGAAACCTAGCGCAGTAGCGCGTTCTTTAAACACTGGATGCAGGTCGTCGATAATTAGAATCTTTCCTTTCATTATTTATTGGTTTAGTATGGTTAAATGTTGAGTGAGGCTGATGAAGTCGTCCACACTAAGCTGCTCGGCTCTTTTATCGAAGAAGGCATGATCATCCATTTTCTCCTTGGGAATGGTGCCTGAAAGTGCATTACGCAAGGTTTTCCGGCGCTGATTGAAACCGGCTTTCACAACTCTCCAGAAGAGTTTCTCGTCGCATGGTAACGTTGCAACACTATTTCGGCTCAGGCGGATCACGCCGGAGTTTACTTTAGGTGGCGGATTAAAGGTCCCCGGTTTTACCGTGAACAAATAATTTATATCATAATATGCCTGGATCAGCACACTTAAGATTCCGTATTCTTTGGTGCCGCTTTTGGAAGCACAGCGCTCTGCCACCTCCTTCTGGAACATGCCAACCATCTCTACCACGCTATCGCGATGCTCGAGTACTTTGAAAAGAATCTGTGAAGAGATGTTATAAGGAAAGTTCCCGATGATGGCGAATTTTTCAGGGAAGATGCTCCGAAGATCCAGCGCAAGGAAATCTCCTAGAATCAGGCGCTCGCCTAACTGTGGATATTTCTCCTCCAGGAACTTGTAGGACTCACGGTCGATATCAATCAGGTAGGTTTCAAAATTTTCTTTCTCCAATAGAATATCGGAGAGGATTCCCATTCCGGGACCAACTTCAAGTACTTTTTGATATTGATCGGTATGAATTAAGCCATCAACAATCTTAGCGGCAATCTTTTTATCGGTTAAAAAATGTTGCCCTAAATGTTTCTTCGCCTTTACCAAACTCATATCTCCTGATTAAACCGCAAAATAACTAAAGTTTTGCCAGTATCATCGTAAGATTAAGCCAAATTCTGTAATTTGCGCTAAATTCTAAAGCATTACAATGAGTGAGAAAGTAAAAATAGGAATAAGCATAGGTGACATAAATGGTATTGGGTTGGAAGTGATTTTGAAGACACTTATTGAGCCAGGAATTCTGAACTACTGCACTCCGATTGTATATGGACACACCAAGGTGACCTCTTTCCACCGCAAGGCTTTGCGTTTAGGCGAGTTGACCTTCAATGTGATTCCAGACGCTGCATCGGCAAATCCGAAGCGTGTGAACCTAATCAACTGCTGGGAAGAAGATGTAAAGATCGAGCTTGGCCAATCAACGCCTACAGGTGGAAAATATGCCTTATTGTCGCTTGAGAAAGCTACAGAAGACCTAACCAATGGCGAGATAGATGCTTTGGTTACGGCACCGATCAACAAACATAACATCCAGTCGGAAACCTTTAACTTTCCTGGCCATACCGAATACCTCCAACAGAAAAGTGGCAGTTCGGAAGTGCTGATGTTTATGGTAAGCGAAAATCTACGTGTAGGTGTGGTAACGGGGCACATTCCGGTGAGTGCAGTTTCATCGCAGATCACTGCTGAAAAGATTATCCGCAAGCTGACCATGATGAATGACAGCTTAAAGAAGGATTTCTGGATCGAGAAACCGAAAATCGCCGTATTAGGCTTGAACCCACATGCTGGCGATAACGGGTTATTAGGCAAAGAAGATCAGGAGATTATTGCACCAGCCATTCAAGCTGCTTTTGATAAAGGTGTAATCTGCTTTGGGCCATACCCTGCAGATGGTTTCTTCGGCAATGGCACTTACAAGCAGTTTGATGCGGTGCTGGGTATGTACCACGATCAGGGTTTGATTCCATTTAAAACCATCGCATTTGGCACGGGTGTAAACTTCACCGCAGGACTAAAATTTGTACGCACCTCGCCAGACCATGGCACGGGGTACGATATTGCAGGCAAAAATGTAGCAGATCCATCGTCATTTACAGAAGCACTGTTTTCGGCAATTCACATTGTAAAAAGCAGACGGGAGCAGCAGGCTTTGTTTGACAACCGATTACGCCCAGGAGGTCGATTAATTGAAACAGCTGCAGACATTAAAGATGATGGAAACTAGGATTTTAAATTTCTGCCAATAGTTTTATTAATAACAAAATAATTCATACATTTGCGGGCTAAAATTTAAGTAAAATTGAAACCGCTAAAACAATTTTCAATCCCCTTCACAGGCTTAAAAATTGGCAAACATCAATTTGAATATGAAATTGATAACAGCTTTTTTGACGCTTTTGAGTACTCTTTAGTAAAGAAAGGGAACTTAAAGGTGATGCTTGAATTGGATAAGCAGGAAACGATGTTGATTCTTCAGTTCCATATCTTTGGAACGATTGAATTGGATTGTGATAAATGTTTATCTGAATTTGATGCCCCTATTGACGTTAAGGAGCGCCAGATTATAAAGTTTGCGGAGGACAATTTAGAGAGTGATGATCTGGAGATCATTATGCTAAATAGAAATGAAAGCGAAATTGATGTTTCAACAATGATATATGAATTCATCACAGTTTCGGTTCCATATATAAAGATTTGCGAAGAGAACGGCACCGGAGCGAAGTGCGACCAGGAAATGATTGAACGGTTAAACAAGCTTTTGATAAGTAATCAAGCAGAAGAAGAGAAAACAGTTGACGACCCACGGTGGGAAGCCTTAAAAAAATTAAAATAATAATTAAATAAAAAGCAATGGCACATCCAAAACGCAAGATCTCTAAAAGTAGAAGAGACAAAAGAAGAACCCACTATAAAGCAGTAGCGCCTTCTTTAGCTACTTGTCAAACTACTGGTGCGATACATGTACCTCACCATGCATACAACGTTGATGGTAACTTATACTACAACGGTAAATTGGTTATTGAAAACACCTCTATAGGGTAATTTTCTTATAAAATAGTTTGTGTTTTAACAGGCTTTAAGTTTAACTTAGACCCTTTTAATTGGCGCAATAATGCTGCTTAACACATACTGATTTTTACTATGAAAATAGGTCTCGATATAATGGGTGGAGACTATGCTCCCAAAGCAAATGTTTTGGGAGCAATAGCTGCCCATGAATTACTGTCCCCGGATGAACAACTTGTTTTGATTGGTGACACAGCGCAGTTCAAGCCCCTAATCGTTGAAGCCGGGTTCGATCCGGATAAGTTCGAATATGTTCATACCGACGAAGTGATTGGTATGGGCGAACACCCCACTAAGGCTATATTCCAAAAGCCTAATTCCAGTATAGCCGTCGGCTATAATCTATTAAAAGAAGGTAAACTCGATTCATTTGCAAGTGCAGGTAACTCAGGCGCTATGCTTGTTGGTGCTGTTTTTAGTGTAAAGACGGTTCCCGGCATCATTCGCCCATGTTTGTGTACGCATGTTCCAAAACTTAGCGGCGGCGTTGGCGTAATGCTGGACGTAGGTGCTAATGCGGACTGCAAACCAGACACTTTGATTCAATTTGGTGCTTTAGGCAGTTTATATGCAGAACACGTGATGCAGATCAACAATCCGAAAGTTGCATTGATGAATATCGGCGAGGAGGATGAGAAAGGGAACATGTTAAGCCTGGCAACTTTCCCATTAATGAAAGATACTAATCTCTTCCAGTTCGTTGGAAATGTTGAAGGACGTGACCTTTTTAATGATAAAGCAGATGTTATCGTTTGCGACGGATTTACGGGGAATGTTTTATTAAAGCTTGCTGAATCTTTCTATATCGTGACCTTGAAAAAAGGCATAAAGGACGAGTTTTTTGACCGCTTCAATTACGAAAACTACGGCGGCAGCCCTGTTCTGGGTGTTAATGCTCCTGTAATCATCGGCCATGGAATTTCCAGCCCTCTTGCTGTAAAAAACATGATCATGCAATCAAGAGATATGATTGCTACCGGCTTGGTAGAAAAGATACAAGCCGCGTTCAAATAAACACATTAAAATGAGTAAAATTCACGCTGCAATTACCGCAGTACATGGTTATGTTCCTGATTATATTTTAACAAACAAGGAACTTGAATCCATCGTTGAAACAACCGACGAATGGATCGTATCTAGAACGGGTATTAAAGAGCGAAGAATATTAAAAGGTGAAGGACTAGGTGTTTCCGACATGGCAGTGCATGCTGTTAATGGCTTATTGGAAAAAAGAGGCATTTCTGCAGAGGAGATCGACCTGATCATCTTCTGCACCACTACTCCAGATCTACCCTTCCCTGCATCTGCAAATATACTAGGCGCAAAGATCGGCGCGAAGAACGCCTGGGGTTATGATCTGAATGCCGCTTGCTCGGGATTCATCTACGGACTTTCTACAGGCGCACAATTTATCGAAGCTGGAAAACATCAGAAAGTATTGGTTGTTGGTGGTGATAAGATGTCTTCTATCGTAAACTACAAGGACCGTACAACCTGCATCATCTTTGGTGATGGTTGTGGTGCCGTGTTGCTGGAGCCGAATGAAGAAGGCAACGGCGTGATCGACTCCATCTTAAAAAGCGATGGTAATGGCATGCCTTACCTGCACCAAAAAGCAGGTGGATCAGCCAGACCAGCATCACATGAAACCGTGGATGCCAATGAACACGTGGTGTACCAGGAAGGACAGGCTGTATTCAAGTTTGCTGTAACCAATATGGCAAACGTTGCTGCAGAGATCATGGACAGAAATGGCCTGAGCGCTGATGATGTAACCTGGCTGGTACCCCATCAGGCAAATAAAAGAATCATCGATGCAACCTCCTCCCGCATGGGCGTAGGTAGTGAAAAAGTGATGGTGAACATCGACCGGTATGGCAACACCACCAACGGCACGATACCTTTGTGCCTATGGGAATGGGAAAGCCAACTAAACAAAGGCGACACCCTGATTCTAGCTGCATTTGGCGGTGGTTTCACCTGGGGATCCGTTTACTTAAAGTGGGCATATTAATTTAATACCATAATTAATCTTAACTTAGTTTGTTCTAAGACATAATTTTTTCAAAAAAATAACATCTAGAAAATGGATATCAAACAAATTCAGGAACTCATTAAATTTGTTTCTCGTTCTGGCGTAAATGAAGTTGCTATTGAGCAGGAAAACTTCAAAATCACGATTAAAACCAACCAGACGCCTACGGTGATCACTACGACTGTTCCAGCGCCTGCAGCAGCAGTATTGCCGGCAGCACCAGCGCCGCAGCCCGTAGCAACTACAGTTGAGCCTAAAGAGGCAGCAGCAGACAACTCGAAATACATCACCATTAAATCACCAATGATCGGTACGTTCTACCGCTCATCAAGCCCTGATAAAGGATCATTTGTTAATGTTGGCGATGAGGTGAGCAGCGGAAAGATCATCTGCATCATTGAAGCTATGAAGTTATTCAACGAGATTGAAAGTGAAGTGTCTGGTAGAATTGTTAAAGTATTGGTAGAGAATGCATCTCCAGTAGAATATGACCAACCGTTATTTTTAGTTGAACCCATGTAATTTTGCTTAACAGCAATCTTATCATCTTAACCATTCTATGTTTAAAAAAATACTAATTGCCAACAGGGGCGAAATCGCTTTGCGTATCATCCGTACCTGTAAAGAAATGGGCATTAAAACCGTTGCTGTTTATTCAACTGCGGACAGAGAAAGCTTACATGTCAGGTTCGCAGATGAAGCGGTGTGCATCGGTCCACCTCCTAGTAAAGATTCTTACCTAAGTATCCCCAATATCATTTCTGCTGCCGAACTAACCAATGCGGATGCAATCCACCCCGGTTATGGCTTCTTGTCAGAAAATGCGAAATTCTCTTCTGTTTGCCGTGATTACGGGATTAAATTCATAGGTGCAACACCTGAGCAGATCAACTCCATGGGAGATAAATCTTCTGCCAAAGAAACCATGAAAAAAGCAGGTGTACCAACCATTCCAGGTTCTGAAGGACTTTTGGAAAGTGTTAAAGAAGGTATCGCCATTGCTAATGACATGGGCTACCCGGTTATTCTAAAAGCAACTGCCGGTGGTGGTGGCCGTGGAATGCGTGTGGTATGGAAAGATGAAGATTTTGAAAATGCCTGGGACAGCGCAAGACAAGAGTCTGGTGCAGCCTTTGGTAATGACGGACTTTATCTGGAAAAATACATCGAAGATCCACGTCACATTGAGATCCAGGTGATCGGAGATCAGTATGGAAAAGCTTGTCACCTTTCTGAGCGTGATTGCTCGATTCAACGCCGCCATCAGAAGCTTGTTGAAGAGGCACCTTCACCTTTTATGACGCCAGAGTTGCGTGAAAGAATGGGTGAGGCAGCAATTAAAGGTGCTGTAGCGGTAGGTTACGAAGGTGCAGGTACCATTGAGTTTTTGGTCGACAAACACCGTAACTTCTATTTTATGGAGATGAATACCAGGATTCAGGTAGAGCATCCGGTTACGGAAGAGGTTATCAATTACGACTTAATTAAAGAGCAAATTAAAGTTGCTGCTGGTGTTCCAATCAGTGGTAAAAACTATCATCCGAATATGCACGCCATTGAGTGCAGGATTAATGCGGAAGATCCCTTTAATAACTTTAGACCTTCACCAGGTAAAATCACCAACTTCCACTCTCCAGGTGGCCATGGCGTACGTGTAGATACACATGTATATGCAGGTTATCAGATTCCATCGAACTACGATTCCATGATCGCTAAACTGATCTGTGTTGCACAAACCAGGGAAGAAGCCATCAGCACCATGGAGCGTGCATTAAGTGAGTTTGTGATTGAAGGGGTTAAAACAACCATTCCTTTCCACTTGAAACTGATGAAAGATCCGAACTTCCGTGCAGGTAATTTTACCACCAAGTTCATGGAAACTTTTCAATTTTCTGAATAGACAACGTATTGATTATAATTAAACGTAAATACCATTCTAAATCTCGATTAGAATGGTATTTTTGTTTTTCAAGTTACCTACATGAGTGAAAATAAAACGCAAAAACTAATAGATTCTATAAAGGAGAAAGGCAAAACGCTGGAAGCAGAGATGTCTTTCTTTGACCACATTGATGTTTTAAGAAAACACCTGTTGCGCGTAGTAGCAGTGGTTTTAGTACTTACAATTGGTGCGTTCTATTTTACAGACTTCATCTTCAACGAAATTATCATGGGTCCGAAGAATGCCGATTTCTGGACGTACCGCATGATGTGCAGAATGGTGGAGAGATTCCCATCCATAGGCCCTGAGTTTTGCATTACGAAAATAGATGCTAAGATCATTAACACGGAGATGGCCGGTCAGTTCACTTTACAGCTGAACTCCTGTGTGATGGTTGGTATTATTCTGGGTATCCCCTATCTACTGTTTGAAATTTGGCTGTTTGTGAAACCAGCGTTACACGAACATGAGCGTAAATCGGCCAGTGGTTTTGTGGTATTCGCTTCCGGTCTGTTCTTTCTGGGGATTATGTTTGGGTACTACATCATTTGCCCGCTTTCAATTAACTTCCTGACCAACTTTACAGTGAGTCCGGACATCGAAAATACGTTTACCATCGATTCTTATTTGTCTTCGGTAATGACCCTGACCTTAGGTGCAGGTGTGATTTTCCAATTACCGGTAATCATTTACATCTTATCTAAACTAGGTGTAATGACGCCCGCTTTCATGCGTGCGAGCAGAAGATATGCGACAGTATTGATCCTGATCGTTGCTGCAGTGGTCACCCCAACCGCGGATCCATATACCATGCTTATTGTCGCAGCGCCATTGTTCCTGCTATATGAGTTGAGTATCTACATCTCCGCGGCAATTGAGAAGAAGAAAAACAAAGAAATTTTTGGAACGACAACCCCGGATGTCTAACAAATATTTTACGACCCAACTGTTATATTCTAATTAGATTTGAAAATGTCTTCTACAACTAAGATTGCCATTGGTGCGGATCACGCCGGATTTGAATACAAGGAAATGCTTAAGGAAATGCTTGCCGGATCAGCCTATGAGATCAAGGATTTCGGCACTTATGCCGCAGCTTCTGTAGATTATCCGGACTTCGCCCATCCAGTAGCAGAAGCAGTTGAAAGCAATGTTGCTGATTTCGGAATCCTGGTTTGTGGTAGCGCAAACGGCGTAGCCATCACTGCGAACAAACACCAACAGATTCGTGCAGCCATTTGTTGGGAAAATGAAATCGCCGCACTTGCAAGACAACACAACAATGCAAACGTGATTTGTGTACCCGCAAGGTTTGTTTCAGAAGACTTAGCAAAGGAAATGGTGCAGACTTTTTTGAACACCGCATTTGAAGGTGGCAGACATGGGGATCGCGTAGGCAAAATTGCTTGTTAATTTAAAACACCAATAGCTCATCTTAAGGATTCAATAGCCGGAGAAAGCTTGACCAAAAGAACTACAAAAACAGATAAATGAAAAAACAGATTATTTACACCAGCTTGGCCTTACTGCTCGGTTTCGGCGCTTGCGCTCAAGACAAAACAGCAATAAAATTCAGCCAAAGCATTTCAAAGGATAATGCATTTAAGCATTTATCCGTATTGGCTTCAGATGAGTATGAAGGCCGTGAGA
>Ga0265798_10005543_pt1 | contig 16906 bp, 16 predicted proteins | sample P3T30metagenome_FD_192430 | JGI IMG/M metagenome (GOLD analysis project Ga0265798, IMG submission 192430) | Plant litter microbial communities from East Loma Ridge, Irvine, California - P3 T30 | ecosystem: Environmental > Terrestrial > Plant litter > Unclassified | place: USA: California... | reverse complement strand
CGGCTTTGATTTACCTGCCTTATCTGCCGGCAAGGGATGCCAATGGAAATCCGATCCAGTTTGGCATGGGCGCATTAGCTTCCCAATACGGTATCCAAAACCCTGAGAATCCTTTGGCTACAGTTGAACAAGTAAAAATTACCAGAAAGGGATCCAAAAGTAACTATAACGCCAATGCTACCTATACCATATTGGATGGATTAGATTTTAAAGCCAATTTAGGTACACAAACTTATAATGAAAAATATGATTTTTATCTGCCAACCAGTTTAAGTAATGGTAATAATCCGCCTTATTCTACTGCTTCGTTAACGGCGGCGAATGCAATTGCGCAAACGCTTAGTCAGGTTGATCAGCTTGGTGAATTTACCTTAAATTACAATAAGACCTTTGGTAAACATAAAATTGATGTGCTTGGAGGATATTCTGCACAAAAAACAACCAGCGATCTAATCCGTATTTCTGCCAATGGTTTCCAGAATGATAAAATTGGCGAAATTACCGATAAAGGCGCTGAAGCAGGATTTTTGACTTTAATTACAGATGGACCGAACAGAACAGCTAAAGCTACCAATACTTTACTCTCTTATTTCGGCCGTTTCAGCTACAATTATGCTGGCAAATACTTTTTAACCGGTTCGTTCCGTCGTGATGGTTCATCAAGATTCGGGCCATTAAATAAGTATGGTATCTTCCCTTCAATAGCTGCGGGCTGGAATTTATCTGACGAAAGTTTTTACAATAATTTTTTAGGGGAACAATCGAGGGTTAAGTTAAGGGCGAGCTGGGGCTTGAGCGGCAATAATAACATTCCGAATTACAGAACTGCGCAGGAAATGAGTGCGCCGGGTGGTGTGGTTTTTGGAAGTGCGGTTTCTACCGGCATTTGGCCAAGTAGCATTCAGGATAGGGGATTAGGATGGGAATCTACTTCTCAATTCAACTTTGGTACCGATATCAGTCTGTTCAAAAATCGTGTATCAATCATGGCAAATTATTATTTAAGTTATTCTTTCAACTTATTGTTTAATAAACCGCTTTCTGCAGTTGCCGGAACATCATCTATATTAACCAATCTTACTGATAGCAGGGTACGGAATAAAGGTTTCGATTTGCAGATTGATGGTAAAATTATCCAAAATGAGGACTTTACCTTGGGTTTAAGCGGAAACATTGCGGCAAACCGAAACAAAGTTTTAGACCTGGGCGGTAACAGTACAATATTTACGGCTGGTGCAGAGCGTTCGTACATTACGCATGTTACACAAGAGGGGCAGCCAATCGGTATGTTTTATGGGTTTAAGGCTCTGGGTCGAATTACTGCCGATAATTTAGGCAAGGTAGCACCGTCAGCTTCTTCTACCAACCCGGCAAAAATCGGCGATTTATATTTCCAGGATACCGATGGTAATGGCATTGTTAACGATGCGGATAAAACCGTAATCGGCACACCATACGCAAAATTCACCTATGGTTTCGCCTTAAACACCTCTTACAAAACGTTTGATTTAAGGGCATCCTTTAACGGATCGTATGGAAACCAGGTTTTAGATGGACAGGATTATTACCTGTATAACTTTGAAGGTTCGGGAAACCAATATGTAGAGGCTGCCGATCGTTACAGAAATGAAGCCAATCCAGGAAGTGGTTTAAATTACCGCGCATCGCGTGCAGGTACGCAAAGTAACAGTACCCGTTTATCGTCTTTCTATATTCAGGATGGATCTTACTTCAGGTGTACCAACATTACTTTAGGTTACAGTTTTCCAAAACAACTAGCCAATACGCTCAAAGTGAGTAATATCCGTGTTTATGCGAGTGTAGATAATGCATTTACCATTACCGATTATAAAGGTTATAACCCCGAGGTAGATTATAGCGCAGGTAATAACCTGGCGCCTGGGGTAGATTATGGAAATTACCCATTGGCAAGAACCTATAACCTTGGTATCAAATTGACTTTTTAGAACTAAAGAAATGAAAAAACATATTTATAAAGTATTAGCCCTAAGTGCAATTTTAAGTTTGGGTGCTTGTAAAAAAGATTTTCTAAACCAAAATAATCCAAATGCCATTGCAGTAGAAAATTATTTTAAAACAGAAAATGATGTATTATTGTCAGTAAATGGCGCTTACCAATCGTTAAGAAGCAGCAATACCCTGGGCGAAAACAGCGGACTGTTTACCGATGAACGCTCGGACGATGCGGGAAGAAATGATAACCAGAGTAATGCTGGTGAGCCATTTCAGTTTAACGATTTTTCGCTACTTCCAAGCAATTCTTATTTAAAGACTCACTGGTTAGCACTTTATGAGGCAATTGGAAGAACTAATGTTGTATTGACAAACATCGATAAAGTATCTTTTACCAATGCGGCTACTAAAGAGAATTATAAAGCAGAAGCTAAGTTTATCAGGGCGATTATGTATTTCGAACTGGTTAGAAAATGGGGGGCGGTACCAGTAGTAACCAAACAGCTAAGCACAGCTGATGAAGTGAGAGAGAATACTTTTCGTGCGCCTGAAGCGGATGTATACAACCAGATTGTAACGGATTTAAAAGATGGATTAAACAGTACGTTGCCAAACTTCCAGTCAACAGCCAACCTTGGCAGGACTTCAAAAGCAGCTATAAATGCTTATCTGGGAAAGGTTTATTTAACCATGGCGACCACCCTGCCAAACAATAAAGCCGAAAACCTAAGCAATGCCAATACTTACCTGTTGGCCGCTTATAATATGAAAGCTTTTGGGAACCTTTCCGAAATTCCATATACTGATGTTTTTGACGTAACGAAAAAAACAACCTGTAAAGAATTGATTTTCCAGATTTCTTACAAACAGGGCGATATTAATTACAGCTCAAGCATTGCTGCCAACAACCAGGCAAAAGGAGAAACCATTAATTCGTTAAAGGTTTCTACCGGTATCGGTGGCAATGTGAAGTTAGATCTGATTAATGAATATGAAACAAGTGATTTAAGGAAAGATTTTTCTGTAAAGTTTGCAAATGATGCTACAGTAAAAGATTGGTTTATTACCAAATTTCGCGATGCGAGTGCCTTGGCAACTAATAATGGTTACGGAGGCAACGACTGGATTTTAATGCGCTATGCCGATGTAATTTTAATGCTTGCTGAAGTTAATATGTTGCAGGGCAATGATGCCATAGCTATTCAATATTTGGATATGGTGAGAACAAGAGCAGGTATGCCAGTTTATGCTGTAGCCAAAACTGATGCTACCTATGCCGCTAAATTCCCGACTTTAAAACTAGCCATTTTACACGAGCGCAGGGTAGAGTTTGCTTTCGAACACCAAAGATGGTTCGATTTAATCAGGAATTTTACTGCTGCGGAGTTGGTTACTTACTTAAAAGCGAAGCCACAATCATCGTATGGAATTGCTAAGCTGTCTAACGTAACCACAAAAGACAGGTATTATCCTATTCCATTTGATGAAGTGAAATTAGATCCGGTTAAAATGTACCAGAATCCAGGTTACTAAAAGAATTGTAATATGTTAATAAAAGCGGCCTGATCTATGATTTGGCCGCTTTTTTAGTTTAGAGTTCTGAGCGTGTATTTTATCTAAGTCTATTCAATAAACTGTGTCGTTGATTTCTGAAAGATTACCCGATTGTATTCGAAATGCGGATCTTACCCATTCCTGTTGCAAACAATTACATGGCTCCTAGAAGAGTCGTCATTGCGAGGAGGAACGACGAAGCAATCTTTCATGCTATTGCTCCTTGCTAGAGAGATTGCTTCGTCGGCTGAAAAAGCCTTCTCGCAATGACGACTCATTCGTAATCTATCGCACCAAAAAAATACAAAACCGAATTGAACTGCCTAAATAATATTCCGTGTAATTTTTCCTTTAATAATATAAAGTGCCAGGATATTTTTTTTGCTGACTACGGTATCGCCTTTAAAATTTGGATTTGAAGAACGGAGAATTAATTTAGTATCATCAGTATGCTGAAAAATTAGTTTTATGGTACGCAAGCTGTTACTATCTTCATCCGTCATTACCACATAAGCCTCGCCCCACTGTAGAATTTCGTAATTGGTAATTTCTTTTATCGCTATAATTTCGCCTGCGGCATATTGAGGATACATGCTATCGCCATAAACTGGTAAATAGGCCGTGCAATCGTTAAATGGGAGGTAATTTACCAGGTATTCTGCACGTTGTTCTTCTACTATATGTTCTTTCGCGTCTGATAGGCTCATATCGAAATAAGGAACGCCCTCTTTGCTTTCGCCAACGGCTCGTTTCTTTTTGAAAAAAGGTTCGCCAATTCCATCTTCCAGCCAGGTTAAATTGACGTCGAATTTCATCTCTAACTTATCCTTAATGGCATTAGAAACATTAACCCTCTCTCTTAAAATATCTGATAAAGAACCTTGTTGAATATTCAATGCAGCAGCAAAATCCTTTTGAGTCTTAAAATGCAGTAATTCCATTAAATTTTTTAAGCGCTGATTTTCATTCATGAGATGTTGATAAGTTTTATGAATTAATTATAGTTTAACTATATATTTTTTGCTAAATTCGTTAGCTAATATAATCATTTAAAAAATATACACTATGGAAGGGAACTTAAATTTTAAAAAAGAAACTGTGGCATTTATCGGTGCAATTGAAAGCTTTTTTTCAACAAATGGCGTAAGCTACCATTTAAATTTTTTAAAAAACTGGTTAATCCCTCCAAAGAACGAATTCGATTTTTCGCCACAAAAGCACCCGGCACAGCTGTTGGTTTTTTACGAAAAACTGGTACCACTTTTCGATTATTCGGATTTAATTTTTAACCACATTGAAACCGATACCGCATTTGTGAAAGCAATTGGCGCTGATGAATGTGGTGTAGAACGCGAAACGGTATTGCTTGATTACTATCCGAAACTGTTAAGCAGCGGAGAAATGCAAAACCCAAAACTTACCTTTCTTGATATTTTCCTGTTTTTTCAATCAGATACCTATAAGCTGGTTTACAAAGAATGGCTGTTGGCCGCATTAGAAAATAACCTCGATCTGGATTGGGACCATTATGTTGCGGAGTTTTACGAAAATACCAAAAAAATGCTGGAGGCTTGCTGGCTCATCCACGAAAGGATTATTACCAGAAATAGTTTCAAAAAGATCGATCGATACTACCATATGGCCATATTCGAAAGTACATCGCCTTTGGCTTTCGAACAGGAATTATTTAACGATCCATTTAAAGCGATTCAATTTTTCTTTAGCCTGGATAACCTTAGCGGGCATAAAGCTTATTTAAAAAACTGGTACAAAGCTGCCCTGGCAGAAGAGCAGTGTGTGAGCGATGTGGCCGATTATTTTTTCTTCTACAACCAATTTACAAAACTGCTTAATGCGGGTTATTTAATTACGGCTAAAAAACTAACTTATCAGGGCACTCCTCCCGAAGGTTTGCTTGCTGCTCAAGATCAATTTATAAACAGCGATGCCTACCGCAAAGAACTATGTGAGGTAAATACGCTGACTGCAGTACATATAGAAAATCCTTACCTGTTTGTGGAGTCCTTTTTTATTCCCGAAAAAATTAAACAGCTGCGTTTAGGTCTTTTAGAGTGGTTGTATGCGGCTTTCAGTACCAGGAGCAGCATTAAACTAATGGATAAGGAATTTTTGTTTGAGCAGTATGAAAGCATGATGATGATTATGGAAGCCTTTTTTGTAATGATCAATACTCCTGCACTAATTGAAAATGATAAAGGGGGTTATTATGTGGAGTAAATCTTTAAATCTGGACCATGATGCGCTAAAAGATGAAAGCATAGTGCGTTTATTAAAGGGCATTACGGCTGCAGTACCTGCTCAGTATATTTATCTCCATAATAACTTTTTGGCTGGTAAGGTAGCGCCAGAAATGCTGATTATGGTTTCGTTTAAACATGTACGTATTTTAAACGAATTAACGCCAATATTAAATATTGTATTTAACGGGCAAATGGAATTGAGTTACCGGGTTTTCCATGTACACGAGGTGGAGCAGGCATTACTGCAGGGAAGTTTGTTTTTTTACTATGCCACCACCGCTCAAAATTGTTTATTCAGTATTTCAGGAAATTTTCTAAACGGGGGCACACCGGAACTTGTTGCAGATCAGGTTAGCACTACGTATCAGCACGGAATTGATAAGGCCAATAAATTTTTATCGGGCGCAACATTCTATTTTAAACAGCAACATTTAGCATACTGCGCTTTTATGTTGCATCAGGTTTTCGATTTAATGTATGGGGCTATCGAAACTCTGGTAATGGGAAAGGATAAAAAAACACATCGCATTAAAGTTCATCAATTGTATATTAAGCCTTATGTAAAGCCACTTTCCGAGTTATTTAATGATAGGGAAGAAGAGGTTAGCCTGTTGCATTTGCTTGATGAGGCTTATCTGGCTGTGCGCTACGAAAACAATTACACGATCGGTGAAGCAGACGTGTTACGCCTGTTTGAGAAAGCAGATTTGTTGTATGTGCTTGCAGAACAGGTTTATCAGCGTATAATGAACAATCATTTCGATCAACAGCTTAGCAGAATAGGTACGGGTTAAGTGCTGCTGAGAAACTCAGTTGGGATTTTTTAAAATTCTAAATGAAATATTTGCGCCGTATAAAAAAGATAAATCCATTTTTTTGTTCAGGAAATGAGTGTTTAGCATTTCTTCGGGAACAGCAGCCCCGTTATTCGCTTTATCCCGATAGAAAAAATCGGGATGCACGCTAATACCGGGTTTATGAACACGGGGTTGTGCAAAAACTGCGAAAATTGATGTTTGCCGGCTGTGCGATTAACCAGTAATAGTAATGCCTGCCTTGCCGCCTAGACCCGATTGAAGTGAGCACGAGCCCGATATTTCATCGGGTGAAGTAAAACGGAAAGCGGGAAGAAACTTGAATAATTGTACTGAATTTGCTCTCCAAATAGTTGGAAAAAAACTCGCTTTAGCTATTAAACGTGCATATTAAAGAAAATAAAATATAAACTTTTTTTCTGCCTTCCTGATCTGTTCGCAGTTCGCTTCGCCCGGCTTTTAACCCTAGGACAGCCTGGCGATCATAAATTCTGAACAGATGCACCCGCGCCCTGGACCAGTTTAAAGCCTGGAGCGGACAAACCATAAAAAAGGATTATAAAGTTGAGTATTAATACCAATAATAAATATCGTATAAATATATTTGCCATAGGATCTGTTATGAGTTCAGGTCCTGATCTCAAAACTCAATTTTTAACCAATGAATAAATTCGAAAGCCGTTATGCTCAAAGCCCTAAAGAAGTTAAACAAATGGATACCGCAGCTTTGCGGGAAAATTTCTTAATTGAAAACGTATTTGAGGCCAACCAGGTAAACCTAACCTTATCTCATTTTGACAGGTATATTGTTGGCGGTGCAATGCCTATTGATCAGAAAATAGCACTTCCAAATCCTGATGATTTAAAAGCAACATACTTTTTGGAACGCAGGGAGCTGGGGATTATTAATGTTGGTGGAAAAGCTATTGTTACTGCTGATGGCGAAAAATACGAACTGGATTATAAAGAAGCTTTATACATTGGTAAAGGTACAAAAGAAGTGTTTTTTGAATCTGCCACACCAGGCGAAGCTGCGAAATTATACATCAATTCTGCCCCTGCACATCATACTTACCCTACTAAAAAGGTAAGCAAAGCTGAAGCGGAGATTGTAGAATTGGGTACGCCAGAAACAGCGAATCATAGAATAATCAATAAGTTGTTGGTGAACAGTGTTTTGCCAACCTGCCAGTTGCAAATGGGTATGACAGAGTTAAAATCGGGCAGTGTTTGGAATACCATGCCTGCACATACGCACGATAGAAGGATGGAAGCCTATTTCTATTTCGAAGTTCCAAAAGGGCAGAGCGTTTGCCACTTTATGGGGCAGCCACAAGAAACCCGTCACATCTGGATGCAGAACGATCAGGCGGTAATTTCGCCAAACTGGTCTATCCATTCCGGAGCAGGTACAAGCAACTATACTTTTATTTGGGGGATGGCCGGCGAAAACTTAGATTATGGCGATATGGATCACTGTGCCATTAACGAATTGAAATAAATTCTTATCGTTACTTATGCTGGATCACAGCGAAATGGAGCGATCTTTAAAATAGAACTTTAGAAAAAACATGTCTGACATATTTAATTTAGCAGGTAAAACTGCATTAGTTACGGGTTGTAAAAGAGGAATAGGGAAAGCTATGGCTTTAGCTTTGGCCGAAGCAGGTGCCGATATTATCGGTGTTTCTGCAAGTCTCGAACTTCAGGACAGTACCGTTGAAAAAGAAATTTTAGCGCTGGGTAGAAAGTTTTATGCTTACCAGTGCGATTTTAGTAAACGCGAAAAGACCCTGGCTTTTGCGGCACAGGTAAAAGCAGATCATCCTGTTATCGATATTTTAGTAAATAACGCCGGAACGATTTTACGTCAGCCAATTGCCGAACATTCTGATGAATACTGGGATGAAGTAATTGCGGTAAACCAAACAGCACCGTTTATTTTAACACGCGAAATTGGCAGAGAAATGATTGCCAGAGGAAGCGGAAAAGTAATTTTCACGGCATCATTACTGTCATTCCAGGGTGGTATTACCGTTCCTGGTTATGCCGCCAGTAAAGGTGCAATTGCTTCTTTAACCAAGGCTTTTGCAAATGAATGGGCCTCAAAGGGTGTAAATGTAAATGCGATAGCACCCGGGTATATCGCAACTGATAATACTTCTGCTTTACGCGAAGATCAGGATAGAAGCACTTCTATTTTATCGCGCATCCCTGCCGGAAGATGGGGAACGCCAGAAGATTTTAAAGGACCAACAATATTCCTGGCCTCGCCGGCTAGTGATTATGTGCATGGAACGATTTTGACCGTTGATGGCGGTTGGATGGGACGGTAGGCTAGTCCTTAGTCAGGAGTCTTTAGTCCGGAGTCGATGTTTAGGAGTATTTAAACCTCGCAGGTTTTTAAAACCTGCGAGGTTTTTTATGCAATTTGTACTGAGGACTTGGGACTCATGACTTGGGACTTAATAAAGATTATAAATCTCCTTAATATCTTTCAAAATGGCTTCAAAATCGATTTTAAGGTCGATTAATTTACCTGTATGGATATCGAAAACCCAGCCATGTACCGTTATCCCACGGTTGGTAATTGCTTCCTGCACCGCTGCAGTTTTTAACAGGTTTACGCATTGTTCCTGCACGTTAAGTTCTACAAGGCGGTTATAGCGCGCACCTTCATCCTCAATGGCGTTCAACTCATCTTTGTGAATGCGGTAAACGTCACGGATGTTCCTTAACCATGGATTGAGTATGCCCATATCTGCAGGTTGCATTGCTGCTTTAACCCCACCGCAATTGTAGTGACCGCAAACCACAATATGGTTCACCTTCAAATGGCGCACAGCATAGTTTAGAACCGTCATTACGTTTAAATCTACGTTGTTTACCAGGTTGGCTACATTCCGGTGTACAAAAGCCTGACCAGGTTGTATGCCCATTAAATCTTCTGCTGTAACACGGCTATCTGAACATCCGATATATAAAAACTCGGGGCTCTGTCCTTTTGATAGTTCAGTAAAGTAATCAGGATTGATAGCCAGTTTATCGGCGATCCATTTTTCGTTGTTCTTAAAAACGTCTTCTACATTCATATTTGTGATTTAAATAGCCTTTTTGGATCTGTAAATTATGTTAAGTTGTTGTTTATGCGGATATAAAATTAACAAAGATTTTCTGATTCCGGCAGCATTCTTCGTCTGTGATTGTTGTATTCAGATTGAAATAAATGGGCCATGCAGATTTTCTTTTATAGATTGTTTTAACAAACTTTATCCTTAAATGTTTGCTGATTGGTGAGCTATTGAGGAAGGAAATTCAATGTAGGAATTGTTGAGAGGTGTAGTACAGGTTTTGAATGTTAGCGCCTTCACGCTGACCTGTAGCGATACGGAAAGCCGCGATTGAATTAATTTCAGGTTTTATATTGCAGGCAAGAATTATTTCCAGCAAATAGGCCTATTGTGTTTAGCCCCTCTCTAAGGCGATCGTTCTGCTGATCCGAGCTATCGGATTAATTTTAGCATATTTCCTGGCTAGCTCTAACGCAAATATTGAAATTTTCCGCTCTATGCCGCGGTGGCATGGTACTTTGGAGCGCCAAAGTACCCAAAGCGCTTTGTCAATCCAGCAATGGGCCTTTTACACAACCCTACACGCATCAAAAAAAACGGTGGCACTTCGTTTTGTGTTCAATAATTTTTTAAAATTAAATCATCGTTATGAACACAAAACCACTGCGTTTTAGGTTTGGCAATGCTATTTGTTCTTTCCTGCAACCGTTTTTTTGATTTCTCCGGCCCTTGGGATTGACGGCGTTCTTCGGTAAAATCTGTGTTGTATTAAAGTTGCTTAGCAAAAGGAGCAAAAAACCCAAACCAGAAGATGTGTGTACACGATAGGCAAAAAGTTGGAAAATTTCAATGACTTAAACAGATCATGAAAACGCACAGTTGATTTTAAATAGTTTTGGCGCAATAATCACAAATATTGTGGTTATCTTAATCTTTCCAGCAGCTTTTTCATACTGGTTAGCTGCAGGATGTTTTTAAATTCAGGTGTATCAAAACCACCCTTAGCGATTACCTGTTTCAGGCTTCTGTTAAAGCTTCTTACAGAGATACCCAGGTAGGCCGCCATGTCTTCTTTAGAGATGGAAATATGCTCATCAGCCTGCAATTTAAGCAATTTTAAAAGCGCATATTCTAAAGTATATAGTTGTTGGAAAGATGCCCGTGTACTGGTTTGGATAATTCTGGTAGACAATTCCTGGAGTAAGATGGTAGTGAACTCACTACTTTTATTAATCAGCGAAAGGAAAAGATGATCAGGTATCACATAGGCGGTAACCTCACTTATTGCGGCTACATTGCACAAACAATTGATCTTTTTTATAGCTTCTAATTCGCCAACCACTTCGCCCTTACCTAAAAATTCGATAATAAAATCTTTACCGTTTTCTTCAGAAATAAAACATTTGCTAATCCCATCCTTAATGATGTAAATGTTGCTGATTTTTTCGCCCTGCTCAATAAATCTATACCCTGCTTTAAAGTTTTTAAGCGTAATGGCTTCTTCTTTATTTTCGGCGCAAAAATGTTCAATAAATGACAGGAAAGTAAGATTGGTACGTAGCATATTTATTTAGTCGAGACAAATGTCCTTTTTTAAAGGTAATGGTTGCTTTACTTTTGTGTTGCTAAAGTAAGCATAACCATGAAAAATCAAATTACTGTAATTGCTTTTGATGCTGATGATACCCTTTGGGTAAATGAGCCCTATTTCCGCGAAACGGAAGAGCAGTTTGCAGGTCTTTTGGAAGATTTTATGCCCCGGCACAGCATCCTGTCAGAGCTTTACAAAACAGAAATAGCCAATTTACCACTTTATGGTTATGGAATTAAAGGTTTTGTATTGAGTATGATCGAAACCGTTTTAAGGATCACAGCAGGCAAAATAGACCCTGCTGTGATTAGCAGGGCAATAGCACTTGGGCAGGAAATGCTCAATAAACCGGTAGAACTGCTTGATGGGGTAGAAGATGTACTTAAAGCCCTGCATGGAAAATATAAACTGGTAGTGGCTACCAAAGGCGATTTGCTTGACCAGCAACGAAAATTGACCAAATCAGGACTGGATCATTATTTTCACCATATCGAAATTATGAGTGATAAACAGGAAAGCGATTATCAAAAACTGCTCAAACACCTGGATTGTAAACCTGAAGAATTTTTAATGTTGGGCAATTCCTTAAAATCGGATGTTTTACCCGTACTAAATATTGGCGGACATGCTGTTCACATCCCTTTTCACACTACATGGGTGCATGAGCACATTGATCATACCATTGAACATACAAATTTTTACCAGATGGAAAGTCTATCTGATGTTTTACCAAAACTAATTGAATGAAAGAAAAAATAGATATCAATACCTGGATCAGAAAAGATCATTTTAAATTTTTTAGCGCCTTTGAAGAACCTTTTTTCGGCGTAACCGTAGAGGTAGATTGTACCGCTACCTACGAAGAAGCAAAAGAAAATCATGTTTCTTTTTTCCTCCTTTACCTGCACAAATCGCTGGTAGCCGCCAATCAGGTAGAGCCTTTTAGCTACCGCATTATAGATGGTGAGGTTTGGAAATACGATACCGTAAATGCTGCGGCTACCATTAACCGGCCAAACGGAACTTTTGGCTTTGGTTATATGGATTTCTTTGAGGATTTTGAAGATTTTAGAACAGCAGCCAATCAGGAGATTGAAAAAGTACAGGCCAGCACTGGTTTAATCCCTTCCACATCGGGCGAAAATGTAATTCATTATTCGGCACTGCCCTGGTTAAATTTCACTTCTTTATCACATGCCCGAAATTATGCTTTCCAGGATAGCTGTCCTAAAATATCTTTTGGCAAGCTTAGAGAGGAAAAGGAAAGAAAAATAATGTCGGTTTCTATACATGTAAACCATGCTTTGATGGATGGATTTAACGTTGCCCAGTTTGTAGATTGCTATCAGGCGCTGTTAAACCGTAAAGAAGTTAATGCGTACGGCTAATCTAAGCCTTGAATGAAAAAATCTAAAGGGGATTTAATATCCGGTTAATATTAGGATTTTATTTTCGGTGATGTTTATAATTGCCGTTGCTGTTCCGTTTTATCTTTTGGCTATCGTAGCCATGTGTTATATGGATACCGCTTTTAAGGCCATTATGTTTTTTGTAATGTTGCTAATCGCCACATTTCTACTCTTTCTATTCATCAATTATCCTATGCAATCGGCCTTTGGTGTAATCTGTTTAATGGCATTGTTTGCTGTTAAAATTAAAGATTAATTAAAAAGATGAATTATCATTTGCATTCGAGAAAGTATTTGCTATTTTTGCTGCTCAAGCCGGAAGCTTGTTTTCAATAATTGATTTGGTCATTCTCACTTTGGTTATTGAATATTTAAAATTGGGGGGATTAGCTCATTTGGCTAGAGCGCTTCGCTGGCAGTGAAGAGGTGATCGGTTCGAATCCGATATTCTCCACCATTAAAAGCCGATTTATTAACTTAGATCGGCTTTTTTTATTTCTAATAAGACTAGCATTTTTGTATAATTTCGCATTGGAAATTGAACAAATATTTAGTTTAGTGCAAATTATAACCAAAAAACGATAAATATGAAAAAAATATTAACGCTCCTAACAATGTTCATAAGCTTTATTACTTACTGTAGTTATGGCCAAACTTATTTTAATCTTGCAAGAGAATTAAAAGTTGATGGTTACGCTCTTAATAGTAAATATCAAGACGGCAAAAAAGATCCAATGCTAAGCAACCCTAATAAGAGTACCGTTACAAAGTCGCTTAGCGGAGATTTATTCAAAGAAGTAACGCTTTATTATGATGAATTGGACGAGTTGACTCAGGTTATTTATAACGTGAGAAATGAAAAAGATTTTAGAAAAAAGAGTGGAGATTTATTGTCCATGATAACTAAAGATTATGGGAACCCAAAAATAGAGACAGATAGTTGGGGCATCAGTGCAGTTTGGAAAAGCGATACGATTGGTGTAAAACTCTATATAGAAACAAAATCTTTATTAGGAAGCAGCTTGAGTGTGTTTTCCAGATCTAACAACTATAAAGTTGTAAAAAAATACGACGAATTTGAACAAACAACAAGTTTAAGGCCCATTGATTATAGGATCTGGTTATCTGATGGCGAATTAGAATACGGCGTAGAGTTCATAGGATATAAAGAGAGTAAAAATATTTTTATGACTATAAAATCCCAATCTCAAGAATGGAAGTTTATAGATTATGTTCAAATCCTCACGGAAGGTGGTAGGGTCGTTAAAAAGGATTTGAAAAGTAAACGAGAAGTTATTAAAGATTATCTGGGTGATGTCCAGACTTTTGAAGTAGGTGTGACCGAGCTTAATAGTGAGGATATTAATGCCATACTAAAATCTCCAAAAACAAAGTTTAGGATACATGGAAATAGAACTGGTGATGTAGAGTTAAGTAACTCACACGTCAAAGCCTTAGCAGCATTGGTAGATGCTATAAATAAATAAATAAAACAGTGCATCTACTATTGTATGCCTCAGATAACAGTTCAAACTAGATGGGGTTTTGAGATTATTTAATTTGCAAAAGACCATATAAAATATAGTGATATATGGTCAGATGAATTCATGCCGGATGGAGGTTATTTTAGATTTGGGTCTTCATGGCTATAATTCATTCCCCGATAGTAATTTCAAATAAGTGAAAATTTTCCCACTGTGCTCCGCTTCGTGATAGTTAGCGGCTTGCAATGCCTGGATATGATTTTTCACTTGAAATCCGATAGGTAACTCAAAGGGTTCATAGTTGATAAATAATCCAGATTCCAGATCTAATTCAAGGTGGTTAACTGTTTCAATCAGTAACCGTTTCACCTCATTAACATCTGGAGTTGTTTTCCAGCTACCTGGAGACGATCCAATTTTGAAGGACTCCATAAATTCTTCAGTTATATACATTGGTAATCCGCTACGCATGTACATGTGCCGCTGTTGAGAAGTAATGCAATGACCAATTTGCCAAATTATATTATTGTTAAAATCCTCTGGAATTTTAAATAATATTTCGGGATTAGTTGTTTCCATTAATTGGTAGAGCCTCATCCTGCTTGCCCTTAAAATTTCACATTCAAAACGCTCAATAATCATTTATTTGGTTTAAGTCCTTCGTTACAGAAGAAACCGTAACGTTCTCTAAAGTAAACTTTTCAATATCAAAGTTCAAATTTATCTCACTAGAAATCCAGGTACAAAAGGATTATATTGATGGTTTGCATCTATTGTGTGGTTAATACAGGCAGCCCATGCCTTATAATAGTTAATAATAGATCAGCTTAGATACTTTTTCGGTTTGTTGTAAATTGTAACCTTATTTTAAGATCCAATTTTATGAGCAGAAAAGCTTGTAACAGATTACTGTTCTGGTTTTAGCATATTTGCCTGATCAGGAATGCAAATTTCCACTATACATGCCGCCGTCAAAATACCCTGCGGTTGTCTGCGTGATGAACAGCACAATGTCAGTAGTTTGGGTGGCCAGAAAGGTTGGACTTTCCATTTCAATCCATGCACTTTCGCCGCTGGCAAGCGCTATAGTTTCATTGATTTTTATTCTGCCGTCAAATACATAGAACAGGAAGCTGCAATTTTTGGCTGGTGCTTCCGGCAGTGTAATGGCTTCGCCTGTTTCCAGCCGCAGATCCATGAGCCAGGTATTGCTCCTGATCTGAAGTGGATAATCCTCACCCTTGCCTGCTATCTTTCGCCAAAGGTTTTTACTGTAGGTTTCAGGCATTTGATAGAACTGGACCTGGGGTGGCAAGCCTGCAGTTTCCGGCCGGATAAAAACCTCCTAACTGGTCTTAGCGAGACGCTAAGATCAAATGTAAGGGTTTATTAAGTCTATGACGATCACCTCATTTTTTCTCAATTTAGTTCTGTATTGGATAAACCGGGATAAATTGACCCCTTCTCACCAGCAATAGATTTGTTGTAAGTTTTTGATTGGCTGCGTATTGGTAAATTGGTGAGAAGGGGTCAAATGTATTGATATGGACAAGCATGGTAGAAAAATTGCTCAAACAAAAGGATCTTTCTATGGTTTAGATTGGTAATATCCATAATCAAACCCATGAAAAACCTGTACCAGTTCCCGATTTTCCTGTTGGCTTTTGTCGTCATGACTATGCTCTTTAGCGGTTCGACTTTTGCACAGTCACAAACTGCCATGAATATGAATGCCTATTCTGACTATAAAAAGGCAGATGCGGAACTAAATGGAGTGTACCAAAAGATCCTGAAAAGCTATTTCAGGGAAACTACTTTCATTAAAAAATTCAGGAATGCACAGCGGCTCTGGATTCAGCTTCGTGATGCAGAACTGGCCGCTAAATACCCCAAGAGCGGAACCTATGGTTCGGTGGCACCCATGTGCGAATCGATATACCTGGAAACGCTGACCAGAGACCGGATTAAATTTTTAAATGTATGGGTTACGGGAATCGAAGAAGGTGAAGTTTGCCTGGGCTCCGTCAGGATGAAATCTTAACATTCCGGTCTTTCAATGATGCATTACTCAATCCTATCAATTCCCTATACTTTTACCTAAAACCAATAACAATGACTTTTTATCAGCTCCTAAGACGATTCTTTTGTCTAATCTTACTGATCAGTATATTAACCTGCTGTAAGAAAAAGGAAGATCAACCCCAACCCGAGGTAGATGTGCCGGCGGTAGTTACAGGAAAGCTATACGGATTGCCTTTTACGGCGAAAGTAACACTGGAGCGTTATACAAAATTTGGTATGAACAACTATCGCCCCGAAGACCTGTTCAGTATATACCTGGCAGGAGATGGATCTAAAACCTGTAGCTCGCCATTGAGTGATTTTTCGATACGCCTGACGGTGCCCAAAAAGACAGGCACTTTTTCGGGCAATGATACCTATATCCTGGTTAATGATCCGGGCGACCCCAGCGGTCAGAATGGTTCATTATTCTCTTCAGAACAAACCATTATCACCATCAGTTCCATCACAGGGGATAAGGTGAGCGGCCAAGTTAATGTGAAATGGCCGGAACAGAATATTGATTTTAAAGGACACTTTGAGGCTTACTATTGCAAATAAGATGAGAAATGTTACTTTCGATTAGGTTTCATTACCTGGGTGATCCAACGATTAGTATCTTTCCGTCGGCTAAATCTGGCTCCCTGGCTATAACCCTAAGCTGATTCTTCAATCAATGGAAACCA
>Ga0265798_10005542_pt1 | contig 16906 bp, 16 predicted proteins | sample P3T30metagenome_FD_192430 | JGI IMG/M metagenome (GOLD analysis project Ga0265798, IMG submission 192430) | Plant litter microbial communities from East Loma Ridge, Irvine, California - P3 T30 | ecosystem: Environmental > Terrestrial > Plant litter > Unclassified | place: USA: California... | reverse complement strand
TTTCCGCCTGCTGGCCCAGCCAGCGCGTGACGTTGCCCAGCGAGATGACGTAGTTGCCGTGGTTCTCCAGGCACTTCGGCACCATGAAGTTCGGCGTCTTGTAGGCTTTCGTTTCGGTCAGGAACAGCACGCGGTCTTCCGTGACCTCGGTATTCAGCGGCGCGCCCAGCTCTTTCCAGTTGGGAATCAGTTCCGTCAGCGCGCGCGGGTCCATGACGGCGCCGGACAGGATGTGCGCGCCCAGCTCGCCGCCTTTTTCCAGCACGACAACGGAAATCTCCTGGCTCTTCTCCTGTGCCAGTTGCTTGATGCGAATGGCTGCCGACAGGCCGGCCGGGCCGCCGCCGACGATCACGACGTCATACTCCATCGCTTCGCGCGGACCGTACTGTTCAACGAGATTTGTCATATGAATTGTTATATTTAAGTGGAACGGGGAAAATTAGCACGAGTGTGCTTCTTTTTCCGCTCAAATGCAACGGCATTGTATTAGATGTTCCCGTCTAATACTGCTAATTGTGTAAGATGTGAGCCAAAGCGGTGCCCCCAGCTACCGGCACGCACCGCGTAACAACAGAACAGGAGTAGCCGTGGGTATCGAAGTCAATTTTGAGGGCAAGATCGCCCTAGTCACGGGCGCGTCCAGCGGCCTCGGCGCACGCTTTGCCAAGGTGCTGGCCAGCGCCGGCGCGCAGGTAGTGCTGGCGTCGCGCCGCACCGAGCGCCTGAAGGAACTGCGCGCGGAGATCGAGGCGGACGGCGGCGCGGCCCACGTGGTGGCGCTGGACGTGACGGACTACGCCAGCATCAAGTCCGCCATCGCCCACGCCGAAACGGAAGCGGGACCGATCGACATCCTCGTCAACAACTCAGGGGTTTCAACGACGCAGCGCCTGGTGGATGTCACGCCGGAAGACTACAGCTTCATCATGGACACCAACCTGCGCGGCGCCTTTTTCGTGGCACAGGAAACGGCCAAGCGGATGATCGCGCGCGCCAAGGGCGACCCGAAGAAACAGCACCGCATCATCAATATTGCCTCCGTGGCCGGCCTGCGCGTGCTGCCGCAGATCGGCGTGTACTGCATGAGCAAGGCCGGCATCATCCATATGACCAAGGCGATGGCGGTGGAGTGGGGCAAATACGGCATCAACACGAACGCCATCTGCCCGGGCTACATCTCGACGGAGATCAACGAGGATTATTTCGCCAGCGAGCAGGGCCGCAAACTCATCGACCTGCTGCCGCGCAAGCGGCCCGGCAGGCCGGAGGATCTCGACGGGCTGATGCTGCTGCTGGCCGGCGAGGAAGCGCATTTCATCAATGGGGCCGTGATTTCTGCGGATGATGGGATGACGGCGCAGTAATATCCGCGACAGTCTGGTCGCGGACCTCACTCGCGCGGGAGCAGTGCCGCCACGCGACTGATTCCCGGCGAGCTTTCAAAATCTTTTTTTCTGTGTCAGGGTGCCCTTGTTCGCTTGTGCCGCTATTCTGCCGGCGATGGCGTACTGCAGTACATTGACGACTTCGTCCACCGGCACTCCGGCCTCGACAGCTTTAATTGCTACTCGTTGTTCCTGATCCGTCATCTTGTCGAGCAGACCAGCCTTCTTCAAAGCATCCAAAAGCGCCTCGACAGCGTTCTGCACCCGAGTGCGTTTGATCTCGCTTTCCACGACCGGTCCCGGCACCCCGTTCCGCAATTTCTCCCTTATCAGATTCTCCTCGTCGTGATCGCACCCACCCAGCCATCCCTTTACATTCTCCACACGAGCTTCGAACGCTTCGGCTTTGGATGATTCCTCGCTATCTACCATGTGTCACTCCAATGAAAACTGCAAGTGTATTTCCAATCGTATAAATAGTCACCTGCGTCGGCACTGAAGGGGGGAAGTATTGGGAGCAACACGACTGCCATCGCGATACTGAACAGCTATGCCGTAGGCGGCTCATAGGCCCCGAGCAAGCCCACCATCCAGTCAATGAACACCCGCACCTTGCGGCTGACATGCCGGTTGGCCGGATACGCGACGTACATCGGCATCGGATCGACGTGCCAGTCCTCGAACAGCGGCACCAGCGCGCCTGCAGCGACGTGGTCCTGCGCCATGTACTCGGGCAGCCACAGCACCCCCAGCCCCGCCAGTCCGGCCGCCAGGTAGGCGTTGCCGTCGTCCGTGCGCAAAGCCTGACGGCCGCTGACCTGCGCGGTCTCGTCACCACGGCGCATGGCGTAGGGCGCGCTGCCACCGGTGCGTGCCCAGCGAAAGACGACGGTGCGGTGCTGCGGCCCGGCGAGGTCGTCCGGGTGCGTCGGCGTACCCGCTCGCTCCAGGTAGGAAGGCGCCGCATACACGCCCAGCCGCAGGTCCGCCACGCGGCGCGCCATCAGCGAACCGTCCGTCAGCTCGCCGCCGCGCACGACGCAGTCGACGTTCTCGCCCAGCAGGTCCACCTTGCGGTCGCTGGCGCCCAGGTCCAGTTCGATGTCGGGATACAGCGCGTAGAACGCGGGCAGGGCGGGGACCAGCAGCAGCGTCGCCAGAGGCGCCGGCACGTCCACCCGCAACTGGCCGCGCGGCACCAATGCCGCGCCGGGCAGGCTCGTTTCCAGGTCGTCCAGCTCGGCCAGCAGCCGCACGGCCCGCTCGTAATACACGGCGCCATCGGCCGTCACGGCGACGCGGCGCGTGGTGCGGTTCAGCAGCCGCACGCGCAGGCGCGCCTCCAGCTGCTGGATCAGCTGGGTCACGCTGGTGCGGCTCATGTGCAGGGTCGTCGCGGCCTTCGTGAAGCTGCCCCCGTCCACCACCCTGACAAACACCTTCATTGCTGTGAATCGGTCCATTGTTTGGATTATACAAATAGTGTTGGCGCCATCTGCCGGTTTATTGGACAGATGGTCGGCATTACAGTTGGCGTATCAACCAAAGGAGAACAGCATGACCCAACGTGACGTCATATTCCCCGCCGGCCGCCAGGCCCTGTATGAAAAGAACCGCTACTCGCCGGCCGTACGTTCGAACGGCTTCCTGTTCGTCTCCGGCCAGGTCGGCAGCCGCGAGGACGGCTCGCCTGAGCCCGAACTGGAGGCGCAGGTGCGGCGCGCTTTTCAGAACCTGACGGCCGTGCTGGCCGCGGCGGATTGCACGTTTGACGACGTGGTCGACGTCACCGTGTTCATCGTCGATCCCGAAGACCGGTTCGAGCGCATCTGGGCCGTGGCGCAGGAATACTGGGGCGAGGCGCCGTATCCGAACGTGACGGCGGTGGGCGTGACGTGGCTGTATGGGTTCCAGTTCGAGATCAAGGTGGTGGCGCGGGTACCTGACTGACGCGTCACGGAGGGTTTTTGCGCCCCGGCAAGCGAGCGCTGCCGTTAATAAGCGCGTGCGAGGATGCGTTTTTTCATTTGAAAGGACGCCATCGTATGCCGCAGAACCAGCCGCCACGTCGCGATTTCCTGCGCTATGTCGGGACCCTTGCCGCGCTTTCGACCCCGGCCCTGGCGGCCGGCGCCGCCGAGAAGGACAAGGTCGAGTTCCCGCCCATCTATGACAAGTCGGAGAAGCCCGAGCGGACCGAGCCGCCGGCCGACCCGCGCGAGGCGCGCATCGGTATCGCCATCGTCGGCCTGGGGCGCATCGCCGTCAACGAAATGCTGCCCGCCCTTTCGCAGTGCCGCCATGCCAGGCCTGCCGCGCTGGTCACGGGCGACCGCGCCAAGGGACTGAAGATCGCCCGTCAATACAACATCCCGGACAGCGCGGTGCTGGACTACCGCGACTACGACAAGCTGGCCAGCATGCCGGAGGTGCAGGGCGTCTACATCGCTCTGCCCAACAGCATGCACGGCGAGTACACGGTCCGCGCGGCAGCGGCGGGCAAGCACGTGCTGTGCGAAAAGCCGATGGCGAACTCGGTGGCGGAATGCCAGCAGATGATCGACGCCTGCCGCAAGGCCGGGCGCAAGCTGATGATCGCCTACCGCAGCCAGTACGAACCGCTGGACCGTGCGCTTGTCAAGCTGGTGCAGGACAAGCAGCTGGGCAGGCTGAAGGAATTCGTCTCGGTGAACTCGCAGAACATGGGGGATCCGCAGCACTGGCGTCTCAAGCGCGCGCTGGCGGGCGGCGGTGCACTACCCGATATCGGCCTGTACTGCCTCAACGCGGCCCGGTTCCTCAGCGGCGAGGAGCCCGACGAGGTCATCGGCAATATCTGGTCGACGCCGGGCGACGCCCGTTTCCGCGAAGTCGAGGAATCGTGCCAGTTCATCCTGCGTTTCCCCAGCGGCTTCATCGCCAGTTGCTCGACCAGCTACGCAGCACATAAATCGCAGCTGCTGCGCCTGAACGGCTCGCAGGCGTGGGCCGAGATGAACCCGGCGTATGCCTATCACGGCCTGAAACTGCGCGTGACGCGCGTGGTGGACGGTAAGGAGCAGGCCAGCGACATCCAGATCGAGGAACAGAACCAGTTCACGCTGGAGATGGACCATTTCGCCCAGTGCATCCAGCAGAACAAGGACGTCCACACTCCGGGCGAGGAGGGCCTGCAGGACCAGCGCATCATGGAGGCGATCTACCAGTCGGCGCGCACGCGCCAGCCCGTCAGGCTCGCGCCGCCGGGGCGTACGCGGGGGCCGCAGCCGCAGATGGAAGCTTAGGAGACGCGCAGCGCTACCGCGTCACCCCCATCAGCTTATGCACCAGCTCGCTTGACGTGGCCGCGCCGAACTTGCGCATCAGCTTGGCGCGGTGCATTTCCACCGTACGCGGCGACAGGTCCGTCTCGCGGGCAATCACCTTGCTGGTTTTGCCCTCGACAAGGAACGCGGCGATCTCGCGCTCGCGCGGCGTCAGCTCGGCCGAGACGGGGCGCTTCTCGCTGACGTCCTCGAACGTCCAGACGCCCGCGCCCAGCGGCTGCTGCGGGTCGAGCGCGCGGCCCGTCACGTGGCACCAGAACAGCTCGCCGTTGGCGCGGCGCATGATGCGCTCGTCCGAATAGCGGCCGCGGGCGTTCATGATGGGGATGATGCGGTGGCCGGTGCGCAGGAACTCATCCACCGTCGGGTACAGGCGCTGGAACGATTCGCCGTCCAGTGCCCCGTGCGGGTAGCCGAACATCGATGTCAGCGCGTCGTTGCTCGACTGGATCACCCGGTTGACGGAGATGCACATGCCCACCGGTGCGAATCGGAAGATGGTTTCGTAGTCGATCTCGTAAGGTGCATTCATCGCTGAGCCATCCGTTCGTTACCTGAGGTTACAGGTAGTTCTACGGTATTGTACTTTCCAATTGTGTAATCTATTCTGGTACGCCATCTGTACGACAGAGCAGGACCCTGGTAACGCTCGCGGTTTTACTGCGCGGCGTGGCGACGCATTTGCACGCCACGCCGGGCTGAACCGCGTGCACCGGGGGAGCTTATCAAAAAATAGAGGGGTCACCAATGAACAAAATCTATCCCGATGCGAACGCGGCGCTGGCCGGCATCGTGCAGGACGGACAAACCATCGCCGTCGGCGGCTTTGGCCTGTGCGGCATTCCCGAGGCACTGATCGGCGCACTGCGCGATTCCGGCGTCAAGGGCCTGACGGCCATCTCGAACAACGCCGGCGTCGACGACTTCGGCCTGGGCCAGTTGCTGCAGACCCGCCAGATCAAAAAAATGATCGCGTCCTACGTGGGCGAAAACAAGGAGTTCGCGCGCCAGTACCTGGCCGGCGAACTGGAACTGGAGTTCACGCCGCAAGGCACGCTGGCCGAGAAGCTGCGCGCCGGCGGCGCCGGCATTCCCGCGTTCTTCACGAAGACGGGTGTCGGCACGATCGTTGCAGAAGGCAAGGAAATCCGCGAATTCGACGGCGAGCAATACGTCATGGAACGCAGCCTGGTTGCCGACGTCGCGCTGGTGAAAGCGTGGAAGGCCGACAAGGCAGGCAATCTCGTCTATCGCAAGACGGCCCGCAACTTCAACCCGAACGTGGCCGCCTCCGGCAAGGTCACGATCGTCGAGGTCGAACAGCTGGTGGAAATCGGCGAGATCGATCCGGACCAGGTGCATACGCCCGGCATTTTCGTGCACCGTATCGTGCTCAATGCCAACCCGGAAAAACGCATCGAACAGCGCACCGTGCGTTCGAACTGAGGAGACAGACATGGCATGGACTCGTGATCAAATGGCCGCCCGCGCGGCGCGGGAGCTGGAGGACGGCTTCTACGTCAACCTCGGCATCGGCCTGCCCACCCTGGTGGCCAACTACGTTCCGAACGATATCGAAGTGTTCCTGCAGTCCGAAAACGGCCTGCTGGGCATCGGCCCATTCCCCACGGACGACGAGGTCGACGCCGACCTCATCAACGCCGGCAAGCAGACGGTGACGGCGCTGCCGGGCTCGTCGTACTTCAGCTCGGCCGACTCGTTCGGCATGATCCGCGGCGGCAAGATCAACCTGGCGATCCTGGGCGCGATGCAGGTCTCGGCCAAGGGCGACCTGGCCAACTGGATGATCCCCGGCAAGATGGTCAAGGGCATGGGCGGCGCGATGGACCTGGTGGCCGGCGTCAAGAAGGTGGTCGTGCTGATGGAGCACGTCGCCACCGCCAAGGACGGCAGCACGTCGCACAAGATCCTGCCGCAATGCGACTTGCCGCTGACGGGTGTCGGTGTCGTCGACCTGATCATCACCGACCTGGGCGTGATCGAGGTGACGGAAAGCGGCCTGAAAGTCGTCGAGCTGGCGCCGGACGTGACGCGCGAGCAGATCGCTGCCGCGACGGGAGTGGAGCTGGATTTCTCGGCGGTTTAATCCCGCCCGTTCAAGCGAAAAAGCACGCCGCGGCGTGCTTTTTTTAGCTCATAAAAACGGGGTCAGGTCCAGCTGGCGGCGCTGGCGTACCGGGGACTGGCACCGTTCTGTGGTGCCTGTCCCCGACGTTTAACGTGCCCGGTCGACGGCGGACGCGTCTCCGGAATCGTACCTGGCGAGCGCTGACCAAAGGTCGGGGACAGGCACCTCACGGGCCATTCGGCCCGAGAGGAGCCAGTCCCCAGCGGCTCTATACCCCACGTTTAACGTGCCCGGTCGACGGCGGACGCGTCTCCGGAATCGTATCTGGCGAGCGCTGACCAAAGGTCGGGGACAGGCACCTCACGGGCCCTTCGGCCCGAGAGGAGCCAGTCCCCAGCGGCGCAACAGCCGACGGCGGCGCGAGGCAGCGCCATGCCGTCCAGGCAAACGTGGGCCGGCTGAAACCTGACAGGCCAACAGACGAAAAAAAAGCACCGACCCGAAGGTCGGTGCTTTTCAGCAGTACTGCAGCAGCTTACGCCTGCTTCGCCAGCGTCACCGGCTCGCCATGCGCCACGTCTTCCAGCGGCTCATGCGGGGCGCCCGGATGGGACAGCTCGCGCTTCAGGGTTGCCATGTCCAGCTCGCCTTCCCACTTCGACACGACGATCGCGGCGACGCCGTTGCCGACGAAGTTCGTCAGCGCGCGGCATTCACTCATGAAGCGGTCGATGCCGAGGATCAGCGCCATGCCGGCCACGGGGATCGTCGGGACGACGGCCAGCGTTGCCGCCAGCGTGATGAAGCCGGCGCCGGTGATGCCGGAGGCGCCTTTCGACGTCAGCATCGCCACGCCCAGGATCGTCAGTTCCTGCGTCAGCGTCAGGTCCGTGTTGGTGGCCTGGGCCACGAACAGGGCGGCCATCGTCATGTAGATGTTGGTGCCGTCCAGGTTGAACGAGTAACCGGTCGGGACGACCAGGCCGACGACCGGCTTCGAGGCGCCCAGGCGCTGCAGCTTCGTCATCAGCGACGGCAGGGCGCTTTCCGACGAGCTCGTGCCCAGCACGATCAGCAGCTCTTCCTTGATGTAGGCGATGAAGCGCACGATCGAGAAGCCGGTGAACCTGGCGATCGATCCGAGGACGATGAAGACGAACAGGCCGCAGGTCAGGTAGAACGAGCCCATCAGCTTGGCCAGCGGCAGCAGCGAATCGATGCCGTATTTACCGATGGTGAACGCCATCGCGCCGAACGCGCCGATCGGGGCGACCTTCATGATGATGTTGACCATGCCGAAGATGGCGGCGCCCGCCTCGTCGATCAGCTTCGCCACCGGACGGCCTTTTTCACCCAGCAGCGACAGCGCGAAGCCGAACAGGATCGAGATCAGGAGCACCTGCAGGATGTCGCCCTTGGCGAACGCGTCGACCACCGTGTTTGGGATGATGTTCATCACGAAGTCGATGGTGGACTGGTGCGACGCCTTTTCCGTGTACTGGGCGATGGCCTTGGTGTCCAGCGTGGCAGGGTCGGCATTGAAGCCGGCGCCCGGCTTGATGATGTTGGCCACGAACAGGCCGATCACCAGCGCGAACGTCGAGACGACTTCGAAGTACAACAGCGCTTTGCCGCCGACACGGCCGATCTTCTTGATGTCCGACATGCCGGCAATGCCGGACACGACGGTACAGAAGATCACCGGTGCGATGATCATCTTGATCAGCTTGATGAAGCCGTCACCCAGCGGCTTCATGGCCACGGCGTCTTTCGGCAGGAAAATGCCCAGCAGTACGCCCACCGCGATGGCGAACAGTACCTGGACATACAGTATTTTGTAGAACGGTTTTTTCATGATGTGCTCCAGTCTTCCCGGGTATGCCAGTTTTATGGAGCCATCATGCCGAACGATCTCAGATATCACCATTGTGATTATCCGCATTGTGGTTAGCCCCATCAGGGGTAACCACAATGCGGAAAACACGTACGAAGGTCAGGCCAGCACGGAATAATTCAGCTGGCGCGCGGCCTCCTCCAGCTCGTCGATACGGGCGTATTCCGCCGCGTCGCGGTCATGGAATGCTGCGATGCGCAGCGGCGCCATGGCCGCCAGCAGGGCCGGGCCGGGCGCCAGCAAGGCCTGCCGCAGGCGCGCCACCCAGCGCTCCGGCACATAGCGGCTGGCGATGAGCGGCAGGCCCGGCGCGGAGGCGGTGTAGCCCAGCACCGCCAGTCCCGCCACGGCTGCCGGGTCGGCGTCGCACAGGTACGCCCACGTGACGCAGTCGATGGCCGCGATGTCGGCCGCGCCCGTGCGCACCAGCGCCACGCTGCGGGCGTGGCTGCCCGACAGGCGCACGGCTTTGAGGAAGCGGCCGTCGCGGGCCAGTGGCGCCACGGCATGCCGCAGCAGGTTCATGCCGCTGTTGGAGTGGTCTTCGTTGACGGCGGCAACCCGGCCGCGCGCATCCGCGAGCGTGGCGATACCGCCGTCCGCGCGCACGACGATGGCGCTGGCGTAGTCGCTGCCGTGGCAGCCCGGCACGTCGTAGCAGGGCGTGGCCAGCAGCGCGACCTTGTCCTGCAAGCCGTGCAGATACGGATAGCCGCAGGTCTGGCCGAGCAGCAGATCGGGGCGGTGCCAGAAGCCGGGCAGGGGAACGTCGCGTACCAGCACGGCGTCGCGGTCCAGGTCTGCCTGGGCCAGCAGCGCGGCTGCCAGCGCTTCGTAGCCTTCGCGCAGGGCGGGCGAGACGTTGTACATCGGCAGGGCGACCGTCCAGTTCATGTCGGTTCCGCCAGCGGGTGTGGATGGACCGGTGCATCGACCGGGGCGAAGCCATGCCGGCGCATCAGGGTGCCGTAGCCGTCCAGGTGAAAGCCGCCGCTGCGCGCCACGTAATCCGTCCGGCGCGCCCGGTACACGCGCGGCAGCAGATACCACGGCAGCGACGGCAGGTCGTGGTGCACCAGGTGCAGGTTATTGTTCAGGAACAGCAGCCGCGTGACGGGGTCGCCCTCATTGAGCACGATGCGCTGCTTGTGATCGGCCGCGGGACGGTGTTCGTAGTACGAGCGGATCATCGCCAGCGACTGCGCCGGATACGCGATCGCCAGCAGGTAGTACAGGGGATCGACGCCGCAGACGGCATCCACCCACCACAGCAGCGCCGCCAGCATGGCGCAATGCCCCAGCCACATCGGCACATGGCGCCAGTCGCCGCGCAGCGGCTGGCGGACCGCTTCGGCCCACGTGCCGCCGATGGCCAGCGCGGGTCCCACCAGCAAGCGGCCCCAGAACGTCTTGTTCAGCCAGTACAGCGCCCGCAGCGGGCCGTTCATGCTGGCCCACGCCGCGGGTGCCAGATAAAAGCTCTCCGTGTCGTGCGCGGGATCGGTCAGGTGGACGTCGTCATGGTGGCGCAGATGGCTGTCGCGGTACAGCCGGTACGGATACCAGACGGCCAGCGGCGCCGTGCCGAACAGGCGGTTCAGCCAGGGTTTGCGGGTCGGATGGCCGTGTATCAGCTCATGCTGCAGCGACATGTACCAGGCGCACCACCAGATCATCAATATCGTCGCCAGCGGCGTGCCGAGCTGGCGCCAGCCGGCCAGTGTCGCCAGCCAGCCGCCGTGGATGACGACGATCAGCAGCCACGTCGGCCACTCGCCGCGCCACATGAGCCGTTGCCGCTCGACCGTCACCTGCCGCCGCTGCTCTGCATCCAGGTAGTCGGAGCGTGCAGCGGCGGCCATGGGATCAGAAGCGCGCGGTGACGCGCAGCCCCACGGTGCGGGGACGCACGAGATAAACGAGGTTGCCCGGCTGGATGGCGATGCCGTTCGGCGTCACGTCGCTGACCTGCGCGCCGTTCGTCAGGTTGGTGCCGAACAGGCCGACCTCGTAGCCGCGCGTGCGGTACGTAACCGTGGCGTTGAGCGTGTTCGACGACTCGATGCGTGCATAGCTGCCCTGGGTCGCCGCGAAGTTGGTGTACGCCTCGCCGCGATAGGCGTAGCTTGCCGCCAGGCCGATTTCATCAGTGCCGGCCAGCGGGATCGTGTAACTGGCCGTGGCGCTGGCCGAGAAGCGCGGTGCGTACGGCACGCGGCTGCCGGCCGGGATATTCTGCGCCGGGATGCCGGTCATGACGGTGTCGCGGGCACTGGCGTGGTTGTACGACGCATTCACGCCGATGGAAGCCTGGCGCGTCAGCTTGAACGCCGTCTCCAGCTCCACGCCCTTGCTGCGGATCTTGCCCGCGTTCTGCGTGAAGTAATAGGTGCAAGGCAGGCGGTTGAATACCTGCACGTCGTCCCAGTCGATCAGGTAAGCGCTGGCGTTGACCGTCAGGCGGCGGTTCAGCGCCGAATTCTTCGAGCCAACCTCGTAGTTCCACAGGCTGTCCGGCGCGAACGTCGTCGGCGCGTGGATGCCGCAGAAGTTGAACGGGACCGGCTGGTTGTTGCCGCCGTAGCGGAAGCCCTTGCCGGCGGAAGCGTACAAGGTGTGGTCCGCATCAAAACGCCACGCGGCGGCCAGCCGCGGATTGGTGCCGTGCGACGTGGCGCTACTGGTGGAGACTTCCGGCTGGCCCGTCGGCACGGCCGGCGTGGCGGTAACGAGGTTGCCGAACAGCCCCGTGAACTTCAGGTCGAAGTCCTGCGTGCCGCGGAACAGGCGCAGGCCGGCCGTCAGGTCCAGCTGGTCCGACAGCGTGTACGTGGCCTCGGCAAACAGGGCCACCTGCCGCGATTTCGTGTTCTGCGTGCCCGAGAAATAATTATTCGACGTGAAGGACTGGTCGTTGACGGCCGAATCGTAGCCGGGGAAGTTGCGCGTGGCGGCGTAGCGGGCGTCGAAGCCTTCGGTCGGCTGGTCCTGGCGCGTGTCGCGCTTGCCCTGTTCGTAGAACGCGCCCGCCGTCCAGCGCAGGGGCCCGTCGCCTTTCGACTGCAGGCGCAGCTCCTGCGCGAAGTCCTCGATGGCGTTGCCGATGCGGTAGGCCGAGCGCATCAGCGGCGGCTGGCCGCCGAAGATGAATGCCGTGGCGGGATACTGGGCCGAGGTCACGTACAGCGTGTCGCGGTGCAGGTACGACGTCGACGAGACGAGGTTGGCGCGCCCCAGGTCCCCGTTCAGGGTCAGGTTATACAGCTGCAGCTTGTCGTTGCTGGTCTGCGGCAGCAGGGCGATCGTCGTAAACCGCGCCAGGTCGGCGTAGGCGTCGTTGATGCCGCCCTTGATGTTCGATGCGGTAATGCTGGCGTCGACCATCAGGTCGCGCGAGGCGCGCAGACGGGCGGCGATGCGCCCCTGATTGGTGGAGACGGCGTTGGTGGTTGCGCCGTTCACCTGGTTACGGATATAGCCGGAGTCCTTGCCGGTATAACCCGTCACGCGCAATGCCAGCACGTCGTCCTTGACCGGCACATTGATCATGCCGCGCAGGTTGTGATTGGTGCCGCCGAAGCCGCCCGTATGCGAGCCGACCGCCTCGACGCTGCCGAACAGGTCGTTGAATTCCGGCTTGCGCGTGATCTGGCGCACCGTGCCCGCCATCGCGCCGGCGCCGAACAGCGTGCCCTGCGGTCCCTGCAACACCTCGACGCGCTCCAGGTCCAGCACTTTCAGATCCGGATTGGCGGATTTGAGCGTGACGGGCATCTCGTCGATGTAGACGGCCACCAGCGACGCATCCTGCACTTCGGACGGGACGATGCCGCGCACGACGAGGCCGCGCATCGTGATGTTGTTGACGCCGGCGCCTTGCTGCTGAACCGTCATCGCGGGCACCACGTCGGCAATGTCGGACAGGTTGCCCAGGCCGTACTTCGTCAGTGCTTCCGGCTTGATGACGCTGATCGCGGCCGGTACGTGCTGCACGTCGACGGCGCCGGTGCGCGTCGCGGTGACTTCGACACGCTCGATGATGTCGGGAGCATCCGGCGCGGCGGGCACTGGTTCGGCGGCGTTGGCAAGGTTGGCAACTGAGGCCGACAGTACGGCGAGGGCGCAATAGAGGTGCTGGTGCATTCGGTTATCCTTGTTTTTAACAGAGTATAGGCAAGCGCACACCAGGCGCGAACGAAGTTAATCGCGCTTGGTTATGCAGATATTGAGAGGGTCAGGGCACGACGGTGATGAACACGTAGACGGCAAAGATCACCAGGTGCACGGTGCCCTGCATGATCGTCGTGCGCCCGTTCCCCAGCGACAGCGTGGCGACGATGATGGACAGCAGCAGCAGGACCGTGGACTTGACGTCGATCCCCAGCGACAGCGTCCAGCCGTTGACGATGGAGACGATGGCCACCGCGGGAATCGTCAGGCCGATGCTGGCCAGCGCGGAGCCGAGGGCGAGATTCAGGCTTGTCTGCAGCCTGTTCGCGCGCGCGGCCTGGAAGGCGGCAATCCCCTCGGGCAGCAGCACGACGGCGGCGATGATGATGCCGACCAGCGCCTTCGGCGCGCCCAGCGCCGCCACGCCGGCTTCCAGCGCGGGCGACAGGGACTTCGCCAGCAGCACGACGGCGCCAAGGCAGGTCAGCAGCAGCACGGCGCTCCAGATCACGGTGCGTCGCGGCGGTGGCGGTGCGTGGGTGTCCTCGTCGGTGGCGCCGTCGGGCAGGAAGTAGTCGCGATGGCGCACGGTCTGCACCAGCACGAACGTGCCGTACAGGACCAGGGAGACGACGGCGATGAAGATCAGCTGGCTGTTGCTGTAGTAAGGCCCCGGCGTGGTGGTGGTGTAGTTGGGCAGCACCATCGTCAGCACGGCGATGGCCGACAGCGTCGCAAGCGAGGCGGAAACGCCCGTCTGGGTGAAAGTCTGCTCGCCGTGGCGGCGTGCGCCGGCCAGCAGGCAGATGCCGACCATGCCGTTCAGGATCAGCATCACGGCGGCAAACACGGTGTCGCGTGCCAGGCCCGTCGTCGCTTCCCCGCCGGAAATCATCAGCGAGACGATCAGCGCCACTTCGATCGACGTCACGGCCACCGCCAGCACCAGCGTGCCATACGGTTCGCCGACCTTGTGCGCCACCACCTCGGCATGGAAGACGGCGGCCAGCACGCCGGCAAACAGGCCTGCCGCCATCAGCAAAACGTAGGCGCCGCCCAGCGCGTCCCCCAATCCCAGACTCTTGCCGGCCAGCAGAAGCCAGGCAACGATGGGCGCGGCGATGGTCCACGCGGGCAGGGCGGCGGCAATCTTCATGGCGGCTCCGATATCAAAAGGTCAAATCGTAACCGCTAATCGCTGTTGCCGTGCGCCCGGCAGGCAGCCGGGTTAATTCCGCCGAATTACTGTGCCACCCAGCCCCCGTCCACGTTCCATGCCGCGCCGCGCACCTCGTTGGCCACGTCGCTGCACAGGAACACGGCCAGGCCGCCCAGCTGTTCGGGCGTGACGAAGTCGCCGGACGGCTGCTTCTCGGAGAGCAGCGCGAGCTTGGCCTCATCGATGGTCAGGCCTTCCTTCGCGGCGCGGTCGTCGACCTGCTTCTGCACCAGCGGGGTCAGGACGAAACCGGGGCAGATGGCGTTGACGGTGATGCCCGTGCGGGCCGTCTCCAGTGCCGTCACCTTGGTCAGGCCCACCAGGCCATGCTTGGCCGCGACATAGGCCGACTTGCCGATGGAGCCCACCAGGCCGTGGGCGGACGCCAGGTTGATGATGCGGCCCCAGTTCTTCTGCTTCATCGCCGGCAGGGCAAGGCGGCTGGTGTGGAAGGCCGACGTCAGGTTGATGGCGATGATGGCGTCCCACTTCTCGACGGGGAACTCGTCGACATTGGCGACGTACTGGATGCCCGCGTTGTTGACGAGGATGTCCACGCCGCCGAACTGTTCGGCTGCAAAATGCATCATCGCCTCGATCTCGGCGGGTTTGCTCATGTCCGCGTTGTGGTGGACGGTGCGCACGCCGAACTCACTGGCCGTGTCTTCCAGCAGCGCGGCAATGGCCTTCGCGTCGCCGAAGCCGTTGAAGACGACGTTGGCGCCCTGCGCCGCCAGGGCGCGCGCGATGCCCAGGCCGATGCCGGACGTGGAGCCGGTGACCAGGGCCGTCTTGCCCGCCAGTGTGCCGCCGGCAGTGCTGCTTGAAACGCTGTTCATGGTGGTCCTTTTTGCAAAGTAAATGGGTCGGTTTGGTCTTGCCAGGTGCGCTGCGCTAAACTTCCCGGGGATTTTATATGCGGCGCACGGTAAAATGTAGCGCAAAAACCAATACTCGGCAGGAGACGGCACGATGAACGAGCCAGCAATCAAATCAGTGCAGTGCATCTCGCCGGCCGGTCTGCACCGGATGGCGTACAAGGAATGGGGCGCGCCGGACAACCCGAACGTGCTCGTTTGCGTGCACGGCGTCACCCGCGTTGCCGACGATTTCGACGACCTGGCGCGCGCACTGGCGGACCGCTACCGCGTCGTCTGCCCCGACGTGGTCGGGCGCGGGCGCTCCGGGCGGCTGCGCAACCCCGAGCTGTACGTGGTACCGCAATACGTCAGCGACATGGTGACCCTGCTGGCACGCGTGCTGGCAAACGGCGAGCGGCAGAAAGTGGATTGGGTGGGCACGTCGATGGGTGGCCTGATCGGCATGGGCCTGGCGTCGCTGCCGGACAGCCCGATCGAGCGCCTGGTGCTGAACGATATCGGCCCCGTGCTCGATCCGGCCGCGCTGAACCGCATCGGCGACTACATCGGCCAGGACCTGCGCTTCCCCACATTCGAGGAAGGCGCGCGCTTCGTGCGCGAGGTGTCGCAGCCGTTCGGACCGCATACGGATGCGCAGTGGGACAAGATGGCGCGCGACGTGCTGCGCCAGGACGCGGATGGCGAATGGGTGCGCCACTACGACATGGGCCTGGCGCTGCCGTTTCAGGCGGCCACGCCGGAGTCGGTCGCCGCCAACAGCAAGATGGTGTGGGCGGCATACGACGCGATCCGCTGCCCCACGCTGGTGATCCGCGGCGAACTGTCCGACCTGCTGTCGCGCGAGACCGCGGCGGAGATGACGCAACGCGGCCCGCGCGCGCAGCTGGTGGAGATACCCGGCGTCGGCCATGCGCCGATGTTCATGCAGGACGAGCAGATTGCACTCGTCCGCCAATTTTTGTTGAACCAGTAAAGAAAGTAGAGCAAATGAGCGAAATCAAACGACTGCACGTCGGCAAGCGCCTGTCCGAAGTGGCGATCCACAACAACACCGTGTACCTGGCCGGCCAGATCGCCGAGGACACGACCGCCGACATCGCCGGCCAGACCCGCGAAGTGCTGGCCCACGTCGACCGCCTGCTGGCCGAAGCGGGCAGCGACAAGACGTGCATCCTGTCGACGCAGATCTACATTGCCGACATGGCGCTGTTCCCCGCCATGAACGAAGAATGGGATGCCTGGGTCGCCCAGGGCCACACGCCGCCGCGCGCCACCGTCGAAGCGAAGCTGGCCAATCCGGCCTGCCTCGTCGAGATCGTTGTCGTCGCCGCGCAGCGCTAGGCGAACGTCATGCAACAGACGGTGGCGCCGCCGGTGGCGCTGCCGTCCGCAGGTTTTACAGTACCGTCCCGGCTTGACCCCGGGTAGATTCGCCGGCATCTGAAGAAGCAAGGTTCAAGGTTCCATATGGTTTCCATCGCGGCGCTGAACAGCGCAACGTCCGAGCAGCTGGTGCAGGGCTTGTCCCCGGAAGATAGTGCGCGCGTCTTGGCGGCATTCGATTTCGCCAGCGACGCTTATGCCGGCAGGACCGCCACGAGCGGCCAGAATGCCATCGATTTCGCCGTCGGCGTCGCCACCACGCTGGCGCTCCTCAACACCGACGCGGCCACGCGCATCGCCGGATTGATGTTCGAATTGTGCCTGCTCGATCCGGCGCACGCCATCGCCATCGAGCCGCGCTTCGGCAAGGAGGTCTCGGACCTCGTCACGGGCGTGCACCAGCTGATCCGCCTGCGCGAGCTGACGCAGAACAGTCCCGCCGCCACGCGCGGCAAGAACGCGGCGCAGCAGGCCGTGGCGCAGATGGAAACGCTGCGCAAGATGCTGCTGGCGATGGCCAGCGACATGCGCGTCGTGCTGGTGCGCCTCGCCTCGT
>Ga0265798_10005541_pt1 | contig 16906 bp, 18 predicted proteins | sample P3T30metagenome_FD_192430 | JGI IMG/M metagenome (GOLD analysis project Ga0265798, IMG submission 192430) | Plant litter microbial communities from East Loma Ridge, Irvine, California - P3 T30 | ecosystem: Environmental > Terrestrial > Plant litter > Unclassified | place: USA: California... | reverse complement strand
CCCAAATATGTCTTTCCTTTCTTCTTTGCCATCTCAGTTTAAGCTATCATCATTTGTGGGATGCAAGAAGGATGTTGAGAGGAAGAAGAACAAAGAAGAAAAAAAACTTTATTTGGCTCTCCATCTACGGCAATCACATAGAGTTACGGAAAACTGACAATTTTCCTTGTTTGAATCGTAGATTACATCTTTTCTTTTTCCTTTTCCATGGACATTGCTAAGCCATTCTTTCTATCAACCTTTTCCTTGTTGTATCATTGCGTATTATCATGACCTGAATAGAATCAAACCCCACCAAAGGCTGGAATCTTTGTTATAGTAACATTGTTCTCCTGTTTTTTTTTTACCATATACCACTGTCTTTTTTCATATTGGTGTCAGCATCTGCGGAAGGTTGGAAAGAGATGCCTTGTCCTTTTACACTTCAATGTTTCCATGGCTTGCATACATGGTAGGCTTTGTTCGCTCGAGCCCCGAATTCATTGGCGTTTGGGTGGAGCGAGACGGATGAATTTCCAGTGTTTCGTGTGCGTTTCTTTTTTGCATTGTCATTGAAATTCGGATTCATGTGCCCATCTTCTGTTCTTCCATGTCTGTGCGTATGATGTGTTTAGTTTGTGAATTTTGCTGGGTTTATATTGTATGTAAAGAGCTAGGGTGGTGTTTGAACAACAATCTTTTTTCTTCGATACTAGCTATTGACTTTTTTTCCACTGCCAAATGCAACTCTGTCCCTCACGGTATTGACGTTACCTTTGTACCTTGGTTTCGCTTTCTGCTGTTATGTTATGGATTCGGATTCGGATGCTGCAAAGGGATTGAAGTGGATTTAATGAGGCTGAAAGGGAGATGAAACGGAGTAGAATGAGGTCGTGGTAGGGTCACCAATATGACTCGTGAGTACTTACCAAATGCTGCCCGAGGAAATTTTACCTATATAGCTCATAGACTGAATATTTATGACGTTTAGCTGTAATCTAGCAGCATCATGTTCCGCTATGTGATGAGAAGATAAGTTCATCGTAATGTCAGATGCGCGATGTAGTCGTACTGTTCTTGAGGCTTTAAGTAAACGTGAATGGTTTATATGTCCTACAACCGGTAGCACTTCTGCTATGGTCCAAGGGTGCGTGGTATGAGCGGGAAAGAACGGGTCCAGTGGTTATTGACCAGTTGGATGTACTTAGTGAGGCGCACTCGGCAATCATTCCTTTTGTGGATTCAATATCCCACGAATCGAGCAGCTGACATGCTCTCTTTCTTGGAGCATATTGCAAACGCATCGCTGCAGATGGACTGGCGGTGGGTAAAGGCCCGATTGACAATATGATGGAGAGAGTGAGGCGTGGTCCGAGCCGCAAACACTCACATATTGCGCAATGCATGCGTTGGACACATGTGTAATCGTATACAAAATATCGTGAAATTGGCGATGCTGCGTGTAATTGCCACGCCAAGGAAGAAGAAATCGGATGCAAATCTGTATCGTTGCCGGGTGAAGTGATCTTGTGTCTTAATCTGAATGCTGATTTTCTCAAGGCGTTGTGATCCAAATCTTTCTGCCCAACCTCTGGGGTAAATGGAATTCTTGTGCGCAACAACGTTGGTCTCTAAGAATGCTAACAAGATCCCAATAGTGGGGCAGTAGAAGCGCCGTGCTTGTGTTTATCGGTGTTCCCCTGTGATCTCAATTCTCAGCTGATCAATCTCTTATCGAAGCTGAAAGCGAAAAAGCTCCCATCCCAATGTAGAGAGACGATGCACAGCGTATCCGATTGGCGTTTTATAGAACAAGTGGGTTATCGGCCAATCGGACACGACTGCTGTTGGAAGGCCCGTTTATGGGAAAAAAGTTGACTTATTCGCGTCGCGTTGGGAGAGTAGGATCGGTAACAAATATGCGCATCGCAAATAGGCCATGTTGCGGACGGGCCGTCGCGTTATTGTGCGGGTCGTCGGACAATGGGCGACGAGCCGTGGGAAGTCGATTGAAAGTGGTCCTCAGGGTCGGAGGTGATGGGCAAGCGCAAGACACTCTGATCACATGCAGGGCTATCCTCTTCGGAGCCTACGGCGATTCGTCCACGACCGCTTGTTGAATCCGCGTGACGAGGGTTTGCCATTGCTCTGACGGAATAAAGCAGCACCGGTGCGTTTTGGACTCTCTAGCGTATGTGGAGATGGAGCTGACGCAGCTACAGGTGTTTTGTATCGATAGTAACGTAACCTCAAGCACAGAGGGGGTTGGCGATTAGCGTAAGTGGGGTTGACTACTGTATTGAGTTCGGCGGGATTTCTTGTCTAGGCTTGGCAAACATACCCGGGACATGAGGTAGATGGTGGCTATGGTCGTAGATATTGTGTAAGTTTATGCTGGGAGTGATATCAAGATTTGTCCCAAAGTACGTAGTGCGACAAGGCTGTGGTCTGTGTGCCGTGAGTCGAGACCCTGGAACCTCTGGTGGAGTTGATGTGGGTATGGAATCGAGATCCGAATGGACTTGCCACTCAACAGCAGCTTGCTGTGTGGCGTTTTTTGACTGCTGGATACTTGATGGCATTGACGAACAAGGATAGCTACCGTATCGGATCATTTGGCTGCGTGCAGAGCAAACGTGTCGCGTGGCGCACATGACCGCATTCGGAGAGGATAGATCGTGTCCATCTCCTCCTGCCAAGCAAGATATCTGGCAAACGAAAGTTCCACGCTAGGTTACTTGGTGAAGCATGTAGTGCTTGGCATCGCGGCCGGGATAGAGTAGAGAAGGATATTGAGGCCAAATGGCGGTTTGTGCGTTTGGAGCAAGAATGATGGTCATGAGGTGTGGCTATTATGCAGCGGACGGAACACCTTGTGTGTCCACGTGGTGTCTTACCAAAGGTCTTCGGTTGCAAACGTGCAAAGAGCCGCATACATGCACGCCCTTACAAGATTGTATGGCTCTAGCCAGACAATTGCAGCCCTGACATAGCTGCCTACTTAGCCAATCAACGTCTCCAAAGCGCGCCGTTTGTCACTAGCCGGACACTGAAGGGGCTCACGTATTCTGACGAGGGCGTGCATCTGTCGTTGGAAGGTTGCAGCGCGCTATCTGCAGTGGGCAATGGATTCTCAGCAAATAGTCGTGATTCGCCGGACGGTAGCGACCACGACTCGTTTGGGCTAGTCTGGCGCAAGATAACAATGACGAGGGAAGTCCGGGAAGTCCGTCCGGCGGCGGCCAGCCAGCGCCTTGGCTACCGGGCGGAGTGAATGCGAGGCGTGTACGCGGCGGAGTCATGGTCGCAGTGCTCGTGTGCCACTTGCGTGCATGAAGCTGGGGGTCGCGATGATCCGAAGGCTCCCCCGAGCACAGGGCGTGGTAATGTGTCATGGTTGGGTTGTGTATGCGCACACTGCTCACAGGTCGTATGTGCATCGTGGGTCCAGGGTGCTTGGCTACGGGCGAATAAGCGTTTAAGGTTTTACATGGGGCTGCCAAGTGTTTGTCAACCTCAACTCGCTTTCCGATCCTCACTTCACCGGCCACCTCAGGTGCTTCCGGCCGGCTTACTGCACATGTAGATTCTGACCCGATCGACCATCACCCTGCATAGACATGTTCGCATGCGCTAACGTTGATCCCGACGTAGGGGAGCCAGAGCCAGCAGCTTGACGCGGATCAGTCACAGTTGCATTACATGCTAGGGACGAATAGACTGGCCGTGTCTCCAGAGGGCACAAGGACGAAAGCAGTTCCGGCACCTCTGAATAGCTGGCAATGCTGAGTGGCAATATTGCCTGTGAAAGGGGGGTTGACTGATTACTACCTGCCATAGGCAACTTGACTTGATGCAGGGCAACCCGCGCATTTTGACAGACGTACATCTATTGTTCGATTGTTCGGGCAGAGCTGTCCTCGGTCGGGCCTTTTGGTGGCAGGAGTCGGGCGGTGTGGTTGTCAGGCAAAGCAAAGGGTCGTTGATGGTGGTGGCCATAAATTTCCGGACGGGTCTAGCCCGATTGGTAAGTGGAAGCGTGGATGGCGTTGGATTGCGTGACCGCAAGAAGTCACCACCTAGCTTTTGCACCTTGTGTCAAAGCCGCACCTTCCCCACATACCCCGTGCATCCGACGCACTTTCCGGGGGTGCCGCTCATCTTATCTATAAAGCAACTGTCGCCATCTCGGGTTCCAGTCTCACCTCACCTCTTCCACCGTTGTAAAGCTTCTTGTCTCCCTACTCATCGACAAGTAGCTGCCGCTTTACCCATTCTTCAATTCCCTTTACACACACAAGCACCACATAACAGCATGGCACCCAGTCTGCTGCTAGATTCAGAGTCGCCACCACCTTCTTTCGTGCTGCATGCCAAACAAGCTTTCATGCCTGACGGCGGAGTCTCGCTCAAGGAGGCCCAGGCTCCAGTTGGCGGAGAGTTTTCTTTTGGTTCAACAGCCATGAACGGCAATGGCAACGGAAACGGCAACGGTGCCGTCAGCGGCAACGGTTTCTCGGATGTTCAGCGAAGTGGGGAGGAATTTCTCAATACCGAAACTCTTCGTGAGCAGTCTCAGAGCTACGCGTCTCAACCTCAGCACCAGGGTGACAGGAAGCGGCCAAACATTTTGTACATCATGGCAGATCAGATGGCTGCGCCTATGCTAAAGTTCAATGACCCAGAGTCAGTGATCAAGACACCTCATCTTGACGAGCTTGCCCGGACTGGCGTCAACTTTTCGAGCGCTTACTGCAACTCACCTCTGTGTGCGCCTTCTAGGTTCACCATGTGCAGTGGCCAGCTTCCTTCCAAGATTGGTGGATATGACAACGCTTCCATCCTAGGTCCAGAGGTCCCCACCTATGCTCACTACCTCCGCCGAGAGGGTTACGAGACGGCGCTCGCGGGAAAGATGCACTTCATCGGCCCCGACCAGCTCCACGGATTTGAGCACAGACTCACTTCCGACATCTATCCTGGTGACCTTGGATGGTCAGTCAACTGGGACAAGCCAGAAGACCGCCAAGAGTGGTACCACAACATGTCCTCGGTCATGCAGGCCGGCCCATGTGTACGCTCCAATCAGCTGGATTACGACGAAGATGTCATGCACAAGGTAAACACTTTTCTGTAACTTTAGCAGCATCAACGAGTCTCGCTTACCCACGGATAGGCTCAACAATATCTCTATGACTATGTCCGCTCAGATCCTCAGACGCGTAGGCCTTTTTCGTTGACCATCTCTTTGACACACCCGCACGACCCCTACACTATGATCCAGGAGTACTGGGACCGATACGAGGGTGTTGATATCCCCTTGCCCAAGGTTGAGATTGCACAGGAGAATCAGGACTCTCACTCGAAGCGACTCCTCAAGACCATTGACCTGTGGGACCACCCTGTACCGGATGAGGCCAAAATTCGCGCCCGTCGTGCTTACTTCGCTGCCTGTAGCTTCGTTGATGACCAGGTCGGCAAACTTGTCAAGCTCCTGAAGAACTGCAGGCTAGACAAAGACACCATTGTCGTCTTCTCCGGAGACCATGGCGACATGCTTGGCGAGCGGAGCTTGTGGTACAAGATGAGCTGGTATGAGAACAGCTCGCGGGTTCCGATGATCATCAACGGCCCCAACTTTGCGCCCAAGCAAGTGAAAGAGTCCGTGTCAACCATGGATCTTTTGCCAACGTTTGTCGATTTAGCTGGTGGGCATGTCGACGAACGCCTACCTCTTGATGGAGTCAGCCTCCACGACTACCTCGTTTCGGACAAGCCCGGCAAGGACGAAGTATTCGGCGAGTACATGGGCGAGGGTACCGTCACCCCAACCTACATGATCCGTCGCCATCAGTGGAAGTTTACCTTTTCTCTTGCCGACGGTCCGCAGCTCTACAACCTCGTCGAAGATGGCCAAGAGCTGCACGATCTCGCAAACTCTCCTGAACCCCACAACCAAAAAATGCTGGCCAGTTTCATGGCTGAAGCAGAGGCCAAGTGGGAGTTCAAGCGGATCCACAACGACGTTCTGCGCAGTCAGCGCATGCGACAGCTTGCTTGCAGCGCCCTGAAGATTGGACGCAAGGAGTCTTGGGACTACCAGCCACCTTCCAACGACAAAGATCGGTTCATTCGCTCCCATATTCCTCTCGATGAGCTTGAACGCCGTGCCCGCTTCCCTGTGGTCGACTATCTCGGCCGTGAGAAGTCGGCTTCGGCATCTCACCATGGTGTTGCGGGAGCAGCTGGCGAGTGAATCAGCGAGCCTGGGGCAGAGAGCCTGCTTTGCTGTTTTCCTTATTGATTGGCTTCCTTGACATGAAAGTTTGCGCTCTTCCTTTTGGCGCAATTCTCATCTGTGTTTAGCCTTTTGACGATTCATGAGATTACGAATTTTTTGGGCCTGTGGGTGTCTTATGAAGCGTTTCTGCATACAGCACAGTCAGATTGATTTGGAGCTGGGTGGGATTCTAATGGGGAATGTAGTGATTTGGTTGCTTTTTCATGAACACAAAAGCAAGGGCATGGACGTGGACATGGATATGGACATGGTCAGACGTAGATGATTAATGCACATGTACAACATGATTATACCCGCTTGTGCTGTTGTTGGTTCCGTGGTCGCTGAGGGGTGGCATGTTCGCTGTCAAGCGCTGACGTATGTGGCCGTGGTGTGACAGTACTATGTGAAGCGTTTTGCGATGGACTAGATCTGGAGGGTTCCTGGCGAAAGAGCGGTGGGACTGGTCGTAGCTCAGATGGGGTGCGATAAGCTAGGTTTCAAGGGCACGTGAGGTGGCGTTCGCCATCACAAGCCGGTGGACCGCCGGTGGACCGACTGCGGAAGGTCCCACGCCCGCATCTCAGTACAACGGCAACATTGATAGCCTCAGCACGCAACACGCAACACACGGCACACGACACACAACGTATACAAATCCATCTGCTCTTGCTACTGCTCCTACTGCCGCCGTCTCCGATCACATCCATCACCCACTCATCCTCCCCGCGTAGTCACTCATCATGTCTACAGCAGCCCGCCGCCGCTTGATGCGCGACTTCAAGGTAGGCTGCCCAGTTTGTGCTGCAGCAAGATCGCTGGAGTGCATGGCACGCATGCTTGACAAAGGCTTTAGCTGACCCGGTGTAACAGCGCATGCAAACCGATCCCCCCGCCGGTGTATCTGCCTCTCCAATCGCCGACAACGTCATGACCTGGTAGGTAGCGGTGACGGCGATAGCTCGCACGCGATATACACTTGTTAAAGCGTTGCTGCTAACAGGCAGACAGGAACGCAGTCATCATTGGTCCTGCAGACACACCCTTTGAAGACGGAACATTTCGCCTTGTGATGCACTTTGAAGAGGCATACCCCAACAAGCCGCCGGCCGTCAAGTTCATCAGCCAGATGTTCCACCCCAATGTATACGGGACGGGCGAGTTGTGTCTGGATATCCTGCAGAATCGCTGGTCGCCCACATACGACGTTGCTGCCATTTTGACGAGCATCCAGAGGTATGTGATACGATGGGGACAGGAAGCTATTGTACATACGCTGATAGGCACAGTCTTTTGAACGATCCGAATACGTCGTCTCCGGCCAATGTGGAGGCATCGAACCTATACAAAGAGAATCGCAAAGAGTACACCAAGCGTGTCCGCGAGACGGTGGAGAAGAGCTGGGATGACTGAGGTGGTAGGTCGAGTAGGTCGAGTAGGACAATAATGAGACAATGGCATAGGAAAGGAGTTATGACGGATACGGGCAATTTCATACATGGTTTATCACAGTCTTGCAGCTTTCGCTCGGCGTCTCCCCCAGCGCGGCGTTTGGTCTGGACATGTACAAACGTCCTGCGGCGTAGTGAATATATACAAGTTTATCACGAGTCTGCATGTCGGGCAATAAATGGGTGATGCTGCTGCACTAATGCAGGGCGGTGAAAGCCAACCGGGCAAATGGACTACTAGTGCCAGGCCCTCGTGACACACCAGTCTTGATTGTGACTGAGTACCGACGGCACAGGCTTGCAGTGCAGCGCCGCGTGCTAGGAACTTGATGGCCAGCAAAAGTGCTCTGGTGTTTTAGTGCTTTGGCCATGACCATGACTATGACCATGCCCGTGACCATGACCAGGCGAGGTCAGCATGTGCGTCACGTCACGGCCGTTTGGCTGCTGCGGGGAGCGAGAAGGCGCGCTACTACTAACGACTGGCTTGCAGACGCCGGGGCCTGGTCGATCAACAGAAGCCGAAGCCTGCAACCTCGACAAAGACAAATCGACAAACATCTGGCCTTCCCTCTCTGTTGTTGTGCGCGCCTGCGAGTTCACCTGCATTCCTTGACATTGCCACTAGCCCGGAGCTGTCTGTTGTGACAGGGAAGCAGTCGCCGCCGTTTCAGCCGTTCCCCTTAACCATAGCGGGGCCAATAATTGCTCAACTCGCACGCGCCGAGCCACCTGAAGACGTGACGGTGCCACAGCAGCAGTTCCTGGTGGGAGTGTAGCATCGCCTGCAGGAGCGAGCGAGCGAGAGCAGCAAACAGAGCGAGGGCCGCTGGGCCGCAACGCTACAACCAGCCAGCAATCATGTCGTGAGTAGCTTCCCGCCAGAGAGGGGTCAGGATGATGGAACACATAGCTGACAGCATGGCCGTAGCAACACAATCAAAGGTGCGCCATGATGCAAAGTACATACAGCGACAAGATCGCAGATTACTGACTATGGGGCAATGCAGTCGTGGCCCGGTTCCGCCCGCAGAACAAGGTCGAGATAGCCAGCGGCGGAGAGCCGATTGTCGAGTTCAACTCCGAGGACACATGTACGATCCAGGTACGGACAAATCAGCTCCATAGACGATTCAATCTGGCCGCGCCTGAGAGAGAGAGACATGACTGACAGTTGGATCCGCAGTCGAAAGAGGCCGCGGGGGCCTTCACCTTCGATCGCGTCTTCGACATGGCATCGCGCCAGGTCGACGTCTTCGACTATTCCATCCGCCCGACAGTCGATGACATCTTGAATGGATACAACGGTACTGTGTTCGCCTACGGCCAGACGGGTGCGGGAAAGTCGTACACGATGATGGGTAGCGACATGGATGACGAGCACGGAAAAGGTGTCATCCCGCGTATTGTCCAGCAGATCTTTGCGAGCATTCTAGCCTCGCCAAGCAATATTGAGTACACCGTCCGGGTCAGCTACATGGAAATCTACATGGAGCGCATCCGGGATCTCTTGGTTCCGCAAAATGACAACCTTCCGGTCCACGAAGAAAAGAACCGGGGTGTATACGTAAAGGGCCTTTTGGAAGTGTACGTGTCGAGTGAGGAAGAAGTATACGAGGTCCTGCGAAGAGGTGGATCCGCACGAGCCGTCTCAGCAACAAACATGAACGCGGAATCTTCTCGATCGCATTCCATTTTCGTTGTGACCGTCAACCAGAAGAATGTCGAAACTGGGTCAATGAAGAGCGGACAACTCTTCTTGGTCGATCTGGCAGGTTCGGAAAAGGTTGGCAAGACTGGAGCGAGTGGACAAACCCTGGAAGAGGCCAAGAAGATCAACAAGAGTTTGAGTGCTCTGGGTATGGTCATCAACTGCTTGACCGACAGCAAGACTCAGCACATTCCCTACCGAGACTCCAAACTCACCCGTATTCTCCAGGAATCACTTGGTGGTAATTCCCGAACGACGCTCATCATCAACTGCTCGCCAAGTAGTTACAACGATGCCGAAACACTGGGCACTCTCCGATTTGGTATGCGAGCGAAGACCATCAAGAACAAGGCCAAGGTCAACGCCGAACTCAGTCCGGCCGAGCTCAAGGCGATGCTCAAAAAGATCCAAGGCCAGGTCACAACCTTTGAGAACCATATTGGTGCGCTTGAAACCGAGGTTACGCTCTGGCGTGGAGGAGAGACTGTTCCAAAAGAGAAGTGGATACCGCCACTGGAAAATGTTGGCCCAGCTCCAAAGAAGACTCCCCCGACACCGCGATCAGGGACACCATCAAGACTCGACGCAACGAGAACCTCAGAGACACCACGGCCAGACTCCAGAATGGACCTTGAACGTGCGGGTACACCAAGTATACCTCTAGACAAGGACGAGAAAGACGACTTTCTGCGCAGGGAAAACGAGCTACAAGATCAAGTCGCAGAAAAGGAATCGCAGCTCGCCAAAACAGAGGATGAGCTCAAGGCCGTCAAAGAAGAGCTTCAGTACTACAAGGATATCAACGTCAAGACTGGCAAGGACAACGACCTGAAGGCCTCTGAGCTAAACGAGATGCGCATGTCGCTCGAGAAGCTTCAGTTCGAGAGTAAAGAATATCAAATCACGATTGATGCATTGAAGGAGGCCAACGCAGAGCTCACAGCCGAATTGGATGAGACGAAGCAACAGGTACTAGACGCCAAGATGAACGCCAAAGAGACGTCGGTCGCCATGGATGAGAAGAAGAGAAAGAAGGCCGAAGCCATGGCCCAGATGATGGCTGGTTTCGATCTTGGTGACGAGGTCTTCAGCGACAACGAGCGTATGATCCGAAACATCATCGAAGAGCTGGATCAGCTTCACGAACTGAGCTCGTCGGGCGAGGCAATCGCTCCAAATACAATCAAAGAACTGCGAGAGAAGATCGCCGAGACACAGGGCATTGTGCGACAAGCAGAGCTTTCTCTCACTGCACGGAGTGATGAGGATGGTTCGCAGGCCAAGCGCCGTGAAGCATTAGAAGCACGCTGCGAGTCCCTGCAAGGGCAATACGAGGAACTGCTTGAACGCAACCTGTCCGAGCAAGACAAGGAAGAGCTCAAGGCGCGACTTGCTGATGCCTACTCAGCTCGACAGGAGGGCAATCTCGAGCTTGTAGAGACTCTCAAGCAGGATACTGCACGGCTGGCGGAAGAGAGTCAGAAGCTCAAGGCCGAGAACGAAAGCCTACAGCAGCGTATCAAGAGTGGCGCGATTGCTAACGGTGTTGCTAACGGTATCAATGGCAAGACCGTACAACAGCAAATTGCCGAATTCGATAATATGAAGAAGAGCCTTATGCGCGACCTTCAGAACCGTTGCGAGCGGGTAAGTATATGCCGGATTCAGGCATGCAGCAAGTTACTGATAATTTTAACAGGTCGTTGAGCTCGAGATCTCCTTGGACGAAACCCGCGAACAATATAACAACGTGCTCCGGACATCTAACAACCGCGCTCAGCAGAAGAAGATGATGTTCCTCGAACGCAACCTCGAGCAACTCACCGTTGTCCAACGCCAGCTCGTCGAACAAAACAGCTCCTTGAAGAAGGAAGTCGCCATCGCCGAGCGCAAACTCATTGCCCGCAACGAGCGCATCCAATCCCTCGAAAGCCTCCTCCAAGACTCACAAGAGAAACTCACAGCTGCAAACCACCGGTACTTGCCTTTCCCCCCTCCCCCTACACTCTACTCAAGAGTCCCCGCTAACAAGCCCCCTTAGATTCGAAGCCCAACTCACGGCAGTCAAGGAACGCCTCGAATCAGCAAAGGCGGGCTCAACCCGTGGGCTCGGTTCCCCAGCCGGCGGTGCCTCGTACGCGGGCTTCGGCGGCGTAGGCTCCCGCATCGCCAAACCGTTGCGTGGCGGTGGCGCTGTGGCGGACGGACCGGTGCTCCCTGTCATTGGCAACCTGCAGAAGCAGGACGGTGATGGTGAGGCGAATAAGGCGAAGCGGACGAGTTGGTTTTTTAATCAAAGGTAGATGATGATGATGATGATGTAGGGGGTTTGTTTGCGAGGGGTTTGATGTGGCATTGATGGGCATCTGGTATCTGAGGTAAGGAATTGGGTGGGCGGGTGTTTTGGTGTTTCTGTTTCACCTGACTTTATCGCTTTTGCATGAGATGGATGAGTGTTGGTGGCATGGCGTGGCATGGAGGGAAGGGGGAAGAGAACAGGTATCGTCAGGCAACGCTTTATGAAAGCATGGCATGACCCACTGGGCATATATGTAAACGACGGATCGAAGCGACGTGGGGCTTTGCGCGGTCGCTTTTTTGCATTCAACCACCCTTATACCATAGATTCATCTTCTTTTCTTTTCTTGAATTTTAAAATCTCATGCCAATTCGTCTTTGGCGTGTTTGCTTTACTGGACAAGCTTGTATGATTGACTCTGACAACGTACACGACTTACAAACGGACCTATTGTTAAAGTAAGTGTGGCGTGGTATGTAATGTTGGAAAAGAAGGATAGATTGCGTGAGATGGGCTAGAGGCAGGGAGTAAAGAGGCTTGGCATCAATTTACTTGGGCCATTGCAGAAAGAGAGACAGAGAGAGAGAGAGGGGGGATCGGAGGATCTGATTGCAACACCAGACTAAATGCTTTGTTCGTATTCTTGACTGGATTCGTCATGGTTCCTTCTCGGAGGAACTGCCGATGTATGGGATAGATATCAGCATGATGCGTGGAGATGATGAGGGTGTTTGTGTAACTCTTCCTGCGTCGATACGGTTGATGCCTCTGGTTTCGACTTTGTCAACCCTGCGAGGCCCGCATCTTATAGTGCTAAGGCGAACCGGACTTTGGGTCTCGTCGGTTCACCAGGCCTGTGGGCGAAGATGCATCTCGCTGCCGGATCTGCATCGTCGCCATGGGAGCCTATGCACCGGGGGAACGGGAAGGCCCAATAATCTTCAGGCGGAGTAGCTAAGCCAATGCAAGAGACCTCACCTGAAACGGGCTATGCGTTTCACCCACGCTTGGTGGTGCGCGGTGCTGGCAGAAGTTGGTGGGGCAGTCCAACAGCTACCCACTGCCCCTCACTTGCCGCAAACAACTCACCTGGAGACGGAGCTGTTGACTGTGAGTAAATAAGAGACCAATTTCTTCCGTCATTCTGATGCCAATCCTAGTTCTCGAGTAGATAATCCAAGTCGCCAACAAGCCGCTTCGACATCACAAGTACCCCCACCATCACCTCCATCTACACCAGCACCCGCATAACGTCATCATCATGGTTGACCGTGCGAACCGCCCTTCTGCCTTGAACGCACCCACTGCATCTGGACCTGGCCCTCAAGTGGACATTGTCGGAGAAGGCGGTAGCCAGAAGGTGGTTGCGAGGCTTCCGTCTGGCGAGAGCGTCGAGGTCTTGCTCTTTGGAGCTACTGTCACCAGCTGGAAGAGCAATGAGGGCAAGACGGAGAACCTGTGGTTGAGCGACGCTGCTGATCTGACTGGCAAGAAGCCTGTGAGGGGCGGTATCCCTGTCGTGTTCCCAGTACGTTTTCCCACCGCCATTCTTTTCAAAGCTTCTTGATTGCTTACAGCTCATGACTAGGTCTTTGGCCCTCCCCCCAAGTCAGGACACCCTACTTCATCGCTTCCTCAACACGGCTTTGCTCGCGGATCGCGCTGGGAGTACATGGGCAAGTCTACTGCTGAAGATGCGCTCGACTCGGATTCTGTCAAGCTCGACTTTGGCCTCGATCGTCAGTCTCTGAGCGAAGAGTCGCGCAAGGCGTGGCCGCTGGACTTTGGGCTTGTATACAGCGTCACACTAAGCAAGGACAGCCTGCAGGCAGTACTTACTGTCCGGAATGAGGGCGAAGAGAGCTTTGAGTTCCAGTTCTTGCTCCACACCTACTTCAAGGTTTCAGACATTTCCAAGGTTGCCATTACAGGCCTCTCCGGCACCGAGTACATTGACAAGGTCCTCAACGCGTCCACCCACACACAGAGCGACAACCAGCTCAAGATTACCGGCGAAGTGGATCGCGTCTACAAGGACATCAAGCAGGATACTACATCGATTACCGAGGATGGCAAGCCTCGCTTCGACGTCATCCGCGACAACGTCAAGGACACAGTTACCTGGAACCCCTGGATCGAGAAGGCCAAAGCCATGGGCGACTTCTCTCCAGACGATGGCTACAAGAACATGGTCTGCGTAGAAATTGGTGCTGTTGATGGTTGGCAAAAGCTGGAGAAGGGCGAGGTCTGGGAGGGTGGTATGGTGGTCAAGAGTCACCTCTAGAGAGTGTGTGTTTTGCGCTCTAGTAGGGGGGAAGGGGACAAGGCTCTATCTGCAAGCCAAAGTATGGAAACACGCACGGTCTTTATGGTATATGATAGACTGAAGCAAAACCCAAGGATTTCTCAGCAGTTCATTTGTGAGCGTGGTGATCATTACATGCTGCGAACAATGAATGCGACGCGCAGACCCTGGGCGTTAATGTGCTAGGAAGCCCTTGCCGTTCCACACTTCCCCACCAAAACTTGCTTAACAACACAACATGCTATGACAACAGTCAGCACTATCTGAGTAACACGGTCATGCCGGACGCTGATAACAAACGCGAAGCAGTTCGCAACCCTCACTCTTATCGGCTGTGGGCCATCGACTGAAAGCTCAACTGCATTGCATATCCGCACCTCCCCCGCATACATGAGGTGGTACCACCACATATTGCTACTCCCCGCCTGACAAAACAATCACGTCAACCTAGTTGTTGGTGTGAGCTTTTTGGCGCACTCGGTCAACTGTCGGCGACGCTGGGCGCCTTTGTGTGCGGGCGTAATAGGCAGGGTATACACTTTTAGGAGGACCGCCAGTTGGAGCTGTACACAAGCATGTCGCTCATACCCTACGCGCCGGCCGAATCGCGCGAGATCGTGCTGTAAGTCTTTGAAAATCGGCCGCGACTCGTGAAAAACGTGAACCTGACCAAGACCTAGACGTCATGGTTCTGCAGTAGTCGTCTTTGACCTACACTCCAAAGAGCTTTCTCTCCGCGATGCTTCGCGCACGACTGAAATCGGCTCTACATCGTGCCCTTACTGCCACCGACCCTACCGCGAGCCGTCGCCCCATGGTGAAGACAATAGCGACGAGCACGAGCATACTGCGCAGACAATACCGACCGACAATGGCTTTGTGAATCCCGCCTACTTCCAGATGCTCCGGAGGAGTCAGCCTGGATCAACAGAGGGATCGCGACCGTCATCGCCGCATAAACAGCTGGCACCTGCGCCAATGCGCATGAACCACTTCCACACGCCCGAAGGGACTGAGTTTGTCGGCAGTACGCCTGTCCAACCCTCTAAGAGCCATGGGATATCAGCAAGGGCATTCAGCCCCAATTACTTCAAAGACTTCTTCATAGAGGAGCGAGAGTTAGGAAGAGGAGGCAAGGGTGTTGTCCTTCTAGTACAGCATGTTTTGGACGGCGTACACCTTGGCAAGTTCGCGTGCAAGCGAGTGCCGGTGGGCGATGATCATGAATGGCTTGAGAAGGTGTTGATCGAAGTCCAACTTCTCCAGACCCTGTCGCATCAAAACCTGGTATCATATCGCCATGTGTGGCTGGAGGACTACCAAATATCCAGTTTTGGGCCAAGTGTGCCTTGCGCTTTCATACTGCAGCAGTACTGCAATGGAGGAGACCTTCACAACTATATCCTCGGCGCTACTAAAACGTCGGTCACCAAGGAACAAATGAAGGAACGCCTTAGAAGGAGATCAAAAGGCCAGTTGGAAGACCCAGGCGACATGCATGGGCCACGCCGCATGCACTTTGAGGAAATCATATCCTTCTTCAAGGACATTACGTCTGGCTTGAGCCACCTCCACGCGAATGGTTACATTCACCGAGACCTCAAGCCTAGCAATTGTCTGCTTCACCATACCGGCCACAAGGTCAGGGTTCTGGTCAGCGATTTCGGCGAAGTACAGTCAGCGAGCACGGCAAGGAGCTCAACAGGAGCCACTGGAACAATCTCATACTGTGCTCCCGAGGTGCTCCGTCAGGAGAGGCCAGGTGGTGCGTTTGGCAACTTCACGACAAAGTCGGACATTTTCTCACTCGGCATGATTGTCTACTTTATGTGTTTTGCGCGACTGCCGTATCGGAACGCCGACGGTGTCGACGAGGATAGTGAGGACCTAGATCAACTCCGGGCTGAAATCACGGCATGGGCTGGTATTGACGACGAACAACGCATACGCTCCGACTTGCCTGAGCAGCTCTACCGATCACTTAAACGCCTGCTTGCCCTCAGCCCTGAGGAACGCCCTGGTGCTGAGGAGATTCTGCATGTGCTCAAGTCGCCATTGGTATTCGACGATTACAATGCATATGCGAGCCCACCTGGCCTGAATGAGTTCAGCCCCCGCATATCCCGAGCAGACACACCCAGCCCAGCGCCGACACAAACCAACAAAAAACGCTCTTCGGTCAACTACGCACGCCCTGGCCAATCAAAACTCAGCGCCACCGTCATGGACCGCTCTCCCAGTCCGCCACACCCGGAACCGATGAGGAGAGAGTCTTCTGAAGACGGAGCAGTCATACTGAGAAGAAAGCTGGAGTTTCCGCCTCCATCGCCTGCGGTGAGAACACCGTCACCTCAGCGTCTAATGCTGCCTCCGCCGCCGCCGCCCAATGCCTTTTCGATTTTGTACAGGGCCGCGAAGAACCCGGTGACGACCAGCGCAATCAAGGTAATCCTCTTCTGCGCAAAAGCATTCAGTCTGCTCTCCCCTTGCCAACCGTTTGTACCGGATGCTCGCGTTCTATACCCACTTCTCTGCTTGGCGTCTGTTGATTTTGTGCATCTCAGTTTTGACGTTGGAATCATGGGAAGCCGTTTCCGCCTAGGTAGCCTGTCCGGCTCCATGGCGCTTCTAATAGTACATGCGGTTGTGGTGGGCCTCACGCTGAGATGGGATTATTTGTGCTCAAGGAGGGGAGTGACGTGGGATGGGCTATAATACAGGAACTCATTTGCATTAAAACATGTGATGCGGCGCAACCTGGAGTAGTTAATAGGCACGGACTTGTTTTGGAGATACCTCTGGGGCGTGACAGCGCGAGGTAAAAGCAACAATTACCATAGTAGAATACAAGCTACACTACTTTTTAACGCGTCCTGGATGT
>Ga0265798_10005540_pt1 | contig 16909 bp, 15 predicted proteins | sample P3T30metagenome_FD_192430 | JGI IMG/M metagenome (GOLD analysis project Ga0265798, IMG submission 192430) | Plant litter microbial communities from East Loma Ridge, Irvine, California - P3 T30 | ecosystem: Environmental > Terrestrial > Plant litter > Unclassified | place: USA: California... | reverse complement strand
GACATCGATTCTAGGCGTGCACGGTGGAGGTAAACAGAGCCGGTTCGGATAAACAGTTTTATTCGAATCTGCACTAATCCCGCGGGTCTGGGCGTGCATCGGTGCAAGCAGCGGTACTACCATCGTCGAATGGCTGCACGGGCCAGATACCCTTAAAACAGGTGTATAAAACAACAACTACTCAACCGAGGTATGAAAGATGAGTGCGGCTTCCCTGTATCCCGTTCGTCCAGAGGTGGCGGCGTCCACGCTGACCGATGAGGCGACCTACAAGGCCATGTACCAGCAGTCCGTGGTCAACCCGGACGGTTTCTGGCGCGAACAGGCGCAGCGCCTCGATTGGATAAAGCCCTTCACCAAGGTCAAGCAGACCTCGTTCGACGATCACCATGTCGACATCAAATGGTTCGCCGACGGAACCCTCAACGTCTCCTACAACTGCCTGGACCGCCACCTGGCCGAACGCGGCGATCAGGTCGCGATCATCTGGGAAGGCGACGACCCTTCCGAAAGCCGTCACATCACCTACCGGGAGCTGCACGCCGAGGTGTGCAAGTTCGCCAACGCCCTGCGCGGCCAGGATGTGCACCGCGGCGACGTGGTGACCCTGTACATGCCGATGATTCCCGAGGCGGTGGTGGCGATGCTCGCCTGTACCCGCATCGGCGCGGTGCATTCGGTGGTGTTCGGTGGCTTCTCGCCCGAGGCGCTGGCGGGGCGCATCATCGACTGCCAGTCCAAGGTGGTGATCACCGCCGACGAAGGCCTGCGGGGCGGCAGGAAAACGGCGCTCAAGGCCAACGTCGACCGCGCCCTGACCAACCCCGAAACCAGCAGCGTGCAGAAGGTCATCGTGTGCAAGCGCACCGGTGGCGAGATCGAGTGGAACCGTCATCGCGACATCTGGTACCACTCGCTGCTGGAGGTGGCATCGAGCACCTGCGCGCCGAAGGAAATGGGCGCCGAGGAAGCGCTGTTCATCCTCTATACCTCCGGCTCGACCGGCAAGCCCAAGGGCGTGCTGCACACCACCGGCGGTTACCTGGTGTACGCCGCGCTGACCCATGAGCGAGTGTTCGACTACAAGCCGGGCGATGTCTACTGGTGCACGGCGGACGTCGGCTGGATCACCGGCCACAGCTACATCGTCTATGGTCCGCTGTCCAACGGTGCCACCACCTTGCTGTTCGAAGGCGTGCCCAACTACCCGGATATTACCCGCGTCTCGAAAATCATCGACAAGCACAAAGTCAATATCCTCTACACCGCGCCCACCGCTATCCGCGCGATGATGGCCGAGGGCACCAAGGCAGTCGAGGGCGCCGATGGCTCGAGCCTGCGCTTGCTGGGTTCGGTGGGCGAACCGATCAACCCCGAGGCCTGGAACTGGTACTACAACACGGTCGGCAAGCAGAACTGCCCGATCGTCGACACCTGGTGGCAGACCGAAACCGGCGGCATCCTGATCAGCCCGCTGCCGGGTGCGATCGGCCTCAAGCCCGGTTCGGCGACCAAACCGTTCTTCGGCGTGGTGCCGGCGCTGGTGGACAACCTGGGCAACCTGATCGACGGCGCTGCCGAGGGCAATCTGGTGATTCTCGATTCGTGGCCCGGCCAGTCGCGTACCCTCTACGGCGACCATGACCGTTTCGTCGATACCTATTTCAAGACCTTTCGCGGCATGTACTTCACCGGCGACGGCGCGCGTCGCGACGAAGATGGCTACTACTGGATCACCGGCCGAGTCGATGACGTGCTCAACGTTTCCGGGCACCGCATGGGCACGGCCGAGATCGAAAGCGCGATGGTGGCCCATCCCAAGGTGGCCGAGGCCGCTGTGGTGGGCGTTCCCCATGAGCTGAAAGGGCAGGGCATCTATGTCTATGTCACGCTCAATGGTGGCGAGCAGACCAGCGAGGAACTGCGCCTGGAGCTCAAGAACTGGGTGCGCAAGGAGATCGGCCCCATCGCCTCGCCGGATGTGATCCAGTGGGCGCCGGGGCTGCCCAAGACGCGCTCGGGCAAGATCATGCGGCGCATCCTGCGCAAGATCGCCACGGCCGAGTACGACTCGCTGGGTGACATCTCTACTTTGGCCGATCCGGGGGTGGTGCAACAGCTGATCGACACCCACAAGGAAATGCATCGCGCTTCGGCGTGATTTGAGGTGATCTTGAGGGCCTCTTCGCGGGCAGAGCCCGCTCCCACACGTGCGCGTCAATGCACACTCATGTGGGAGCGGGGCGGGCGGCCGAGCCCTCGGCCCTCGAAGGGGCCATCAAAGCTCGTCGAAGATTGCCTGTGTTACTGAATGAAGGTTCAGCACACACCACCTGCCACTCAACACCCCACTGCAACGCCTACGTACTCCCGCCTGCAACACCGCACTTGCCGTCCCAGAAGGCTTTGCCAATAATGGGCGCGCTAATTGCTTGATGGACAGGTTGCGCGTCTTTTTGCTCAGCCACAATCGGCATGGGCTGTCAATCCCTTGGTCTGGGTGTCTCGGTGCTTCTGTAACTACTTGTCGCATTGAAGAAATATCGACTGGCACAGTGCCGTTAAAATGCGCTCACTCGCCGGACCTCGTGGCGTCGCCCGTTCAGCCTCATTTTTCGCATTCTGGGCCTGCGCTCACTTTGCCCATACTGCCCATTTTCGCTGGAGCTCACCCAATGAAGAAACTTGCACTGTTTGGCGCATTGGCACTGTCCGTGCTGTCGGCGACAGCGTTCGCCGATGAAAAGCCGCTGAAGATCGGTATCGAAGCCGCTTACCCACCGTTCGCGTCCAAGGCGCCGGATGGCAGCATCGTCGGTTTCGACTACGACATCGGCAACGCGCTGTGCGCTGAGATGAAGGTCAAGTGCACCTGGGTCGAGCAGGAATTCGACGGTCTCATTCCCGCCCTCAAGGTCCGCAAGATCGACGCCATTCTGTCGTCGATGTCGATTACCGACGACCGCAAGAAGTCCGTTGATTTCACCAACAAGTACTACGCCACTCCGGCGCGTCTGGTCATGAAGTCCGGCACCCAGGTGAGCGACTCCATGGCCGAGCTCAAAGGCAAGAAGATCGGCGTGCAGCGCGGCACCATCCATGACCGGTATGCCACCGAGGTGCTCAAGCCGCTGGGCGTCGAAGTGATGCCGTACGGCTCGCAGAACGAGATCTATCTGGACGTGGCCGCCGGTCGACTGGACGGCACGCTGGCCGATGCCACCCTGTTGCAGGACGGTTTCCTCAACACCGACGCCGGCAAGGGCTACGCATTCGTCGGTCCGTCGGTCAACGACCCGAAATACTTCGGTGACGGCATCGGTATCGCCGTGCGCAAGGGCGACAAGGCCAACGTGGATCGCATCAACGCGGCCATCGAAGGCATTCGCGCCAACGGCGAGTACAAGAAGATCCAGGACAAGTACTTCGATTTCGACATCTACGGCAAATAAGCCGGCAGGCGTCACCTGACTGATGGTGCAAACGGCGGGAAACCGCGGTCTGCACCATTTTTCATTCTTCGGGCGAGGATCTCTACATGTTGAAAGGCTACGGGGCCGTCATTCTCGATGGCGCTTGGCTGACGCTGCAGCTCGCCTTGTCGTCCATGGCACTGGCCATCGTGCTGGGTCTGTTCGGCGTGGCCCTGCGCCTGTCTCCGGTACGCTGGCTGGCCTGGCTGGGTGACCTGTACGCCACGGTGATTCGTGGCATACCCGATCTGGTGTTGATCCTGCTGATCTTCTACGGTGGCCAGGACATCCTCAATCGCGTGGCGCCGTTGGTGGGTTACGACGACTACATCGACCTGAATCCGCTGCTGGCCGGTATCTTCACCCTGGGTTTCATCTTCGGTGCCTACCTGTCGGAAACCTTTCGCGGGGCCTTCATGGCCATTCCCAAGGGCCAGGCCGAAGCCGGCATGGCCTATGGCATGAGCAGTCTGCAGGTGTTCTTCCGGGTGCTGGTGCCGCAGATGATTCGCCTGGCGATTCCCGGCGTCACCAACAACTGGCTGGTGTTGACCAAGGCCACGGCATTGATTTCGGTGGTCGGCCTGCAGGACATGATGTTCAAGGCCAAGCAGGCAGCGGATGCCACGCGCGAACCGTTCACCTTCTTCCTCGCGGTGGCGGCGATGTACCTGGTCATCACCAGTGTGTCGCTGCTGTTGCTGCGCGCCATCGAAAAACGCTACTCGGTGGGCATCAAGGCGGCTGAGCTATGATCTTCGATTACAACGTCGTCTGGGACAGCCTGCCGCTGTACATGAGCGGCATGCTGGAAACCTTGAAGCTGCTGGCGATTTCGCTGTTCTTCGGTCTGCTGGTGGCGCTGCCGCTGGGTTTGATGCGGGTGTCCCGGCAGCCGCTGGTCAACGGCATCGCGTGGCTCTACACCTACGTGATCCGTGGCACGCCCATGCTGGTGCAGCTGTTTCTGATCTATTACGGTCTGGCCCAGTTCGAGGCCGTGCGCAACAGCGTGCTCTGGCCCTGGTTGTCGAGCGCCACGTTCTGCGCCTGCCTGGCCTTCGCCATCAATACCAGTGCCTACACCGCCGAAATCATCGCCGGCAGCCTGCGGGCCACGCCACCGGGCGAGATCGAAGCGGCCAAGGCCATGGGCATGTCCAGGGCCGGGATGTACCGGCGTATCCTGCTGCCCTCGGCACTGCGCCGAGCGCTGCCGCAGTACAGCAACGAGGTGATCATGATGCTGCAGACCACGAGCCTGGCTTCGATCGTGACCCTGATCGACATCACCGGCGCAGCGCGTACGGTGAACGCCCAGTACTATCTGCCGTTCGAAGCCTACATCACGGCGGGTGTGTGCTACCTGTGCCTGACGTTCATTCTGGTGCGCCTGTTCAAGCTGGCCGAGCGCCGCTGGCTGGCCTACCTGGCACCGCGCAGGCACTGAGCGCGTGCAGCAAAAACCTTTTCGCCACGGGCCGCTGGCCCGTGACTGACCGATTTGCGAGACCCCCGATCATGTACAAACTCCAAGTTCAGGACCTGCACAAGCGCTATGGCTCGCACGAGGTGCTCAAGGGTGTCTCGCTGGCGGCGAAGGCGGGCGATGTGATCAGCATCATCGGCTCCAGCGGATCGGGCAAGAGCACGTTCCTGCGTTGCATCAACCTGCTCGAACAGCCCCACGCGGGCAAGATCCTGCTCAACGACGAAGAGCTCAAACTGGTTGCCGGCAAGGATGGGGCGCTCAGGGCGGCCGACCCCAGGCAGCTGCAACGCCTGCGTTCGCGCCTGTCGATGGTGTTCCAGCATTTCAACCTGTGGTCGCACATGACCGCGCTGGAAAACGTCATCGAAGCGCCCGTGCATGTGTTGGGCGTATCGAAAAAGCAAGCGCTGGAAAAAGCCGAGTATTATCTGGCCAAGGTGGGGGTTTCGCACCGCAAGGATGCCTATCCGGGGCACATGTCCGGTGGCGAGCAGCAGCGTGTCGCCATTGCCCGTGCATTGGCGGTGGAACCCGAGGTGATGTTGTTCGACGAACTGACTTCGGCGCTCGACCCGGAACTGGTGGGTGACGTGCTCAAGGTGATGCAGGCCCTGGCTCAGGAAGGGCGGACCATGGTCGTCGTGACCCACGAGATGGGTTTCGCCCGTGAGGTGTCGAACCAACTGGTGTTTCTGCACAAGGGCCTGGTCGAAGAAACCGGCGACCCGCGCGAGGTGCTGGCCAATCCGCGTTCCGAACGGTTGCAGCAGTTCTTGTCCGGCAGCCTCAAGTGATCGCCGCTTGAAACATCTGCCGGGTGTTTTCCTGCGAGCAGGTCGAGCATGCCTGCGCAGTGCCATTTCCCATTCGGTTTTTGATACTTAAGGTTTCGGTCCGCATCAGATGACAGCCCAACGAATCGGTTTCCTCTATTGGCCCAGCACGCGAGCCCTGACCCTGGCGCTGGCCGAAGAGGCCCTGCGAGTGGCGCAGAAGGTGCACCCGGAAGTGACCTACGAGTTGCTTTTCCTGCAGGCCGAACCACCTGTTCCAGGCGGCTGGCAGCTGCCCGGTGAGGCGTGGAACGGTCGCCTGGAGGGTTGCCAGAAGCTTTTTCTGCTGGCTGACGAGCCACCGTCGGCGCTGGCGCCGGCACTGGCCACTGCGCTCAAGCAGACGGTCCGGGCCGGATGCCTGGTGGGCGGGCTGTCGGCGGGGGTCTACCCGCTGGCGCAGCTGGGGCTGCTCGATGGCTACCGCGCGGCCGTGCACTGGCGCTGGCAGGATGATTTCGCCGAGCGCTTTCCCAAGGTCATCGCCACCAGCCACCTGTTCGATTGGGACCGCGACCGCATGACGGCTTGCGGGGGCTTGTCGGTGCTCGACCTGCTGCTGGCGGTACTGGCCCGCGATCACGGCGCCGAACTGGCCGGGGCGGTGTCCGAAGAGCTGGTGGTGGAGCGTATCCGCGAGGGCGGCGAGCGCCAGCGCATTCCGTTGCAGAATCGTCTGGGGTCCAGCCATCCGAAGCTGACCCAGGCGGTGTTGCTGATGGAAGCCAATATCGAAGAGCCGCTGACCACCGACGAGATCGCCCAGCATGTGTGTGTTTCGCGGCGCCAGCTGGAGCGCATCTTCAAGCAGTACCTGAACCGCGTACCCAGCCAGTACTACCTCGAGTTGCGCCTGAACAAGGCGCGGCAGATGTTGATGCAGACCAGCAAGTCGATCATCCAGATCGGCCTGTCGTGCGGGTTTTCCTCGGGCCCGCATTTTTCCAGCGCGTACCGCAATTTTTTCGGCGCCACCCCCCGCGAGGATCGCAACCAGCGTCGCAGCAGCAGCCCGTTCGAACTGTCTTCGGTGCCCGCCGAACGAGGTTGACCCTCGCTCCGGGATGCGCTGTGCCAGGTGAAGCGCGGTGTGACTTTCGCGGCCACGGACCGCTCCTACGGGAGTACGCGCAGAACCCTTGTAGGAGCGGTCATCGGCCGCGAATGGGTGGTGCGGTCGATCTGACACAACACGCACGTCAGCGCCTTTCTATCCCTATATGTCGCATTCGCGACAACCCCCGTAGAATGGCGGTTTGGCGCTGTAACAAGTTGTCGCATGGCGGCAATGCCGCGCGTGCACCAGTCCTTACAATCCCCTATCGCTCGCCCATTCTGCGCTGAGCGTTCCTTGACAGGAGACTCCGATGTCCGTTGAGCAAGCCCCCGTGCAACGTGCCGATTTCGACCAGGTAATGGTGCCCAACTATGCACCGGCCGCTTTCATTCCCGTGCGCGGTGCAGGTTCCCGGGTATGGGATCAGGCTGGTCGCGAGCTCATCGATTTCTCCGGTGGCATCGCCGTCAACGTGCTGGGGCATGCGCACCCGGCATTGGTAGGCGCGCTGACCGAACAGGCCAACAAGCTGTGGCACGTGTCCAACGTCTTCACCAACGAGCCCACCCTGCGCCTGGCCCGGAAGCTGGTCGATGCCACCTTTGCCGACCGGGTGTTCTTCTGCAACTCCGGCGCGGAAGCCAACGAGGCCGCGTTCAAGCTGGCCCGGCGTGTGGCGCACGACAACTTCGGTCCCGAGAAATACGAGATCGTTTCGGCCCTCAACAGCTTCCACGGCCGCACGCTGTTCACCGTCAGCGTGGGTGGCCAGCCGAAGTACTCCGACGGTTTCGGCCCGAAGATCACCGGCATTCGCCACGTTCCCTACAACGACCTCGAAGCGCTGAAAGCGGCGGTGTCCGACAAGACCTGCGCCGTGGTGCTGGAGCCGGTCCAGGGCGAAGGCGGCGTGGTACCGGCCGATCCGGCCTACCTGCAAGGCGCTCGCGCGCTGTGCGACCAGTTCAATGCCCTGCTGGTGTTCGACGAAGTGCAAAGCGGCATGGGGCGCAGTGGTGAGCTGTTCAGCTACATGAACTACGGCGTCACCCCGGACATCCTCTCCAGCGCCAAGAGCCTGGGGGGCGGTTTTCCAATCGGGGCGATGCTTACCACCGATGCCCTGGCCAAACACTTCGCGGTCGGCGTGCACGGCACCACCTATGGCGGCAACCCTCTGGCCTGCGCCGTGGCCGAGGCGGTGCTCGATGTGGTCAACACACCCGAAGTGCGAGCCGGGGTCAAGGCACGGCACCAGCACTTCAAGACGCGCCTGGAGCAGATCGGCCAGCGCTACGGCGTGTTCAGCGAAGTCCGTGGCCTGGGCCTGCTGATCGGTTGCGCCTTGAGCGACGCCTGGAAAGGCCGCGCCAAGGACTTCTTCAATGCTGCCGAACGGCACGACCTGATGATTCTGCAGGCCGGCCCGGACGTGGTGCGTTTCGCCCCGAGTCTGGTCATCGACGAGGCCGACATCGACGAAGGCCTGGACCGCTTCGAACGCGCCGTGGCGCACCTGACCCAGGCCTGATCGGCCCGTTCGTGGCGTTGGCTCAAAGCCAGCGCCACCTCTGCAATCGACCCGCTGCAATCGACAAGGAGTGGCACCATGCTGGTAATGCGCCCTGCGCAAATGGCTGACCTGGCCGAGGTTCAGCGCCTGGCTGCCGACAGCCCCATCGGTGTCACTTCGCTGCCCGACGACGCAGGGCGGTTGAGTGACAAGATCGCCAAGTCCGAGGCGTCCTTTGCCGCCGAAGTCAGCTTCAACGGTGAGGAGAGCTATTTCTTCGTTCTTGAAGACCTGGGCACCCAGCGCCTGGTCGGCTGTTCGGCGATCGTCGCTTCCGCCGGCTACTCCGAACCCTTCTACAGCTTTCGCAACGAGACCTTCGTGCACGCCTCGCGCGAGCTGAAGATCCACAACAAGATTCACGTGCTTTCGCAGTGTCATGACCTGACCGGCAACAGCCTGTTGACCAGCTTCTACGTGGTGCCCGAACTGGTCGGCAGTATCTGGGCCGAGCTCAACTCGCGGGCACGCCTGCTGTTCATGGCCAACCACCCGGAGCGCTTTGCCGATTCGGTGGTGACCGAGATCGTCGGCTACAGCGACGAACACGGCGACTCACCTTTCTGGGATGCGATCGGACGCAATTTCTTCGATCTCAACTATGCCGAGGCCGAACGCCTGTGCGGCATCAAGAGCCGCACGTTTCTCGCCGAACTGATGCCGCACTACCCGATCTACGTGCCCTTGCTGCCCGACCAGGCGCAAGAGGCCATGGGCCAGGTACACCCGCGTGCGCAGGTGACGTTCGACATTCTGATGCGCGAAGGCTTCGAAACCGATCACTACATCGACATCTTCGACGGTGGGCCCACCCTGCATGCCCGGGTATCGGGCATTCGCTCGATCGCCCACAGCCGCGTGGTGCCGGTCAAGCTTGTCGCGGCGTCGGACGAGCGCGGCGGCCCTGGTCGTCCCTACCTGGTTTCCAACGGTCTGCTGCAGGATTACCGCGCGGTGCTGCTGGAGCTCGATTGGGTGCCCGGCAAGCCGGTCGGGCTGGACCTGGCCACCGCCGAGGCGCTGGGTGTGGGCGAGGGCGCCAGCGTGCGTCTGGTTGCAGTTTGATACCTGGTTGAACAGGCCGAGTTCTGCAGGTACCACGCGGTGCCTGCTCGAGGAGAAAGCATGATCGTTCGTCCCGTACGCAGCAGTGACCTGCCGGCGCTGATCGAGTTGGCCCGCAGCACCGGCCCCGGCCTGACCACCTTGCCAGCCAACGAAGAACGGTTGGCGCACCGGGTCGGCTGGGCCGAGAAGACCTTTCGCGGCGAAGCCGGGCGCGGCGATGCCGATTACCTGTTCGTGCTCGAAGACGATGACGGCACGGTCGTGGGCATTTCAGCCATTGCCGGTGCCGTGGGCCAGCGCGAGCCCTGGTACAACTACCGGGTGGGCCTGACCGTGAGCGCCTCGCAGGAGCTGAACATCTATCGCGAGATTCCCACGCTGTTCCTCGCCAACGACCTGACCGGCAATTCGGAACTGTGCTCGCTGTTCCTGCGCGAAGGTCACCGCAAGGGCCTGAACGGGCGCTTGCTGGCCAAGGCGCGGCTGCTGTTCATCGCTCAGTTTCCGCACCTGTTCGGGCGCAAGGTGATCGCCGAGATGCGCGGCATTTCCGATGCCGACGGCCGCTCGCCATTCTGGGAAAGTCTGGGCCGGCATTTCTTCAAGATGGAATTCAGCCAGGCCGATTACCTGACCGGCGTCGGCAACCGCGCCTTCATCGCTGAATTGATGCCCAAGTTCCCGCTCTACAGCTGCTTCCTGTCCCCGGCTGCGCGCGAGGTCATCGGCAAGGTCCACCCCGATACCGAGCCCGCCCTGGCCATGCTCAAGGCCGAAGGGTTCAGCTACCAGGGCTACGTCGACATCTTCGACGCCGGCCCGGCGGTGGAATGCGAGACCAGCAAGATTCGCGCGGTCCACGACAGCAAGAGTCTGGTTCTGGCCATCGGCACCCCCGGCGACGATGCCCCACCGTTTCTGATCTACAACCGCGAACGCGAAGAGTGCCGCATCACGGCGGCGCCAGCGCGCTTCGCTTCCGGCACGCTGGTGGTCGATCCCTTGACCGCCCGCCGCCTGCAGCTGAGCGCGGGTGACCAGGTGCGCGCGGTACCCATGACCCCGCCCGTTCGGGAGGTGCTTTGATGAATACTTTGTTTATCGACGGCCAATGGCTGCCTGGCGAAGGCGAGTTGCTGACGTCGCTCAATCCAGTGGGCCAGGCTGTGGTCTGGCAGGGGCGCAGTGCCAGTGCCGACCAGGTGGCCTTGGCCGTACAGGCCGCGCGGCATGCCTTCGTCGGCTGGGCGAGCCAGCCGTTGTCGGCGCGCATTGCCGTATTGCAGGCGTTCGCCGAGCGACTGAAGGCCTGTACCGATGAGCTGGCGCAGTGCATCGGCGAAGAAACCGGAAAGCCCTTGTGGGAAGCGGCCACCGAAGTGACCAGCATGGTCAACAAGGTGGCGATCTCGATCCAGAGCCATGCCGAACGCACCGGCGAGAAGAGCGCACCGCTGGCCGACGCCACGGCGGCCCTGCGGCACAAGCCCCATGGCGTGGTAGCGGTGTTCGGTCCCTACAACTTTCCCGGGCACCTACCCAACGGCCATATCGTGCCAGCATTGCTGGCAGGCAACTGCGTGCTGTTCAAGCCCAGCGAGCTGACGCCCAAGGTGGCTGAACTGACCACGCGCTGCTGGGCCGAAGCCGGGTTGCCGGCGGGCGTGCTCAACCTGCTGCAGGGCGGCCGCGACACTGGCATGGCGCTGGCCGCCAATGCCGGGCTCGACGGGTTGTTCTTCACCGGTTCCAGCGCCACGGGCAACCTGCTGCACCAACAATTCGGCGGCCAGCCGGGCAAGATCCTGGCGCTGGAGATGGGCGGCAACAACCCCCTGGTGGTCGAGCAGGTGCAGGACCTAGATGCTGCGGTCTATACCATCATTCAGTCGGCGTTCATTTCTGCCGGTCAACGCTGCACCTGCGCGCGGCGCCTGCTGGTCCCCGTCGGCGAGTGGGGGGACCGGCTGCTCGAGCGTTTGGTGCAGGTGTGTGCCACCCTCGAGGTCGGCGAATACGACTGCACCCCAGCGCCTTTCATGGGCTCGGTGATCTCCCTGCCCGCGGCGCAGGCGCTGCTCCAGGCCCAGCAACAGTTGCTGGACAGCGGTGCCGTCAGCCTGTTGAGCATGACCCAGCCCAGGGCCGATGCTGCCTTGCTCACGCCGGGCATTCTCGACGTCACCGGCGCCCACGGGCGTCGCGACGAGGAGCTGTTCGGCCCGTTGCTGCAAGTGGTGCGCTACGTCGACTTCGACGCGGCCATCGCCGAGGCCAATGCCACTCAGTACGGCCTGGCTGCCGGACTGCTGTCGGACTCGGAGGCGCGTTATCGCGAATTCTGGTTGCGCAGCCGAGCCGGCATCGTCAACTGGAACAAGCAACTGACCGGCGCTGCCAGCAGTGCACCGTTCGGCGGCGTCGGCGCGTCCGGCAACCACCGCGCCAGTGCCTACTACGCCGCCGACTATTGCGCCTACCCGGTGGCCTCGCTGGAAACCTCCACACTCGGTTTGCCCGCGACCCTGAGTCCGGGCATCACGCTGTAGGCGGTCGTTGCACCCTTGCGTACAAGAACAGATCCACGGAGCCGAACCGATGAAACCCTGTGAAGTGAATTTCGATGGCCTGGTGGGGCCTACCCACAACTACGGTGGGTTGTCCTACGGCAACGTGGCGTCGCAGAGCAACAGTCAGCAAGGCTCGAATCCGCGCGAAGCGGCGCGTCAGGGCCTGGCCAAGATGAAAGCGCTGATGGAACTGGGCTTCACCCAGGGCGTTCTGGCGCCGCAGGAGCGCCCGGACGTGGCAGCATTGCGCCGCCTGGGCTTCGCCGGCAGCGATGCCGAGGTGATCGCCCAGGCCGCGCGTGATGCCATGCCGTTGCTGGTGGCCAGCTGTTCGGCCTCAAGCATGTGGGTGGCCAACGCGGCCACTGTCAGCCCCAGCGCCGACACGGCCGATGGGCGCGTGCATTTCACCGCGGCCAACCTCAACTGCAAGTTCCACCGCAGCATCGAACACCCCACCACCAGCCGGGTGCTGCAGGCGATGTTTGCCGACCCCTCGCACTTCGCCCACCATGAAGCGCTGCCTGCCGTCGCCCAGTTCGGCGACGAGGGCGCCGCCAACCATACGCGGCTGTGCCGGGACTATGGCGAGGCTGGCGTGGAGTTTTTCGTCTACGGCCGCAGCGCCTTCGACGCACGAGTGCCGGCGCCGCAGAAATATCCGGCGCGCCAGACTTTGGAAGCGTCCCAGGCCGTGGCTCGGCTGCATGGGTTGAGCGAGCAGGGCGTGGTGTTCGCCCAGCAGAATCCGGCGGTCATCGACCAGGGGGTGTTCCATAACGACGTGATTGCGGTCGGCAACGGCGAGCTGTTGTTCCATCATCAGGACGCCTTCCTCGACAGCGACCGCGTGCTGGCCGAACTGCAAACCAAGCTCGCCGCGCGCGGTGGTCGGCTGCAGGCGATCAGCGTGCCGCGCGCCGACGTTTGCGTGGACGACGCCGTGCGCACCTACCTGTTCAACAGCCAGTTGCTCACCCGCGCCGATGGCAGCATGCTGCTGGTGGTCCCGGAAGAGTGCCGCGCCAACCCGCGGGTCTGGAGCTACCTGGAGCAGCTGACCGGGCAGGGCACAGGCATTGCCGAGGTCAAGGTATTCGACCTCAAGCAAAGCATGCGCAACGGCGGCGGCCCGGCATGTCTGCGCCTGCGCGTGGCGCTCAAGCCCGAGGAGCTGGCGGCGGTCAACCCAGGCGTGATCCTCACACCCGCGCTGCACGACACCCTGAACGACTGGGTCGAACGTCACTATCGCGACCGTCTGGTCGAAGCCGATATGGCCGACCCGCAACTGCTGATCGAATGCCGCGAGGCATTGGACGAGCTGACCCGGATCCTTCGGTTGGGTTCGGTCTATCCTTTCCAGCTCTGATTCAACGAGCTTTGATTTTTTCCAACTCTAAACAGCATCGAGGTACACCTATGTCCGACGCCCTGCGCTTGATTCTCGAAGACACCGACGGCACCCAGCTGGAAACCTCCTGCACGCGCTTCTGCGTGGTCTGGCAGGGCAAGGAAGTCTGGATCCAGCATGACGGCCGCGGCCAGTTGCTGATCGGTGTGGACGTCGAGGAAGGCGACGCCGAATACGCCAACCTGTTGCTGCGCCCGCTGGCGACCAACCTGGTCAGCCTGCAGCTGGAAATGGAGCCGGCCGACGCCGGTGCCGAGGACGAAGACGGCCACGTTCACGGTCCCGACTGCAACCACTAAAACCTCATCCTTCAGGGACGCCGCCCCATGCTCGCTCTTGGCAAACTGCTCGAACTGACCTTGGCCGGCCACGAGCCGACGCAGAAGATCCAGCTGACCACCGGCGGCGTCTGCCTGCGCTGGCTGGGAGAAGGCGCCCTGGAGGTGCGGCCACCTGCCGCTACCGACAGCGGCCTCGACCTGCTGCTGTCGGCCGGTGTGCACGGCAATGAAACCGCGCCCATCGAGCTGCTCGACAGCCTGCTGCAGGCCATCGCCCGGGGCCAGCTGATTCCTCGCGCGCGCATTCTGTTCCTGTTCGGTAACCCCGAAGCCATGCGCCGGGGTGCGCGCTACATCGAGCGCGACGTCAACCGGCTGTTCAACGGCCGGCATGCCGCTGCCAGTGGCAATGAAGCCTTGCGCGCCTGCGAACTGGAGCGCCTGGCCACGACTTTCTTCAGCCTGCCGCAACGCACGCGCCTGCATTACGACCTGCACACTGCCATCCGTGGCTCACGGATCGAGCAATTTGCCCTATATCCCTGGAAGCAGGGCCGCGAGCATTCCCGGCAAGAGCTGGTGCGCCTGCAGGCGGCAGGCATGCGCGCCGTGTTGTTGCAGAACAAGCCTTCGATCACGTTCAGCGCGTTCACCTACGAGCAGCTCGACGCCGAAGCCTTCACCCTGGAGCTGGGCAAGGCCAGGCCGTTCGGGCAGAACGCCGAGGTCGACCTGAGTCGTCTGGAGACCAGCCTGCGGCAGTTGATCGAAGGGGTCGAGACGGACCTCGAGCAGCCACTGGATCAGTTGGCGCTGTTTTCGGTCTCGCGCGAAGTCATCAAGCACACCGATGCCTTCCGCCTGCACCTGGATGACGACATCGAGAACTTCACCGAATTGGACCAAGGCTACCTGTTGGCCGAGGACGATCGCCAGCAGCGCTGGGTCGTGGAAGAGCAGGGCGCGCGGATCATCTTTCCCAACCCCAAGGTTGCCAATGGCCTGCGCGCCGGCATTCTCATCGTGCCGACGCCGCAGGCCTGAGGCTCAGGCGCTTTTCTGTTGCTGCTGCAGGCGACGCAGCGCGCGTACTTTCTGCACGGTGTCGGCCACGGTGCGCGCGGCTTCCGCGCCCTTGTGCAGGAAGTGGTTGAAGAAGTAGGTGTGATGCTGCTCGCCATCGTGGAAGTGATGCGGGGTCAGTACCACCGAGAATACCGGCACTTCGGTTTCCAGCTGCACTTGCATCAGCGCGCTGACCACTGACTGGGCGACGAACTCGTGGCGATAGATACCGCCGTCGACCACCAGGGCGGCGCCGACCACGGCGGCATAGCGGCCGCTCTTGGCCAGCAGCTTGGCGTGCAGCGGGATTTCGAAGGCGCCGCCGACTTCATAGAAGTCGATGTCGGCTTCCTGATAGCCCAACGCGCGCATTTCTTCGAGGAAGCCCTTGCGGCTCTGATCGACAATATCCTTGTGCCAGCAAGCCTGGACGAAAGCGATCCGATCGTGGGTGTGGCTCTTGCTATCAATTGCAGTGGGTTGCATCGGTTCATTCCTGTTCGAGAAAAAAACAGGGCATGTGGATCGAAGGGGATCTGTGGGTACGTGCGCATGGCACGGCCCTGCGTTGGCCTTTTGAAGGTGTCGCAATCCCGTTCTCTCTTCATCCGGACTATGACCGTCGGCCCCGGGATCACACCGGGTCTGCTGACCTTGCAGGCCGTTGCCGGCTTGCAAGCGCTCGCGGGCTCGACGCATTGCGCGCCATCACCGCCGGTGGGGAGTTACACCCCGCCCTGAGAACGTTTGCCACCCCGTGGGGCGGCGCAAGTTTTGTAACATACTTGCGGACGCGCTGAACAGCGGCCCGGACAATTGTTTCACCAAGGCTTGATTCATGGCCGCGCAACCCGCAGTAATAGAGGCTGACACGAACCCGAGGCCATCATGTCCATCATCGACCTGCGCAGTGACACCGTTACTCAGCCCACGCCCGGCATGCTCGCGGCCATGCACGCAGCACCGACCGGCGATGATGTCTATGGCGAAGACCCGACGGTCAACCGCCTCGAAGCCGAGCTGGCAACCCGTCTGGGTTTCCAGGCCGGGTTGTTCGTGCCCAGCGGCACCATGAGCAACCTGCTCGGCCTCATGGCCCACTGCGAGCGTGGCGAGGAATACATCGTCGGTCAGCAGGCGCACACCTACAAATACGAAGGCGGCGGGGCTGCCGTGCTCGGTTCGATCCAGCCCCAGCCATTGGAATTCCAGGCCGACGGCACGCTGGACCTGGACCAGGTCAAAGCGGCGATCAAGCCCGACGATTTCCATTTCGCCCGCACCCGTCTGCTGGCCCTGGAAAACACCATGCAAGGCAAGGTACTGCCCTTGGCCTACCTTGCCCAGGCGCGTGACTTCACCCGCGAGCACGGTCTGCAACTGCACCTGGACGGCGCTCGGTTGTACAACGCGGCGGTCAAGCTGGGCGTTCCGGCCGGTGAAATCACCCAGTATTTCGATTCGGTCTCGGTGTGCCTGTCCAAGGGCCTGGGCGCGCCGGTCGGTTCGGTGCTGTGCGGCACCCAGGCCTACATCGCCAAGGCGCGGCGCCTGCGCAAGATGGTCGGCGGCGGCATGCGTCAGGCTGGAATTCTGGCAGCAGCCGGGCTCTATGCGCTGGATCACCAGGTGCAGCGCCTGGAACAGGACCATGCTCACGCTGCCCAGCTCGCCGAGGGCCTGCAGGCTCAGGGTTACACCGTCGAGCCGGTACAGACCAACATGGTCTACGTGCAGCTGAACGCGCGCGCCAGTGAGTTCAAGGCATTCGCGGCCGCCCGTGGCGTCACTGTGACGGCCGCGCCCCGGCTGCGGATGGTCACCCATCTGGATGTCGATGCGGCGCAGGTCGAGCAGGTGGTCGGTGTATTCGCCGATTTCACGCGCAGCTGAACGCTTTGCTGTCCAATTGAGTGGACCAATCGTATAAACACACTGTACCCAGGCCGCAGGGCCTATATAATGCGGCCCTTTGCCGTCGCATCGCCTGCCGGGCGTGCGCACTGGCCTCTGGCCGCAGCCTGTCGTGGAAGAACCTATGAAAAGCGCAGAAATCCGTGAAGCCTTCCTTCGCTTCTTCGAG
>Ga0265798_10005538_pt1 | contig 16914 bp, 12 predicted proteins | sample P3T30metagenome_FD_192430 | JGI IMG/M metagenome (GOLD analysis project Ga0265798, IMG submission 192430) | Plant litter microbial communities from East Loma Ridge, Irvine, California - P3 T30 | ecosystem: Environmental > Terrestrial > Plant litter > Unclassified | place: USA: California... | reverse complement strand
GGACAGGCACGATCCACCCGCTCCCGTGATGGGCTGGGTCATGACCCAGCCCATCACGGGATCAGCGCATCACATCAGCGCCAATCCTGCCAGCAATATACGAGGACAGGCGTGGCGCTCCCGTGACGTACCTGTCCCATACGGCTTCTTTCCATTCCAACAAAAGGATCGCACCATCAAACCGTGGGATCAAAAGCGTAGATCAACGTGTAACGCCTGTTCATCCGAACGCTCACTATATGGAAGGAATGTGGCCGCCGCTAATTATTGACGCCGTTCACCTGCGCTTACGGCCTCCTAATACAGGCGGTGTCATCATTAGAACTTCGCCGGTCTGCCGGATTGCACAGCCTGCACCAGAAACCCGCGGAGGCCATCGGCCGGATCGATCTCTGCCTTGTAGATCACCGACCTGCCCACCTTCCTCGATGACAGCAGGCCGGCGGCGGTGAGGATCGCGAAGTGCGGGCTCAGGGCCGTCTTCGCGAGACCCAAGGCCTTGGCGATGTCGCCCGCGGCCATGCCGTCGGGCAGCCGCTCGACCAGCGTCCGCCAGACCTCAAGTCGGGTCGGTTGAGCGAGGGCGCTCATCACCTGCATGGCCAACACGTCTTCCACCCCATACCGTTACGCGAAGCGACCGCCCCCGTCCAAGGGCTGATCGGGATGTGGCGGACATTTCCAAACAGTTCAATAGTCCACGGACTGTTGAACTAATGAAGTCGTGCACCATATGGGTGTTCCGAGGGTCGTCGAACCTGACGGCCTGCGCCGTGTGGCGCATAGAGGGAGCTGTGTGATGGACATGATCCTTGCAGAACGACGGACCGATCAGCGCGGTCGCCGTACGGGTACGGGTATGGACACGGGCAGGGGCAGGGGCAGGGGCAGGGGCAGGGGCGGGGGCGGGGGCACGGGCATCGTCCTTGATCCGCTGGCGGACGACGTGGCCACCGATCGCGTGGTGGTGACGACCGATCGGGCGATCTGCCGTGTTGCGCTGGTCGCGGCGGAGACGGGGGCGCGCTTCCAGCGTGACGGCGTTCCCCATGACCCGATGGCGTGGATGCTGGCCCCTAGGAAGGTGTTCGATGGCGGCACCGCCATCGAGGCCTGCCTCGAGCGCGACGCCTGCCTGCGGGGCGTGCTCGTGCACGGGCTGGGGCTTGGCCTCGACGTCGACAGGGGGCCTGTCGACGTCCTGATGGCGACCGACGACGAGGACGGCTTCGACGATGCCGAGTTCGACTACCTTCATGGTCATGGTGAGCGATCGTCGGGGCGTGCTGACCGCTCGCGGGCGGCGCCTTCCACGAGGCTTCGGCTGTACACGGCGACGCTCGTCGACACGCGTGACAACGTGATGATCCAAGCGTTCCACGCGTCGATGGCGCGGAACGCGGACGAGGTCCGCGCCCGCCTCACCGGACGCTTCGGTCCGGATCTTGCCGCGTCCGCGGACATCCGTCCGGGCATCCACAGGGCGTCACCCGTCGTGGTGGCCCTCGTGTCCGATGCGGTCGTGGAACTCATCCGCCGCATGCAGCGCGACCACACTTCTCCGGCGGCGCGTACCTTCGGGGTCGACATCCAGCAGTGCATCCAGGCGTGAGGCCCCGCCTGCGAGGGTCGCCCTGCCTCTGATCGGTGAGGCGACCTTCGCGGACGGACCACGGCCGCATCCGGTGCGGCGGTGATTTCCGCCAGACAGACGAGGTGATCCATGAACATGCAGACCGAGGTCGGCCGCAACGATGCGGCCGACGCCGGGGACGTGCGCGTCCTCCACCCCCTGCGACTCCCGGAGGGACCCACGGGCGACGGCGACGGACGAGGGTCCTTCATCGGCGTGGCGATCGACGTCGAGACCACCGGTCTCGACCACCGCACCGGGAAGGTAATCGAACTCGCCATCAGGCGCTTCCGCTACGATCGTGACGGCATCGTCACCGACATCGACAAGGCCTACGAGTGGCGCGAGGATCCGGGCGAACCGCTGACGCCCGAGATCACGGCGCTCACCCGCCTCACCGACATCGACCTCGTCGGTGAGGAGATCGACGAGGACGGCGCAACGACCCTCCTGCGTTCCGCGAGCTTCGTGGTCGCCCACAACTCGAGCTTCGACCGCGTCTGGGTCGAGGCGCGGCTGCCGAAGGCGCGGGACTTGAACTGGTGCTGCTCGATGCGCCAGGTCGACTGGAAGGCGCGGGGCTTCGACGGCCGCGTGCTCGGCTATCTCCTCGTCCAGAACGGCTTCTATCACTGCGGGCACCGGGCGTCCGCCGACGTCGATGCTCTCATCGAGATGCTCCGCCACCAGGATGGGGCCGGCCGGACCGCATTGTCGGAGATGATCGAGGAGGGCGCCAGGTGCAGCTGGATCGTCCGCGCGAAGGGGGCTGACTTCGGGGTCAAGGACCTGCTCCGCGCCCGGGGATACCGGTGGGATTCCGAGCGCAGGGTCTGGTGGCGGGAGGTGGCCGACGATGCGCTCGTCCCCGAGCAGTTCTGGCTGGCCGCCAACGTCTACGCCGTCGAAGCCAACCCGAAGTCGATCTGTCCGGACCTCGAGCGGGTCACCGCACGGACCCGGTTCCTGTGATCCTCATGGAGGACGCCATCTCATGACCGCCCGGAACGACGACATCGGCGACCCGGTCCCGCACCTGATCCCCTCGCGCGTGATCGGCGGCAGCGCCGTCGTGGCCACGCAGATATACATCGTGCCCGAGCGCCGTCCCGCGCGGCCGGGACCCTGGACCTTCGAGGCCGACAGGCTGGCGTGGGTGGACGGGAACACCGGCATGCACTGCGTGATCCTACGCGCCGAGCGCGGCGGCCATCTTTGCGGCTACGTCGGCGTCGAGATCGGTCATCCCCTGTTCGGCTGGGACCACCGCGACATTCCGCCTGGCCTGGGCGTCCACGTGCATGGCGGCATCGGCTACAGCGACCTGAGCGACGAGGATGGCCCGGAAGCCGTCGCCGTCCGTCAGCTCAGGATCGGCGACGTGGACGATCCCCGTTGGTGGTTCGGGTTCAGCTGCGACCAGCCCAGCGATCTGCTGCCTGGCGCCGCCGCCGGCGGCGACGACTACCGCGGCGCGCAACCCGTGGGCGCCGTCTACCGGGGTGAGGACTACCTTCTCGGGCAGTGCACCGCTCTGGCGTTCCGCCTGATGGCGGTGGCGACGGCGCTCGAAGCGCTGCTCGCCGAGCCACCGACACCCCGACGCTGAACCCCATGCCGCAGGCGGTCGTCGGTCGCGGCGATCGCTCGGCTTGCATGAGATCGACCACGCCGGCGGCGGGGCGGGGCCGGTGCCGCCCGCGTCCCGGCGCCATAACCAAGGAGAAGATCATGGTCAGGAAGAAGACGACGGCCGCTGACGGTACGCCCGAGCCGACGGGCAGGGCACTCGCCACCATCCTTAGCTCGGTCGAGGCTGCGGGCAGGATCGGCGGTTCCGGCGGAACCATCGTCCGCGAGGGCGGAACCACGCTCATGAAGAGTCGGGCCTACGCCACGAGCGACGGGACGATCGACGCGGAGGAGATCTACTACGTCGAGGGTCTCGGCTGCGATGCGGACGGCAGGTGGTTGGGTGAGGCCGACAAGGTGGTCTGGCGCGATCCCGCCAGCGGCTACGAGTGCATCATGATGCGCGCCACCGACGGCGGCTTCCTCAGCGGCTACGTCGGCGTTCCCGAACACCATCCGCTCTGGGGGTGGAAGTACGAGGCGATCCCGGTGGATTTCGGCATCGAGGTGCACGGCGGTCTGACCTACGCCCACATATGCGAGGAGGGCACGACGCCGGAATGTCGCATCGAGGTGGAGGCGCGGCGAATCTGCCACGTGCCCCAGCGTGATCGCGGCCGGGGCAGTACGACCCATGCCACGACGCAGCGCGTCGAGGACGCCCATCTCTGGTGGTTCGGCTTCGACTGCGATCATGCGTACGATGTCGTTCCGCAGGAGGACCGGCACCGTCGCGAACGCTTCCTGGCGGCCGAGATCGGTCACGAATACAGGGACGACGGCTACGTGTACCGCGAGGTGCGCAACCTCGCCGCCCAGCTGCGCGCCATCGCCGACGGGGTCGAGGCTCCTCCACGCGAGGGGCCGCCGCTCCCGCCGATCGCCCTCGATCCCGGCGCGGGAGACCTGTGATGGCGGGAGGTACGGACGCCGCGGATCTTCCCTGGGGCTGGTGGCTCCGGACATCGCGGGGTGCGCTGGAGGACGAGCAGGGACGTCGGTGGTACAGCGTGCGCGACGCGTACTGGCAAGGTCACCTGCGCTTCCCGCCGAACGGCGCCGCCCCGGAGCAGCAGGAGCTGCTCTTCCGGGTCCTCTGCGCCGTCGACCGACGCGGCTCCTCCCGGCGGGAGACCATGCACGACCTGCTCGGTGGCGACCTGATGTTCTGGCGCTTCTACCAGTGCTGGCTCGGTTCGGTGGGACTGCTCGAGGTGGCCGGCGGCAACACTGTCTTCGGCGCCCCGCTCTCGGCCGAGGGCCGGTCGGTCCTGCTCATGCTACAGGCGACGCGCTATCCCGAGTGGATCGATCTTCCGTTCGCCGGGATCGCCGACGCGGTGGAGGGCAGGGAAGGCGGACCGGCCGATCAGGCGCGCGAGACCGCGTTGCGGACGTTCGAGCAAAGCGTCGTCGGTCGGAGGCACGTCTTCGCCCGCGAGCGCGTCGGCGGATCGCATGTGGTGACGCTCACCGGTCTCGGGACTGGTGCGCGGATGCCGGTCAGGCGGGTGATGTGGTCCCACCCCTTCGCCCGGGCCGAGGTGCGCGACGACTTCTTCGCATGGCTGGCCGAACGGGTGGATCGCTGGGACGCGTGGGGCGATCTCGCCTACGGCAGCGGCGCGCCCACGTTCACCCAGCGGCTACTGACGCTCTTTCTCGAAGGCGGGGGATGGCCGTCGTGACGGCCGCCGACGACGGGACGGACGCCGTGTTCAGGGAAGCCGGTCGCCGCGCCCGCGAGGACATCCTCACGATCGACCGCCTTGCGACCAGCATGCGGCTCGCGGCCTTCCGCGGCTACCTGACGGATGCGGTGCGCTCGATGTCGGCGCTCGTCCCCGAGCTGCTCGCCGCGGCGGGAACGGATGTCCGGTCCGCGCTCCAGCGGCTGAGGCCCAGCCGGGGCTGGCCGGGATGCGCAGGGCGGTCGGACCATGCCGCCGCCGCGTACCGGGTCAGGCCCGTGGTCAGGGCCTTCGGTCGCAAGTCGTGGCCTCAGGTGGCTCCGCGCTTCGACATCCATGCGCTTCCGATGCGTGTCGGCGATGCCATCGTCACGGACGGCGCGCTCGCGGACTGGGTGGAGGTCGCAGTCGCCGGAACATGTCTCGACGTCACTTCGCGCAGCGACGCCTACGAGCTCTCGACGGCCGGGGGCATGGCGAGGATCCGGTTTCCGGGCGAGCTGCCCGAGATCGTCGCGGCGACGGCTCTCCGCAGGCCACTCGACGACCTCGTCGACCACCCTCTGGTGCGCGGCCGCGGCTTCGTCGCGGGCAAAGTGTCCTGCGGGTCGGGCGAGACGATCCTGGAATTCAAAGTGGGTCTGCTTCCGCTGGAGACGCCCTGGCGCGACTGAGCCGCGACCCACCGCCAAGCTGAGGAAGGATTTCGCATGTTCAGCTCCGATGTCCAGAACCATGGTGCCGCCGCGCCGATGGTGTCGTCGACCCCGAGGGGGTGGACCCCCGGGTTCCGCCGGTCACCTCGTACACTGCGTGGACGCGATCTTCGCCTCAGCGCCCAATCCCGTCGGACGGTTCGCCTCCAGGGATTATCATGACGCGGCCTTCCTTCGTCACCGGGCAGCAGGCGACGATCCACGAGCTGTTCCTGAAGCACCGCTCGATGTCCATGGTGGCGCGCGAGGTCGGCGTATCGCAGATCCGGGTCCGCGAGGCGCTCGTCCAGTACCAGCGCAACATCCTGCGGGACCAAGGAATCAGACCGCCGTCGCTGCGCGAGATGATGCTGGGGGACGTGGTGACGCGCTTCTGCACGCCGCGCGAGAACGTGGGGGGACGTCCAGCCAAGCACGCGCGGTTCTCGCTCGGCGTGGGAGACGCGGCGTCGGCGCGCGCCCGGCCGGATGCCGGTGTTCCTTCGAGCGCGGCGCAGAACTCGCCATCCCTCCGCAGGATCGATCCGCCGGCCGTCGGCACGGCGCGCTACCTCCTGACCTCGGTCGAGGCCGGCGCCGAGGTCCATCGCGGCTTCTGGACCAACCTCCAGGCCTATGCCGCCCGATCCGGAGCCGAGCTGCTGGTGATCCGCCTCGGAGCGGTCGGCGTCGTCGGCGGCGGGGACGCCAGGTTGAGGTCGCTGGCGACCACGTCGCGGATCGACATCGGCGGGCTCGTGGATGTGGTGTCGGGTTCGAGATCGTCGCAGTCGTCCCGGCCGCTCGACTCCCCGTCCATCCCGCGCGAAGCCCGATGGACGCTCGTTCCCCATGCCGCGATTCAGCTGGAGACGCTGGCACGGCTCCGTGGCGATGGCCTCCGCGTCCAGATGACCACGGGCGCGGCGACCGTCCCGCGTGGCCGGTCCCGTCCCGACTGGCGCGGCGAGCTCGGCGCGGTGATGATCGAGGTCCGCGGCGACGGCCACGCCCACTGCCGGCATCTGCTGGCGAGCATCGACGGCGACGGTGCGTTTCACGATCTTGACCGACGGGTTTCGGACGGCAGGGTCACGGTCGGCCGCCCGGTCGCCGCGATCGTCTTCGGCGACCTGCATCACGCCCATCTCGATGCCGAGGTCGCCGCCGCCACCTGGGGCGTGGACGGCGGCGTGGTGGATCGGGTCGTGCCCATCGTCGACCGGCTGCGCCCCAGGACCATGATCTTCCACGACGTCTGCGACTTTTCCGCCCGCAGCCACCACGACGCCCGTGATCCGCATCGCAGGTTCGCGCTGATGTCGACGGGCGGCGAATGCGTCAGATCCGAGTTCCGGGCGACGGCGGAGTTCCTCGCCGCGACGCGGCGCACGTGGTCCGAGACCGTCGTCGTGCAGTCCAACCACGACGCTGCGCTCGTTCGCTGGTTGAGGGAGGCCGATTTCCGTCAGGACCCCGTCAACGCCGAATTCTTCCTCGAGTGCTCTCTCGCGCTGTACCGCCGCCTGGCGCAGGACGCTACCGGCGACGGCCTGTTCGAGCAGGTGGTCCGTGGGCTCTCGAAGGATGGACTGCAGCAGGTGCGCTTCCTGCGGACGGGCGAAGGTCTGAAGATCGCGGGCGTCGAGTGCGGCATCCACGGGCACAGCGCGGCCGACGGCAAGCGCGGCAGCATGTCCGCCTTCGAGGCGCTGGGCATCAGGGCCATCCTCGGTCACAACCACCGTCCGACGACGCGGGGTGGGATCTGCAGCGCCGGCGTCTGTCAACTCGACCTCGCCTACGCGCGTGGGCCGCTGACGGCCTGGGCGGTCGGCCACGTCGTCGCCCACGACGACGGTGCCCGTCAGCATCTGATCTTTGAGGGCGGGAGGTTCTTCGCATGATGCAGGCGGCAGATGTTGGAAACGCGTGTGCGTTGGGTGGCCATATCGGTGCTGGGATTTGTCGCTACGCCCGGCCGCGATTTTCGCAGCACCGTTTCTACTACGGGTGCGGCCGAGTAGTTTTTCTGATTGGAATCAAGGTGTTGGTTGTCAGAAAATCAGTTCGATCCGTTTGTGAAATGGGCTGCGAACAGCCTCCTGCCGTGAAAACGTGGTCATGACCGGCTCTAATTCGCGCGGTGTCGGCTCCAATGCGCGGCGCCTCCGGTCCAATCTCGCGCGCAATAGGCGCGCGATGCAGGTGCTTGATGATCTCGGTATCGATGCGCCGCTCGTCGCCGCACTCGAGCTGGGCATCAAGGAACCGTACCGGCGCGCCAACGGCGAACTATCCGACGGGGTTCTGGCCTACCCGATGCTCTTGGTGCGTGGGCGCCGACGGTATGGGTATATCAATCTGGCAGGCGTCACTTTGTCGCCGGATCATCCCGTCGCTTGGGGACCAGGCGAGGCTCAGGTGGTGGGTCATGGCGAACGTGGTGACCTGCTCGTTCTCGCCTCGCCGCTGGACGTGTTTCGAGCCAGGAGTTCTTCGGAACGCCGGGGATTGCGCGTAGCGGCGGCAGCGTCTTCGCAACCCGATGTGGTTCCCGCTGCATGGCTAGATGCATCGTTCTGGAGCAGCTGGCATCGCGTGATCCTTTCCCACGAGCTGCCTTCGGCGGTGCGATCTGCCATCTTGGCCGCAGCGCAGCGTCCGCTGGAAATTTCGGTGGAGTGCAAGGTTGAGGTGGACCTGGACGACATCACGGAGACTCGCCTGGATAGCTGGCTGGACTCAATGCTCGATGCGGCGAAGCCGGTGGGCACCGCCCTGCTGCCGTTGCGCGATCTGGATCTCACAAGTGCTGGAGATTACTCGGCTGCGCCGATGCCGGTACATGGAGGCTTCGTGCGAAGGCGGCTGTTCTATCCCTTTCGAGTCGAGCGGCGCCAGCCGAGCAGTTCCCGTGACCGCGCCGGCGCTCGCCTTCTTCACTCCTATGAGACGCTCATCGTTCGAAGTGACGGCGCCGTGCTTGAAGCTTGCACGCTTCCGGCGCCCGTAGGAACTGCCGCCGTTCGCCGCGTTCATGCGCTGAGCGACGGTACGCGTATCGCTTCCCTTCCGGAGCCGAGCCGCAATCCAACGTGGTCGCTAGAGGGAATACAGGCTTTCGTGTCAGCGATGTCGGAGGGCAAAGATCCATGCGGTCGGTCTCCAGACGTGGCGATTGCGGACGTGCACCGCGTGATCGCCTCGCGCATCTCACTTCCCAATGAGGACGACCTCTGGGTGGCGGCCTTGTTCGTCATCATGACACACATGTTCAGGGTCTTCGGATCGCTACCGATCCTTCTGGCGCAAGGGGAGCAAGGCACCGGCAAGTCGGAACTCGCGGCGGCTATCGCCTCGCTTTCATTCAATGCCGTGACCATGGGGCAAGGAACAGCTGCGGCGCTCGTCCGAATGACGCGGGAGTGTGGCGGGCTTGTCGTACTCGATGACGCCGAGGGCTTGGGCGCCGCCGGCTCTGGCTTCGGTGACCTCGCGCAATGCCTGAAGGTCGGCTATCGTGCCTCCACCGCGCGGAAGCCCGTTACGCTGCCCGGAGGTAGGGTTGAAACGTTCGACTTCTTCGGCCCGAGGATGATCACCTGCACCCGTGAGGTCGACCCCGTGCTCGCTTCGCGGTGCGTTCGCTTGGAGACCGCCAGGGGCGCACCTGCCGATGTGTCCGTCGAGATCGGCCTTATAGCTCTGCGGGATGACCTACACGCGATCGCTATGACTCACGCTGCCGAGGTTCACGCGATCTACACCGAGATGATCGACGGGGCGCTGGGACGCGAGGGGGAAATCTGGGCGCCGCTGTTTGCGATTGCGATCGCCTTTAAATCGCCGTCGGCACATGAGGCGTTGCAGCGTGCAGCGTGGAGGGGTCAGAGCGGCAGGCGTCACTCGGCGTCGACCGAGGATACGTCCGCCCCGCAGTGATGCGAGAGGGGCGAACTCGTGTCCGGGTGTCGGATCGTACGGTTCAACGGCGGTGCCAGGCCGACCGTGGATCTTCAAATAGACAGGCTTTCAGGCCGGCTGGCGGTTAAGTGGCATCCGTCGCTGAACGGGGCCGGTCAACAACGCGCTATGGCGCTTAGCAGAAATGTGCCGCTCACCCGCATTAAGCGCCCCTTCTGGCGATCTCCCATGGTCCAAGGTCGCGCGGCTACATGACGGGACTATCATAAAATCGGCCGCGTCCTTGCAGTCAGGTTGCTTAGGGCGGCTTCGACATAAGCCGCTCGCGCCGGATCCAGGACCCCGACCTCTTCGTCGGAACATGCCGGTCCCGCAACGTTGGCCTAACCTTTTATGGAAAGGGCGTGACAAAGGAAGTGTCTCGCATCGGGGCCTCAGCGCTTCGGTGCAGGCCTATCAATAGCCTGTCCGACGCCGGGGTACCGAAGAGTGGCTCTTCAGCGTGGACAGTTCGCACCAGAAAGTACGGTTTTTCGCCGTTTCTCGACCAAGAACGATGATTAATGTAGGGTCTGGGAGTGAGTGTCATCAATGAGGCCGGAACCACGGTTTTCAGCCGTTCCGGACGCGTCTTGTCCTACGCCTGCGTCTCCTTGTGCGATTTTCTTGCGTTTTCCCTCCAGATGTTGCTCTGCGCGGCGTGTACGGACCTCTGGACGGTGGTCTTGGTTCTGTCCAGATCACGTGGCTTGAGCGTGCCGTCGCGAGCCGCCTTGAGCGCCTCGGCCGCGATCCTGAAGCGGTCGCCCGGGAGGAACCGGGCGTAGTGCTTGTCCGTGGTCGACAGGGCGTCCTGTAGCGCCCACGCGGCGACGTAGAGATCGCCCGTGGTCACGACCAGGTGCGTGGCGACAACGTGCCGCACGGCGTGCGGACCGTGCACCGTCGCGCCTTTCACACCCGTTCCAGCGACCTCGTTGTAGACGAAGTAGAGCCTCGTGATGCGCTGATAGGTCTGGCCGATCATGAGGTTCGTGAAATCGTTGCCTTGCGACGACACGAACAGATCGTCGCTGTCCCGTCCCGCCAGCAGGTATGGACGTCCCTTGGTGACGAGGGCTTCGAGGCGATCGTAGAGATCGTCCTCGTCCTCCAGCACGAAATCGAAATTGCGCCCATTGCCGAAGTGCGCCGCCCTGTAGTTCTTGAACTGCGCGCCGGGAATCTTGATCCGCCATCTGACATCGCCCTGCCCGTCGATTTCCCTGAAGAGCGTCTGGTGCGTGCCGCTGACCTTCAACGCCAGATTCTTGGCCCTGAGCGCCGTCTGAACGAGGATTAGGGCGAGCACGCAGTCGCGATTGTGGACGTGACGCGAGATCGTCGTGATCGGTTTCGTATCCAGCAGGGTGCGGATACCAACCATGTAGAGGCCCATCGGACCGAGGCGCCCCCTTTCCTCGATGAAGACCGAAACGGCTGCGAACGGATCGCGCAGCGGCCGGACGTGGTTCTTCTGCAGGTCACGAACGTCCTGCCTGAGTTGCTGGTATTCAGCCTCGATGGCCTCCTCCCAGTTCTGGCGGAACGGTTCGATGTCGAACATAGGCTGTCCATGATCGGTCACGGGTGGATTCACGTCCCACCATTCCAGAAATCTTTCTAGGTGGTCCAGGTATCCGGGGTTCTTCCAGATGATGCCGGTCTTTGGCTTCATCATGTCCAGGACGCCGCGCAAGACGTCAGTCACGACCGGCGAGACCGTTCCGCCGTTCCGGCTGTTGTTCCACCATGCGTAGAGATTGGTCAGGTCGATGAACGCGAAGATCGCCGGGTGCAGCAACTCGCGCGGGATGCCCAGGCCAGGCTCGCTTGCGAACTGCCCATCACCCTTCGCATCCGCGTCGATCATCAGGACGTCAAGGTCGACGCCTCCCGCCGATGACCTGGCGAAGTAACCGAGCATGGCGCCGAACAGGCCCTCGACCATCAGGCGGGTATCCGGCTTCCATGGCTCTGTCTTCGACGTTGCGATACGATGGTCGGTGACCGACCGTTGCCTAGGCCGGCGCATTTTGGGACCCTTCACCTCCTCGGGCATGATGCTGGCGAGGGCCTCCCTCATCGCGGGCGTGAAATCCTCGACATCGAGTATGTAGCTGTCGAGCACGGCCTGTGCGTTCTTGCGGGCCCACGCCGTGTTCTGCAGCCCCACTTCGGCATGCTTGGCTTTCACCAACTCCCGCTGGGCGGCCGCGTCCATTGCCCCGAAATCGCTGGGCAGAAAGCGGGTGAGCCCTCGAACCTTGTCGTCTTCACGAGAACTGAGATGGCGGCGCCACTCCGCAGGGATCAGATCGGTGATGCTCTTGACAGGAACGCCGAGCAATTCGGCGAACCGGACGAGCTTGGCCTCGGTCTTGTGGCTCGGGACTGAGGTGCCGTCGATCCACTTCATTCCTCCGTCCTTGAATTCCCGCCGCACGTCCGTCTCGGTGATACCCGCCTCGGTCATGAGGATGCGCATCGCCGAGCCGAACAGCTCCGGAAGGGGGAGGCCGGCGCGCAGGTCCCTGTTGAATTCGATCCACCGGTTCATCTCAGCCTGCCACCCTGATCCGAACCGCCCGTCATCGTCCCGCAGCGCCGCGACCACCTTCTTGGCGAAGTCGACCGGAACCCTCTCGCCGTCGCCTGTGCCCGACAATGAAAGGAATTGCGTCAGCGCTCGCGCTGTGTCGCGCGCCGCTCCGCCGGGACTTGTCCGATGCTGGCACTCCGTCCGGCGAAGGTTTCGACCGAAATCCTTCAGTTGGCCATAGGTGTAAATCCGCTTGGCGATCACCGGATGGGGGATCATCTTCGCCTTGGCGGCGGCGGCCTGAACGATCGCGGTGTTGCTGGGGGAATTGAGAACATCGATCGGGGCGACACCGGCGAAATCCGTGAATTCAGCCAGATGGACCTCTGTTGGGTAGAGCGGGTCAGCCGGCATCGTGCCGTCAAGACGCTTGATCGCGTTCTCGATCAGCTCGCGTGCAGCCGGGTTCGTCGGCGCGCGTCCCTCGCGCGTGAGTGGCGGCTCGGCGGACACGACGATGCAGCCCGGCTTCGCTGCGGCCCGGTCGATTGCCCTGAGGCGGTTCATCGAAATGGCGTCGAGATCGCGAAGGCGGCAGTTCGCGTCATCCGCAGTCGCCACCCAGCAGATGTTCCCGTCATCCTCGCGTCGAGGCAGCCCATAGCCACGGCTGGCGACGCGCTCGGCAAAGACGTCGAGCAGGGTGTCTACGGCGCGTTCCGGACGGTGCCGGAAGGCATCGCCCTGTCGCAAGAGGTCGGAGAGAGCCAGAATCTCCAGCTTGACCGCGCCCTCGCAGTCGAAGGTCTGATGTCCGATCGCCCGGAGCACCTCCTTGTAGGCAGGACGCTGGCCGGACCGCGGCGGTGCCAGCTGGTGTTCCACCAGCCAGGTCCGGTACGCCCTGATCTTCGCCAGAACGCGATCCTCTTCCCTCGCCGCGGGATCGGCGGCGAACTCCGGGTTAGCATCCACCGCTACCATCGCTGCAGCCAGAGCCGGCTTGCCCAACTTGTAGCGCTGCGTCTTCGTGAGATTGCGGACTGGAACGTTCCGATCCGAAGCCTGGTGCTGGATTTTATCGGTCTGCGACGGACGTGCGACTGCCTTCACATTCATGATGCGTTTTCCTTTTCCGTGGTGGTTGTTTGGCTGGATTTTGGCTGGATTTTGGCTGGGCGGGTGCGAGGCCTGGAGGCCCGCCCTGTCGTTTGGTCTAGATGTCAGTGTCGTCAGGCGAACCTGACCGTCCTCGCTCGCGCCAAGCGACGAGGTCCTCCTTCAGGTACCGCACGGCCTTGGAGTACTTGAGGTGTTGGGGCCCACCACCGTAGACCCGCTGCTTTTCGAGCGTGCTGGTTGACAGTCCGAGAAAGCGGGCTGCCTCATTGGTGTTCATCGCCGACCCATCCGGCGTCTTCCTGCGTGGCATTGTGCCCTCCCTCGTTGCAGAGGGCATCCACATGTCAGATATTCTTGCGCTTAATACCGGCGAGGATTCCAGGGTTTTTGGGTCTGGTCGCTCCCGGAGCTAGGCGCATCAGGCGTTTTGCGGGCCCGCCGTCCCTTCGCGGTGCGCTCGGGAAGGTGCTCGGTTGCCATCTTCCAAGCGTCGTCGAAATATTCGTCGATCAGGTATCCGTCGAACGCCATGCGTGAGCGCTCGCGAAGATCCTTGCGGATCGTGACGACGTCCTTGTCCTCGTCGAAACGAGCGAGCAACCACCCTGCGGCCCGATCGACGAGCGCCAGCTGGTGCCGCAGACTGAGGGTTCGTCTAGCGCCCGCGAACATGACGTCGAACTCGGCGGGCGTCGGATCGTGGCCCAGCCTGGTTCTCGCCGCCTCGGAGTTTGCGCGGGTGGTTAAGGCCGACCGATGAGTAGCTGCGATCGTCCGGATGTTGGCGAGAACGATGCCGGCTAGGCGATCGTGCCGCCTACGCAGGTTCTCGTGGTCGTTGCCGGGTGGAGCCCCCGCCGGGCTGTGCAGTTCAAGCAACAAGTCGAACTCGACCGGATCCAGAAACACCCAGTGATCAGGCTCTGCACCAGCGGCGGACCCAAGCGTTATCACCCCTTCTGAGACTGCGGAAAGCGCCTTGGACGGGGACCATGCGTGCCCGCGCAGAACATGCATACGGCCACCGGCGACGGGCATGCAGTAGACCGTCAGGGAGCCTTCGATGATGAGGGGAGCGAAGAGGTTGGCCATGGTCCAGAGCATGCCGTTGCGTTCCGCCGACCCCTCCGCCACCGTATCGATCGCGTTTCGGATAGGCTCGAGATCGATGTCATCACTCCCCCAGAGTTCGCTTGCCAAGCGCCTGACGGCGTTTGGAAGAAAGACACGATTCGAGATTTCTGGCCAAGCCTCAGGTCGGCTGTAGATCGACCATGCGACGTCAGGAAGGTCAGGCAGGTTTGAGAATCTGGGGTTCTTGGTGCGAGGCATCGCATGAGCGTGATGCGTCTCTCTTAATATTTCCTGCCGCAGAGATGGGTCTGGCTTCGATACGCTGTGTCAGTTCGGAAAAGCTCAACGATCCATGACCCGTGTCGCAGGATGCCGGAGAATCATCGGGGTCCCTAGGAGCTGCCGCATGGCGGTAGGCGTTGAACAGATGCGATCGTCCGCGTCGCCGCTGCTGCCGAAAGCGGGATGCATCGGTGACTTGGCTCGATATCCCCGCCGCTGAGGAGCATCGAGGTCGAGCAAGGTGAAGGATGTTCGCTGGGGAAGTGCGGGGCGACAGCGGGCGCGTCAGGTGGATCGCCTTGTTAGAGGGATCAGCTCGTGGGTTGCAGCGCTCGCAATCGTGATGAAACGGGGGGACTTGCGGCGACCGTCGGGTTGATCGCCGGCAACTTTACCCCCCCCCCTGCCTGAGCCTGCCGTCCTCCCGTGGTTCAGGTCAGATGGCCCTCCGTCGGTATCGCCCTGCGGAGCCGGTCGCGGCCGGCCGCGCTAAGTCGCCGCACGCCGAGCGCCCGGGCGGCCTCGGTGATCTTGTCGTCGTCGACGCAGGCACGCAGGACGGCCGTGAGTTCGGGGAGAGGGATGTCGCCCAGATCGCGCACGTCCTCGTTGGTCGCCGGGTAGCGGGCACGGTCCCATGCCGAGGCCGAACCCGCATCGGGCCACACGAAAGTCGCGCCCCGATGCTCCTCCTCGACGTGCGCCAGAGCCTTGGTCAGCGTCATCAACCGATCCCTGATGACCCGGCCGGACCTCTTGAAGCCGTGCGCACGGGCGATACGCTCGACGAGGAGGTCGTCACGGATCGGAGCTTCCGCCTCGATCACCCGGGTGATCATCTCCCGGAGGGTGGTGGTGTAGCCCGGCTCGGCGAACTTGGACGGGTCGATGCGGCCCTCCATGTCCAGGAAGGCCGTACGCACGTAGTCGCCGCCCAGCGCCACCGGCATGGGGGCGTCCTCGACCTCCACCTCCTCCTCCGATGTCTCGCCACTCTCGTTCCGCGGTTCGATGGTGGCGCGGTCGGGACGGTTCGCCTCCTGCTCGGCCCGGCGTGCTCGGGCCTGCTCCAGGAGGGCACGTAGCGACTCGTCGAGGCGGTCGAGCGCCGAAGTGGCGTCGTGCCACCAGTCCGTCGACCAGACCCGCACCAGCCGCCACCCGAGACCGGAGAGCACGCCTTCACGCACCTTGTCGCGGTCACGAGCGGTCGCAGCGCTGTGATATGATGCGCCGTCGCACTCCACACCCGCTAGATAGTCTCCGGGTCGGTCGGGATCGACGACGCCGAGATCGATGCGGAAGCGCGACACGCCGATCTGCGGCACGGCCGTCCAGCCGCGCTCACGCAGGCCACGCGCGACGGCCTGTTCGAACGGTGATTCGAAGCCACCGACCGATCCCATCACGGCTTCGCCCAGCGCGCGGGGGCCACGTTCCGCGAACTCGAGGAAGTGCTTGAGGTCGCGCACCGCTTCCGCGCTCGTGCGGTTGAGATCGATGCGATCCGCGGCGAATGACGTGAAGACCACCATCTCGCGCCGCGCCCTGGTCACGGCCACGTTGAGGCGTCGCCAGCCACCCTGACGGTTGAGGGGGCCGAAGTTCATGGACATCGTCGGCGCGTCTGGTGTCTCGGGGCCGTAGCCGATGCCGAGCAGGACGAGATCGCGCTCGTCTCCCTGGACGGTCTCCAGGTTCTTCACGACGACCGGCTCCGGGGCGTCCTCCGCGAAGAACCGCTCCAGCTCCGGTCGGCCCCGACGGGCCCGGTCGAGGAGATCCTCGATCAGCTTCTGCTGTTCTGAGTTGAGGGTGATGACCGCGATGCTGAGCGGGCGGCCCGCCTCGTCGACGAAGGCGGGATCGCCGAGGCGGGTGAGCACCTCCGCCACGATGGCCTCGGCCTCCGCCTGGTTCGTGCGCGACTTGCCCCGTGCCCACGACCCTTCGACCTTTCGCCACGAGACGGCCGCATCCCGCGTCACGGGTGCCGGGAAGGTGATGAGGTCGCCGTCGTAGTAGCGATGGTTCGAAAACGCGATCAGGCTCTCGTTGCGGCTCCTGTAGTGCCATGTGAGCCTGCGTCGCGGCAGCCGCGCGCCGAGGCATTCCTCGAGAATGCTCTCTTGATACGTCTCGACGTCGCTATCGTCCTCCTCGGCACCGGCACCCCGGTCGAAGAAGCTGGTCGGCGGCATCTGCTTGGGGTCGCCGGCCACGACCAGCTGCCGGCCGCGGGCGATCGCTCCCACCGCGTCCCACGGCGTGATCTGC
>Ga0265798_10005537_pt1 | contig 16916 bp, 15 predicted proteins | sample P3T30metagenome_FD_192430 | JGI IMG/M metagenome (GOLD analysis project Ga0265798, IMG submission 192430) | Plant litter microbial communities from East Loma Ridge, Irvine, California - P3 T30 | ecosystem: Environmental > Terrestrial > Plant litter > Unclassified | place: USA: California... | reverse complement strand
AACAGCAGATTGGCGGCGGCGCGCGCATAGAGTCGCTTGATATCGTCGATCGTCAGGCGGCCCGGCAGCAAGGTTCGCACCCGGTGCACGCGGCCGGCTTCTACGATCGCCTGTGCATAGTCGTCATCCTCGGCGCGGCCCACCACGACATAGACCGGGTCGGCCATGCCATCTTTATCGCGCGCGCGGGCCAGCGCGGCGATCGTGTCGAGATGGCCTTTGCGCGGCTCCAGCCGCCCGACGCTGCAAAACAGCGGCCCGTCCGGCACCGTAGCCAGTGCCTGATGCTCGAAAGCACCGTCAGCAGCCGGCGCGAACCATTCGCGTCCGACGCCCAGATAGGTAATCGCCTCGCGCGCGGGCTGTCCGAGTTGCGCACGGAAGATGTCGCGCGTCGCCTGCGAATTGTACGCCACCAACTCCGCCGCGAGATACGCCCGTCGTACGATCGCGAACATCGCGCCACCGCGCCGGAACTTGCTCGCCTCACTGCCATGCACCATCACGCGGTAGCGACGGCGGTGCAACGGCTGGAGCATCCGCAACAGCAACAGGCTGCGGATGTCGGCGGCCAGCAGAATCGCATCGGCCGGGAGGCGGCGCAAGATGCCGAGCAGCTTGGGTGCCGCAGCCAGCGGCACGGAATGGTGGCGCAAAATCAGATGATGTTCGATCCCCGCCGGCAGCACCGCCTCGCCGTCATAAGCGGCCGCGATGACGATCACCCGATGCCCGCCAGACACCAACGCGGTGGCGAGTTCGACCGCATAGGTGCCGATGCCGCCCGGAAACGGCGCATATTCACAGGTGACGATCACCACTGGCGGTCGGCCGCGCTGCAACATCACGCGAGCTTCACCGCAGCTTGCCGCGCGCGACCGCTCGCGCCGAGCAGCCGCAGCGCCAGCCCCGGAAACAACCCCGCCGCGACCAGCGATTGCCAAGCGCGTCGGTTGAACGGATCGAGCCGCACCGCCAGCCGCAACAACGCGACCGCACCGCGCCGATCGTTGAGCAGGAACCGCTGATTGCCCAGTTTGCGCGCGCGCTCCCCGAGACGGCGCGGAACCAGCGGCAGCAACGCGGGCGCATGGGCCGCCGCCCGCAGCGCGACGAAGGCGTGATGCGCCATCAGATCCTTGCGGCCACCGGTAATGCTGGTGCTGCGCTGGCGCTTGTAAAGCACGGGCTCATTCACAAGCGCGAACCGCGTCACCGCCGCCAGACGCAGAAAGATATCGGTATCCTCAAACACATGCAGCGCCGCGTCGAAGCCGCCAGCCGCGTCATAGGCGGTACGACGCAGCAACGTGGTCGACGGAATGATCGGCGGATCGTTGAGGAAATAGGTGCGCAGCAATCCCGTATCCCGTGTGATGTCGAGCACGCCCGCGCGCCGCGCCGCGTCGATTTCGCCATCCGGAAAAATGTAGAAGTCGGAATAGATCAACCCCACCGCCTCGTCGGCAATGGCGAGCATCTGCCGTTCCAGTTTATCCGGCGTCCAGAGATCATCGCCATCGAGGATCGCCAGCACCGGCGCAGTCGACTCCGCGATCGCAAGCCGACGCTGACCCGCCGGACCAAGGCCGCCCGCACCGAACAGCACGCGGATACGCGGGTCCCAGCCCTCGATCTCGCGCAGCACCGCGAGTGTCGGCGCATCCGAGCCGTCGTCGGTGATGATGATCTCATCGATCAGATCGGCACGGCTCTGGTCGAGCACGCTTCGCACCGCCGCGCCCAGATAGGCACCCTCGTTGTAACAGGTCATGATGACCGCAACCGTCAGCGACATGGCAGCATCTCCGGGCAGCAGGCGTGCCGGGACACGCGGGCAGACAAAGCGAACGTGCGGTGCATCACTCAGGCGAGCCAGCGCTTGCGCGGCACGAGGCGCGTATCGTCAGCGCCGACGTACATGGCGGCTAGGCAGACATGCCGCCGCCACCGGAACCGATAAGCGCGCGCCGTCATGCCCGCTCGCCGATCAGATCTCGGCCGCGTGCGGGCTTGGCTAAAGGCGAGCCGGTGCGATCGATCGCGTCGATCGCGTCGATCGCGGCAAGCGTGCGCGCGGCGATCGCATCGATCCCGATATTATCCTGCGCGAACGCCCGCGCCGCCAGCGACATCTCACGCCGCGCGGTTGCGCTCAGACCGAGTGCGCGGCGCATCGCCGCCAATGCCGGGCCAAGCGCGTGGAGCCGGGCGTGAAACACATACACCGGCACGCCGCGCCAGCGTGCATCACGTAACTGCCATGGCACCCACAGGCTCCACGCGAAAAACGCCAGTATGTTGCGACCACCAAGATTGGGATAGGCCGACAATCGCTTGCGGATGATGCGGCCAAACGCCGTCTCTTCGACTTTGGGCAGATCCCGCGCGACGGTCGGCGCGATCAACGTCACGCTCACCCCGCGCCGGCCGAGCGCTTCGGCGAGAATCAGCGCTTGCCGCTCCGCCCCGCCGTAACTGTCAGGGAAGTAAGCTGCTACGACGAGGATGAGCGATCGCTCGCGCGTCTCCGCTGGCTCTCGCACATCCTCGTCGTGGCGCATTATTTCCAGACCTTTACGTAATCGAACAAAACCGTTTGCGGCAATGTCGCCGGTTTGTCCTTCGGGTTGATCGACAGCGTCAGGTTGAAATAGAACGGCCGCGTGAAATAATCCGCGTCCGCCGCGATCCGGCCGACCTCCTTGCCATCCATGTAGATGACGACCGCCGGCTTTCCGCCAAGCGTCGCAACGCCACGAAGGTCCGCGCCATAACCGTTCCCGCCAGCACCTGATCGGCGGCGAGATCCTGCTGTGAGCCATCCTTGTGCAGCAGTCGAACCGTGCCACCACCAACGCCGAGCGTGGCGCCCGCCCGTGCGAGAATCTCGGTGATGGTCAGACCGCCGCGATCGAGCGGATATTCGCCCGGCTTGGCAACCGCGCCGAGCACCGAGACGGTTCGGCTGCGGTAGGTCTGCACCAGCACGTTGACAACCGGATCGCGAAAGATGCCGCCCGTTTGCAACCGCCGCGCGATCTCGCTGCCGACCTGCGCGGTGGTCATGCCGGCCGCCTTGACGCGCCCGATCGCGTTGAGCACGATCGTGCCGTCGTCGGCGACTTCCACGGTGGCCGCATAATCCGGCGCGCGGTAAACCGTAACCGTCAGAACATCACCTGGCCCGACCGTGTAGGACGATGCGTCCGACTGGGTTGCGTGCGCAACGTCCTGCGGCGCGGCAACCGCCTGCGCGGTCAACGGCGCGACCACCAGCAGGATCGATGCGGATATACGACCCAGCTTCATGATTTCGGCGCCCCTTGCGCATCGCTCGCAGACGCCGCTTTCAGGTTGGCGTTGACGATCTGGACGTTGCGGGATTTCCGCAGTGTCTTGACCGCCGCCGCGGTGATCGCCGAAGTCCGCTCCGCAGTCAGACTCTGTTCGATGCGCGGGCGCGCCAGATCCATCGCGACCGGCTCTACCGTCGCTGACTGGATACGGCCGAGGTGGATCTGGCCGGGCGATTGATAGACGATGTTCGACCCGGCGCTGAGCTTGTTGAGGACGCCGCCGCGGTCATCCGGAAGTTCGTCGCTGAAGCGGGTCACCGTCGCCGGCTGCATACCCGGGATCTTTGCGGACACCATCGTAGCGAGCGTAGAGAAATCGCCGTGATCGAGCGTTTCTACATACGAGCGCACGTCGGGCAGATCGCTGCGCAGCACGTATTCTTCGACAACGAAGCGCCGGCGATTACCGAACAGCGCGGGGTGGCTGTTGTAGTAGCTCTCGACCGCATTTTCGTTCGGCTTAGGCACGTTGCCGGTCAGCGTGTGAACATAGGCTTGCGCGAGGATATTGCGTTTGGCCGCTGCGATCGCCTGGCTGTTCGTCGGGTCACGATCCATGCCTGCGCCCGTCGCCGCCTCGGCAAGCAGTTTCTCGTCGATCAATTCCTGAAGCACCGCCCGCCGCATCGGCGCGACGGCTTCCTTCGTCACTGGCGGCAACCCGCGAAGCAACTGTTCATATTCCTGGAGCGTGATCTCGAACTTGTCGCCCTTGACGATCAACTGGTCGGGATTTTTGGCGGCGCCGCATCCGGCAAGCCCGGCGGCGAGCGCCAGCGCCAGTCCGCGCCACGCGTAAGGCCGATTGCACCGCGCTAGCGGGTGCAAGACGAGACTACCCAACATCGATACCCCACATGGCGCCGGCTCGCGACAGCGATCCGATCAGCCTTCCCGTGAATAAAAAATGGGTGCGGTCGCAACGCGGCCGCACCCGTTCACGCGTCGATCAGGCGAGGCCAGCCTTGGCCTTCTGACGACGACGGCGCGCCGCCATCAGCGCAGCCGCGCCACCAACGAACAGGATGCCGGCAGGTCCCGGTGCTGCCGCAGGCTGGCTGGTCAGCAGCGAAAGCGCGTAATCACCGCCGAGCTTCGGATCGAGCGCGGTGCCGGAGACGCTGATGTAATAATCACCCGCCGCCAGCTTTTCCAAGGTCGTGCTCTGCTCGGTGGCAGCGCCCGAGATATTCGCGATGCTCGACACGAAAGCGCCGGCCACTGTGTAGAGGCTTGCGGTGAGGTTGGTCAGGTAGAAGTTTTGCGTGCTGCCGTTCTTGGGCGTGAGCGCGCGCAACGAACCCTTCAGCACGTCCGCATCGAGATCGTTGGTCGCGGCGACTGAGAAAAACACGCGATCAGACGGATTATAGACGATGCCGATATGGCCGCCCGACGTTTCAGCAACGCCGGTCTGCAAGGTACCAAGCTGATAGTCGTAGGCCAATGAAGGCGTTGCGACGAAGGCGGCGCAGATCCCTGCGACTATCGAAAACTGTCTGGCGAACCGAGTGCCCATAATGAATCTCCCAAAGTAACTGTCGTTGATGAATACCGAAGACGTATCGCCGATTAAGAAATCACATCGGACCCATCCAGCATACGTATATTTCCGCATTGCATCAAAGCTAATCGGCTATTTACAGATACTGATACAGCCACAACGGATTAGTACATGTTTTGCGCAAACATTTGCGTGGAGATTTACTCCCTAAAGAGGAGAACTCATTTCTAAAATTGCCAACAATTGCATGAGCTTTTCATCCACTAGCGATTTTAAGGTCACGTCGCTTCGAGCGTTCTTTTGCGGCATGTCAGCGCGAACAGGAACCATTCCCCTCGGAATCGGATGTAATTTGCGCGAAATCCGGAGCATCAATCGAGACATGTCCGGAGCGTGAATCGACCACGATGCTGCACCGCGGAGGCCATTGTGACGGTCTTTTTGCAGGCAAAACAAAGTGGTCGCGGCGTTTCTTGCGTGATCTGTTTTCCGGCGCGCCATCCGCTTGCGCCGGACCACGAGGCGATCCCGAACCCGCGCCAATTTACAGCAGACCGGCAGGACAGACCGAGTCCGCGCCCCCGCAAAGCCCCAAATCCGCTTTAATTAAAGACCACGCCTGAACGCTACCGCGTGTCCGATCGACCCCGCGACACCACGCGCGCAGCGTCAGCCGCGTCGCCGCAGCGTACCGGCAAGGAGCGGCGCCCGCGCTCCGGACATAACGATCCGGCGCCGTGCGAAGCGCCGCCCGTCCGATCGCAAACTGGCCGACCCCACCGACAACGCGCCGACGATCGCCCCGACCGCACCGATCAACAGCAGCATCGCCGTGTCCACCGCCTCGGCATAACAATAGCTTAGCAGCAGCGCGACGCAGTAGAGCGGCACCCGATCCAGCGACGGGGCCGCCAGGCCACCCTGCCGCGACGCGTGCCGCAGGGAGCGCAACAGCGCCAACCCGAGGAAACCGACCGCAATCGCAATGCCGACCACCCCGCCTTCGACAGGCACGCGGTGATATTCCCCGTGGACGTTCATCGCCAGCCCGGTCGGGCCGTAAGTGCCGATCGCCCAGGTCCAGTATCCGGTCGCGCCGAGTCCGAACAGCGGGTGATCCGCGAACAGCCGCCGGGCGTTGCGATTGACGAACTCGCGGATCATGTCGCTCTGGTCGCCGATCGACTGCACCGTAAAGAAGTACCGGGTCGAGGCGGCGCTATAGTCATGCGAGGCGCTGAGCAGCTGTCGGTGGATATAGCCGCTATCGTCGAGCAGGATCAGACCGGTGGTCAGCGCGATCACACCCGCCATTCCGAGCTTCACCGCGAACGGCATCCGACACAGCGCGAACAGGATGCAGAACAGCATCAGCGCCTTGCGCTCGCCGCTGAGCAGGATCACGACGAACGCCAGCAGCAGCGCGGCCGGAAACAGGATGCGCGCCTTGCCCTTGATCCAATCCTCCAGCCCGAACAGCGGGATCAGCGCGAGCGACAGGATCAGCTTGGTGTCGGACAGATATTTCCACGTCACATAATGGTTGTGGAGAAGATGCCAGACGACAAGATGCAGCGCGATCGCCGCGCACACGATGCCGACGCCTTTCAGGATGAACTCGGCATCGACCCGCTTGGCCGCCTGCGCGTAGGCATAGAGTCCGAGCAGCGCGAGTGCGGTGATGGCGAACTGCACGGTGCGCGCGATCCCGGCCGAGCGCGACACCATGAACGCCGTGACGGTCGCATCCGCCACGTACAAGGTGCCAAGCACGAACACGATATCGATCCGCCGCAGGCTGGCGCGAAACGCCCAAAGCCCGGCTCCCAGCGCCAGCATCACCACCACGCCGAGCGCGAAGATCTTGTAGCACAGCGACACGACCAGCAGCGTGATCGCCGCCAGAATGACCGATCGCGGCGTGACCAGCGGCACCGCGCCGCGCCGTGCCGCGCCGGTGCGCACGCCGGCACGACGGCTGTGGAAGGGCGCCCGACCCCGCTGCGCAATGGCGTGCGTCACGTGCTGCTACCGCCCCGGGCCTGAATATGTCGCTCCATCCGGCGCGCGTACCACGCCGAGCGCGCACGCTGCACCGGATCGCCTCGGTTTCGGTGCGATCTCCCGGTTCACGCGAACATGCGCGCGCCGCGTGACCTCGCCGCCTGCCTCGGCTATCGCACATCGTACGGCGACCGCGCGCCGCTTGAGGATATGATGGCAGGCAGTTTGATACGCCGGCTCCGCGCGAGCCGGATGGTGACCAACACCGGGGCGTATCTTGCCGGTACGATACTGAACCGGTTGATGCCTTTGCTGCTGGTGCCGATCTACACGCGCATCTGGAGCACCGCCGAGTTCGGCGCGTGGGGCTTCTGCATGACGGTGCTGAACGTGCTGCTGATCGTCTCTGGCCTCGGGCTCGATGCGGCGACGACACGGCTCTTTTACGATCATCACGAGCCGGAGGCGATTCGCCGGTTCCTGGTGGTCGGCTTCGTGTTGCGCATTGGGGTGGCGATGGGCACTGCGCTGGTGCTGGTCGGTCCGTTGATCGCGGTGTGGCCGTGGATCAGCGGCGGCGCGATCCCCGCCCTGCCGTTCGTGCCGCTGCTGCTTGCCGGATCGTCTATCCAAGCGGTGGTCGCGTTCAATCTCGCCAACGCCCGCGCCGAGCGCCGGGCCAAGGCATTCGTCCAGATCCAGCTGGCGCAGGCGGTGCTTCAGGCGGCCGCCAGCGTCGCGCTGGTCGCGGTGGGCTGGGGTGCTGCCGGCGCGTTCTACGGCTATGCGATCGGTGCGGGTATCGTCGCGCTGGTGGTGGGCGCACGCTTTCTACGGCGCAATCACACCGCCGGGCCGCTGCCGTGGGCGCAGATGCGCGAGAACCTCGCCTACGGCATCAGGACGCTGCCAGAGGCGCTGTCGATGTGGCTGCGCCGCATGGCGGACCGGGTCATCATCGGCCGGTCGGTCTCGATGAGCGACCTTGGCCTGTATCAGTTGAGCGCGAGCGGCATGGCACCGCTGTCGATCGTGATGGCGAGCTTCAACGGCGCCTATCAGCCGTTCTTCTACGAACGCCGCCGCCAGGGCCCACAGGCGTTGCCGCTGATCGCCGCGCTCGACATGGCGATCGTCGCCGCGCTGGCGCTGCTGTCGCTGTGCGTGATGGCGGTTGCGCCCGAATTGATCCGCCTGCTCGGGCCGCCGCGCTACGCGGGCGCGGAACACATGACGCCGGCGCTGGTGCTGTCGGTAATGCTCGACGGCATCCAGATGCAGTTCACCAAGGAGCTGATGTTCCACAAACGCCCTGGCCTCGCCGGCTGGATGATTACGCCGCCCTCCGTGCTGGGCGTGGTCGCCGATATCCTGCTGATCCCGCATTTCGGCGCGATCGCGGCAGCCTGGGTGGCAGCGGCGGTCTCCGCGACGGCGCTGATCGGCGTGGTCGTCGCGACGCGGCGGGTCGAGCGGACCGGCCACGACCTACGCCGGCTCGGCCTCTCCTGCACGCTGGTCGCGGGGTATGCGCTGGCGGCGAGTCAGTGGTTGCCGGGGCGACCGTTCGAGATCCCCGCGCTGGCGCTGCGGCTGGCCTGCGCGGGCAGCGTGGGTGCGGCGATCGTGCTGATCCTCGCGCCCGGCAACCTGCGCGTCGTGCTGAACGCGCTCGGTCGGTAGGGATCAGGCTTCGCCCTTGTCCGGAGCGACCTGCTTGACCGCGACGGGATCGGGGTACGGCATGATGATGGTGCCGTCGGGCGCGGCGGTGAAGGTGGTCTGCGTCGGATAGGGGATTGATATACCCTCCGCCGCGAAACGCCGCATGATGCTGACCATCAACCGGTCCCGCGTCGGATGCGCGGTGCCCCAGTCATCGCCCGGCACGTCGAACTGCAACGCGAAATCGAGCGAACTCGCGCCGAAAGATTCGAAGCCGGCGCGCGCCGCGGTAGCACCCTCCACCTCGACCAGTTCCTTCAGAATCGCGGGCAACCGCGCGAGCACGTCGGGCGGGGTTTCGTAGGCGACGCCGATCGTGAACGAGATGCGGATGTGGTTGCGCTGCGAGACGTTGAGGATTTCCTTGTCGAGCAGGTTCTTGTTGGCGATGATCCGCTGCTCGCCCGAATAGGCGCGGATCCGGGTCGACTTCAGGCCGATACTCTCGATGATCCCGCTGCTGTCGCCGAAGCTGATCTTGTCGCCGCGCTTGAACGGACGGTCGAACAGGATGGCAAGCGCGGCGAACAGATCCGCGAAAATGCCCTGCGCGGCCAGACCGACCGCGATGCCGCCGACGCCGAGCCCCGCCACCAGCCCGGTGACGTTGACGCCAAGATTGTCGAGTACCACGATGAACGCGATCGCGAACACCGCGAAGGTGATGAGCAGGCGAATGATGCCCATCGCGTTTTCGAGCGCCTCGCCCGCATAGTGTTTCGATCCGGTGTGACGCTGGATCGCGCCGAGGATGATTTCGCGCGCCCAGATCGCCACCTGGAACACGGCGGCGATGGTGAACAGGAAACGGATCGTCGTGGACACCTCGGGCGGCGCGCCGGCATAGCCCTGCACCAGCTTTGCGGCGACCATCACGATGAAGAAAGTGTTGGTGCGCACCACCGCATGGCCGACCACCGGCCCCCAGCCGGCCAGGTTGAACCGGCTGTTGCACAGCTTTCCGCCCAGCCGGCGCAGCGTTGCCAGCGCCACGACGATCACCGCGCCGATGCCGACCGCGATCAGGATTTGCAGCCAGTGCGTGCCGAGCCAGTCGAACGTCGCCCCGATCAGGTCACGGACCTGCGTGTTGATGTCGCGCACCTTCACCGGCGGAAGGATCGGCTCGGTCGTGTTACTCATGAACGTTATGCAGCCCTTGACAACTCGGGCACGCCACCCGCCTCAAGAAACGCGATCAGGCCGCGCTCCGCACGACTGAGGTAGCGCGCGCTGCGCGGCAACCGCATTGCCCGAAGCGATGCCTGCCCGCTCTTGGTGGCCTCTATCAGCAGCGGATGAACGTAGGATTTCCGGGAAATCGCCGGCGTATTGCCAAGCGCCGCCGCGACCGGCTCGAGCATGACTTTCAGCCCGATGTCATGCTCCGCATTCACAAGCGTCTCGAACGCGACCACGCTCGCGCCCCAGGTGCGGAAGTGCTTGGCGGTATAGTCGCCGCCCATCGCCTCGCGGATATAGGCGTTGACGTCGGACGACGTGACCGGGTGCGACTCGCCCGCATCGTCGAGCCAGCGGAACAGGTGCTGGCCGGGCAGGTCCTGACATTTCTTGACGAAACGGCTGAGCGAGGCATCGGTGATGGTCAGCAGCCGCATCTTGCCGGACTTGGCCTTGTACTGCAGCTTGAGCGTCTGCCCCTTCAACGCGGCGTGGCGGCGGCGCAGCGTGGTCGCGCCGTAGCTCTTGTTCTCCTTGACGTAGCCTTCGTTGCCGATGCGGATATGGCCGAGATCGAGCAGCCGCACGATCGCCGAAACGGCGACGTCCTTGCCGAGACCACGCCGTTTCAGATCGGCTTCGACCCGCGCACGCAATTTGGGCAGCGCGCGCCCGAACGGCGCGCACAGGTCGTATTTGGCGCAGTCCTGCGCGGCGCGGAAATCGAGGTGATAGCGGTATTGCTTGCGCCCACGCTCGTCCCAGCCGACCGCCTGGATGTGGCCGCACGGATTGGGGCAGAACCAGGCGTCGCGGTACGCAGGCGGCAAGCCGATCCGGTTCAGCCGGTCGATCTCGTCGCGATCGGTGATGCGGTTGCCGGACGCGTCCCAATAGCCCCAGCCGTTCCGCACCTTGCGCCGCGTGATGCCGGGGTCGCTGTCATCGTGATAGGTGATCTCGGCGCTCATCATGGACCTCTTTCGACCTTCCAAAATGCGCGGTCGGTCGCTTCGTTCCGGAACGGAGCCGAGCGGCCGGGGGTTTGAGGCGCATCTGCCAAGGAGATTTCCCGTGACCAACCTTTCCCACGCGCATGTCCTGATCGTCGCCACCGACGGCTTCGAACAGGCCGAACTGTTCGAACCGCGTCAGGCGCTGCTCGATGCCGGCGCGAAGGTGACGCTCGCCTCGCTCTCGACCGATCCGATCCAGGGCATGAAGCACGACGAAAAGGGCGATACGATCACGCCCGACCTGACCATCGATGATGTCGATACCGAGGATTACACCGCGTTGCTGCTGCCCGGCGGCGTCGCCAACCCCGATGCGCTGCGCATGAACGACCGCGCGGTCGATATCGTCGAGGAGTTCGTCGATGCGGACAAGCTCGTCGCGGCGATCTGCCATGCGCCGTGGCTGCTGATCGAAGCGGACGTGGTCGACGGCAAGACGATGACGAGCTGGCCCTCGCTGCGCACCGACCTCGCCAACGCCGGTGCCGACGTGGTGGACGAGGAAGTGGTGCGTGACGGCCAGTTCATCACCAGCCGCAAGCCCGATGACATTCCGGCGTTCAACAAGGCGATCATCGCCGCGCTGGCGGAACAAACCGCGGACGCCTGAGGCGCGGAGCCGGGGCTGAACCGTTCGTGTCGAGCCACGTCGAAACACCCTGCGCAACGCGCGTAGCGGTCTTCCGACGACGCTCGGCACGAAACGGGGTTTGGCCACTCCTTCCGCTGCGCCTTGTGGGGAACGGAAGCGGTAGAGAACAGGCGATCAGGCCAGCGCCGGCTCTCCCGCCCCACTCGGCTCCACCTCCCGCTTAGCCTTGCGAAACGGCCGCCACGCCCCCTCCGATCGCTTCCGCGCCAGATACGTGTCCAGCCCGATCTGCGCGCCGATCAACTGATAGATGAACGGCTGGAACGCGATGCCGACAAACGACGCGCCGAGCAGGTAGATCAGCAACGCCGATTGCAGCGCGCCCGCCAGCGGTGCCACCCACGCATCCTCCGGCGCAGCCTTGCGGTAGCGCCGCCTGAGCATCTCCATGCGGAAGATGCCGATCAGGTTCAGCCCGCCCCACAGCACGATCCCGGGCCAGCCCTGTTCGCCGAGCATCTCGAAATACGAACTGTGATACGCCCGCGCCCGGTCCGAGGTCGGGATGTGCTTCAGCGTCATGTTGCTGCCGGTGCCTTCCGCCACGATCAGATCGTAGTTGAGCACGTCCTGCCGGTACATGTCGAAGCCGCCGCCGAACGGGTGCGTCTTCGCGTAATTCCACGTCCACTGCCACACCGCCAGCCGGGTCGAGGCGGACTCGTCGGCCTTGTAGGTTTTGATCGTCCCCATCCGCGACACGAACGCGGAGGGGAGGAACGGCACCGCCACCACGCAGATCGCCGCGATAACGCCGATATACAGCATCTTACGCTTGGCATCGCGCAGCAGCAGCACCGCCGCCAGTACGATGCACAACAATCCGGTGCGCGCCGACGTGCCCACCGGGATCATGCAGCACGCGAACACCAGCGCGTAGCAAAACACCTTCACCTTCCAGTCGGGCTTGAAGATCGTGCCGTGGTTGGAGAACCACAGCACCAGCGGCACGATCGCCACCGCCACGGTCGAGATGATCGACCCTTCGTACAGGCCGCTGTTGTTAGACACCATCAGGTTGAGCTCGCCGTAGCCGCCGCCCGACACCACCGTTTTGATCCCGCCGACGATGATGATCGACGAGGCGGACAGCACCATGAACAGCAGCAGCGATTCGATCCGCAGCTTGGTGCGCAGCGTCAGCGGCAGGAAGGCGGCGAACACCAAAGCCTTCCACACCCAGTCCCATTTGTCGGCGGCGGCCTGCGGGAAATCGGCATTGAGCGTGGTGATGCCGCAATAGGCCAGCAGCAGCAGGATGATGATCTGGCGCGGCGCCAGCCGCACGTCGCGCTTGTCGTCGATCAGCGCCCAACTCAGCACCGCCGCGCAGAACGCGATCAGCGAAATCGGGATCGAATTGAGCAGCAGATACGTCAGCCGCTGCGGGCTGACCACGTCGATATAGATATAGGCGAGGATGAAGATGAACGGCTTGCGCAAACCCGCCAGGAAGAACGCGCCCAGAAACGCGACGAAGATCAGGTCACGCACCCGGCCGATCCTCCTTGCCCGGCTTGGTCCGCGCCGGCCGGTCGCGCGGGCTCGGCTCACGATCAAGGTCGGGCCGCTTGAGCAGCGCCCAGATCGCCAGCATCATCAGGCCGTGGCTGACCGCGAGCGCGAAATTGTCGATCATGGCGTCGTCCCTGCGCTGCGTAGCCTCGGTTCGCTCCCGCATAGCCCGCGCGAAGTTGAGGCTCCGTTAAGCAGTAGCGTGGCAAATGAACGCCCATGAAGATCCTGCACGTCCTCGATCACGGTTTGCCGCTGCAAAGCGGTTACACCTTCCGCACGCGCGCGATCCTGAAGGCGCAGCAGGCGCGTGGCTGGCAGGTGGCGGCGGTCACCGGCGTGCGGCAGGGCGCTTCGGACGTGACGGCGGAGACGGTCGACGGCATCGACTTCCACCGCACGCCGGCCGCGCCGAAGCTGCCACCGGTGCTGAGCGAACTCGCCGAGATCCACGCGCTGTCGCGCAGCGTCGCGGCCGTGGCGGAGCGGTTCCGGCCCGACATCATCCACGCGCATTCGCCGGTGCTCGGCGCGCTCGCCGCGCTACGCGTCGCGCGCGCGCGGAAACTGCCGTTGGTGTACGAAATCCGTGCGTTCTGGGAGGATGCGGCGGTCGGCAACGGCACCGGCCGCGAAGGGTCGCCACGCTACCGCGCAACCCGCGCGCTGGAGACGTGGGCGGTGCGCCACGCCGATGCCGTCTCGGTGATCTGCGAAGGCCTGCGCGGCGACCTGATCGCGCGCGGTATCGCCGCCGACAAGATCCTCGTCTCCCCCAATGGCGTCGACCTCGCGCTGTTTGGCGAACCTGCGCCTTATGACGCCGCCCTCGCCGCGCAATACGGTTTCGCCGGCGCGGAGGTGATCGGGTTCATCGGCAGCTTCTACGATTACGAAGGACTCGACGATCTGATCGCGGCGATGCCCGCCCTGGTCGCCGCTCGCCCGACCGCGCATCTGCTGCTGGTCGGCGGCGGACCGATGGAGGACGCTCTCCGCGCACAGGCCGCGACATCGTCGGTCGCGGCGCACATCCACTTCACCGGGCGCGTGCCGCACCAGCAGGTCGAGCGCTACTACAGCCTCGTCGACATTCTCGCCTACCCGCGCAAGCACATGCGGCTGACCGATCTCGTCACACCGCTGAAGCCGCTGGAGGCGATGGCGCAGCGTCGCCTCGTCGCAGCCTCCGATGTCGGCGGCCACCGCGAACTGATCCGCGACGGCGTGACCGGCACGCTGTTCCCGCCCGGCGATCCCGCCGGCATCGCCGCCGCACTGGCCGATCTGCTCGGCCACCGCGGCGACTGGGGCGCGCGGCGCGCGCGCGGCCGCGCCTTCGTCGAGGCGGAACGCAATTGGGCGGTGAACGTCGGTCGTTACGAACCGGTTTACCAAAAACTTACCAGTGTCGTGGCATCTACGCGGTCATGGTCGCGTCCCCCCGTCAACGTCTGATCCTCCCGCTCGCGCCAACCGGCGCGGGGGTGATCGGCGTGCTTACCGCCCTCATCGTCGTCGTTTTGCCATCGCACACGCTCGACTCGCTCGTCGTGGATAGCGGCGTCGCCTCGCTCATCAACGCGGCCCAGCCACCGCTTGGCTTTACCGCGCGTGCGCTGCTGGTACTGGTCGGCGGCGGCATCGCCACGATGATCGCCTGGGTGGCGCTGTTCGTCGCGGTCGGAACGCGGTCTATCATCCTCCAGAACCCGCGCGCTACCGGCGAGCCCGGCCCTGCGCTGCGCCGCGCCGACGTGCACCCCGATGCGCCGCCACGCCAACCGCTGTTCGCCAACCGCGATCTCGGCACGCCGTTCCTCGAGATGCGCGCCGAGCCGGCGCCGACGCCTGCCGCGCAGCACGTGCCGGCGGAGCGCGCCCTGCCCGCCGATCTCGACATGCCGCTCGCCGCGTTCGACCCGCAATCCTTCGCCGCGCCGCTGGGCGCGCAAGCGCCCGAAACCGCCCTGCCCGCGCCGATCACCCGCGCAGTCCCTGCCGAAGCGCCGCTGCCGATCCGACTCGACACCGGCCATACGCTCGACCTGATCGCCGCCTCGATGCAGCACACCAGTTTCCCCACGCCTGAGGCGTTGCCTGATGTACCTCCGGCCCGTGACTCCGGTCCGGCAATCCGGTTCGACGCCGGCCATGCGCTCGATCGGATCGCAGCCTCGCTGCAACACGCCCCCGCCGCGCCGGCGAACGAAGATCATGCCGAAGAGCCGGAGGAAACCGCCATGCCGATCCGTCGCGATACCGGCCGCACCATTGACCTGATCGCCGCCTCCATGCAGCAGCCGCCCGCGCAACCCGCCGAGACCGGTTCGCCCGCCTCGATCCGCGCCCTGCTCGACCGGCTCGAACGCAGCGTCGCCAAACGCGAGGCGACACCGCCCTCCGCGCAGCCAACGCGGCAGGCGCGTCAGGACTCGATTCGCGATACGCTAGACACGTTGCGCGGCCTCGCCACGCGCGCCGGCTGACCCTGCGGCGGATTTGCGGGCGGCGGCGCGCCCCGCTAAGGGCTGCGCGATGACCGGCAGCCCCCTCACGCTCTACAACAGCCTTACGCGAACCCTTGAGCCGTTCGCGCCGATAGATCCCGCCAACGTGCGCGTCTATTCGTGCGGGCCGACGGTCTACAACTACGCGCACATTGGCAATCTGCGCGCCTACGTCTTCACCGACACGCTCAGCCGCGTGCTGACGTGGAAAGGCTATCCCCTCACCCACGTCATCAACATCACCGACGTCGGCCACCTCACCTAGGATGCCGATGCGGGCGACGACAAGATGGAAGCCGCCGCGCGCGCCCGCGCGATGAGCATCTGGGATATCGCCGCGCACTACACGCAAGCGTTCAAGCAGAACCTCGCCGACCTCAACATCCGTAGCCCCAAGCACTTCCCGCTCGCCACCGACCACATCGCCGAGATGATCGCCTTCGGTGAGAAGATCGCGCCCGACCATTGCTACCAACTCGACAGCGGCCTCTATTTCGACGTATCGACCGTGCCCGACTACGGCCGCCTCGCCCGCGTGAGCGACGACGAGCGCGAGGGCCGGATCGATCCGGTCGCCGGCAAGCGCCAGCCGCAGGATTTCGCGATCTGGCGCACGTCCGAGCCGGGTGAGAATCGCCAGATGGAGTGGGATTCACCCTGGGGCCGGGGCGCGCCCGGCTGGCATCTCGAATGTTCGGTGATGAGCCGCAAGTATCTCGATCCCGATGGCATTGCCGGCTTCGACATCCACACCGGCGGCATCGACCACCGGGAAATCCACCATCCCAATGAGATCGCGCAGAACCAGGCGTTCTGCGACTGTGCGGACACCGGCGCGCGGGTGTGGATGCACAACAATTTCCTGGTCGAGCGCGCCGGCAAGATGTCGAAGTCGTCGGGCGATTTCACCACCTTGCAGAGGTTGGTCGATCGCGGTTTCCACCCGCTCGCCTATCGGCTGATGTGCCTGTCGGCGCAGTACCGCAGCGAACTCGAATTCTCGTGGGAGAACCTCGCGGCGGCGTCCACCCGGCTGAAGCGGCTGGTGTTGGCGGTCGAGGCGCTACGCGCGCGCGACGCTGGCGCGGTGAAAGGCGACGCCGCCGCCTACCGCGCGCGGCTCGACGAGGCGGTGTCGGACGATCTCGGCACGCCGCGTGCGCTGCCGGTGTTGGACGAGATGCTGGCGGACAAGACGCTGTCACCGGCGGTACGACTGGCGGCGCTGGTCGATTTCGTCGACGTGCTGGGTCTGCCGCTGCTGACCCTCGCGCGTGCCGATCTGCGGGTGATGCCGGCGGGCGTGGCGATCGCGCCGGAGGAGATCGAGGCGCGCCTTGCCGAGCGCAAGGCTGCGCGGGTAGCAAAGGATTTCGCCCGCTCCGATGCGCTGCGTGACGATCTTGCGGCGGCGGGCGTGGAGGTGATGGACGTCGATCCGCTCGGCTG
>Ga0265798_10005535_pt1 | contig 16919 bp, 15 predicted proteins | sample P3T30metagenome_FD_192430 | JGI IMG/M metagenome (GOLD analysis project Ga0265798, IMG submission 192430) | Plant litter microbial communities from East Loma Ridge, Irvine, California - P3 T30 | ecosystem: Environmental > Terrestrial > Plant litter > Unclassified | place: USA: California... | reverse complement strand
GCTCGCACACCTCGGCCCTCACCTCCGTGAACCTAGCCCTCGGCAGCAACGCAACCAATTTCAACATCACGTTGCTGGAAATGTTCAACCAAACCGGCGCCGGCGTCTTCTGCATGAAGGAAACCGGGAAAGCGAATCTAGAAGAAGGGTTTAAAGCGGCGGGGTATAGTGGACTGGATGATGAGAGGATCAATGGGTTGATGGCGACGGTGCAGGTTATTCAGTTGGGGCATAGTGGGAGTGCTTTGTATAATGTGAGTTTTCTGAGCTTGGGTGTTTTGGGATGGAAGGGTCGAAGCTAACAGTGATGTAGTGCGCGGATATCATGTTCAACGCTACAGCGGAGTTGCTGTCGGATGATCAGTGCCAGAATGGGACGGATGTTAGTGGTGTGGCGATTGCGAACGTGGGTTCTGCGACGGAGGAAGGTGGGGATGCGGCGGCGTCGCCTGCGCCGACTGGTGCGGCGGGGAGACTTAGTCCTGTTGTGGGAAGCGGGATGGCCGCGGCGGTTTTGGCTTGGGCGTTGTTGTAGGAGATTGGGCATAGACGATACCTCCGACCGTGTTCGCAATGGATATTACACTCTTGTTCTTCAAGGTGATTCGACGTGCTCTTCTTCATGAGCCCCCGTCTTCATTCCCATCTTCTCCCTCGTTCTCCCCCACCTCTTCACCGTCTTCATCCGGTAATTCGTACTCTTGCGACACTTCATCTTCCGCCGGCGTCTCAGGTTGCTCCTCCTCCGAGCTAGACTCGCCCTCTGTCATACACGGGCTACCGTCACGTGTCGATGCTTCGCATTGTGTACACGACTCAGCGTTCTCTTCGTTCGGCCAGCGGCACACTTCACATGTCCATTGAGACATCTTGGTTATGATGCTGGGGTGGAAATGAGATGGAAGTATGTAAGATGCCCTGCGTGACTGCGAGAGTGCACGCGTGTGGGTATTTTGATGAAGCGGTCGATGCTAGGAAGCTGTTCACTGCGCTTGCACAATGCTCATTGTTAAGGATGCGTGGGTACTGTGTGAATGCTTTGGCATTGTTGGCGCAGTACAAAGGGTTTGGGGGTATGTGCGCGTCAATGGAATGGAATGACATGGACGCAAATGTAGCCTCTGAGAAATGCACAGTCCTGTCGTCCGAGTTTGTCTTTCTGATCCCAGAAAGATGGTCCTGTCTGGATGTTTGAAATGAGAGTGATCATCGTCGGACCTAAGCATGGTCTAGTAGCAACCAAGAAAAGTGAAACTAAATCACCTGATGTCTGTGAATGTGTCAGTTGCTCTCAGCATACTCCCAGATCAAATCCCATCTCTGCTTAAATGTCAAGCAGCCTACTATCTCAACGCCTTCAACCACACAGTAGTACAACTCACTACCAAGTCTCAACATGTCTCTTTCCCCCATCGAACCGTACGATGAGGAGTACGTAGTGCCGTCATACATACCAAAAGGCGCACCAACAGGCCCGGCTGCGATGCGAGTGTCCCGTCCAACTCAAGACGAAGCCCATGATGAGATCGACGACTGGTTGGAATCTGGGCTGCAGTCGTATACAGAAGAAGGCCAGCGCATGCGTGATGCGGCGAACGGCGTCGATCTGACAAAACGGTCGACCGTGCTACCCAGCGCTACCGACTTGAATGGTAGACGTGCAGAGCCCGAACAAGCCTCACCACCTCCTGCTTACCCTGAAGACCCTTCCGTGCCGCTCAATGAAGACAACGCGATCGTTCCGTCCCGCTCACGTGCATCCATGCGATGTGGTGGAATCGTTCGCCACATCGCCATCAGCGGTGACTACAACAACATGCATTTGAATACCGGTACCGGGCAGCAGAATATCGCGCATTACGACTATCGCAAGTATCGAGATGAAGATACCGTTCAGGAATACCACGATGCTGGAAACGGCGGCGGCGGCGACGAAGGCTACGATGGGGCGAACGAGGACCGCAACGACCACGAACATAGTCAGGATGACACCCCAGGATATCGTTCGCCAATAGGCGGCCGAGACGATCGAGATAATTGGGGTGGCGATCGCAATGATGAAAGGTACAACGGTCGTGATGATCGTCGATACGATGATTACGATGAGAGGCACAACGAGCGTCGTGGCCGTCGTGACACCCCTGTCCGCGAGAGCCGGGCTGGTGCGCGCTACGATGATGACGACGGATACCGAAGTGACGGAGGTTACTATAGCTATAGTGATGAGAGTGAGTACAGTGACTGGTAGGTCGAGGGTAGTGTGCGCATCTCGTTCATAGAGACTGTAGTGTTGGTCGACGGCGGAAGGACTGTCCGCCTGCACGACACGCGTAAAGGCTTTGGAGGTGCTGAATCAGATTGGTCTATATTGAGGTAATTGGAGCTGTAATTACTGTAATGCAACGCAGATCCACAACAACATGTTGATATCTTTGCCTCTTCCACGAGATGTAGGTTGAGGAGGGAGAAGATCGGGAAGGCACGGTCGTGCGACGATGCCGAAGCAAAGGCCATCCCGCTTACGTAATATCGCGTCAAGCGTCATTCACCCGCCATTCATCCTCGCCTGCCTTACCTCTTTTCATTTACAATTGTCACGACTTCATCTCCAAACGCCACGTCTACAATGCGCGATACCTACATGCATGTTGCCTCATCATGCCGCGCACTCTGATCCTCGACGAGCTCGGCTCGCGGCCCCGAGAATCCTCGTTCGCAGCTTTTCAGCCCCTACGATAGCCTGAGACTATCTGCATTGCTCACCCCAGCCTCTCAGCATCATTGCTTACAATGCAGCATGCCACTATCTATACACATGGCACGCCCCATGATTGTTGCTCTACCGCGACGGTCTGAGAACGAATGAACCACTTGTCTCCACCCACCTACCTGCATGAAGTCTAAATCCTCAGCGGATGCTGGCACTTCAGTCTGGTGCGGTCGGCCTTTCAGACCTTCTCCGTTTGTTACTGGAAGGAGATCCTTCGGAGCTACTTTTCCTCTTCTCTCCAGACATTGCTTCACCAGCAATCGAAGTATCGGCCGCCTTCCCAGGACCGACAATTGATTTGGACGTTTTCGGCCGTGCTTTGAAGAAATAAGCAATCGACTTCTTGCCTCCGCGTGGCGAAACTCTGACAGGGGGATTGGGCTTGACTGTGTCTTTGTTATCGTTCGCATCTAGTACCTTTTCCGGTGATCGCGAAAACTTGATACCATCCGAGGGCTTCCAAAGATTGACTTCTGGGCCACCGTCCCTACTGTCTTCTAACGCCGGGTCGTGCTTCAGATCGGTCTTATGCTCCTTTTCGGCATCTACGCCAGTGCCAATTCCTTGTACTACGGAGGATTCAGTCCCTGCATCTGAACGCTGCCCTTGTAAGCGCTTACGTGTTGCGCGCGTTCGTTTGCCAGCGTCGCCTCTCGATAGACCTCGGGATGCATCAGTGTCTACAGAACTTTCCGTACGACCTGCCGAACTGGCCGACCTCAATCGATCCGGACTGTCTTCGGCAATAACCTGCTGCGGTAATGGATCCGCAGTAGTCAACGTACGCCAAGCTCTTACACAGCTGTCGAGCTTGTGTTGATCGTCTCCGGTGGCCCTGCGGTTCACAGCATCTTTCTCCATGATGATACCGGTATCACAGCTCTGCAGATCGATAGACTCTACGAAGTCAATGCAATTCTTGGGAATTCCGAGTTTGCGAGCTTCCTCATGAGCAGCTAGGTAGTCGGTTCTAGCGACCTGCAAGCTTTTCTTGTCAAGTATCACGTCTCTGAGAAATACCTTGTTGAACTCTTCCCTGATGCTGTTGGAGGACCTCGAACCATTTGAGTTTTGTACGGCCTTGAGGTACCTGGCTCCTTCTCGATCGTAATTATGGCAATAGTTCTCGCATCGATCCCGGGCCCGGATAAGATCTTTATGACGACGTGAAAGTCTCGCTATAGCACTGAGAACTTCACTATGCGGATCAACAAGTTTTCTCTTGTCAAAGGGCGTCTTTGTTTCTGCTCGAGGAGCACTCGGCCGATCATTGCGCCGCTCCAGCCTCTCTTTTCCACCCTCCCGTTGGCTTACTCGGCCTGCCATCTCCTCCCGATTATCCTGGTTCCGACGAGATGAGCTTCGGGTTCTTTGCCTCGGTAATGCTCGGGCTATCTTTCGTAGAGGCATATGTGCATCTGCCCACACTTGCTTCAACAACTTCTCTACGTCCTGCCAGCGAGCTTTCATTTCAAAATCATTACTGCTCCACTGACCCTCTATTAGCCTAATCGTTCCTTGGGCGCTATTCCGAGCCTCGAGTGCGCGTCGACGATGTGATTCCAAATCTCTGTACTCAGCCTGGTCCTCATCTTCGACTTGTCCTTCCCTCCTCAAATTGGTAAGGCGCCTTTCGATTCTAGCCACAGCTTCCGTGTGATCGACTTCTAATATCTTGGCTCGCTCATGCCGCTCCTGCCCTGCCAAGTAGGTCTTAAGCCATGTCCCAGCGAATTGAAGCGCGCGTTCTAGCGACGTTGCAAGCTCAGGTGACAGTCGGATAGCCAATTTCGATTCTTCCCTCTCTTTGATCGCTATGATAGCGGCGGGTCTACTGGAAATGAGTCTCTCTGGGTCATAATCACCCTTTAGCTGCCAGGGGCTTGCCTCAGCTTGAAGTGGTGAGGCGTTGTCACCAGTTTGGGGTCTTCCAGCAGCGCTTGATGATGGTTCGCTAACTCTGGCTTTCGAACTCACACTCGTGTTGCTATCGCCTCCATATCTGAGACCTGCTCTCCGTGGGGTTGAAGCAGTTGGGTTGTGACGTACCCGCGATTCGTCACTATTGTAATAGTGATTGGTTATGTTATAGACGTTCATATTGCGTCTGGACTTGTATATATCGCCCTTTTCCCTCCTTCTGGCGGGATGGAAGTCGGCGGTTGAGTTTTTCTTTCGGCCATGACGCGAGCTGGTCCTAGCCATAACTAACGTAACGTCTGCGTTTAATGATTGAGTGGCTGGGGCGATCTTTTGAGACACCTGAAGGCTTATTACGAGGGGAAGGTGTCAAGATGACAGTGGGGTCAGGCTTGCTAACATATTTACAGACAACACTGGACTTGCCGAACGAACAAAGGGCCGTTCCTTTGTTCAATTCTCCAAAATTGTCCACGTAGCCGGGACCACTAACAGAGCCATTGTTACAAGTTCAGTCATGACGATGCTTGGCTATGATGTACTAAAATGTTGACTTCAGGAAGTGGTTGCTTTCACGGTAGCCTGTGAATAAAGATGCCCCACGAAATACGGGTGCATCGAGATATCTGGTCTGCCATGGAGACCTCGGTCCATATCGCGATGTAATCTTACGTATCAATTGACATATTAAGCAGGGTCTTCTCATCGAGTTCATGTCGTCCTGCACGCGTACGCTAGCTGGATCTTTCACTGCCTGTCCGCTAGCGTGGAGCGAGCCTTTCGGGTCGTAAGTGGTCGTGCACCCACTCATAGACTCTGCACGCACCAACGCCCAAGATCAATTGCAAACTGCTAACGGAAGCTTCTCGGCGCGGACGCTGCGTCTCCAAAGCGATGCTCAGTGGTAAGTAGATCACTTCGCTGTAAGTGGCTGTTGCTTTGTTCACATGCTGATGTCGGTGTTGTTGGCGTAGACGAACCGCATCAGTCAGGAGCTATGGCTGACTCCGCTGGTTCTGGTATCTCGCACGTCGCCGATAGTCCCAAACGCGACGCCTTACGGCAGCCCGCACAGCCACGGCAGCAAGATCGCGAGGCACTGTCGACTCCGAACGAAACGCCATCGATCGGTTCATCACGCGACATTCCCGATTCGGCAAAGAAAACAGTAGGCGTCGTGGATTCCATCGGAGCTACTGGCGCGCGGCCTGCGGCTTCCGCGAAATGGACGAACGACCAACTTATCTACGACGACGAAGGCGGAGATATCGGGCTGCCATACGACGAAGATGCTGGTCTGATTAGCAGTGATCTGGTTGATACATGTAGGGCCAACGATACATTCGCGTATACGACTAACGACACGAAAGCCGCATATGGGGCAGCCACGAAGACGGAACCACGTTCCTACATCGTGGAGGATTACATGTGGGAGGTCAACCCCCCAATGTCTGCACGAAATCGTCGAAACATTCGCCCTGGGGACATCATCTTGGCACCCGACCCACAACAAGCATACAATCCACGAACTGCAAGTGGTGTACCGACACACGAAGGCCTGGTGTCTAACAAGCTTCGTCTCATGACCGTCATGAAAACTCACGAAGACGATGACAATTTACCAGAATCCGCGACTTGTCTACGCCATTATACGTACCAAAAGAAAGGTCCCTCTAATTTGATGTCAGTATCTGAACTCAACAAGCTATTCAAATTGCTCGAACGAGGTAGTTACGAGGAAACAAGTCTCACCGGGAACCGGCCTGTCTATGGATCGTTGTTCGATAGTACCATCGACCCTCAAGCTTACATCCATGGTGGCGAGTTGGTGCTAGTACGTCTGACAAACAAAGTTCGCATCATTGGCGAAATCAATATTCCCGATTGGGCGAGGCTAGACATCTTCTCCAAACAGCAAGGTGAGCGCTCAGTAGACGCAGCATATGCCCAATACCCGAAACTACGTGAGCAGGCTGAACAGAAGGTCCGCGAGGCTTCCATTCGCGCTCGCGAGCTTCAGGGTGATCATCACAACACTCGAGCTGCTCAAAGCCGGGAGAGCATTGAAGGTATGAACATAATACTCCACCAGAAAGCCATCAGCGACGGGCTATGTGTGAACTGTACTAACTCTTATCATTTACAGATAACGGTCGATTGGATTATGCGTCATCAACTGACAGGCACCGTCGCCATGATACTCGAAGCCGGTCTCCCTCCCCATATCGACATCCGTCCAACCGCCCAGAGTACACAACATGCATGCGATCGCCACGTCAAGATTCTCGCGACGACCACAACTGGGAGGCCAAGCAAGACAATCGTTATGAGAGCTCTCGTGAACGTTCGACCTACCATATCCAGGGACCTGCCGTCACTGATCCCTATGTCCAGTCGCAGGGAAACACCACACTCGCATCTAGACAAGGTACAACCAGCCGCCAGAGCCGTAGTCGAGATTCAGACCGTGTAGACCGGGACTTTGAATCGAGGCCACGGGACTCGCGAACTGAACGTGGGAATGGACGAGATCGGCGTTCGCGAAAGGAGAAGAGGCACAAAGGTAGTCGTCGGCGTTAGGGAAATGGCTTGCAAGAAACACTGAAGCGACTGCAAAGAGGCTTTGATGATGGGTACAACATGCTGACGATTTGAGGGACACGATCTGACTAATTACTTTTGATGCGAGATATGGGTGTTTCATTGGTATACGCTCCACCGTGTAGTGTTGGCGCGAAACATGGGGCTTTTCACGGGCATGTGGCTCACTGTTCAGCGAGTGTCTGAGCATCTTGTGTTTAACAGAGTATCTGGCAGATTTGCGATACATCATGATAAAAATGGGAACAACGAAGTTCATCGTCTGTACATCCGCGACGAGGCTAAGGCTACCGAGCCGTCTTCTTCTACCTAGTTATACCCTCGTTCTTTGAGAAGTAGCTACCACTACTACATCGATCAAGGTATTGCGCACGTGAACCAGGACCTTTCTAATTCCAAAAACGCTCCACAATCCCTTTAGGCAGTGCGCCAATCCTCTCCTTCGTCTCATACACCTTGATATCGTCACTTCCCATCGCTACAAAAACTGCGGACTGATGCTCAGTATCCTCCCCGACGGTCTTCCGCAACAGCTGGAGTAGTGTCACAACCTTTTGTAGCGCCTCTTGGTTGCCCTTCTCCCACTTCTCGAAACCTTTGAAGCTGTCTGACTTGCTGCCAGCTTGGGTGACTTCCTTTATCCGGATGTCATTCTGTCTGTATGTTCCGTCAAAGTGCGCGTTATGCTTTCCGCCGAGACAGCAAGTGGGGGTCCGGCCAAACCACATCTGATCGACTGGTCGCGAACTTGCGTTGCTCTTCAGCTCCAGGATCTGGTATTGAGGCACCACCTTACCTTGGACAAGGACAATCGTCTTCTGTGAGCCTTCGTGCTCGATGATTTTGACGTTGCGCTCATCAGGGACAAAGGAAGGAAGAGTACTCGGTGGTGCATCGGGGTCTTGCGGCGACTCGATCGTGGGGTCGTATGCGTCGGCCTCATGGCGTACGACTATGGTGAGACTACCAAGCTTGTATTTGATGAAGCGATGGTGGCTTTTTGCGCCGTTAATCTCGGTGTCTGTGAGGGCGGTCTCGAAGTTACGACCGTAGGTGTTGGCAGCGGACCTGACTTTTACGTTGCGTACTTTCCTTCCGATAAAGAGAGTGTTCTTCTCTAAGTCGAGATCAAGATGAAACGCTTGGAAGGAAGCGTTTTTGACGCACTTCATCAGATTTAACATCGTGGTGCGGTTGATCACGACATCCACGTCGTTGAAGCGGATATCAGGCTTACCATAACAAGAGACCTGCACATTGTTGCTGTGTCTTACATTGTTCTGCTAATGAAAGATTAGATCACCTATGTGTCGTACGCTACAAGGCATCTGTAAAACCAAGCAAGCAGCTGCCTTGTACACGCCCATCATGGCATCGGCATCGATCGATCCCGACTCTTTCCCCAGATGTTCACACGCATGCGTCCCTTCCTCCAATCGTACCGAATCTCAAGCTGGCCAAAGCGAGTTTCCGCGCTTGACAGGCCCACGATTGTACCGAACGCTCGCGATCGCTATCGACATCACCTATACATCCTCATACTACCCAGACCAACCCTGTGTCGCGGCAATATGATGCCCACGAGCGTTTGTTGGTTTCGCACACTACTATCCCGCTTCCTCTTGCTCGTCGCCATTCGATGCAAGCAGCTCTTCGTACTCCCATACTTCCATCGCTCTACCCTCTATCTCTCGTTCGCTACAAGTCCTTCCACCTGGGGCCCATCAGGCCCATATCCCTGTGCTTCACCGCCACTTGGGAAAGCAGCAAAGTCGTTATGCTGCGATGGCCTGACACTTCAATAAGTTCACGACCGTGCTCAGCATTCTGGCTCCTGATCGGGTTGTTCGGGTCGACAATACGATGCTCAACAATCACCACCGCGGATGTATTTACCCCACTTGTCGATGCGTCTTCGTCTGCTTCCGTAGGCACGCTCGCTAGCGGTTACGATGGCGTCCCGCTGGTCGAGCGAATTGTCTCTATCCCTCTTTCGGGAGACTGGAGGCGGCGGGATGTTATACTTCTTCATGTATGCCTTTAGGTCTGTTTCACACTGCGATTCCATTTCCTCGCCATCTTGCCTCTCCTTAGGCTCCGAAATGATAGCCTGTTCCGTCCTTCCCTTGCGCGTCTGTGGCTCTTCGGGATTCTGGGTAGTGTTCTGCGTACCAGGGTTACCTTGCAAAACCACCTGTCGTGGTTTGTCTATCACCTCTGCCATACGACTTTCAGCACCAACGTCCGCAAGAGCTTCACGGGGAAGAGAGCTTGCATGTACCGCTGAAGTTTGCTTGTTGACTTGATCAGCTTCTGCCCCAGTAGCCGCGCTTGCTAGGCCTGGCTTATGTGCTTGCAGACTGGTCAGCTCACTGGCGCGACCTAGAGCCCCTGCTACTTCAGCGAGCAGTTGTTCTATCTTTTGCAAAGGTGTAGCTGTGACCTCTGAGACACCGAGAGCTGGTAATACCGCCACACCTTCAGACCCAGCGACTGGCTGCCTTTCTGAGGGATTCACAGGAGCGCCACCCGCATTATCGATCGCAGGCTCTGCCGTCTGCGTATCAACATGTTTATCCCTACCCAGCTGTTCGAGCTCTGCCTCGTCGCTTCCAGCAGGGTGTGTTGGTCCCAAGACACCAACAACAACTTCGTTTTGCCACCTTTGGATACGAGTGCGATCGAGCTGCTTCAGCGACGTCTTGTCCCACCACTCTATGTCGTATGCAATGGTTGGCATTCCATCGTCCCTACTGTCTGCCACGGTAACATTTGCAGCTCTTGCTCTGTCAAACGCATCCTGTGCAGCCTTCTCGGCCTCCTCTAGCGTTACGATGACGTCGTGCCAACCCTCAAGCCACTTGTGACTGAATTCGATGCGAAAGTCAACATTCGGACGATTGACCTGCTTGGCGACATACTCCTTAAGACCTTTTTCGTATCCTTGTCGATATTCGTCGTGCTTTTCGCGAGCTACTTGCATGGCGGCTTTGGTGAACCTGTTGCGCATAGCAAGACCGAGGCGTGGAGCCTCATCAGATGGCTGCATACTGGTCAGTCCTGTTTCCTGTATCTGCGGTACAGGATCTGGGGTGACAACATCCTTGTCGCCGTTCAGACCCTGGTCCCATGGCAGACTCTCCAGCTCTGTTGTTGCAGGAATGAGCTTACGTTTCATGAAAACATCTTCATGGATAGCCTCTACCTCTTTTACACGTTCAAGCCACGTGTTCTGTAATCCTTGCAGATATTGTGGCAATTGCTCCCGTTCTTTTTTCATCGCTGCGCGCTGGTGCCCTGGTTCGTTGCACCGCGCTACCATCGCATGGGCCTTGCTTGACTCCTCCGGCGTAAGCTCCCGCTCTCCGAAATCACCGAGATATCTTTCCAGCTCTTCCTTGGCGCGCATCTGTTCCGCATATATGCGAGCGTCTGCTGCAATTAAGTCATTGGTCCGCCTGTCACCCGCCTCGCGTGTAGCTCGGAATTTGCGGCCAGCCTCGATCTGCTTTATCATCTTCCGAGAAAGCTCGTGCGAGAGCTGTAACGCAAGAGTACCTCCTTCTCCACCTGTGCTGGCGATTCGTGTGATGCGAGCAGGTCCATGAGTATACATGCGATCATCATCAACTTCTCTTAGTAATGTCTGCGCCTGATATATCCCTGATTGTTCGATGAGGTCACTCTTGTCAAGCTTTCCCGGTGTACCCCCCTTCGATTCCACTGCCAGATTGTTCGAAGCTATCGCGGAGGACGTAGGATCAGGCGGACGCCAAGCGCAGCGATTCTCTTCATTCCCAAGCGTCGAAGAAGGACGCGTCTCGTCACGGATGAGTTCTGCAGCTTCTAACCTCGTTGAGGGCAGGGCTGGAGGGACCGTGCTCTTTCTTCGCCCCATCGCACCTTTCGCATCATCTTTCTTTTCGTGATGAACACTCATTCTTTGATCACCCACCGTACTTCCCATGGCTTCAGGATTATGTATAATGTCGTTTACGTTGAGTTGGCCACTAGCATTGATAGGGGTGCTGTTGTCGACTACCTTTTGTCGCTTGCCGCTATGGGCGTCCGAGGCAGGATGTCTCGCAATGAGACTGTCTTTGCTTGTGCGGAGGCTCTGTCTTTCCAGAGTATGGTCGGGTTCCAGATCAACGCTTGTCCCTGGCGCCCGTTGCTGTCTCAAAGGCTTGGGCAGGTTGCTGCCATCGCCCTTGATAGAATTCGGTACGCCTGCGTGGCTATTATGATCCATGGCGTGGATGTTTCGTTTGTGATTGAGATGTCAGCCTTTGTACAGCCTCAGTAAATCTACGCGATCTCGCGATCCGGCGATGGCCCGAGCGCTACAATTGTGTCCTTTGTTTGTATGTCAAGATGAAGGGTATGAGACGCACAAAGTAGATCGAGGTCAGAGAACACAGCCAGAATAATACTTCTTTCAGGTACAAGCAGCGTTATATCAATTGTAAGTTACCGTGGTGGTTAGCGCAGTAGTGCAATGAGCCTTGTCATAGCACTGACGATGGATCCAGGTAACATTGCAATCACGATGAGCCTCAGGTGGCAAGTTAAATCATTAGCCTTATTAGAAGTACAGGAGAGCTTAGGTTCTATGATCTCAAGAGGCTGACGTGCGCTGAGCCACCTCTGCGAAATCGAAGCTTGTCACGACATAGGTTCCAGCCGCTCTATCTCCCACAAAGTCAGCATGCCATGGCACTAGGGTGGCTACAATCCCTGTCTCGCTCTGCAAGAAACCTGTCAAAGTAAATGTATACACTGTCTTTGAGGCGACTTTCTGATCAACTTTTCGTAGCGTGTACACGGTAAGATGCGACACGTGTTCTAGCTATCTCTAGTAGACCGGATTCAGTCGCTTTTGGAATGGTTTACAACATGTGTAGAGACCAAAAATGCGGCTTTTAGACCCCTGCAGTGAATGAGCGAGGTCATACAGACTGTATGCAACCTTTCCCAATGTGCTACTGGCTCTCCGAGCTCAGACCATTCTCTTCCTCCTCTCCCTTCCCAGGCATTGAACCCTTCCTTTGGCTCAATACCACACACAAATCCCTCAACCAGTTGTTGAACTTTTGTCTCACTCCGTCTCCACACTCGTGCATTCACGGGAACCGTGGGGTGTGTCCCGAAAACCGCTTTACGTCTGTGCAGCCCTGGGTACGCTCCAATCATGGCAGGGCACGGTGAAAAGGATGAACTTGGTAAATTTTTGAACAGAAAGATCTGGTACGATCCGCTAATGTTGGCAGAGATCACAGCTCCGAGTACTGCCCAAGCAGATCAGAGCGCCATGTCCTCATCTCCCAATTCGTCCTCCCAGAAACCACCACCAAGCCCCTCTCACGTCTCCGATTCTTCCACGATCAGCAATGCCGCTGTCAACTTCAACGGGTCACACGACGCTAAGATTAGCAATGTTAGCATCAATCATGCCGAAGTGGATGTTACTATACCCCCAACTACACCATCTGCCGCAGAAGTTCCAGCTATTCTTTCGGGAGCTACAGAGAGCGTGGAGCTTTCCGAGCAACAGCTCGTGAACGCTCCGGACAGCAACATCGTTACAAACGCATCCCCAACAGAAGCAGCATCCATTCCATTGCCAGCTACAAAGAGCGTGGAAGCTTTAGAGAAAGAGCTCATAGATGCCATACGAGCGGCCAAGGCTGATCCTACGTTTCCGTGGATCATCCAGGATGTTGCACCCGGTCATTCGATTCGAGGCTTGAAGCTCATTACTCAGATAATGGAACGTATTGCACAGCCACAGGACCCCAACGGATTGCATGAAGGGGATTTCGTATGGAACGTAGTAGTCGAACCTACTACCGATCGAGACGTCCTCCAGCGTTCTCGAGGCAATATTCTGCATACAGACTACGGAGTCTTTGTTATCAAGCTACGACCGGGAATTATTGTCAAAAAGAAAGCTCAACACTGCATCGTCGCTGAGATAGGCCGCCGTGGCGATAGAGTGTTAGATGGACTATCACCCGTGGAGCTCATAGAGCGTATGGGAGTCTTGCCACTTGATATTGGTCGGTTCAGCCGTGCGGCTCTTTCGGAAGACGATGAACTCTATCGCCTGATCTATGAACCTTTGAGGATTGCGGAACACTCTGGGCCTGGCAAACGCTTGCGTCAATGTTCTGTCGTTCAGCTCTTTCGGCTGCATTCTTGTGACTACAACGACCAACTGGTTCGCGGGGGTAGGCTAGCGACGGAATCTTTCTCAAGACTTCGTGCTACGATCGATATCGCGGATCAGCTAGAGATTGAACTCTCGGGAATGAATACCGAGGCACGTTTTCGTGACCTAAAGGCTAAGCCAATAAACCGCCGACCACGAGAGGTTTTATCTGGCTTCAGGCTTAGATCTTATGAAAACTCCATGGACCTTCTGGAAGTGCTTAGGCGCAAAGCTCAAGAATACGTGGCAAGCCCTGCAAACAATCTGCGTACGCCTGATGGTAGAGGTGATACAGCAGCAAACCTCTTGAACCAAGTCAATGTGGATCCAATGGGGCAACCCGTTCCCAACGATACGATAGCCACGGCTCAAACATCCGGCTCACCGACAGCGACGAGTATGACCAATTTCGTTGGCACAACAAGCATTCATCCTGATCGCCGCGGTGTACAATCAGCTCCCACGCTCATACAAGCGATAGAAAAAGAGTCGCGAATGGCTTGGGAATATGCGTCTAAGCAACTTGTTGCTCCTCTACTTGCCGCACATGATACCGCATGGATGGGCTGGGAAGAGGTGGTTCGTGACAGGGACATAGCCGGAAACGACTCCGCTTCCAAGAAACGCAAACTGGACGAAGCCATCAAACTGCACAACGAAGCAAAGACTAAGAGTACGGGTACCATGGATGTGTTCCGGGAAATCAAGCGCTTGAAACGGAGCGAGAGACTTGCATTGTCGCCCGAGGAGAACCTGCGCGATGAGGCTTTGCGTCTTTACACCAAGCTCGACAGTGTTACTGCGGAAATGGAGAAGCTGCAAGCGAAATCCACTAAGTTCCTTGACGGAAACTAAAGTCTGCTCTCTGACATGATCCGTTGTTCATGGAGTAGAGTGATTGCTTATATCACTGTCGCAATGTTTTTTTGCAACCATACATCCCTTCTGCTGGACTCTGGGAAGCTTCTTCCAATCTCCCGCTGTCTATCCCTACTAGAATCAAGAGGACGAGAGCGGCTATGCACTTCTATACTCTACGCGCCGGGTCTGTACAAAATATCGTTCTTCACCAACGGCTTGTCTTTCACGACAATGAAATTTGCGCAGGGATTTATGTTGTGAACAATTAGCGGGTTCGCTCGTGCTGGTGCACGCGAAGACGTAAGATTGAGATGTATATCTCTCGGGCTGTAATACATGCAGTATCAGTAACAAGAACCTCATTCGTGTTTCTCTTTCTTTATTACGCGCTTCTTGCCTTATGTTGGAGGAAGCATGCTATCTACTTAAAGTGTACATCGTTTTAGAATCGACCTAGGTACTGAGATTCAACGATGAGATTTGACGACGTGCATGTAGTCAAATGCAATGTCAATTCTGCGACTTCCAGCGCTCATATGTATCTTCGATTTCTCTCACGCCTTTCTCCGTCGACCGAGATTTCCCCGCCAGGCTACCGATGTTTGCCCTTCATCATCTGAGTCAACAAGATGTAGTGAATCTTGAGCCCGCTCCCCAAATTAGGCTTAAAATCTTCTTCTTTTCTTGTGATTGGTTCAGTAAGGGTCGCCATGACACACGACATCACGCGGCTCTAGTTTGCACGCGAGTAAAACAGCCTGCTCTGCACCCACGCAAGCTTTGCCGTTAGAACAATATCCCTATAAGTACGCAAAAATCCTCAAAGACGAATCTCCATCCATTACGAACAGCCTGTTGTCCACTACACTCGTGATCGCAGCTACTACCCTACTACTGCGGGAAGAAGCGCTTCTCTAGCCGGGGCAATTTACACAGGTATCAATAACTACCACTTGTCGGCGCGTCAACATGACCACCCAGTCTGACCTCGACTGTAGTAGGATAATCGATTCCCCGATCAGGGATATGCAAGCTAATGTTCTAGGTGATTCTACCACCCACCGACCGGACCCCGAATTTCCACAGGACATTATGGTCAACTCTCCTCGGGTCGGTCAAGTATTCTGGACTTTACTAAACCAGCCAGATGACGATCCAAGCCCAGATGGAGTCGGCAGAGATAGTGATATTATACTTGCAGGGGGGTTCCCGCTGGCAGGTTGGCGACCCGTCATTGTCTTCCGTGTATGGGCGAAGCACCGCTGGGTTGCGGAGATGTGCCGTCCAGACCGCCAATACTTTGACGGACTATCACTCCGTGAACTTGTGGAGCGTGGCCACGTTGTCATGGACGCCAGCGAAGATTTCGATTACGCGTCCCTTCCCGAGGATCATCATCTCTTCCGCTCTATTGGAGAGCCTTTCAGGGTTGACTATCACGATGATGAAGGAAGACAGCGGCTATCAGGATGGTCCTTAGTGCATCCATGCCGCTTTCACAGCCCAGATTTTGAGCGTATGGGTACACTCTGTGGTCATCTTACCGAGGAATCTACTGCGCAATTCATCGCAGTCCAGAAATACAGTGGCCGCTTGTCAGAGACTGTAAAATCAGTGTACGACCACGATTTCACACGAGCACCGATTCCCAACCCGCTTACACCAGAATATCGAACAGCAATACTGTGGATCAAGAATGAGGTTCGCCGACTAGTACTTCATCCCAGTGGTTCTGCGACCGCCAACGACGCACATCTAGATACTAGTGAGCTTTTCGACTTCTCCTCAACTATACCCAATCGCGGGCACGCAGTCTCACCTTCTCTCATCATAAAGAAAGCCACAGACGCGTCTCATTCAATCTGGAAATCTGCGCAAATGACCGAAGTCCAGAAAGAGATCCTATTTCTTCAAGCAGAGGAGGAGTATGACGAGATTCATGCTGATTGGTGGGTATCTACTGCCCAGCGAAACAATCTAAAGCGCAAGCAGGATGATGCCGAGGTGGAAATGGAAGTGGCAGTACTGCAGGAGAAGGGCTATGAAGAGCTTTTCAGCGAGCTCAAAAATCTCCTCCCTAATCAGTTCCAACTCCAGGGCCAGGATAAGGACGTGCAACTTTGCACGACTCTGTCCCGCAAGTTCACCAAGGTTCAGATCGATGTTTGGAATGCCAGAGCCTTGCTTGACCAACGTCGGCGCACTCAGCTTTCTCAGCAGCGGTCTTGCGTTAGCTGCATCGCAGATGTATCTTGAAGACATGGGCTTCATCTACGCCACGTTAGAGATTACTTCTCGAGCATCTCATCGATTTTCAGCGAAACAGCGGAGTGTGTAGAGCTACAAGGTAGTGCAATCAAGTATTTGTCACACATAAAACGTGTAGTCGAAGTTCGACAGCCCATGCAGTGCCTCCGATCAATCCACTACACTTTCCGAACAGCCGTGTAGCCGCTAACGACATTGCGTATTTTACCTGTGGTCACAGCGACTTACCCCTTCGTCATTACACCACCACCATTAGTTCCAATAACTTGACCAGTAACCCACCCAGCT
>Ga0265798_10005534_pt1 | contig 16920 bp, 4 predicted proteins | sample P3T30metagenome_FD_192430 | JGI IMG/M metagenome (GOLD analysis project Ga0265798, IMG submission 192430) | Plant litter microbial communities from East Loma Ridge, Irvine, California - P3 T30 | ecosystem: Environmental > Terrestrial > Plant litter > Unclassified | place: USA: California... | reverse complement strand
TATCCCCCAATAAGGTCTTCGCCGATTACATCTCCAACGTCTTGCCCGAGCTGGGCGAAGAGCACATTCCCGAGCTGGGCATGGAGGAGCTGGCCGCCGACCTGCTCGACCACAAGTACCCGTTCCAGACCTTCTTCGAGCAGGTATCCGCCCTGCTGGAAGACCCCGACCCCGCCTACGTTGAGCGCATCCGGTTCAAGTCGTCGGGCGAGTTTCTCAGCAAGCTGAATCAGTACCTTATCCACGTGGAAAACAACTACTTCGCGGGTGCTGAGCTGCGGGTAGGGTCTACCGCCGTGCCCCTGTCGTTCATCCTGGCCAAGTTCAAGGCCTACCACCGCGTGCCGATGCTCAAGCGCTTTGCGCAGGTGACCCAGGATGTGCGCAACTACGTGCGCGACGCCACCCGCCGCAAGCTCACCGGGCAGGAAAAAGCCACGATTGGCGAAGCCATTCCGCGCATGTTCAGGTTTACGCAGGTGCTGGACTTTTACCGGGATTTTTACCGCTGGCTAGGCCGCCCCGACCTGCTGCGGCTAAGCCCCGACCGCCCCCTGGAATACGCCGATGTGTTTGCCCTGATTTACCTGCGCCTGCGCCTGGAAGGCCTCAGTACCTACGAGCAGGTCAGGCACCTGGTCATCGACGAGATGCAGGACTACACCCCCGTGCAGTACGCGGTGCTGGCCCGCGTATTCACCTGCCGCAAAACTATCGTGGGGGATATCAACCAGACGGTGAACCCCTACAGCGCGTCTTCTGCCGAAACCATTGAGCGCGTCTTCCCACAGGCCGAGGTGGTGGAGCTGTACCGCAGCTACCGCTCTACCATCGAAATCACGGCCTTTACGCAGCGCATCGTGCCCAATCCGCAGCTCATCCCGCTGGAGCGGCACGGGCCGGCGCCGCTGCTGCTGCCCTGCGCTAGCCCGGCGGCGGAGCTGCAAGCCATTCGGCAGCTGATTGTGGACTTCCGGGCCAGTGGCAACCACTCGCTGGGCATTATCTGCAAAACGCTGGGCCAGGCCACGGCAACGCACGCGGCGCTGCAAGCGCTGGGCGTGCAGCTGCTCACGGCAGAGTCCAGAACTTTTAAGGAAGGCATCATTCTTACCACCGCCCATTTGGCTAAAGGCCTGGAGTTTGACGAGGTGATTGTGCCCTTCGCATCGGCCCGCACCTACAAAACGGAGGTCGATAAGCGCATGCTCTACGTGGCGGGCACCCGCGCCATGCATCGGCTCACGCTCACGTACGTTGGCGCGCTCACGCCCTTGCTGGCGGGCTAGCCAGGGCAGGGCTTGCCCACAGCGGGCTAGCCCGCCATGCAGCAGTGTAAAATGAGAAAACGCCCTGCCGGGCAGTGTGCTAGCCCGCTGCCCAGCGGGCGGCGGGCTAGGCATACGTGGGCGTGTTCCCTGTGTGTAGCGCCGAGTGGCGGGCGGGCGCTACGCGCAGGAGAGCGGCGCGGTGCTGGCCCGCTTCGCTAGCGCTGGGCGGTGGTAAACCAGGTAAAAATACGGGTAGTAAAACGGGTATTTATGCGCTGTAGCGGGCAAAGCCACCGGCTGACCTTTGCCTCAACCTTAGCCCGGCGTAAGCCTCGTGTGCTGCCCGGGTTACGGCTGAAAATTTCGCCCTCTTACTACCCCTAGCATGGAAACCCCAACGCAAGCTGACCTGGAAGCCAAAGGCTACGGCTACCAGCTCTACAAGGACTCTACGGAAACTACTTATTGCAGCAGCAAGAAGTTTCAAAACCATGACGAAGGCAACGACTGGATAAAGGCGTGCCTGAAGGCCCACCCCGGCACCAGCGTTTCGGGCAAGCCCTGGGTAGCGGAAAAGCAGCCCGCAAAGGCCACCATCTGGCCGAGCCGTGGTGACAGCGACCAGTAGCCGGCGGGCGGCGCCAGCGCCGCCCCCGGTTATCCTAGTCCTATAAGCCCCAGCGCGATGGTAGCAGTAGCCCTGGGCACGCCCGAGCAGTTTGGCTTTTCGGTGGTCGTCTCGGATGCCACTTCCGACACGGTGAGCATCAGCTACGCCGGCCTGCCCGCCAACCAGCCCCAGACGTACCAGAACTTCGTGGCCATCTGGGAGGCAACGATGATACCCTGGACGGTGCAGCCGCTCAAAAAGGAGTCCATCGGGTCGAACAGCCAGCAGGGCTCTTTCGAGATGGACGGCCTGACGGTTACCCACACCAGCTACATCGTGGGGTACGGGGTGGGCCCCGATATCACCACGATTTGCGCCAGCGCGGTCCTGATGCTGGGGGGGCTGGCGGCGGCCCCCACCAGCGTCAGCATTGCCCTTAGCCGCCTGGGCCCGTCCTCGCTGGTTGTGGGCTACCGCACCCTGGCCGGCTACCTGCCGCAGCAATATGGCAACTGGGTAGGCCTGTGGCGGGGCTACGCCTCGCCCTACAACGCGGCCCCACCGCTGGCCAAGGCCCGCGTGGATAGCATGGCCTCGGAAGGGGAAGTCGTTTTCAACGATGTGGCCCTCGCCATTGACGCCGATTATACCCTTATCTATTTCGTCGGGGCCGACTTAACGACTGCGGCCGCCATGCTCAATTTCAGCACGGCCCAGGAGCCCAGTGGAGCTGTCTAGCTTTTTGTCCCCATTTCTTTCATTTCCCCAACCCCCAAAATCATGGAAAAAGACCCGCAAAACTCCTCGCAGGAGCAAGAGGAACTGGTGGCATTCAAGGTAGCCGCCGTACCCGTCCGGACGCACATCGAAATAACGGGCGTAACGGGCGACAGCGTCGGGTTTGCCTATAAGTGCATTACGGGCAACAAGCCCAATACCTACGGCAACTGGGCAGGCCTGTGGCAAAGTGCCGACGGTAGCATCCCGTACGACACGGAGCCGCTGAAAATTTTCCAAATCCCGTACAACAACCCGGAGGGTTCGTATGAGTTTGACGGTGTGACGATAAGCGACGTAGGCTACGTAGTAGGCTACTCCACCGGCCCCAAGCTGACGGGCACCGGCCAGCAGCCGTACGGCAACGTGTGCTCGTCGTCGTTCGTGGAGAACCCCGATGCTGACCCAGTCAACTTTGAGGCGGCTCTCACCATCAAAAAAGTAGGGTCGATGTCGGTATCGGTGAGCTTCTCGCTGCCCGATGGCATTCAGCCCGCCAGCAATGGGGCGTGGCTAGGTCTCTGGCGCTCGGGCGCCCCGTCGTACACCGCCGTTCCACTGGTTGCGAAAGCCCTCACCCTCAACTCGCCCACCGGCACGGCCCTCATCAACCGGGCTTTGTCGATTGACACCGAGTACACGGTGGGCCTGTTCACCAGCGGCTACAAAGAATCGCCGGCGGTCAGCACCCAAACGAGCCTGGCAGCTTACGCCACCTTCAGCACGTCGAAGCAATAACCTTGCGGCTATAGAAAAAGGGGGTGAACCTGGTTCACCCCCTTTTTCTATACTAATCTTCTAACTGCCTCCTGCTATGGCCTTTTTCAAGCGAGCGTATACGAATTCCCGGCTGTACGTGGCGGATGACTCGGGAGCCGATAGCAGGGGGTTTGTCGCGTTTCTCATCTCGCAGGCAGTGCCTGATAAGGACTTGCCGGGCGAAGGCCTGGAGCTAGCGGCGGCCCTCACCAGCCCGCAGTACCAGGGAACGTTCGTGTTTTCGGCCCGCACCCCCGCACTGCATTCTGAGAACGATGCCGAATTGCTTTGCCAGCTTATCTGGCGGAAGCTACCGAGCGCTACGCGCGGCATTTTGTGGGCGCATCACCTGGAGCAGTACAGCGCGGCCCCGGACGCAGTCAGCTTTGATTCGCTCTACATCAACGACGAAGGTACCGAGGCTACTACTGGCCTGGCGGCTACGCTCGTGCCGCAGAGCCTGCTGCTCAACCTATCAAGCGGGCTAACCCTGAGCCTGGCAGGTACCGTGCTGCACTTAAAAGATGCGGGCGCGTCCTTTAGCGGCAACCTAGGCCCGGTAATCAACAACTCGGTGGCGCTGGTGGAGGTCGATTTTGCGGGTCCGCTGCGGGGCTGCCTGCGCTTTGTGGCCCAGGTGCTCCAAAGCTCCGTGCTGATGGGCCCCACGGGCGCCCCCACGACGGGCCTGCCAATGGGCCTGCGCTTTATGTACCAGAGCGCAGCGCCGCACTCGGCGCCAAACCCGAATTACTACACCGGCTTCTTTCCCCTGGCGCAGACGACGAGCGCGGCCCCCGAGTACCTGTGGTTTGATAGCAGCATCGACCCGACCGACGCTTTCAATACGGCCTTTGCTACGACGGCCACTCTGCCGGAGGCGTACGCGAGCCGCCGCACGTACTTCAACTTTGTGGCCGTCGCGGGCGCGCCGGCCCTGTCTTCGTACTACACCACCGTGTACGGCGCGCGCGTGACGCTGCTGCCCGTGACAGCGGCCGCCCCCGCCGCGCTGGGCGCCCGGCTAGTGCTGGGTGCCGGCCAAAACCCCACCGACTATTACCTGGCCCCGGAGGGAGACTTTTCCCTTAGCCTGGATGCGGCGCCTAGCCCCACTGGTCGCCACCAACTGCTGGGCGGCCTGCAAGGCACGGAATTTTTTGAGGTGACGGCGCAAACGGCCACGACGGCGGGCGACCAGCTGCGCTTCATCAGTGGGCAGCCGGCGCTGGTCCCCGAGTTTCCGTTTGCCCAGGCATCACCGGTAGGCCCGCCGCCGCCGCTGGGCGCGGCCCTGCTCACGGGGGCCTGCACAACGGCCTGGGCTACCCTGCTGGCGGCCCCCGGTAACCCGCCCATCGGCTACGTGGCGCAGCCCAAGGGGGCGGCCCTCTTCGGTGGCGACTCGCTGCTGACGGCCCAGTACCCGGAGCTGTTTGGGCACGTAGCGCCGAGCTTTACGCTGGCGGCGACTGCTCGCACGGCCTTCCCGCTGGTGCCTTATGCGGGGGCTTTTATCGAAACAGGCCCAAATAACCCGTCCTGGTTTTCGCAGGCCGCCCTGGCTAGCTACGAAAACCTGGTGCTGAGCCCCACTCGCCGCGCGCAGGTAGCGCAGCTTACGGTGGCACCCACGCCGCTGTCGCCGGCCGAGCGAATAGCCGAGGGCGGCAACACCATCACGACGCCCACCGGGCTGCTGGTAACGCTATCGCCCACCGGCGATGCCATGCAGTGGCGCAAAGTGCTGCTGGCCCAGAATACCGACGGCCCGGCCTACGAGCTGGCGTTTGAGAACCCGGTGCCGCAGCTGGTAGAAGCCCTGCAAACGAGCGACTTGCTGCTGGTGGCGGCCAATGCCGACTACCTCAGCGACGCGGCCAGCGGGGCGACTTTCGCAAACCAGATGGGCATCGGTGGCTGGCGGCTCCAGGCAAACGTGGGCCAAAACCAGGCGTACGGCGACTACCGCAACCTGCTGCTCATCAAGGGCCGGCGCGGCGCGCTCTACGAGCCCGGCAACGCGGCCGGTAGCCTGGTGGCTAACCCCAGCAGCTGGACGCAGCCCGAAACGTTTGCCGCGCCCACCACCGGCGCGCCCGGCCAGCCGCCCGACCCCAGCCAGCTGGTCAACCTGTCGCAGTGGCTGCAAAACTACTTTCAGGCTGCCGTGGATGCCGACGAGGCGGCCCGGGCGGCAGGTACGGAGCAGTATTTCAGCAAGTTTAACGCGCTGGCCCAGGAACCAGACTGGACGGGCATCCTTTTTCTGCGGGTTGACCTGGCTACGGGTGGGCTGCCCGGTAGCCTGGCCGGCCTCGTGGCCGGGGTAACCAATGAGGCGGCTTTCAACGCCCACCACCTGGCCATAGACATCAGCCCGGTGAAAAAGAGCGGGGCCAATGCCGTGCTGGAACACCCCAGCACCATGTCGGGGCTGATTTATTACGTCGACCCCGCCTTCGTGGACGCGGCCCCCTACGCCACGCTGCCGCCTACGGCGGCCGGCGACTACGATTTTCGACTGCTCACCCTGAAGGTGCTCTTTGAAAACACGGCGGTAAAGAGCTTCGAGAGCTACGCGCAGCTCACCGTCGGCCGCCTGTTTGGGGCGGCCGTTACGGGCACCGGCGACCCCGCCAATGTGTACAACAACCTGCTGCTAGCGGGCAGCTTGCAACTGAGCGGCGGCAACCCGGTGTATAACCTGGGCACGACGCGCAGCAACGTGTTTGAGCTGGATAGCAACATCATCCGGCAGGTGGAGATTACCAACGCCCTGCTCACCACCCGCGACACGGGCGAGGCCACGCAGGCCGCTTTCTGGTTCGGCTTGCAGGGCTACCTCGATTTCTGCGCGCTGGCTTATGACGAGCAAACCGACACCGCCCCGGCCGACGAGCCGGGCATGCTGCATGCGTTCGACCTATTCTCGTTTGGGGCCGACGCGCAGGGCGTGGGGCGCGGGCTAGCCTTCACCAACCTGGGCATTGCCCTGACTTACCCGGCGGACGAGCCCACGGCCCGCACGCTACGCTTTGAGGCCGGCGAGCTGCGCTTTGAGCTCAGCACCAGCACCCCCCGCGAGTCATCGCTCGTCACCAATTTTGCGCTTGATGAGGTAGTGCTGCTGCGCAGCGACCCCGCTGCCGCCGCCCCGGCCGGCCCCGATGCCCTGGGCTACCTGCCCGTAATCACCGATATGCGCCTGGATGGCGTAAGCGGCCCAGAGTGGTACGGGCTGAAGTTTTTGCTGCACCTGGGCACGCCGGGCGAGCTCGCCGGCAAAGCCAGCCTGCAAGCCTACCTGCTGCTGGCCTGGGACGCGGCCAGCACCGGCCCCACCCACCAGGCCAGCGTGCAGCTGCTGCTACCGGGCACCAGCGGGGGCGCCTCGCTCCTCAGCCTGCAAAACGTGCTGAAGCTCTCCATTGGGCAAATCCGGCTGGCGTTTGTGCCGCCCTCGCCGCCCCCCGCCGGGCAGCCCGCCCCCGCCGGGAGCGGCAAAAGCGCCTTCCTGCTACTGTTTACCCAGGTAGCGCTCCAGTTTCTGGGGTTGTTGAAAATTCCGCCTACGGGCTCCACGGTTTTCTACCTGTTTGGCAACCCCAACGCCGGCGGCAAGGCCTCGGGGCTAGGCTGGTACGCGATGTACAAAAAAGACGCCGCCGCCAAGCTACTGGCGCCTCCTGCCGCTCATCCTCTGGCTTAGCCCTGCTGCACTAGCCCGCCACCACTTACTACGTACCCATGAAACTGGATGAACTGATTCGGGCGTTTCAAAACGGCGCGGCCGCCCAGAACGAGACGCTTACGCAAAGCGGGCTTGCCGCCCTGAAGGCCTACCTGGGCGCGCCCGCCCGCAAGCTGCGGCTCTTTGTGGCGCGGGCTGCGGGCTCTGAGCATCAGGCCACTACCGTCACGATTCTGCACCGGTTCATCGGCCTGGGCTACGCGGGCATCATCCAGGTTATTTACGACGCTACGGCCGGGCAGGAAACCCCGACCACCATCGAGAAGCTGGCCGTGCTGCTGCCCGGCCTCGACCCGGCTAACCCCCAGCCCCTGACCATCAGTGGGGTAACGGTGGAGTTTTATGCCTACACTGCCAACAAGGCCGTGGCGCCGCTCGCCACCGACCCGCAACCCCTGTGCGTGACCGGGGGCGCCGAGGCAACTACTAACCTGGCCGCGTACTTCAACGTCACGCATTACCTGCAATTGCAGCCTTTTCAGTGGGAAAAGGGCGCAAACCTATTGTGGAAACAGGGCGCCGCCCAGGCCACCGACCTGGCGAAAGTGCCCACGCTGGGCGGCCCCGGCCAGTGGCTCAACCGCGCCTTTTATGCGGATGCGCCCACCCTCGACCCGGCCGACTGGGACCACCTGTCCCAGGTGCCGCACGTAGACCCCGCCATGCTGGGCCGGGCACGAACCCTAGTCAACGCCGCCACGAACAACCCGCCGACCATCAATTTTCTGCCCGTGTCCGGCCTGTACCCGGGCAAGGGGCGGCGGGCGCTGGCGGGTAGCAACCTCGACATCGTGGTTGGCCTCGTGGCGTCGGTGGCGATGGCTTATAATCAGCAGTTTATTCCGCAGCAGGTGACCGTTATCAGCCTGCTCACCACCTTTGGGGGCAGCGAGCAAACGTTTTGGAGCGAGCTGGGCGCCTTCTTCGATTCGCTGGAAACACTGAACACGGTAGACCAGAACAAGCTGAGCTTCACCGAGAAAAAGCAGTACGCCACCAAAAAATGGCTCAAAGACAAAGGCATTACCAAGGCCCGCGTCACGCTGCTGAGCGGGGGCTCGGGCAGCGAGTTGCAGGCCAAAATCCAGCAGGCCTCCAACAATGGCCTCCTTATCATGGCGCTGCCTAGCCCACCGCCGCTGCTTTTCAACTACCTCTACCGCATGGCTACCCTGCCGGGCGTCTTCGAGGACCAGGGCACGGCCAACCTGGCCCTAAACCTGGGTAAGCCGTATTTTCAAATGGCGGCTAAGGGCAAGGTGCCGTACCCGTCGCGGCTGCTAGCCCCCGTGGCGGAGGCCGTGCCGAGTAGCATCAGTGAGGGCCTGGCCAACTTGCAGGTGGGCGTGTATGGCGATGCCGGCAAGGCATTTGGAGCGGTGGCCCAGCTTCTGCACCAGTGCCTGACCCTGGGCAGTCCACAAGCCCAATATTTCGCGTCTCTGGGTGAGTTTTACCACAAAGACCAGAACGACAAGCTACTGCTGGCGCTGCTCTACTGGCTGCACCTCATTGAGCCAGCGCCCATGCCCAATCCGCTGAGGCTCAGCGCCAGCGCTGGGCTCACTACCGGCGCCGATGACGACCCCCTACAAGCGCTGTACGACAAGCTGCGCGCCAATATCACCGATGGCACGCTCAACCTCATCCCTGGGGTGCTGGCTGGCGGCACGCTGGTAAGCTACCTGGCGGGGCTGGTAGGGGGCATGAAGCTAACCGTGCAGCAAGTCGTGCTCTCCCCCGCAACCGGGCCGGTAGTGCCCGGCACGGCGGTAACCATTGCCGGCAACACGGCCAACTTTACGGGCGTGGCCCTGCCGCTGTCCCTGGAGTTTACGCTCGATGAGGACGGGACGGGCATTAACGCGGTGCCTAAGCTGACGTTCGGCCAGTTTGAGCTGCCGCATGTGCCTTGGTTTACGCTCCAAGATGCGAGCATTGCGGTGACAGTGCCCGGCAACGGCGACCGGCTTACGGGCCAGGCCAAGCTGGGCCTGCAACTGGGGCAGCAGTCGCTTGACTTGGTCAGCGACTTCCCAACGGCGGAAAACCAGGTGCTGCTCGCCGGTACGTTTGGCGACGTGCCCCCCAGCATCGACCGGGTGCTTCAATTGCTGGGCGGGGTCAATTTTGTGCCTACCCTGCCGGAAGTGCTGCGCGCCCCCAGCACGCTTAGCCTGCAAAGCGTGCAGCTGGCGTACGACTACGAGACCCGCGCGCTCAATACCCTCAGCCTGAGCCTAAAAACTACCAAGCAGTGGAAAATTATCGGCAATCTGGCGCTGGATGAGCTGCTGTTTGATGTCGTGGTGACGGACCCCGTCACGAGCCGCTGCGTATCGTGGGCAGCTACCAGCACCTTACTTATCAGCCAGGCAGCCAGCGACAAGCCCGGCAAGCTGGCGATTGACGTTGCCTACCCAGCCCTGAGCCTGACCGGCCAGCTCGCCGACGACAGCCCGCCGATTTCAGTGGGTGCCCTACTCAAGTTCTTCCTCCAAGACCGGGTAACCCTCAACCTCGGGGCCACGCTCACCTCGTGTTCGCTGTACGTGGTGCCGGGCCAGGATGGCGCCCCCACCACCCTGCAAGCCAGCGCCACCCTGGATACGCCCGCCTGGAACGTCAGTGCCAACGGCATCAAGTTTGGCCTAACCAACCTGGGCGTGGAAATCAGCAACGGGGAGACCGGCACTACCGGCAAGCTCACCGCTACCACGGCCCTGTTTCAGGACGACCCGGCCCTCAAAATAACATTTGACCTTACCGCCGAATACCTGGGCTCCGCGCCGGGCTGGCAGTTTACGGGCCAGCAAACCGGCAACCCTATTAAGATTAAGGACCTGCTGGCTAAGTACGTAGGCCCGGACTGGGGTTCGGATAAAGTCCCAAACGTGGAAGTGAGCGACCTGGCCTTCGACATCACGGCCGGGGGGAGCGAGGCGGCGGAGTCGGCCAGCGCCTACGCCATCTCGGGCAAGGTGGCCGTGTGGGACACGCCTCTGGGCGACACTACCGACAAGCGCTTGTTTAAGAGCGCCATCACGGCGAAGCTGGGCTACGGGGGCGACAAGCCAGGGCGCTATGGCTGCGTAGCCGCCGCCGTGAGCTGGCACAACATTGACCTGTTGCTGACCTGTAATTACGACCCTGCTTATCAGGCATTTAGTATCGAATGGCGCGGCCTGGTCGGCAAGATAGAAAAGAAGAGCGAGCCGGAAGGCAAGACGCGTTACCTGGCCACGCTGACTTTCCAGGACTCGGTGACGCTGGGTAGCCTCATCGAAACCTGCGTGTCGTGGGCCACGGGCGTAAAGTTCGGGCTCGCCGCCCCCTGGAATATCCTGGACGAAGTATCACTCAGCGGCCTGAAGCTCCTATACGATTTCACGGATAAAACCGTGAAATTCAACGTTGCCATCAACCCCATCGAGCTGGGCTTTGCCCGCCTCGACGGCATCTCCGTCAGCTACCAGTCGGGCCAGCTCAACCCCCAGGACAACGGCGTGCTGGTGACCATCGACGGCAGCTTCCGCTGGCAAGACGAACATAAACAGGAAGATTCGCTGAGCTGGGATGCCGCCAAGCCCGAAACAACCCCCGCGCCCGCCGGCCAGGGCAACAAGTACTTCGACCTGCGCCTGCTGGCCCTGGGGCAGCACGTAGCCCTGGGCGACCTTAAGAACATCAACAAGGTGCAAGAAGCCATCGACCTGATGGCCAAAGACCTGCCCGCGCCGGCGCCCACGTCTGGCGAGCTATCCCTGCCCGCCGTCACCCTGGACCCCGATAGCTCCTGGCTGGTGGGTATGGACTTTGGCGTGCTCAGGCTAGGCGAAGAGAAGCAGGAGCCAGCGCCGCTAGCCCTGCCCCGGCCAGTAGGGAGCGTGGAAGATGCCGTGTACCTGCCTGCCGAAGAGCCCGCCGAAGACGCGGCTGGCTACTTCCTCACGCTGCAACTCGTCTTCAACGACCCCAACCTGTACGCCCTGCGCCTGGCGCTGGACGGCGCCCCGGCCAAGATTTTCAAAGGGCTGGACTTTCAGATACTCTATAAAAAGGTGAGCGACACGGTGGGCGTGTACATGGCCGAAATAGCCCTGCCCGACGTGATGCGCCAGCTTAAGCTGGGCACCTTCAACATTACGCTGCCCATCTTCGCCATTCAGGTGTACACCAACGGCGACTTTATGGTGGATATCGGCTTTCCCTGGAACCAGGACTTTTCGCGCTCGCTCACCTTCCAGGGCATCATTATTACCCCGGTTGGCATCCCGCTTCCGATTATGGGGTCGGCGGGCCTCTACTTCGGCAAGCTCTCCAGCGCCACCACCGACCGCGTGCCCCAGTCGCAGGATGGCACGTTCAACCCCGTGCTGGTTTTCGGCTTCGGCATCCAGTTCGGCCTGGGCTACTCCTTCGAGGCGGGCATTCTCAAGGCAGGCTTCAGCCTGACGGCCCTGGCCATTCTGGAAGGCATCCTGGCCAAGTGGAACCCCTATGAACTGCCCGCTGGCCCCGCCGACAATACCCAGCTGGAAACGGCCTACTACTTTTGGTTTCGCGGCACGGTGGGCCTCATGGGCAAGCTCTACGGCTCGGTAGATTTTGCCATTATCAAAGCCGAGCTGACCGTCGACCTCAGCCTCATTGCGCAACTCACGTTTGCCCCCTACGAGCCCATTCAGCTCTCCATTACTGCGGCGGTTGAGGTAGGGCTGACGGTTACCATCAACCTCGGCCTCTTCAAGATTCACATCAGCTTTAGCTTCTCCGCCCGCATCAGCCAGCAGATTACTATTCAGGCTATTGGCGGCCGGGCTCCCTGGGGCAATGGCCCCGCCCGCAACCTGCTGGGGCGGCCGTTGCGCACCCGCCAGTTGCCGGCGTTGGCGGCCCCCGGCTACCGCTTGCGGCCGCTCCAGGCCCTGGCCCCCGTGTGGGGCAACCTGCTGAAGCCCGCTACCCCGGCCCCGCTGCGCGGCTACCTCGGCCTGGGCCTGACGATGGCCGGCGACGCCGCCCGCACCCCGGCCGACCAGGTAGCCTGCTACGTGAGCATGCTCTTCCTCGAATCGGTGCCCCCGCCGCAGCCCGACCACTTGTGGCGCGCGCGCACCGCCTTGGGCGATAAGGCGTTGGCTGATGAAGACACGTCGTTTGAGCTGCTCTGCCAAATGCTCTTCCGCTGGGTAGTGGCGGCCATTCAGCCGGCCCCGCTCACCAGCGTGCAGGTAGACCAGTGCCCCGTGACCGATGCGCAGCTCAAGCAGCTGCTGGAGTACCTGAGCAACCGCGAAAACCCCATTCCGCTGGCCTACGCCGACCTGGAGCAGTTTCTGGCTAGCCAGTTTTTGCTCACCATCACCACCGAGCCAACGGCCGATAGCCAGAATGCCACCTACTTCCCGGTGCCCAATGAGCTGAGCTTCTCCTTGCCCGCCTACGGCCCGGCCCCGAACCAGTCTCCAGCCCTGGCCTACACCTACGGCGACTACAACCGGCTTGACGCCAGCTACATCGGCCAGCTAGCCGCCTATTTTGATGAGCTGGCAGTGCAGCAGGCCAAGTCGGGCAGCCGCCCGCACCTGGCAGAGGGCGTGCGCAGTGCTCCCTCGATGGGCAGCTTCGTCTTTTTGGACTACTTCCTGCTGCTGTGCCGGCAGATGGTGCAGGCCGGGCGCGATGCGCTCCGCGACTTTAAATACTGCCTGCCCGCCGACTATACCCCGGCCACCATCGTGAAGTGGGCGCGTGACAATGGCCAGGCCGACTACGCCCTCTGCGAGCTCTTTGCCGATAATGCGACCGTGGCCCTCAACGAGCAGGCGAGCCGCCTCACCATCGGCGGCAGCCACTACCTGGTGCAGGCCGGCGATACGTTTGCCCGCATTGCCCAGCAGGCCCTGTACGGCAGCGGCTTCGACGGCCAAGCCTTGGCTCTGCTCAACAGCCAGGCCCCCAACCTGCTGCAACCCGGCAGCGCCGTGCAGTACCCCGGCCAGCCGGCGTACCAGGTGCAGGCCGGCCAGTCGCTCACCGAGGTAGCCACCGCCCTGGGAGTAACAGTGGCCGACCTGCTGGCTAAGAGCAACGTGCTAACGCTAAGCAACCTGCTGCTGCCAGTGGTGCCGCTAGCGGTGCCAGACTTTGGCTACGCCATTGCCAGCGGCGACACCCTGCGCAGCATTGCGGCAAAATTCGGCATTACGGCCGTGGCCCTTGCCCAGACGGAAGCCAACGCGCAGGTGACCAGCCTGTTTGCCCCGTCGGTGCGGGCCATTGACCTGGTGGAGCTGCGACAGCTCAGCGTCGGGGCTATTTTGAAGGAAATCAAGGATACCCAGGGCTTGCAGCACCTTTCGGGCATGGCCTCGCGCTACTACCTGGCTGGCCTGCGCCTGCCCACGCCGGGCATTACGCCCCAGCACCCGGGCATGTGGGTAACGCAAGACCCGAGCGGCGCGCTACAGCTGCCCTCCCTGGCCGGGCTGTATGCCCTGACTGGGCAGCAGTTTCCGCTGCCGGCGCTCGTGGCTGGTAGCCCGCTCGACATCACGTTTGCCAGCGCGGCTAGCTGGCTGCGCTTCAGCGGGGCCACGCCCCAGCAAGCCGTTGTATCGATTGACCCCGCCGGGCACACTGCCCAGCAGCTAGCCAGCGTGCGGGCCTTTGCTACGCAAAACCGGCTGGAGGTAGGCACCACGTTTCTGGGAGCGCGCGGCACCTTCAAGAGTGCGCCGGCAACGTTCCCGTTCACGTCGGCCATTGCCTGGAGTAGCGCCGCCACGCCCGTTATGCCCTACGGCGGCGCGCCCGCTGGCTTTCCCGCCCTCAAGCTGTGGCAGCTGCCCGATACCTTGCTCCAACTCCCCAATGCCAAGCGGGCGATAAACCCCAAAGTGAAGCTGCTGGCCGGGTACTACGATAGCGCCACCGGCACGATGGAAAATACCCCCATCGACCACTATGGCTACGCCACGGTGGTGGAGTTTGCCATCAAAAAAATACCGGTGGTGAGCACCAGCCCGGCCACCCAAACTACCTATGAAATAGCCGGGGCCGATGGTAGCAATGCCGAAATTCTGGAAAAAATAGTGTCCGGAGTAGGCTCCGACGACAGCCAGATAGCCAGCCTGTTCCTGGCGTACAGCGTGGGGGCCACTGCGGCCACGCCGCAGGGTATCCAAACGGACGACCCCCAATTTCTGACTATCGGCGTGGCCCAGGTCAACCTGTCTACCGACACGCATCCGAGCCGGTTGTTTACCGACCGCCGGGCGCTGGCCGCTGCTGCGCCGGCCCCCGGCCCACAGCTGCTCAACACGCCCACCGGCCTGCTCACCCTACTGTGGGAAGCCAGCGTAACCCGGGCCGGCGGCTTTTACCTCTACTACTACAACGCCGAAAGTGCTGCCGGCCTGCCCGAGAGTATTTTCAATAGCAACCAGGAAGCTACCCTGCGCCTGGTGGTGCTGTATGCCCAGCCCAGCGAGGCCACGGCCCAAAACCGGGTGCCCAACTACCTGAATGCCCTGGCCACGGCCGAAGCTCTGGATACCACCGGCGCCGTCCTGTTTGCCGAGGCTGCCCCCGACTCGGTGTTGCTGCCGCTGCTCAGCGGCCCGGCCTGGACGCTGGCGCAGCTGGCCTACAATTATTTCGGCAACGTGGCCGACGTGGCCGCCGATAACCAGGCCCAGCCGCTAACACCCGGCGTCACCCTGCGCCTCCCGGAAGGTACCTACGAGGTCGGCCCGGTGGGCCGGGCGCCGGGCAGGGTCCTCAAGGATATCGCCGCTTATTTCGGCACCACCGCCGAGGCCATCAAGCAGGCCAATCCCCTGCGCCCGGACTGGCCGGCCGCGCTGCCCCTCTTCACGGCGCTGCGGCTGCCCCCGCTTACCCTCACGGTTGGCACTTCGCCAGGCGGCGCCACGCTGGGCGGGCTAGCCACGTACTATGGGCAAAACCTGGCCTCGCTAGCCGCCTACAACCAGGACGTAGCCGGCCTCTTTGCCGATGGGGCCACCCTGCTGCTGACCGGTGGGCCCACCGTGCGCAGCTCGACCGTGCCCGCCGGCGTGGTGGCGCTGGAAGCCGTGCGGCCGATGCCGCTGGTGCCCGACGACCCCACCGACCCCAACTACGGCCGGTGCTTCTTGCAAAACAACTTTAGCCTGCTGAATTACCAGCTGGTTGAGAATGAGGTATTCGCGGCTAGCCCGTTGGGGCTGCCGGCCGGGCCGACTTCGCAGCCAGCCACTGGCGGCGAGAAAGCTAACGATAAGATTAGAGCCCCGCGCATGCTAGTCGCCGGCGACGACTGGGTGTATCGCCAAAGCATTCCGTACAGCCGCTTTGCCAAGCACGCCCCCCAGGCCACTGCTGGCCTGCCCAACCCGGCCGCCAGCCCCTACCAGGGCCTGGGGAGCCTGCTGAAGGTAGACTTTAGCTGGCAAGACTACTATGGCAACCAGCTGCTGACTACCCTGGCCCAGCCCGACAAGGCCAGCCCGGTGCTCAACCAGCCGCCGGTGCTCACGGGCTACACCGACCCCCTGCTGGCCCTTAGCCAGTGGCCATCGGTGGGCTCCAGCTGGCAGGTGAGCCCGGGCACCGCCGGCCAGCCGCCCCTGCTCCAGGTGCAGCTGAGCTTCGATGCCACGCCCTACGAGGGCCTGTATCGGGTGGTGGCGCAGGATAGCCAGACCGTGGTGGCGTACTTCACCCAGCGCGTCGAGGCGATTTCGGCGGGTAAAAAAGAGAATTACGCATTGGTGCAGCAGACGGGGCCGGCCGGCTCCGAGCGGCCGATTGTGCTGTCGAAAGTGGTGCTCAACTCCGACCAAAAGTCGGTGACGCTCACCGTAGACCTCCTCGAAGAGGATGAGAATAAGCCGCTTCGCCTGACTATTGGCAACATCAGCCCGGCCGATAAGCACGCGGTGGCCAAGGACTTCTCGTTTTCGGGCGTAGCCAGGTTTTTCTACGCCCCGGCCGCGCTGCCCAGTGCCACCCCGGTCACCGACAGCGCCACCCGCGACCAGCAGGTGTACGAGCAGCTGTGGTACCAGCTCACCGACCCAAACGGCATTCGCTTCTCCATCGTCACGGGCCTGCTGCAAAGCCCCATCGTGCTGACGGCCACCCAGGCCCAGCAGCTGCTGGCTAGCTGGCTGGCCCCGATTTACCTGCTGCTGGCCGACCGGGCGGCCGGCGGCACCACCGTGGCCGCGCCCCCGCTAACGCACGATTTCGCGTTGCCGCTAGACCTGAGCCAGCTCAACAGCGCGCAGATTTTTCAGTTGGACTTGGCTTTCTGCCTTGAGCGCACGGGCGGCGCCGTCGCGGGCGACTTTGAGACTACGGGTGGCATCAAGCAAGTCAGCACCACCATTGCGCCCCTCTCGACCAAGGCTGGGGCCAGTACCACGTACAGCTTCGAGGCCTTCGCCCGGCAGTTGGAGGCGGCCATCCAGGAGCCCGGTCGCTACGCCGTGCGCGTGGCCTCGGGCACCGACCGCACCGCCCCCAACGGCAGTGCCAGCAGCCGGGCGCTGTGGGCGGTGCGCCACGATGCCCGCACCGGCATTGGCTACCAGGTCACCAATGCCGGCCGCCCCCACTTATTTGCCCCCGCGCCGATTTCCAACAAGCTGGAAAACTGGCCCCAGGTGCCCATCTATGACTTTGACCCGCAGACGGGCATCAACTTCGACATGGCTAGCCGGCATCAGGACTTTGCC
>Ga0265798_10005533_pt1 | contig 16920 bp, 9 predicted proteins | sample P3T30metagenome_FD_192430 | JGI IMG/M metagenome (GOLD analysis project Ga0265798, IMG submission 192430) | Plant litter microbial communities from East Loma Ridge, Irvine, California - P3 T30 | ecosystem: Environmental > Terrestrial > Plant litter > Unclassified | place: USA: California... | reverse complement strand
CGGTGCTCGGCCCCCACCGGGTCGGCCCGAACGCCTGGGAGGTCCGGGCCGTCCTGCCCGAGGCGCGGTCCGCCGCCCTGGTGACGAGCGCGCGCACCGTGCCGTTCGAGAAGCGGCATCCGGACGGGTTCTACGTCGCCCGGATCGAGGGCGAGGGCCGGCCGCTCTACGAGATCGAGGTCGAGTTCTGGGACGGGACCAAGCGGCGCCGCTTCGACCCCTACGGCTTCGGCTCCTCGATCGAGCCCTACGACGTCGCGACCCTGCGCGAGGTCGGCACCAACCTGGTCTACCGGATGCTCGGCGCCCAGTCGGGGCAGCTCGACGGCATCGACGGCTTCCGCTTCGCCGTGTGGGCGCCCAACGCCCGCAAGGTCAGCGTCGTCGGCGACTTCAACGAGTGGGACGGGCGGCGCCACCCGATGCGCCTGTGGCAGGAAGGCGGGATCTGGGAGGTGTTCGTGCCCGGCCTCAAGGCCGGCGAGCGCTACAAGTTCGAGATCCGCGGCCCCGACGGCGCCCTGATCCCGCTCAAGGCCGACCCGGTCGCCTTCGCGGCACAGCACCCGCCGGAGACGGCCTCGGTCACCCACGGGACGGGGGAGTTCGACTGGCGCGATGCCGGCTGGATGACGACCCGCGGCGCCAAGGATCCGCGCCACACCGCGATCTCGATCTACGAGGTCCATCTCGGCTCCTGGGCGCGGGTGCCCGAGGAGGGCAACCGCTACCTCACCTACAAGGAGCTGGGCGAACGGCTGATCCCCTACGTCAAGGATATGGGCTTCACCCATATCGAGATGCTGCCGATCACCGAGTTCCCGTTCGACGGTTCCTGGGGCTACCAGCCGGTCTCGCTGTTCGCCCCGACCAGCCGCTTCGGCACGCCCGAGGATTTCGCGGCCTTCGTGGACACCGCCCACGAGGCCGGCATCGGCGTGATGCTCGACTGGGTGCCCGGCCACTTCCCGCTGGACGCGCACGGGCTCGGCTTGTTCGACGGCACGCACCTCTACGAGCACGCCGACCCGCGCCAGGGTTTCCACCAGGATTGGGGCACCTACATCTACAATTTCGGCCGGACCGAGGTCGCGACCTTCCTGGCCGCCAACGCCCGGTTCTGGCTGGAGCACTACCACCTCGACGGCCTGCGGGTGGATGCCGTGGCCTCGATGCTCTACCTCGACTATTCGCGCCGGCAGGGCGAGTGGATCCCGAACCGCTACGGCGGCAACGAGAACCTCGACGCCATCGACTTCCTGCGCAAGACCAACGAGGCGACCTACAGCCACGCCCCCGGCACCATCACGGTGGCGGAGGAATCGACCTCCTGGCCGGGGGTCTCGCACCCGACCTACACGGGCGGCCTCGGCTTCGGCTTCAAGTGGAACATGGGCTGGATGCACGACACGTTGAAATACGTGTCGGAGGATCCGATCCACCGCCGCTACCACCACCACAACCTGACCTTCGGGCTGCTCTACGCCTTCTCGGAGAACTTCATCCTGCCGCTCTCCCACGACGAGGTCGTGCACGGGAAGGGCTCGCTGCTCGGCAAGATGCCGGGCGACCGCTGGCAGAAATTCGCGAACCTGCGCGCCTATTTCGGCTTCATGTGGGGGCATCCCGGCAAGAAGCTGCTGTTCATGGGCGGCGAGTTCGGCCAGGAGCGGGAGTGGAACCACGACATCAGCTTGGACTGGCACCTGCTCGACGATCCCCTGCACAAGGGCGTCAAGGACGTGGTGCGGGACCTCAACCGGCTCTACGTCTCGACCCCGGCCCTCCACACCCGGGACGTCGAGGCGACCGGGTTCCAGTGGCTGGTGGCCGACGACCAGGACAACAGCGTCATCGCCTGGGCCCGCAAGGGCGCCAAGCCGGGCGAGGTCGCGATCGTGGTGTCGAACTTCACTCCGATTCCCCGGGAGGGCTACCGGGTCGGCGTGCCGGAGGCGGGTTTTTACCGCGAGGCGTTCAACTCGGACGCGGGGGTCTACGGCGGCTCGAACCTCGGCAACAACGGCGGCCGCCACACCGACGCGGAGGCGGCCCACGGCCAGGCGCAGTTCCTGTCGCTGACCCTGCCGCCGCTGGCGACGATGATTTTTTTGCTGGAGCGGTGACGTAAATCCCTCCCCCCTCTGCGGGGGAGGGTGGCCCCTGCGTCAGCAGGGGTCGGGAAAGGGGAGCGCCGTTTCCGGAAAGCGCGCGACAGGCGTGAGATCCTGAACCGTCGCGCTGCCCCTCTCCCGACCCGGCCTGACGGCCGGCCCACCCTCCCCCGCGAAGGGGGGAGGGAGGACGCGTGTCAGATCCGGACTGGATGATATCCTGCCGCGCCGCGAACAGATTCAGAGCCTGCCGAAGCGCCAGCCCTACGCGGCGCGCCAGCGCAGCGCCGGGCTGTTGCCCATGGCGCGGGCGTAGAGGCCGGCGTAGCTGTCGGCGGCCTGGTCCCAGCCGAACCGGGCGGCCATGGCGCGCCGGCGCATGGCGTTGAGGCGCTTCTTCTGGCCGAACGCCTCGAACGCCCGGCGGACCGCCGACCCGAACGCCGAGGCCGAGGCCTCCGCGAAGGTGAAGCCGGTCACCCCGTCCTCCACCGTGTCGGCGAGGCCCCCGGTGCGGTGCACGATCGGCAGCGAGCCGAAGCGCTGGGCGTACATCTGGGCCAGCCCGCACGGCTCGAACCGCGAGGGCATCAGCAGGAAGTCGCTGCCGGCGAACATCCGCCGTGCCTGGGCCTCCTCGAAGCCGACATGCACGCCGACCGCGTCCGGGTGGCGCTTCGACAGGCCGCGCAGGGCCTGCTCGAACCGGCCCTCGCCCTGGCCGATCACCACGAGCTGTCCGCCCTCGGCCACGATCGCCTCCGCCGCCTGCAGGCTCAAGTCGATGCCCTTCTGGTGCACCAGGCGCGACACGATGGCGAAGAGTGGCCCGCGGGAGACCGCGAGGCCGAATTGCTGGCGCACCGCCTCGGCGTTGGCGCGCTTGCCCTTCCAGTCGTCGACCTCGAACCGGGTGGCGAGGTGCGGGTCGGTGCTCGGATCCCAGGTCTCGTCGATGCCGTTGAGGATCCCGGCCAGCCGCCCCTGCCCGGCGCGGGTGCGCAGCAGCCCGTCGAGCCCGCAGCCCATCTCGGGCGTCTGGATCTCCCGAGCGTAGGTCTCGCTCACCGTGGTGACCTGCGAGGCGTAGAAGATGCCGGCCTTGAGGAACGACAGCTGGCCGTAGAACTCCGCGCCGTCGACCTGGAACGCCGAATCCGGCACGCCGAGGCGGCCCAGGCTGTCGCGGGGGAACAGCCCCTGATAGGCGAGGTTGTGGATCGTCAGCACGCTCGGGATGCGCCGGCCGCGCCAGGCCAGGTAGGCCGGGGCGAGGGCCGCCTGCCAGTCGTTGAGGTGCAGCAGGTCGGCGGCCCAGTCCGAATCGGCGCCGGCGGCGATCTCCGCGGCCGCGAGGCTCAGGCGGGCGAAGCGCAGGTCGTTGTCGCCGAAATCGCCGTTCGCGTCGCCGTAGGGCGTGCCGTCGCGCTCGTACAGGTCGGGGGCCAGCAGGACGTAGATGCGCAGGCCGTCGGCGGCCTCGACCAGGCCGAGGTCGCAGGGGGGTACGCCCGCGAAGCCCTCGAGCCGGGCGACCACCGGGATGTCGTGGAACGCGGCCCGGACCTGGCGGTAGCCGGGGATCAGGACGCGGATGTCGTAATGCGGCACCAGGGCCCGGGGCAGGGCGGCCGAGACCTCGCCGAGGCCGCCGGTCTTCACGAAGTCGGCCATCTCCGGGGTGGCGTACAGGATGCGGCGGCGCAGCGAGGCCGGCCAGGCCGGGTTGGTGAACTGCGCTGCGGCACCGCCGCCTTCGCCGAAGGCTTCATCCGCGCAGAAACCGCCGCGACGCGCGTCGTGCATGGGCATCGCTCCGGGCCGGGCAGGGTGCCCCGGCCTGGCAGAGGATCGGGCAGACGCGGCTGTCACGGCCTCAACCATGTCCAATGCTCCTCCGTCGCACCCGTTCCGCTGCGACGCACAATTTAGGCCAGTGTCAGCCTTAAGCTTCGGTTACAGATTTCGCCATGGCGCGATGTCCGTGCTGCACTGCGACAAGAGATGGCAGGGGCGGGCTCAGGTGCGGCGCAGGATCACCCCCTCGGCAGGCCCGAGCGCCAGGGGCGCGCCGACGCTCGCCCCCGCCCGGCCGGGAAGCGTCGAGAGCAGCACCGTCCAGTCGCCCTCGGGCAGGGACAGGCTGTGCGGATCGCCGCCGAAGTTCAGGATCACGCGCAGGCACGTGCCGTCGGCGCAGCGCTCGTAGGCGAACACGGCCTCGGCCTCGACCGGCAGGCCCCGGTAGTCGCCCACGCAGAGCGCCGGGTGGTCGCGCCGCAGCGCCAGGAGCCGCCGGTGCAGGGTCAGCATCGAGCCGGGATCCGAGCGCTGGGCCTCGACGTTGCGGGTGGCCCAATCCTCCGAGAGCGGCAGCCACGGCTCCCCGGCCGAGAAGCCGGCCTGCGGGGCCTCGTCCCATTGCATCGGGGTCCGCTCCGGGTCGCGGCCGTGGCCGGGCTCGTTGCGCTCCCAGGGGTCCCGGGCGCGCCCCGGCGGGATCGCGACGCGGCCGAGCCCGATCTCGTCGCCGTAATAGAGGGTCGGGGTGCCGCGCAACGTCAGCAGCAGCATCGCGGCGATGCGAGCCTGGGCCTCGCCCACCCGGGCGGCGATCCGCGGCTGGTCGTGGTTGCCCAGCACCCAGTTCGGCCAGCCGCCCTCGGGCAGAGCCGCCTCGTACTGGGCCACGAGGTCGGCGACCGCGTCGGCCCGCCACGGGGTCTGGATCAGCTGGAAGTTGAAGGGCAGGTCGGCGCCGGTGAGGTCGGGGCCGTAATAGGCCACCAGCCGCTCGATCGGCAGGTAGATCTCGCCGATCAGCACCCGCTCGCCGTACCGGCGCAGCACCGCCCGCATCCCGGCGATGACGTCGAACACCTCCGGGCGGTCGGCGGAATAGACCTGGGTGAAGCGGTTGATCTCGGGCGTGCCCGGCGCGTAGTCGGGATTGGCCGGGTTGTCGCGGAATCCGGCGTCCTTCATCAGGTGCCAGATCACGTCGACCCGGAACCCGTCGACCCCGCGGTCCAGCCAGAACCGGAGCGCGTCGTGCATCGCCGCCCGGACGGCGGGGTTGCGCCAGTTCAGGTCCGGCTGCTCGGCCAGGAAGGCGTGGTAGTAGTACTGGCCGGTGGCCGCATCCAGCGTCCAGGCCGGGCCTCCGAAATTCGACACCCAGTTGTTCGGCGGACCGCCCCCCGGGGCCGGGTCGCGCCAGATGTACCAGTCCCGCTGCGGGCTGGAGCGCGACGACCGGCTCTCCGCGAACCACGGATGCGCGATCGACGAGTGGTTGGGCACGAAGTCCAGGATCACCTTCAGCTTGCGCCGATGGGCCTCGGCGATGAGCGCGTCGAAATCGGCCAGCGTGCCGAACAACGGGTCGATGCCGCAGTAATCGGCGACGTCGTAGCCGAAATCCGCCATGGGCGAGGGGTAGACCGGCGAGATCCACACCGCGTCCACCCCGAGCCAGGCGAGGTAGTCGAGCCGCGCCGTGATCCCCGCCAGGTCGCCGACCCCGTCGCCGTTCGTATCCTGGAACGAGCGCGGATAGACCTGGTAGACGGTCCCGCGCTTCCACCAGACGGTCTCGGTCATGCTGCGCCTCGCGAATCCCCGGCCCAGGGTTAACCGCTGAGCCGCGCGCTGGCGACGGCTCAGATGCGCGCGTCGCGGGTTGGCGGTGCCGGCCGTTGTGTCTAGAATGTCACGTAGTCGCGCCATATCTCCGGCCGCGCCGTCGCGTGCCCCGTTCGGGGCGGCACCGCCACGACTTCGCCTGGAAGCCGGTCGCACAGTCGCGGCTTCGGGGCACGGATCGCCCGCCCGTTCACGCGGCGGCAATCCATCAAAAGAGATAATCCGCCCACGATAGCCCTGGCGCTAGAATCCGGGGCGCTGACTTTGGGGGACCCGCACGTGCTGAACGACGTTCTCACTCCGCCCGCCCAGCGGGACGCCCTGCGCGACGACGCCGCGGCCGAGCTGCCGGTGGCCGCCTGGACCGCGCCGCTCCTGTCGCAGACCGGTGACGCCGTGGTCGACCTGCGGGAATCGATCCGCGCCAAGCTGACCTTCGCGCTCGGCCGGACCCCCGAATCCGCCCGCCCGCGCGACTGGTTCGTGGCCACCGCGATGGCCCTGCGCGAGCGCGTCGTGGCGGCCTGCATGGCCTCCGAGAAGGCCGTGCCGAACAAGCGGGTCTACTATCTCTCGCTCGAATTCCTGATCGGCCGGCTGATGTCGGACGCCATGAACAACCTCGGCCTCACCGACACGACCCGGGCGGCGCTGCGGGAACTCGGGGTCGATCTCGACGCCGTGCAGGATGCGGAGCCCGACGCGGCGCTCGGCAATGGCGGCCTCGGGCGGCTGGCCGCCTGCTTCATGGACAGCATGGCCAGCATCGGCATCCCGGCGATCGGCTACGGCATCCGGTACGATCACGGCCTGTTCCGCCAGTCCTTCGAGGACGGCTGGCAGCGCGAGGCGCCGGAGACCTGGCTGGCCGAGGGCAATCCCTGGGAGTTCGTCCGGCCCGACGCGACCTACACGATCGGCTTCGGCGGCACCGTCACGCTGTCCTCGCCCGGCGAGGGCGTGATCCGCCGCCACTGGCAGCCGGCCGAGACCGTGCGGGCGGTCGCCCACGACATCCCGGTGGTCGGCTGGCGCGGGCGCCACGTCAACCGGCTGCGCCTGTGGAAGGCGGAGGCCGGCGAGCCGGTCGACCTCGGCCGCTTCAACGATGGCGACCATGTCGGCGCCGTCGCGGCCCGCATGCGGGCGGAGGCGATCTCCCGGGTGCTCTATCCGAGCGATTCCTCGGCCGACGGGCAGGAACTGCGCCTGCGCCAGGAATACTTCTTCACCTCGGCCTCGCTCCAGGATCTCATCGCCCGCCACGTCATGGAGCGCGGCGACGTGCGGTCCCTGTCGGACCACGCCGCGATCCAGCTCAACGACACCCACCCGGCCATCGCGGTGCCGGAGCTGATGCGCATCCTGATGGAGGACCACGACCTCTCCTGGGAGGATGCGTGGCACGTCACCACCCACACGCTGAACTACACCAACCACACCCTGCTGCCCGAGGCGCTGGAGACCTGGCCGGTGGAGCTGATGGAGCGGCTGCTGCCGCGCCACATGCAGATCATCTACCTGATCAACTGGATGCATCTCGAAGAGCAGGCCAAGCACGGCCGCCAGGACGCCGCCCACCAGGACGCCGCCTACCTGGCCTCGATCTCGCTGATCGACGAGGCGCATGGCCGGCGGGTCCGGATGGGGCACCTCGCCTTCCACGGCGCCCGGCGGGTCAACGGCGTCTCGGCGCTGCACACCGACCTGATGCGGTCCACGGTGTTCGCGCCGCTCCACGCGCTGGATCCGGACAAGATCGTCAACAAGACCAACGGCATCACCTTCCGGCGCTGGCTCCACAACGCCAATCCGGGCCTCACCCGGCTCGCCGTGGAGACGGTGGGCGCGGGCGTCCTCGACGATCCCGAGCTGCTCCGGGGCCTGGAGGCCCATGCCGAGGATCCGGCCTTCGTGGCGCGCTACGCCGCCGTGCGCCGGCAGCGCAAGGTGGCGCTGGCCAAGGTCGTGGCCGAGCGCACCGGCATCGACATCGATCCGGACGCGCTGTTCGACATCCAGGTCAAGCGCATCCACGAGTACAAGCGCCAGCTCCTCAACGTCGTCGAGACGGTGGCGCTCTACCAGGCGATCAAGGCCGACCCGCACCGGGACTGGACGCCCCGGGTGAAGATCTTCGCCGGCAAGGCCGCGCCGAGCTACGTCCGGGCCAAGCTGATCATCAAGCTCGCCTGCGACGTGGCCAAGGCGGTGAACGACGATCCGGAGGTCGCGGGCCGGCTGAAGGTGGTGTTCCTGCCGAACTACTCGGTGAGCCTCGCCGAGACGATCATCCCGGGCGCCGACCTGTCGGAGCAGATCTCCACCGCCGGCATGGAGGCCTCGGGCACCGGCAACATGAAGTTCGCCCTCAACGGCGCGCTCACGGTGGGCACGCTGGACGGCGCCAACATCGAGATCCGCGACCATGTCGGGGCGGACAACATCTTCATCTTCGGCCTCGACGCCGCCGGGGTGCAGGCGCGCGAGGCCGAGCCGGGCTACGCCGCGACGGCGATCCAGGCCTCGCCCCGGCTGGCGGCGGCGCTGGACATGATCGCCTCCGGGCGGTTCTCGCCGGAGGAGCCGGGCCGGTTCCGGCCGCTCACCGACGACCTGCGCCAGCGCGACCAGTACCTGCTCACCGCCGACTTCGACGATTACTGGCGGGTGCAGCGCTCCATCGACGCCGCCTGGCGCGACCCGCGCGGCTGGTGGGCCAAGGCGATCCGCAACACCGCCCGGATGGCGTGGTTCTCCTCGGACCGCTCGATGCGTGAATACGCGGACGAGATCTGGCGCGTCCGCCTGGGCTGAAGGACGTCCCGGTTTCGAAAGGAAGTCCTGGTTTCGAAAGGAAGTCCTGGTTTCGAAAGGTCTCGGACCTTTCGCGGGTCCAGGGCGGCGCCCTGGTGTCGGGCTCCGCCCCGACACCCCGCCCAAGGGCCTCAGGCCCTTGGGAAACCCCTGAGCCGGCGCAGGTTGCGTAGAAGCCGGTGACGGATCAGCGCCACGCGCTCGGCGAGGCCGAGCCGGCGCCGGACGAAGACGTGCGACACCCGGCCGAGACGCGGCCCCCGGTCCGGCTCGCCCTTGCGCAGGGCGATGTCGGGCAGCGCGGCCCCCTGCGTGATCCTCAGGGTCCGGACGGCCGGGAACACGAAGCTCCGGAACATGGAGCGCGTGTAATAGGAGAATTCGTCGTAGGCGGTGATCGCGCGTGACCGCCCGGTCGCCGGATCCTGGACCGTCAGCGTGCCGGCCCGCGGGCCGTAGGTCACCAGGGCGCCGATCACGCGACGCGGCCGCCCGAGCGGGATCTCGACGCTCGCGCCCTCGGGAATCTCCAGGAAGTGCAGCGGGATGCCGTTGCGGCGCAGTTCGAACCCGCATTCCAGGCCGGGGAGGGTGCGCAGCGGCAGGGATTCGAACCGGACCGGCAATCGCCGGAGCCGGTCGACATAGGCGCGGCCGGGGGGCGGCGCCCGCATGAAGGCGTAGACCAGGATGCCGTAGAGTTCGGCCCCGGCCGGGGCGAGATGGGTCCCGTCCTTCAGCAGGTAGGTGATGTCGCCCGCCCCCGCGGCGGCCACCGGGGCGGCGATGTCGAGGTAGACGATGCCGTAGAGGGCGCGGTACTCCGCGAGCAGGGCGGCGACGGGCTCGGCCGCGTAATCGACCCCGCCCTGGTGGAGGTTGAGGAAGGCCACCGGCAGGCCCCGCCGGGCGGTCGCCGCCAGGATGTCGTCCAGGTAGGCCCGCATCGTCGCGCCGTCGAAGTAGCGGACGTTGCCGGTGAACAGCTCCAGCAGGACGTGGTCGCAGGGACAGGCGTCGAGGATCTCGTCGATCAGGGCGGCGATCGAGGGCAGCGAGTGGCCGCCCCAGCCGCTGCGCAGGAAGGTGACCGGCCGCCCCTCGGCCGCGGCCAGGGCGTTGGCGTGCTCGACATAGCCCGCCAGCTCCGTGACGCTGTAGCCGAGGCAGAGCACGCGGAGCATCGACGCAGACCGACTCACGGGAAGGGACGAAATCCCAAAGGGCGCCCGGCCCTTTGGCGGGGTATCGGGGCGGAGCCCTGATGGTCCGGGCGCGGTCCGCGGACGGGCGCCGTGGTCAGTCGAGCACGATCGGGTAGCAGCGCGCGCCCACCGCGGCGGCGAGCACCTGCACGGCGCCGACGGTGGCGATGTCGCCGGCCACGTGGACGACGTCGGTGGCGCGCAGGCTCGGCAGGTGGGCGGTGAGCGGGCCGGAGCGCACGTCCGGCGGCCGCTGGCCGCCGCGGTCGGCGCAGAGCACGATCCGGCCGACGCCGGTGCAGCGCAGCCAGTCCAGGCTCTCGCGCATGTAGAGGTCGAGGGCGTCCCGGGCGCCGACCGCCAGCGCCATCTCGCGGGCGGGCTCGACGTAGCGGGCCGCCCGGGCGATCGCCCAGATCGGGCCGAAGCCGGCTCCCGCCGCCACCAGCACGAGGCGCCCGCCGCCGGGCCGGTACTGGCCGCGGCCGACGGGGCCCTTCAGGCGCACGGGCTGGTCGAGCCGGATCGCGTCGACCGGGCCGCCCTCGGGGTCGCGGGGGATGTGGAACACCGCCTCGTTGATCTCGGCCGAGCCGTCGATCCGCAGGGTCGGGGACAGGGTCAGGGCAGGCAGGCCCGCGAAGGTGACGAGCGCCTGGTGGCCGGGCTCGAGGTTCGGGCGCCGGGTCAGGGTCGCCACGACCTCGACGATGCCGGGGCAGAGCCGCCGGATCTGCGAGACGGTGCCCTTGCGGATGGCGACGGCCGGGGGCGGGGCCTCCTCCTGGCCCAGGATCGGGGCGCCGGGCAGGCTCGGCCGCAGGGCCTCGGCCCGGGCCCGGCGGGCCGGGGGCCGACGGCTCGACGGCGCGGCGCTGCCCTGGCCGGCGACCTGGCTGGCGAGCTGCGCCTGCACGGGCGCGATCATGCCCTCGGCGAGCGCCGCCTCCAGCGGCGTGTCGCCGGTCGAGACGCGCACCGACCGGCCGTTGACGACGAGCGAGCAGCGCGCGCCCATGGCCGTACCCCGCTTGGTCTGGAGAGGGATCACCGGGCGCGGATCAGCAGGGTGTCCACCAGGGACGCCCAGCGCTCGCGGGTCGCCCGCACGTCGTCGCTGGCCGCCGATTCGGTCAGGAGCTGGCGCTGCGCCCGGAGGGCCTCGACCTCCTGCCGCTGGGCCCGGAGCACCGCCTTCATCACCTGCAGCTCGGTCTCGAGCCGGGCGATCTCGTCGGCCTCGTCGAAATCCTCGGACAGGTCGTCCAGGGCGGCGCCGGAGACGCGCGGATCCTGCACAGCTTGGCCGGGCAGAGCCTGGCCGGGGACCGGCAGCCGGGTGCGGGCCTGCTGCTCCAGCCGGACCGGCCGGGCGATCAGGCGACGCACGAGATCCGAGCTGCCCGCCTGCTGGTAACGCCTCGCCGCCTCGGCCATCCGCCCATCCCCTCCACGCGCGCCGGAGCGCCATTCCATCAACAGGAGCTTGCGCGGACATGGTTAAGGGGGACTTAAACCGATCGTCGACTTCCGAAGGGGTTCAGGCGGCCTCCGCCGCCGCTCCCGTCATCAACCCGGCCACCAGCGTGTAGGTCTCGGTCCAGGCCGCGCGGACCTCCGGGGTGAAGTCCGGGCCGAGGCCCTGCTCCAGGGTCCACAGCAGCGCGGCGCCGACCGGGGCGTAGTGGGCGGCCTGGGTGCCGTAGGCCACGTGCTTGCGCCCGAGATCCCGGATCGCCGGGGCCACGGTCTCCGGGTGGCCGAGATGGGCCACCGCCAGGCCCAGCATGGCCATCAGCTTCTTCTTCTGCTCGGCCATGTCGTCGGGGAAGAGCGGGCGGACCTCCGGGGCGATCTCGAACAGGCGCCCGTAGAACAGGTCGGCCGCCGTCCCGGCGATCGGCCGCACCTTCGCGAAGCTGTCCTGGACGAGCCTGACCTGTTCGGGCGTCATCGCATCCCCTGCCACCGCCTTCATCGCTGGTCGGCAGTATACCTGATTCGGTCGGCCAGAACCAAGATCAGGCCGCCTCGGGGGCGGCTCCGACGATCTGGCGGGCCTGCAGCATGGTCATCGGCTCGCCGAAGGCCGGCCCGAGGGCGTATTCGCAGCCGAGCCCGGCCAGCGCCTGCGCGTCGCTCTCCGATTCGCAGCCCTCCGCCACGATGGCGAGGTTCAGTTCGCTCGCCATCCGGACGATCGAGCGCAGGATCGCGGTCTGGCCGGTGCCGATCTGGCGCACGAAGGTCGCGTCGACCTTGATCGTGTCGAACGGGAAGCGCTGGAGGTAGGACAGGGCCGAGTAGCCGGTGCCGAAATCCGACAGGCACAGGCCGGCCCCGAGGTCGTGGATGCGGGCCAGCATCTGGGCGGCGTATTCCGGGTTCTCCATCACCAGGCTCTCGCTGAATTCCAGCTTGAGCGAGCCGGGCAGCGCCCCGGAGCGGGCCAGCACGGTTTTTACGTCGTGCAGGAGGTCGTGGCGCAGGAGCTGGCGCGACGACAGGTTGCAGGCCGCGAAGATCGGCGGCTCGACCTCGAGGGAACGCTGCCAGGCGGCGAGTTCCAGGGCGGTGCGCTCCAGGGCGAAGATGCCGAGGTTGACGACGAAGCCGCTCTCCTCGGCGAGCGGCATGAAGGTCGAGGCCGGGATGCGGCCGAGCTTCGGGTGGTCCCAGCGCAGCACGGTCTCGAACCCCGCCACGGTGCGGTCCTCGAGGCGGACCACCGGCAGGAACAGCACCCGCAGCTCGTTGCGCTCGATCGCCTTGCGCAGGTCGCTCTCCAGCATCAGCCGGTCGGAGCGGTCGGTGCGCATATGGGCGCGGAACACCTCGATGCGGTCGCCGCCGTTGCGCTTGGCCTGGATCATGGCGATCTCGGCGCTCTTGAACACCTCGTCGCGCTTCAGGTTCGCCCCCGCCTCGTAGAGCGCGAGCCCGATCGAGACGGTGAGGAAGATCTCCCGGTCGGCATAGGTGATCGGCGTGGCGATCGCCCGGCGGATCATCTCGGCAAACGCCAGGATCCGGTCGGGGTCGCGCTCGGACAGCAGGATCACGGCGAATTCGTCGCTGGTGATCCGGGCCAGGCTGTCCTGCGGCCGCAGCAGGCGGCCGAGCCGGCGGGACAGGGTCAGCAGGATCGAATCGCCCGCCGACAGGCCGATCGCGTCGTTGATGCCCTTGAACCGGTCGACATCCAGCACGATCACGGTCGGCTTGAGCCGCTGGTCCTGGCCGGCGAAGGCCAGAGCCGCGTCCAGGCGGTCGCCGAACAGCTCGCGGTTGGGCAGGCCGGTCAGGCTGTCGTGCACCGCGTCGTGGAGCAGGCGCTCCTCGGCGGTCTTGATCTCGGTGACGTCCGCGATGGTGCCGACCACGCGGATCACCTCGCCGTCGGCGCCGATCACCGGCCGCGCCTTCAGCCGGTACCAGAAATAGGTGCCGGCGGCCGAGCGCAGGCGGAAATCGTGGACGATGCGCCCGCGCCGCTCCTCGATCACCGTGTCGAGGGCCGCCGAGTAGCGCTCCACGTCGAACGGGTGGAGCGTGCCGAGCCAGTTCGTCGCCGGGCCCTCCAGGGTGCCCCGGGGCAGGCCGAGCTGCGCCTCGATCTCGGGGCCGGCGAAGACCCGGTCGGCCGGCACGTCCCAGTCGAACACCACGTCGCCCGCGCCGGTGAGCGCCAGCGCCCGCCGCTCGGTGTCCGACACGAGGGCATGGCTGAGGCCGCCCCCCGCGAAGGCGTGCTGCAGCACCGTGAAGCCGATCAGCATCACGATCAGCACCAGGCCGCCGATCAGCGCCGGCTGCACCAGGTCGCTGCCGATCTGGCCGGTGACCGCGAAGCCCGCCGCCGTCACCCAGACCACCAGCAGCAGCCAGGTCGGCACCAGCAGGATCGCCCGGTCGTAGCCGTTATGGGCGGCGAGGTAGACGATCAGCAGCAGGCCGATCCCCGCCACCGCGGCGATGGAGATGCGCGCCACCCCCGCCGCCACCGGCGGGTCGAACACCGCCAGCCCGACGAGGCCCGCCAGGAAGGCCAGCCAGAAGAACGCCACGTGACTGTAGCGCACGTGCCAGCGGGCGAGGTTCAGGTAGGCGAACAGGAACACCAGCAGCGTCGCCCCGAGCACCGCCTCGGCGGAGGCCCGGTAGACCCGCTCGGCCAATTCGGTGACGGGGAACACCCGCTGCAGGAAGCCGAAATCGATGCACGCATAGGCCAGCACCGACCAGGCCAGGGCCGCGGCGGCCGGGAAGATGATCGCACCCTTGACCACGAACACGATGGTCAGGAACAGCGCCAGCAACCCGCTGATGCCGATGATGATGCCCTTGTACAGGGTCAGCCCGGCGGTCTTGCGGCGGTAGGCGTCCTGATCCCACAGGTGCAGCTGGGGCACGTTGGGGCCGCGCAGCTCGGCGACGTAGGTGACCGTGGTGCCGGGATCCAGCGTGATCGTGAACTGGTCGGCCTCGGGGTTCTCGTCGCGCTCCGGGCGGATGCCCTGGCTCGCCGTGATGGCGGCGATCCGCGAGCCGCCGAGATCGGGCCAGATCACCCCGGAATCCACCAGCCGGAAATGCGGCGCCACCAGGATGCGGTCGATCTGCTCGTCGGTGTCGTTGGTGAGGGCGAACACGATCCAGTCCGGCCGGGCGCCGGCGTCCCGCGCCTTCACGACGATGCGGCGGACGATGCCGTCCTTGCCGGGCGCCGTGGAGATCTGGATCAGGTCGCCGTCCGAGCGGTAGCGCTCGATCGCGGTGGTCAGGTCGATCACCGGCGCGTCGAGGGTGACGCGCACCGCCTCGACGGCTTGAGCCGGCCCACACAGCGAGAGGGCACCGACGAGGCCGCCGACCAGGGTCAGGAGGAGGGCGAGGATGCGCAAGGGTGTCTTGAGTTCCGGCCGTGCGAGCTTCGGCATCGGCCACCCGGGCGGCCGCGATCGAAAGGAAGGCCCCGGCCCCGGGGCAGCCGCCCCGGTCCGGATCCGGACTCCGCGGATCGCGCCCCTTTGCGGCCAAATCAAGTTGGGCGGGGCAGGGGGCGTCGTTGCGGGGCCCGAACAGGGCGTCTCAGAGCCTGTCCGGCTCGGAGTGTCTTAACCCTCACCGTGGCTGGCGCGCGCGGTCGGGCGCCCCAACGGAGGCTCAAGCCCCCCGAAGCGCGGCGGCGATCCGGTCGAGGGCGGGCAGCTTGCGGATCGGGCCGATCGCCGCGAGCGTCGGGGCGCCCTCAAGCATCGCGGCCGCGGCGGCCCGCACGTCCGCCACCGTGACGGCGTCGACCTTGTCGATCACCTCGCCGGCCGGGATCACCCGGCCCCAGGCCAGGATCTGGCGGGCGTTGCGCTCGATGCGGCCGCCCGGCGTCTCCAGCGCCGAGAGCAGCGACACCTTCAGCTGCGCCTTGGCACGGGCGATCTCGGGCTCGGCGAGGTCCCGGGCGGCCCGGGCCGTGGCCGCCAGCGTCACGTCGACGAGCTCGGGCAGGTCCGCCCCCGCGGTCCCGGCGCCGATGCCGAACAGGCCGCAATCGGAGAACGGCCAGTGGAAGGCCTGGATCTCGTAGGCGAGGCCGCGGGTCTCGCGCACCTCCTGCCACAGCCGCGAGGTCAGGCCGCCGCCGAGCACCTGCGCGAACATGTGCAGCGCGTAGTAGCCGTCGTCCCGGAACGACAGGCCGGGCAAGCCGATCACGACGTTGGCCTGTTCGAGCTTGCGCGGCATCCGCCGCTCGCCGCCGCCGTAGAGCCCCGGCACCGCCGCGGGCGCCGCCTTGGCCGGCAGGGCGCCGAAATGGCGCTCGGCCGCCTCGACGATCGCCTCGTGGGTGACCGCGCCGGCCCCGGCCACGACGATCCGGTCCGGCGTGTATTCCCGGGCGAGGTAGGCGCGGATGCCGGCCTCGTCGAAGCTCCGGATCGTCTCGGGGCGCCCGAGGATCGGCCGTCCGACCGGCTGGTCCGGGAAGGCGGCCTCCGTGAAGGCGTCGTAGACCACGTCGTCCGGGGTGTCCTCGACGGCGGCGTATTCCTGCAGGATCACGCCCTTCTCGCGGGCGAGCTCGCCGGCATCGAACACCGAATCGGTGAGGATGTCGCCGATCACGTCGAGGGCGAGGCCGGCATCCTCGCCGAGCACCCGGGCGGTGTAGCTCGTCCCCTCCGTGGAGGTGGCGGCGTTGATCTCGCCGCCGACATTCTCGATCTCCTCGGCGATCCTCTGGGCCGAGCGCGTGCGCGTCCCCTTGAACGCCATGTGCTCGATGAGGTGCGACAGCCCGGCCTCGTCGGCGCGCTCGTTGCGCGAGCCGGCCCCGACCCAGACGCCGACGCTGGCGGTCGCCACCCCGGGCATCGGCTCGGTCACCACCGTGACGCCGTTGGCGAGCCGCGTGGTGCGCAGGGACGGGGAGGCGGCGTGCGTGGAGAAATGCTGGTTCATCGCGGGCTCAGGCACCCTTCGTGATGCGGGCGCGCGCGCGGATCAGCCGCTCCACGGCGGCCTGATCGTTGGCCACCGGGGTCATGCGCTCGGGCCGGTCCATGAGGTCGGCGAGGTGCGGCGGCAGGGGCGGGCGCAGGCCGCCGGTGGCCTTGGCGACCGCGTCGGGGAATTTCGCGGGGTGCGCCGTGGCCAGGGCGACGACGGGGGTCGCGGGATCCCGCTCCAGGAGCCGGCGGCCGGCGCGCACCCCGATGGCGCTATGGGGATCGAGCACGATCCCGGTGGCGGCCTGGGTCAGGGCGATCTCTTCCATCACGTCGGGCTCCGGCACCGCGACGGCGTCGAACTCGGAGCGGATTGAGGCCAGGATCTCCGGGCTCAAGGAAAAGCCGCCGGACTGCTTCAGCCCGGACATCAGCCGCGACAGCGCCGAGGCGTCGCGGCCGAGCGCCTCGAACAGCAGCCGCTCGAAGTTGGACGAGATCTGGATGTCCATGGAGGGCGAGGTCGTGGGCACGACGCCGCGCAGCGCGTAGGCGCCGTGCTCCAGGGTGCGCACCAGGATGTCGTTGGCGTTGGTGCCGATCATCAGCCGCTCGATCGGCAGCCCCATCCGCTTGGCGACCCAGCCGGCGAGCACGTCGCCGAAATTGCCGGTCGGCACCGCGAAGGAG